>Ga0315913_1001691_pt1 | contig 24836 bp, 12 predicted proteins | sample MpolsnodulesMG_FD_207736 | JGI IMG/M metagenome (GOLD analysis project Ga0315913, IMG submission 207736) | Medicago polymorpha root nodule microbial communities from Los Angeles, California, United States - small nodules | ecosystem: Host-associated > Plants > Roots > Nodule | place: USA...
GGTTAGTAACGTCTCAATGGCTTCATCACTTGTATAGTCTACCTAAGATAAATAAACGCGACATGACTGTTATTTAGTATCCAGCAATATAAATAGAGGGAATTCGAATAATCCTAACCGATGCTTACTTTTCTGCAACCAAAAACAGGTAAACTTGCTCTGTTTGCAACAGATAAAAAATGCAACTCTCTAACCCTTATCTTTTATTATATCGTCAACTAAAAAATAAGTAACGCGAATTGTTTAGACGAAACGATAATCCATGTGGATACGATACTCATCACTTTAACACTTGGTAAACGATTTGTTACACTTGTCTAATCCGCACATCATTATCTTATTTTGAACACTATCGAAAGATAGGTTTTACAAAAAATGTGGATCTTGCAAAGAGTGTTACGCTTGAAATGGATTTAGAGTCCATCTATCCAACTAATCATCTTGTGATTAGAAAAAAAATATCTTGGAGAGAACACCATGGGACATGAAAACTAGTCCATAGAAAAAAAATTATAATGTATTATTTAAGGGGGCCCTTTTCATAAACTTGGCCTAAGACTCTTAAAATGTTTGGAACAGGGTTTCTTGCCTAGAAAACCACATTTGGCTTTTCCTTATTGAACTCTATATTTTGGTTGGCTTTCACCTCACCAAGCTTGCCCACTGAATCGTGCTTTTCTCTTTATGTCTTAATCATGCTCTTGCATAGCTTCTGATGTGTGTGCTTTCATTCCTTTACTCCATATTGGTGTAGTCGTTCTCTTTAACCTATAGAAATGTATAGCTTTCTCGCACAATTTACTAATATAGACGATATTCATATCAAATTGGGGGGTGGGGGGCTTATGATGAACTGCTTGCAAAAACAAGTTGATAAGTGCTATGGAAAATGATAATTCATATCAGCAGTTGAGGGCGACGATGTGTAAGTTTGAACCTTTCACACATTTACGTTGATTGGTGGTCGTTGTTTTTTGTAGATCAAGCTCTGAGTTGATATTTGGGTCTGTAATGCATTTGTTGTAGTGCTCAGATCTAGATCTTGTTTATACTGGGTTGTTTCGTTGGTTCTGATAAGTTTATTTGAAATTCAGCTTCGATCTTGGATACTCTTAATTTCTATTCGGATCTGATTCTCTAAACACAATTGTCGACGCTGTCGCGGTGGTCGGTTTCTATTGGCTTACAAACTATCTTTGCTTACCTATGTGTGGTGGTGGTCCTGGTTTTTCAAAGAGGGTTGAATTTATTGATTGGGTTATGGTTCCAAGTTCTATCTAATTAGGCGTTATTGGGTAGTGAATCCTACAACTATGGACTAGGCTTCAGACTGTAATGCTCAAAAGGGATATGACTTTGCGATCTGGGCTAATTCAGCTCGATTTGTGGTTGTTAACTTGTTTTGGTTGTGTTTTCATTCAGTAAGTGGTGAGTTTGTGGATCTAATTCCGTGTGGACAAACAGTTTCATTTCCCAGTTTTGATACGGAGGAACTCTCGTGCCATTGATACAGAGAGGAACATGCATACACCATTTTCTTTTGTAATTTGGTTTTGCACCCCGTGTTGGGTTCGCCGGATTGAACTCGTGGTAGCTTAGTCTATTTGCTTAAGATTTAATTTCTTTAGTTATTTTGTTGCATTTTGTCATTTACCTGTTAGGGTTGGTTCTAAAAAGTATAGCATGACATTTGTATTATTGCATATGAATTTGACCAAAATAAAATATAAATTATTTTTTGATCAAGAGATCACACATGTTGATAAATAAATATTTATATTGAAAAACTAAAAATGAATATTATTCTGAGTTTTTTAAGATTGAAATTAATTTTACATAAAAATAAAACAATATAAATAATGAATAATTAAATTTTATTCAAAAGATATAATGCAATTTTAAATTATTATGGTCAAATGTTTACTGAAAAGGTTTGAATAATGTGTTTAAATGCATCTTAATGTACACGGTCAACAAATTAATTATTTGTTCAATAGTATTAATATACTATTGAACATATTAATTACTCTTTTAGTCTTGTTCAAAAAAAAAAATTACTCTTTTAGTAAATAATGTAATAATATGTTTTTTAAGTCTATGTAAAGCAAACAAGTGGTTAGTGCTTCTTCACACCAGCGAAAAAGAAAAATTATAAGGTGATATCCTTCAAAAATGACTTTTTGTGCCCATCAATCTTTTCTATTCGGAGTTTTATGCATTTCTTTGGTGTTGGTTTCAGGTAAGAGGAATTGTTAGTTTTTATCTTTTGAGTTACATTTTCAATAAACAATTATTACATAATTCAAAATTTTAACATTCAGTTGGTTTTAGGATTTGATACTAGTTTGAAATTGGAGGGTCAAACAATAGAGCCAACTAAGAAACCAAGCTGCTTAATTGGTAATCCAGGACCTCCACGACATTGTTGCATAGAGAAATGTACTCCAAACTGCGCAGCAGACTGCATTGCAAATGGGTATCTTGGAGGTGGACATTGTGATACATTTGCCGGTGCAATTTTCTGTTGTTGTTTTAAAACATGATTTCCAATGTACCGTTTGACTCTTATATATAGGATGAACTATTAAGTAAAAACAATAATTTTGATGTCCCATAAAAAATGCCCCGGACAGACCCCCCCTCCCGCCCATACTCAGAGTCACCCTTAATCCAATAACCTATAATGGAACATATTTTAAGCAAGAAAATGTTCATTTTAAACAAACCCCTTCTGAACGGTTTAGCAACTTTAATGTTGCTCAGGATTTCTTTTAGCCTTTTAAAAAAGAAAATTGCTCATAATATGGGTATCTTAAATAGAGTTGATAATTTTCACAATCAAGGGAATTAACGATGACGATCTATATATTTTGATATGTAAGAGTAATATCAAATGCTATAAAATGTTTCTATAAAAAAAAATATCCATTCGTTCATGATAAAATAATTTTATAGTCATTGCACTACTAAAAAAACAAAAATTAGTGAGGGAAAACGTGAAATCTCTCTCTAATTCCGTCACTAAATTTTGCGACCAAGGAATTTGTGAGGAATTTCATTTTTTCCGTCACTAATTTCCCTTGCTAATTTTGCTTTTTCTAGTAGTGTTGATTGACTCTTAAATACTCCTTGACAAACAAAATATGAGTCAAATAAATTTAAAAAGTCAAATGTATTTACTACAAAATGAATTAACTGTTTGAATCCTTTTGCTTAGTACTTTATTAGGAAGAGAGTAATGAGTTCTATTTTATCATTAGGATCGATAAAAAAAATAAGAAAAATAAATTAAATACAAACATGATATGATTTATTGGCTCTGCTAGGGTTTGGTCTTCTTCTCCCTTGAGCGCCTACCACCGGCGGAGGCACGTTGGTGCCAATGGATGCAGCTGCATCCCTTCAAATTTCAAAATCCACACTAATTTTTTCATATTTAATGCACTATAAACCCCCTAAAAAATAAGTGTTGCACCTGCTTAATTTCAAAATCCAATAATCAGTGTTGTGTTTTGCTTTCACACACACACACCAATAGCCTTTCAAATCAGTTTTTTCTTTCCTGTCTAATTTTGTTAGTTACTACCAGTATAGTATAGTATTATATTATACGAAAAAATCTTAGATGGACACAATCCCAAATCAAAATGATTTGGGCACACTCACAAAACATAGAAAAATTTGAATGAGAATAAGATGAAATGATATTAATTGATGTGACTGATTTATTTTTGTTTTAGTTTTTTCATCTTATGTGAGTGTGCATAAATCTTTTTGATTTAAAGTTGTGACTATATTAGACTTTCTCTATATTATACTTTGCTAAAGATATAATATTATATTATATTTATTAAATAGATGTAAGAATATTATCATCTACTCACTTTGGTCTTCTTTTTTTTTTTGAGGGAACTCACTTTGGTCTTTAAATATGTTTATAAATATACTGTAAAAGAATTCGTAAAGCATTAAATACCCTCACTAATATTAAAAAAAAAATTGAGAGTTGGAAAAGTGTTATAATTAATAGCTATAAATTAAAAAATTGTGACATTTTCTTGTACTAAAAAGTTGTTTACTTAGCGTTGGAGATTTGTATTTTTTTTGCACCGGCTTTCTCTTGAGAGGTTATAAGGTGCTTGCAATAATATTGGAATTTAAAAATAAAAAAAAATACTAAAAAAGTCTCAAAACAATTTCTTATAATGAGGATCAAAGGTTATAATTATTAATTAAAGTTAAAAAGTTTCCACTCATTGCTCAGGGCATAGACTTGTCCCTATGTAAAGGAAAATCGTAGAATATGTATATACTTTTTTCAATATAATATAATTTTTAGACACACGTATATAAGGTTCAAAAGTTTGAACCCCATCATACATCCTTCACCTATGTGCTTGCTTACGATTTTGATACTTTTGAAGGAGTAAAACCGCGCTGAAATTCATGTTTCAAAAAGGTTGGGTTCCTCTTCCTTCATACTTTCGAAATCTCTTACATGTTACGTTAACGTTTTGTTTACGGTTTTGCCGCCATGGCAACCTGGACTTCTATGGTGGACTTTGACACAAATCAGCTAGCTAGGTCACAACATATCCCCACAAAATTTATCACTAACCTAGAAAAGCCTCTCTCTTTTGCGCAAGCTGTTACCAACTCTGCCACAATTGTGGTATTGTAATGATACTAGAATCTCAAAGGAAAATTAGAATGGTTTTGATATTCTTTTGGATAAATCAACCTCTGTTGCAACAGAGAAGAAACATTACAATTGAATTGAAAAGAAGATAAGAAATGACATAGAAGAAGCATCTCAGAAAGAAGAGAATTGATCCCACATATTTCACACCCCATTTCTATTTCCCTTCTCATTCTTATAACCCCTTACACAATGTGTGACGTGGTAGTTATTTATCTAGGTTCATTACAGGTATCTTCTGAATCGCTCCAATCACCAACAATCAAGGGGTATACATTTTGTATTTGTATCACGCAAGAAGATTATGAGACGGGTTTGGATAATTGTAAGAAGAATCTTCATGGAAGTCATGTGCTCAGCAAAGGCGATAAACCATACATGACAACGGACCTTAAGGGAATTCTATCTGACAAGTCGACAACTTTTTCTCCTTGGTGCAGAGTTACTTTGAATTTAAATTTGCAACATATGAGGATCTTTGTACTATTTGGACAATGGGAATGGTGAACCTCAAATCGGAAGTTCTTTGGTTATCGAAGTGGAAGAAGGATTTTGACCCTTACACTCAACGTCAGACTCATGCGCAAGTTTGGATCCAATCATACTTTTGTATACCATTGAATCTACCTTATGACTATTAACATCTAGACCCAGACTGTGGGTCGGATGCATAAGAGTTGTCATTGGTTTGCAATCCACCAAGTTGAACTTTTTGAGCAATTATTTTGTACACTTGGATTGATGAACATAAACATCTTCCTTGTATTGATTAATTTGAATTCCCATATAAATAATTTTAGTTATCCCATCATTCTCATTTCAAATTCAGCGTGCATCATCTTGAAAAACTCTTGACAAGTTATGGCATTAGAAGAATCAAATATGATATCATCAACATATATTGAACAATTAAAATTTCATCTTTTAATGATTCCCTAAATAGTGTGGTGTCGACATGACCTCGTGAAAAATCATTTTGCCAAAAGAAAGTTATGGAGTCTTTCATACCAAGTTCTAGGGACTTGTTTTAGACCATACCGTGACTTTTTGAGCTCAAAACATATTCAAGTTGTTTTAAATATGCAAACCCAAGAGGTTGTTTCACATACAATTCTTCAGAGATAACACGATTAAGAAAGCCACTTTTAACATCGATTCGACGATGTATGATGATATCAAGATTAACAACATGTGATAATAACTGTCTAATTGCTTTTAGTCTAGCTACAGGTGTGTGGGTTTCAGCGAAGTTATTACCTTCTTGAAGACTAGAGTCTTGTGCTACTAGTCTAGCTTTGTTTTTTAGCACTTCACCTTGTTCATTCAGTATGTTTTTGAACACTCATTTTGTACCAATGACATGCTTGCTTATTGTCCTGGGAACCAAATCCCCAACATCATTTATTTGGAATTGATTATGTTCTTCATGCAATGCTATGATACAAACATCATCACTTAGAGCTTCATCCACTTTGACTGGTGTATAATCATTGAAAAAAGTCCCACTAGAGAAGTTTCATTCCTAAATGTTGATCTTGGTCTTTCTATAATCATATTGTTGCCAATAATGAGATATTTGATAAGTGCTCAAAAGTAATATATTTCATGTGTTAATTTAGGCACTTTAGTGATTTGTTTTGCAAGTTACTTAAGGAAAAGCTACAATTTGATGCAATTATGTCATTTATGCTTTAGGTGTCTTATTCTACCCAATTGTGTAAGAAAATACAAGCAAGACCGAGAAATCATCAAAGTTGCAAAGGTCAACTCGCTTTAAGCAAGAAAACAGCAGAAAGCTTGGCTCTCAACATGCTTCCAACATGCCAGAAGCGGGATCCTAGAAGAAGACAAACTCACTTAAGCGAAAAAAACTCCGAAGAGCCACAAGGTTGTACGTTTTCAGCTTGCTTGAAGCAAGAGACCAGCTAAGAGCAACTCTCTTAAGCAAGCCAACTCGCTTAAAGCGAGAAACACTAGAAGGTCTCAGATCAGCACGCTTTCAACACGCTTGCAGCGAGCCAAAAGCGAAAAAACTCCAGACAGTCCCAGGATTACAAAGTCAAACTCGCTTTGAGCGAGTTCATCTCGCTTAAGCGAGTTGAACATGATAAGGTGCCACATGGCAGGCAACCATTGGAGCAGCGTGGATTTCAGGCAACTCACTTAAGCGAGTTCATCAGGCTTAAGCGAGTTTGCTCATATGCATCCACCTATAAATAGCTTTTTCTCTCACTTCAAAAGGACCTTTTTCACTGTTTTATACATTTTTCTGGTTTTTAGAGATAGGGTAGGACATTTCTAGAGAAAGAGAAACACAAAGCAAGGGTGTTAGCAGTAGATTCTTCCCAAGATTTATAGAGAAATCATGAATCTTGTCATTGAATCTTCATCTTTCTTCCTTCTTTTGCAAGACTACTATGATAATATGTTGCTACATCTACCCTTGTGGGTTTTGAGGTACTCAAACAAGTTATTATGTAATCTATTGATCGTTTAATATATGGTTCTAGCTCTTTTATTTAATAGTGTTATTATTCTTGTGTTTAATGTTTTATTCAAGATTTGAAATGTTATTGAAAGATACTTTTGAATCTAGGGTTAGAATAATAATCTATCAAAGTTTTTATTTTAGATATAGGGTTTAAGTTTTGGTAATCACTTTTTAATCAAGAACTTAATGTTATTGGATCGTTTAATAGATTGAGAATCATCGATTAAACGATACGATTGATATCATAATGTTGTTTAGACATAAATAAAAGTGTTGAGTGATTGTGATAATATTGATTAAAACGCTATAATTCGTTATTTTGTCACGAGAATACAGTTGTTACGCTTGGTTGACGAACTCTAACCCAAGCGAAATTACCTTATCTCGTCTCTATTTATTTTAACATACATTAGTTAGAATAGTTTTAAACAAACAAACTCTTAAACCAAACACTTAAGATGATAGTTGATGTTGAATGGCTTATGGTATACGCTAGTCCATGTGGAGACAATACTGATATACTCACGTGTAGATAGAAATTCGATGTGCAAAATCTTACATTAAAATGGCGCCGCTGCCGGGGACTGGCGCGATAATATCATAAGTAACGTAACAATTTTATCATTTTAAGCAATTTTGCACAAAATTCTTTTTGTACATATATAACATTTATTATCCTTTGTGTTGCTAACCACTTGGTATAGTCTATTGAAAGGAACAAGAATTTTGCACAGAAGAATGAGGTGCATTCAGTGACACTTCAATACCTTCATCTAAACAATCTTATCATTTTAAGCAATTTTGCACAAAAGAATGAGGTGGATTCCGTGACACTTCAATACCTTCATCTAAACCAAACTAACAATAATTTAATCTTTTGAAAGGAACAATAGAACTTCCGGGTGAATGCTTGGGAACTGTCGTTTAGCAAGTTTGAATTATCTCATTTCAGAGGTAAGACAATTGTTGTAGTTGGAATGTGCATTCCCTACCTAATCACGATCTTCTGGCGGAATCAAATTGTTGAGAATATCTTCAGTTGATCTCAAAAGCGTTACACGCATATCGATCTACTTGAACATGTTGTGCTCTCAAAACATGCTCCTCACGTTATCGTCGAGCGTTGGACGTTTATACCGAACGTATTCCACCCTCCTTGTGTCTCCGGGGTTGACTCCTTGGTTGAATTCATTCAGTTGATCCTTGATACCTCTTAACGTGACACAAAGGTACCGAACCTTCAACCTCTGATGTTCTCCATCGTTGAATTGTGCCTGAACGTCGAACCTATCGGCCATTGTTTCAAATCTACACAATAAGAAATTAAAAACAATCAATGGAAAACTCATTCAAACATTTCATCAAACACTTTGAGTGCAAATTATACATAAACCCTAAAAATCATAGCTATAACATAAACATCATGCAAACATTTTAACAAAATTAATCAACTTACATCTACTCTAAAAATGAATTATAACATGTAAATCTACTCAAAAACTAAAATAAAATAAATCTACTCAAAATCTACTTAAAAACTCAAAAACTAAAAAAGAAAATCATTTATAACAACTAAAATGTAAGTTAATAGCACTATGATTACTTGTGATTTTGTTGAATAAATTTGGTTGAAATTTTTAGAGAGTTTTTGAGAGAGATATGAAAAAAATTTAGAGATTGAGAGTAATAATGAATGAGAGAGCTTCTTCCAGATGTGTATCAAGAGTGAATCGGTAGTTAACTGCTGATGGAATCATCGACATCTAACAGTCGTTGGTTCTTTAATTCATCGGCAGCCAGCTGCCGTCGGGGCTTTTCCGTCATTTACAGTTGTTTTTCAGTCACTGATGATGTGTCAACAGCATCTTTCGACATATATATATATATATATATATAGGTTGCAAATATCTAACAGCCCCCGGACGTTGAAGAGGCAAACTATAGTACCATTCATTATTCCCCTACACTGCCAGCTGTGTATAGTTTGTTGGCGATGAAGGGCAATAATATACGTTGAAAGAAATAGACCAGAGATAGGAGATTAGGGAGACAACTAATGAAGAAAGATGGAATCAATGGCGGATCTTCTTCGAGACCCAAGGGAGCCACTGCACCCCCACCCCCACTTAAAAAAAAAATGCATAGGAAATTACTAAAATACCCTAAAAAAATTAGGGGTCTCACTTTCACTCTGGCACCCCCTCACTCTGTCCTCTCCCTCGTTCACTCACGTAGCTGCATACCAACAAGTTCACTTGGCCACTCTTTCCTTTCAACCTCTCTCCCATCTGACGACGACGGCACGCTCATTTCTCACCATGACACTGCTCAACTCCATAACTCCATAGTTTGTAATTTATCGCTTTACATGTTTGTGATTTGTTTTCCCTTTGCAGTTACTCGTCAATTGTCATCTTCATTTGATTCAATTTAATGTTTGTTAAAAACCATTGTATATTTCTTGCTTAAAAATTGGGGGAACTTGAACCCTAGAAATTGAAAATCGGGTGAAACTTGTATTGTATGTTTTTGGCTAAAATCAAGATGATTAATTTATAGATTTGGCCTGTTATTAATTGTGTGTGAAATGTTAAATTATATTTTGCTTGTGATTAGTTGTGGGTGAATTAGTTCTGATTAGTTATATAGTGAATTGCCTGTGTTTTGTGGGATTAGTTGCTTGTGATTGGTACAAACTGTTTGTTTTTTGGGATAAGTCAATTGTAAGATCTATAAAGACCAATGTCTATGGTATAATCATACTCAATTGTTGGAATTACAGAGGCCATACATTTGAAGAATAAAAATTGGTACCTACAAAAATCAGTTTCTGTAAACCTTCATATGTAGCCATTATTAGGAACAAAAATTGCACTTCAGGCTCAAAAACTAGAACCTGTGTCTTCAGGGTGTGTATAATAATTAAGAATGCGGTGAAAAGGGAGGGTGGTCTTCCATTGTTAGATGTTGCAGCTACATTTTCAATAAGAAAATAACACTTCCCTCACAATGATGTTAAATTCTAGTTAACTTGATTGGTATAGTGGACTTGATATAGTGATGTTTTATGCCATTAGCAATTGGTGTGTGAATTTTGCATCTTGTATTAGTGATTCCATGGTCAAACACAAGAAAATTGATACATTTTTTAAGAGGAAAGTTTCCGACAAAAATGAAAATTGTATAGCTTCAACATCAACACTTGAAAGGAACCCTTGAGATGATGCATATTGCTAATCAAATTTGTTTTATCCGACAAAAAAATTAGTTAGTATTTATCGCACCCCCAATATTTTGGGCAAGATCCGCCACTGGATGGAATAATGAATTAATTAATTAATATTAAAGTGAAAGACATTGTACCCTATCTGGGAGATTCCTAGGCAATGGAACTGCATTAACAATTTTCAGGGGAAACAATCTTTGAAAATTAGCACTTGCATCGGAGGATGATGAGGTCTCTGCCCCATCATGTTGTCCCCGTGCATGGAATTTGGCAAATCTATTGATCACAGAAAATCTTTCTAAATCCTGACACTCCACTCTCAAGTCCAAAATTGAGGCTCTGCTATCCAATCTGCAATTAACAAGAAAAAAAATGGCACAAAATAAGTTGAGTACAACAAAGTTGTTGTTATCATATTAAGATAAATTAGGATACTGAAACGAAATATAATAAAATTATAGTAGCAGTAGCTGGCAACCATATTTTGAGGGTAAACATGAAGGCCAAATTTTGGCACATGTCTTGCATGAGCTGTAAAGAATATACAATCATTACTACCATCTCAATAAATTCTTAATAGGTGAATCAAAAAAGCGAAAAAGGGGAATACAACTGAATCAGTAAATTTGAGTACTAGAAAATGTGTCACAAGCTCTGTTAATTGGGGGCCTGCTTGAGCGGCTGACACAAATATTGCAACGACAAAAAGATTACAACAAATAGTTACCAAAAACCTTAAGCCTTAATTGCAGGCATTTGGCTAGGGACGGCGGGAGGGGGTGGGGGTGGGCTTGAAAATCTGCCTTAATTGCATTTGAGCCACATTTAGAGAATAAAAATAGAGTAACATCCTTCAAAACAAAAACAAAAAGTAACCAAGACAAAAGCCATGTTACAGCAACTTTAATTTGTCAGATACCACACAAACAAATAACATATAAATAAAAAGAAAAATACATGTCAACCTTAAAGATTTTGATGCCAAAGCACCATCTCAATTGCACCCGTACAGAAAAATGGGCCTCTATGAAATTTGTAACTTGTAGGCCAGACACTTGTCTACATCCAAGAAAATAAAATAATAGATAGACAGTAAAAAACTAAACATTGATATTACCTTAATATGTCATCTTCCAGTTTCCTTGTTCTATCAGCAAAGTCCATAACTTTAAAAATGTAATGATCAACATTATCAGATGATGTCCGTTTTTTTGGCAGTCTACAGAAAACATCACAAAAATGTCAATTATTGTATCAAATATGTGGATCAGGTGTGCATGTGCTCTTATGTGTGTCAAGATTCAATCATTACACAAGCCATGCATGGTTTCAAATTGTGGATCACACTACGTGATGAGGCCGCAATATTGCAGTTGTGGAAGTGTCTGCAACCGCATCAGACCACAATCCTGGTGTGATTGCAACTCGGTAAAAGTTGCATTTTAACACCGCCAACCAACAACCACAATATAGTGGGCGCAACGGCTGCATCAGACCGCGACAGACTATGTAGTGCTCACAAATTAATTTTCTAGCTTCCTTCTTTATATCATAAATTTAGAGGGCATTTTAACAGGATGGGAGCTATATAAAGTGATGGCGAGTTGATAATGAGAGAGATGTGAGATTTTAGAGAGGAAGTAGGAGATGTGCAAGGCATCAGATATGATACAAAACAAATTCACGCCGCAACGACCACAATACGCATTGCAACAGCCGCAATCGCAGTGGCTGCAACCGTAATTTAAAACCATATGATACAAGCCATTCAAAATAAAAATAGTTCTTACAGCTTTTTGCTACCAGGAGGCAAAGTATCGCATCCAGACCATGAGATAGAACTGAATACTTCTCCTAATGTTAATCTGGAAACAGGGTAGACCACACTTTCATGATGCACCTTCGCATCTTCTACGAGAACTGCTGCAGGAGGAGGGTTTAGTAGTTGCTGCATAAGTTGCGTAGTCAACACAAGTCTTCTTTTTGACTTCACTGTCGCAGATAGATTTTCAACTACCCCAGCACCACCTTCAACCTATTAATTATAAACTGAGTTAAGAGAACTCGTTAACTAATAAATTTATTAAATTATGAGTTGTGAACTGATATAATTATAAACAAACCTTCTCAATCAATCTGTTTGCAGTTTGGGCCCACAATAATTCCGCCTCACTGCCAAATAATAAGGAATTTATGTTATCTATATATAAATTACTTGATATATTAATAAACAAAAGAGAGTTAAAAATGGAGTCAAACTGTCATAGCAAAAACAGAAGGTATTTCTCTTTCAAAACAACACAAAAAACGTAATATCAGATGCAGAATCTTTCCCTAAACCAACAATGGCAGCAAAATATAAGTGCATTAAATGAGTGTCAACCACCTGGGATCTCGAAGCCGTTCAGAACCCTGTGTCAGTTCTTCATGCCAAGACAGAAGTTCAGATGTGGCGCTTTTCCGCTTCTTTGGTCTCAAAATATGTAAATCAGGTTCACCCATAGGAATTGATAACTGAGAACATGCATTCTCACTTCCAACTGAAGCAAGCATTGGACTGTGCCTAGTGCTACCAAGTTGAGCATCGCCAAGACTGTTAACTCTCTCTGTGGAATTTTGGAAATGCAGACTATCTGATTGATTTGGTATAATAAAAGGTTGGTCCATAATCTTAGTGGTGGTTATCTTTTGTGCCTCATAAATCGGCAATGTCGTACCATTTTTAAAAGTTCCATATTGTTCAAACCACGATGGTGCCATCTGAGGATTTATCAGAGAATGACCACTTCTGGTAGAAATTGCTCTATTACTATCTGAAACATTAAGATAGTTTTCCTGATCATCTCCAATTACCTCCTGAGAAGTTGCATTAATGTTCTGTCGATCATGTGGCTTTGCTGACAAGCGTGATATATTGGGATCTGATGATGGAATGGAAGAATTATTTCCAGATGCATCTTTAACCACATTGTCATATCCATATGACAACTGTTGTCCGTAGTTGGAATCTACCTGCTGTTTGTCCATATTATCTGAAACTTTCAATCTCTTGGCTTCCCGGTTACTAGGATCAACCTCCATGTTCCTCATTGGTTGAACTTGACCCAGCAAGGAGAAATTATGATTCAAAACATTGTTTGGTCTTAAAGACCGACCTAGAGCCTCATTGTTTCTGGAAGTCGCAGCTAGGCTTGGTTGAGATGCATCAGACACACATTTCATGACATGTTCTTTCAGGTGTGATGGAACTGCAGCCTCTTCATCCCCAACCACATTCTCAGACAATGTCCGCTGCTCAGGGATTTCTTTAAGGACATTTTGTACAGAACTATTGGAGTAAGCAGAAGAACCACCAATGGCAGGAAATTCATTACCATCATTCTCTTGACCCTGATCACCTAGATTCTTTGAGTCAGCTTTCATTTCACAATCGTTAATTTGTTTGGGCTGTGATGGAACCTTCAAAGCGTTAGGATGCTGCCTGCTAGAAACACTGGTCCATAAATTGTGTATAACTTTTGACGGGGTGCCATGCAGAGATGCACCATATGTACCAGAAAGCTGACTGCCAGCCTCTGCTGCCAAAATTTGGATTGCACGATCTCTCAGACGAATTTGATCTGTACCACTCAGCATAGACATGTCTTGAGTAGATACCATTTCAGGTCGACTAGCTTGAGCTCTTTCACCATATTCATCTATCTGATTCAAGGAAGCCGACTGATTATTTGCTACTTGTCCACCAAGATGAGCCATAATCTGATTCTGAGTATGGTTCTTGGAGAATGGAAAGCCAGATGTAAAAGCTTGTGGAATGTTTCCTACCACATTGTAGTGAGAGGCCATATCAAAAACTTGACCTGTGGTACTAGAAACATTATTGCTATTCTCCCCAGGAGATGACTCTTGAGAAGGAAAAGTCTGATTAGTAGCCAACTTTGTATGGCCCCTATCCCCTGTCTCAGACATGTGTGGTGTAGTAAGACCTGAATCTGATGAGCCACGAGAAAATACCATGGCAGGTCCCTGTGTAGGAGGAGCCAATTGTAAGCTAAAGCCCTGAGACGAATAATTTTGATTCCATTGTGGATGTACAGCAAATCCATCTGAAGATTCGGTTTCAGGAACCCTGGAATAGAAATTATGGTGAGAGAGGCTTGTGTTTGTTGGAATGTCATAAGCCCATAACCATTCCACTTCATGAAAAAGCTCAATAATATTTTAGATGCAACAATTTAAGCAAACAGTTGAGCTACGGTAATCACATAAACAAGAAAGAGTATATCGAATGCATGAAGGAAATAAAGAAAACATGCATACAAGCGCTAGTTAGATCAGAAGTTTAGCAAATAAAAAGGTCCTAAAAAATCATGTCACAGTTGCTTACGATTACCGAAAGCAAAATATTTCTGCAATAATTAAAAAGGAAGTACCATATCACGGCTTAATTCATACATTAAAAACACTAGGAAATTTTAAAATTGAACTACCTGGGCAAAGCAGTCTTTTGTAAGGCATAATTACCAACACTTCTATCCATTGAGGTCATTGCTTTTGGTATTTGTGTAGGGAGTATGCTTTTTGAAACATTATTATCCAAGCTCTCTGAATCACCCTGAAAATCAGGTGCCAATTCAGTCACATTTTAAAGGATATAACCAAATTCTGGTTATCCAAGACAGGGAGATGAGAAGATAATGCAAGACTAGCATATATAAGTATAAAACATGTTATCTGACAAATTACCTTCTCTGTTTCACTATCATTCCTGTCACAATGTCCATATTTTGACTGTCCAAGAGAGTTATAGCTATGGCCCTGATCTGCAAGTCCTCCAAAGTGTTGATGGTTCATGGGTTGTGAATTTATAACCTGGTTGTTTCCATAAGGTTCCACATCAACACCAAGATCCCCCATTGGATGATACTGAACTTTACGAGTTAAAGAAGATCTTTGATGTACCTGACCAGATGACTTTGGACTATGCAAATCATTGCCATCAAAATTGGCATTTTCTCTCGTGCTACCATCTCTTGAATGAGAAGGATTAGATCCAAGACCATCTGCTGATTTTTCTTTTTTATTAGAGTTATCCACCTCATCTGCATCACTTTCAAATTTTCCATTCTTAGATGATTCTAAAATTAAAGGGTTCTCCATATGATGCTTGTATTTTCCCGGACCTTCATTTCTTTTATAGCTACCAGCTGACTCTGCATCTCTCCATACATCAACGTTAGGTAGCTTCTCGCTGCTTTGTCGGCTGAGCCATGCAGGTCCAGAATTTGGTGATGCAGCAATACCATTCACACCAGAATCTTCCCTACAAATTTGCATGTTACCAGTAGATTTTACATGTTCTGACCCAACAGATAAATTAGTATCAGAATCAGGCTCCCATGTAGCAGGCACCTGAGACATCTCCTCATGCATGGCTTTCTCATGATTGTGCTGCAATGATTTATCATTTTCATGTGTTTTGAAAGTAGAACTGCTATCAAATGGGGCTGATTTTGTAATGTCCCAACCATTAGACTTATTGAATGGACCACCACTACCACTACAAGATGATATGGTTGGTTGATGCATCCAATAATCTGACATTACCTTTTCATTTTTTTCTATACCTGAAGCGTTGGTAGCATTTCCATATATATGACCACCTTCGGATAATTGTTTTTGCTGAGGACTGCAATCTAACCACCTGCCTCTTTCTAAATTCTGTGGAATTGGTCTCTGAGAATCAGTCTGTGACCTGTCATGCTGTTGATCTGAAGTATCAAGACGTGACTGATGAAATCCAGAAACACTACAATGGTTTTCAGTGGTTGTTGGCCTACTAACATCATCAGGCCGAACAAAAGGTCTTAAATTTGTATTGGAAGGTGATTGCAAGTTATTATCGGCCCAAAGTGGTTGATGTTTGCTGCCATCAGTAGTTGAAGGTTGCTCTTTTCCAGATGTTCGCCCCATATTCTGAAAACCAAGACCACTCCATTCCTCCTGGATGCCCATGTCACTACTAGAAGTTTCTGCTACAGCAGACTGCATAAGCGCACTCCAACTCCCACTCTGAAGGGAAGGAAATCCACTAGAACTATCTGTACCATCCAGCATATTAAAATCACCTGTATTCATACCAAATCCATCCCAAAGGCTATCATCTGAGCCAAACAAAATCTTCTCTTCAGTTGGATCTAGGGTAGCTACATTCTGTGAAGGAGGAACCTGCACTAGCATCTTGTCTTGTGATGACATCTCTGAAGATCCAGCTAGTTCTTGTCTCCCATGAAAATCTTGCATTGGTACAATTCTTTGCTCAGAACTCCCTTGCTGCAAGTTTTCCACATTCACTCTGCTATTTATAGCATGAGCAGTGGGTCTAAACATGCTCTTTCCTTGATTATCGTGTCTTGAAACTAAAGTTCCATCATTTGTGGTGATTTGATCTGAAAATGAACCATATTGGTGAACAGGAAATGAATTACCGCCAGCTGCTATATGCGGCAGTGCAGATTTGTTCCCATGAACATGAGAATATTGCTGTGGGAAAGAAACCTGAGGCATTGCAGGCTTCTCTGCTTGAGTGTGAAAATAAAGGTTAGGAGTGCCTCCCGAACCAGATATTGGAACCCCGTAAAGAGACTGATCTCCCTGATTATGAACCAAACCCATCATGCGCAATGCTTGTCCTTGTTCAGGAGATAACATAAGTCCGTTAGAGGACCCATGCATAACTGGAGATGCACCATGCTGGAGCCAATTTGCATTAGTTGGCATAACATCAGGCTGCCACATGAAGTTAGATGCCTCATTTACAGGAATTCCATTAATAGGAGAAGCAGAATGGCTTGTAACTGTCTGTCTTGAAATAGACGGATCTGGGGCCATAGGATTCTGTTGCTTTGCTTCTAGTTTATGAAATTGCTGCTGCCTCTGCTGTTCTTGCATCTGGTTAAGTATCGCTTGCTGCTGTAATAGATTCATTTCATTTATTCCTGAATGCTGTCTAGGTAAAGGCTGAAGCATTCCATTCTGGTGACCACTTACTTGCTGTTGACCTCCAAAGAAATCAAAATTGACATGAGATTCTGTATCCATTCCCATAATATTAGCTCCATTGTGCCTAGTCTGGAAAACCTGTTGTCCCTGCATGTAGCCACTTACAGCCACTTGTTGGTTTGGCATCTGATTTCTTCCAGACTCGGGCCTCGAATTTGATTGTGACAGGTTCAAACTATGTCGCAAATGTGGAGAGCTTATGTGTCCCTGCTCAGAATCTGTGACAGAGACGGGAGTGTGATTAGTAACTGACAAAGTTAAATTTCAACATCATTGTTTTCGTTATTCAAAAACAAAATGTATAAAAAATGGATAATTACAAGTGAAAAACTTATACAATAAATGTTGTAAAATCTCTACCAGATTGCTGTTGATTAAAATTCTTCAAATTGGAAATAAAAGGCACACCAGTCGATCTCTGGCTGCCAGCCCATATATTATTGCTTATTCCTGGCCAGTTCCCATCAACCGCTTGAGAATGATACTGTCCCTGGGACACGTTTTCTTGACCAAAAAAATTATGGACCCTGTCTACTGCTTCGTTTCCAGGCATAGATAATCCACCTCACAAACTTTAAGCAGATAACTATTTAAAAGAAGGCTTAACCAAGAAACAAATACTTTTACAACCTACATAGCAGGAAGATGTCCAAGAACACACCTCCGAGCAACTACCATTTAAACCTGAAAATTATTAAAATATCCCTGCAAGTAAAAATCCATTTGGTATAAATCAATTTTTAGAATAATAGTGAAAAGATATGGCAATACAACAATAACGGACCATACTTGGGTACTATATTAATCAAATGTTTCATGTCATTTAAGTCGTTTTTTTGTTTTTATACAAAAAGTGAAAAGGATTACAATATTGGACGACAATCCCCTTAATGTACATTAAAGAGTATTGAGTGCAACATGTCTAACGAGCCTGCGAAATAAGATGCAAAATTAACTTTTCAAAAAAGAAAGTTCATGATAATCATATGATGTTTCTAGCTGAAAAAGTCTAGTCAAAAGCGACCTTCAAACTTCATTGCTAGCAAGAAATGTTTCCATATCCACAAGACAGTTGATTAATACATTGTATTTGTAAGCTGGCAACTAAGCCACAAATAATAACATAACTAAAGTATATTCAGCCTCCTCCTTCAATTTGTAAGGTCAATTTAACGATTAATGCACATTAGCAATCAAAGTGGAGGAAATTTGTATAGACTGCGTGCAACAAAGTCCAAATCAGTCATACCAATGAATCTGAGGAAGCAAGAAATAACCAGAATGCAGATATCTCTTGCATGTTTATATCTTGGCAAAACAATGGTCACAGACATTATTAAAGAAAAACCATCAGCAATGTTTCTCTTTTGCAATCTATCTGAAAATGGGTGTAAATCTAGTAGGCATTCAATCAAGTTATCTGTGTTACGTCGTACTAAAACCAATTATCATTTAACCATGCCTGCAACTTACAATCACATGGGTGGTTGCTGGCAGTATATCTTCAAATGGAAATCAAAGGTAAAATTCATTGCAAAATCATAACCAGTTAACATGCCAAGGAGAATCCAAAAACATCTAATAATTTCATTTGTAATCTCAAAATATTCCCCTTTGTACTGTGTGTGCACATTTACTTTAACTACAAATATAAAAAGACAATAATCACAGGAATATATCATCTTTGTCCATACCTATCAAATTCATATGGAAACCAAAATGTTTTTGAAGTGGGAAACCTATTTCTATTGACCAGAATTAAAATAACTAGAGATGCCAATTCTTTGTACCAATATGTGAAAGAAGAGTGAAGCTATACAAGTCAGCGTGCCAATTCTTTGTACCAATGTTGTCCTTAAGACGTGAAGAACATCAGGTATCATTACAAGATATTTTTCACTTATGTTAAATATACAAGAGCGCCAAATAAATTTACATATGGGAATCTCTCTCCTCCCTGTCCCTCTTCAAAGTTCATAGTACCACTGAGTAATTACAAAGCCATTGCCATTCTCAGTAAATTAGAAAACAAAGCACAAACCAACTAAACAAAGTGACAAAGAAACGGCACCAACCAAATCATTTATAATGGAATTGCCTAAATGAATCAAACAAAACGCAAATTTTTCTATGATAAATCATGTCTAACTAATGAAAGACCATTTAGTCCCTGTCCTTTCTAATATTTCCACTTCTGATCTTCTCTTGTCTTTCTCAACCATAATAGCTACTACCTCATCCTTAAATATAGAACCATGTCTACAAGAATTAAGAAAGTTTGTATTACTACTAAATTAGTCAATTATTGGTATTGTTTTTCCAAGTTTATCCTTTATAGTATTTATTGCTTACTTATTGAATACACAAAAAAAAAAACGGTGTAAAGTATCTAGACGGATGTTAATAAAGAAATAATTAATTATGTTGAAAATTTGGAAATCCTACAAATAGGGACAACAAAATTTCTTAAGACGGTCTTTATATTTAGAAACAGAGTTAATTTTATACTTTTGACAATTCTCCATCCTGCCTACCACGCACGACCAAGTGATTGAATAGCCTGTTTGTTTCCGCATCTGTTACACCGACACACGCGCGTTTTTCTTTAAGCTACAATTATTAGCTTCTCATTTTCACAGTAAAAGATCCCCTAGACTGTAACGTGTGGCTGCGTTGACCCACCGCACAACCAAATATATGCACAAAGACCAATATTTTAGTGAAATGAGGGGGCACACAGCGATAGAGACGCAAGCAGAGATTTCAAAAACTCCAGCTTTATATGTGTTATTTCAAATTCAAATTTCAAATGCCGAAAAAAACATTCGCGCCAAATATGCTATAGAATTTTCAAAGTTCCTATATAAACTATATCCCTCAAAAACACTATTGATATCACCCGACCTGATTTCTTCATCCAAACAAAACACAAAAACCAAAATTAATCTTTCTCAATTCTTCCTCAAATACACTATATCACCAACACTTCTGATCAAAGCCGTCTCCGGTGTCTGACACCAACACAAAATGTAATTACATTCAATAAATTCATTTTTTCCAAATAATTACCAGTGTCAGTGTCCGGTGTCGGTGCTTCATAGTCAAATACACTCGAATGCGCAGAAACACAAAAACACTCCATGAATTAAAGACAATTCTTCTGCCCCAACACTTAAAGCTTCTAAGCTCAACAAAAAAAAAAACACTCCAAATTCACACATTCAAAGCAAAATCACACGAGATCGGAAGCACATACACAATTCAATCTCATAATTTCATAAACACAATTTCAATCAACAAAACAACTCCAAAAGCTTCCACAATTGCAAACACAGATTCACTTTTTTTTTCAAAACGATGTTAGAGAGAGAGAAGCTAGGGTTTCAAGTCTAGTTCTAGTTCTAGAGAGAGAGAGAGAGAGTGCAGGAAACTTACAGTAACGATGAACAAGCTGCACCATTGAAGCAAAAAAAGCTGATTCTGAAAAAAAAGCGCGTTTGAGAAATCACACACGCGTTTAGGGTTTGTGGCGCGTTTGAGATAAAGTGATGATGATCGAAGAAAAATAAGTGTGAAAATTTTTCAACGAAGACGCAGGTTCGGATAACGAACCTAAATGGTTTGGATCCGAAGCTCCGTAATTTGGAAAGCGTTTCAATTGGGAAGAGAGCGTGAGAAAAGTTGTTGGGTGTAAAGTTGGTAAATGCTAAATCAGGTCGATGTCGAATCAATGTTTGACACGTGGTATTTAGGTAGGACCCGTAATGACCCGTTTTTAAACTCTAATTGATTGATTAATTGATGGATATGATAATGAGCCTTCATTTTGCCTGAATTCTTACACCATAATTTTTGGTTTGCTGCAGTTTCCAGAAAAAAGAGCAATGTTATACGTCGAAAGATTTTATCAAGAAAAATTCAAGAATGACATGGCAGAATAGCCAATCAAATTTTTGTCTGGCCGGAAATCATGGGGTGGTGGGTGTTATGTATTTTTTTTTAATGAAAGGTTAATAAATGAGACTAAAATCTAAGGGTGATTATTGTGTCATGTCATTCTTGAATCTTTCTTGATAAAATCATTCTTGATATGTAGCATTTTCCCATAAAAAAATTGAGTTATTTCTACTTATCACTTCTTTCTTTCGGGTTACTATAAGGTTTTGTTCGGGTAAAAAATAGCGAATAGTTTTTTTTTTTTCTTGAAGGGAAAAATTGTAAATAGTTGTCATTTCTTTCGGTTTTGATTTATGAAGTGGAACGATGTAATGTTATTTGTGGTACTATTATTTGCAAATGCACTAATTGAATCTCATTTATTGTTTGTGGATTATTGTTTTATGTTCTTCAGAGCTCGAGAGAGTGAGGTTGTAGCAATGAATAACATTTTGGCTACCTATGAGCAGGCTTCTAAACAAATGATCAATTTGTAAAAGTTTGGGATTTTTTGCAGCGTAAACACTTCCGTTGAACATCGTACAACCATGGCGTATATTATTGGTGTCAAACAAGTGATGGGTACAAGTAAATATCTTGGGTTCCCGGATATGATAGGTCGAAGAAAGAAAACTACTTTCAAATATATGCAGGATCAAATTTGGAATAGAATCGTTTCTTGGAAAAGTCTGTATTTGTCTCTGGCGGGTAGGGAGGTTTTAATAAAATCAGAGTAGCTAGGACCGTTACTTGATGTTGATATGGGGGAGGCTCCCAGACTGTTGTCTGTTCTTAAGTGGGTATTGGGTATGTGATACTCAGCTGGTTAATGTGGATTTTGAAATGGATTCTAAGATGGTGTTAGATAAATATATAATCATACTCTTTGCATCTCGAAATTTGCGTCAATTATTAATGATTGTCGGCGTCTACTTTCTTCTGATTTAGTAACCTCTTATGTGAGGTTTATTAGGAGACGTGTCAATGAAGTTGCTCGAGGTTTAGCTAGGCTAGCTCACTGTCATATTGGTTTATGTATTTTTACAGTATTTAAGAAAAATTAGATAGTAAAGTGATAGTATTAATTAAAGATATATTTGAATAATAATAATAATAATAATAATAATAATAATAATAATAATAATAATAATAATAATAATAATAATAAATGTATTCAATATTTGTAGATATGTTTACATATACGGACGATTCAAAACTATTTTATAATAAGATGTGGAGAGTGTTTGAAATATGAAACGGAATTTGTTTATTTATGTTATAAGTTATTCACCAATCATTTAAAAATCGTATTAACTAGTCAATTAATTGGTTGAATTGATAATTGATTAATTTGTTGGTTGATTCGACCCTATTTGAATCATTGCCTAATTAGATTGGAAAAATTTAAATTGAATTATGATTAGAAAATCACATAAACTAAATTGAAACTCGTTAACAAAATTCAATAAGTGACGATACAAACCTTGTGCTAAGGTTTATCTTTGAAAGTCATGACCATTCAAAAGATAAAAATGATTGGTTGGAGGGTAGTTTAAAAAGGGTTAAAGGTGGGGATCATCTATTCACACACAAAAAAATCAAGAGTGCTTGTTCGACTTAATGATCTAGTAGATGGAGGTTCATTCGACATGGAAAAGTAGGGTTTGCGATCTTATCGTGACTCAATTTCTATGAGTGATGTAGGGAAGAATAAGAATGTATGACGAGGAAGTCAATAGAGATGAGGAGCATGGGAACGAGGAATATAACAGTATATGTGCGGAGGAAAGGAAGGTTTAAGGGTATGATTATCCAGATTTTTTTCTCTTTGAGAAGGAAGAAAAGTGGATTTAATGGGCATGGAAGAAGTGTGTTATAGTGAAGTTATTATAGGAAAGAAGGTTGGTTTTAAGGCTTTAGAAAAAGAGATGGCAGCAGGTGTAGGTGAGGAAGGGATTGATAAGCATTGTAGATCTAAGTAATGACTACTTTTTGGTATCTTTACAAATAAGGAGGGTCAACATAATGCAATGATAACCGACCATTGGTTGATATATGATCGTTACCTTAATTTAAGGAAATGAAGTCCTAATTTCATCCAACTAGTGATCAAGCCGAGAAGGTGACGTTATAGGTCTGGTTTTCATGGATGTCTGTTGAGTACTAGTATGAAAAAGTGCTTATTTCATTGGTAGCAGAGTCAGAAGAACGGTAAAGGTGGACAATAACAATTTGTTGCAAGAACCAGAGAAATATGCACGGTTAAGTGTTAAGGTGGATCTTTCAAAATCACTTATGTCCATGTTCACAATCAAGGAGAGAACGTACAAAGTAGAATATAAAGGGTGACATTTTCTTTGCCTTGCCTGAGGAAATTTTGGTCACTATGTAGGAGGATGCCCATAAAAGATTGTTGCACTGGAGGATGTATATGGTTCGACCAATGATTTGAGAAGAAAGATAAATGTGTCTGCCATGAAAGTTAGAGTGGTTGCAGGGTCATGGACGGTGGCCAACAAACCAAGGAGGACCGGGAAGAAATTTTTCGAGGCATTAAATGGGAGCGCAAATTTTTGAGGATGAAAATGCTAATAGTAATTTGAATTTAGAGAATGTTATGCAACCACAATTAAAGAATTTGATTATGGCCGCAAACTAGGTGGACACTAGCCTGGCCAAAATAGGAAAGAGGGGTAATGAAATGATTAAACATGGTATTTCTAGGAACAAGAAAAGAAATAATAAAAGTGAGACGAGTCATTCATCTTCTTTCACCTCCTTGGTCCTTACTCTTTGCTACTCCCTTCGTCCTTGTTATAAAACCTCCAACAAAATTCATGATATTAAATGGTTGGAATAATAAATTTGTTAAAAATGTGTGTCGATTTTACATATCAACCCTTATAATTATTGATATCATGAGAGAGAGAGATTACGTTTTCCAATAATAAATCAAATATGGTATTTTTATAAAGATTTCAATAAAGTATGTGAAACTTTGAAAAGTGTCCTATATTAAAATACAAAGAAAAAGTGAGAAAAAAATCATAAAATTAAGAAGATACTTTTTGCTAGTTAGGGTGAAAGGTTAAAACCTCGTTGCAAATATTGTCTTGAAGAGTTTGAAGCATAACGTGAAATGTAAACACAAAATATTGAAAGACTACGAGTGTGTTTAACTCTTCCAACTCCCGGTTTTGGAATTGAAGTGCTCGTATTGTAAAAATTTTATGTAATAGAAAGGGAAAGAAAGATTATTTTACTAGGAGGGGTAAAGTTGGAATTCAAGGAGCTCCAGGTGGGATGAGCTAAACGCTAAATTTCTACTTAAATCAGCCTTACATGTAAATAATTGGCAATTTTTGCTATCGTATTATCATCTATACTATATATAAAGAAAACAACATCTTTCAGCTCTTTTG
>Ga0315913_1001692_pt1 | contig 24831 bp, 12 predicted proteins | sample MpolsnodulesMG_FD_207736 | JGI IMG/M metagenome (GOLD analysis project Ga0315913, IMG submission 207736) | Medicago polymorpha root nodule microbial communities from Los Angeles, California, United States - small nodules | ecosystem: Host-associated > Plants > Roots > Nodule | place: USA...
TGGAAGATTACCAGCGAAAGGAAAGAGACATTAATGTCCCCCACAATAGGTCTTTCAACTGGTATATAAAGCCTCACAACATAAGCATCAAACTCACATCCTTATTTACAAACCAGTCTTAAACTGCTATAGCAATATCAAACTGTTATAGTGTGTATTCTTCTCTTATTCATAACTCTTCTTCAAAGGTAAATTTCTTGTATTTATCTTCGTCATTCACATCTTAAATATTTTCTTCTCTGTGGGTGCTGCTATATGTAACTTTCATGCAGTGCCTCATGATTCATTCATTTTGAAACTAGGATACTTGAAACTCTAATAAGTATAAAGTAAATAACATTGCTATGTTTTTTCCAAAAAAAATAAATAATTTGCCATGCTTTCATGACAGAGTATTCTGTCATCCAAAACTAATAAGCAGGGGGTCATAACTCATAACTTATAAAAGAAGGTTTGATAAGCTAAGGAACACTGAAAGAATTTTAAGTAGCACATCCAGGTTTTGAGCTCTGAAAACTAACATAACCAACAACTAACATACCAACATTTGCCTATAAAAAAAAATAATGAATTGAGTTCATAACTTACAAAAGAAGAATTGATAATATTCTCCATTAACGTGCCAATTCTAGGCTACATACACAGGGAATTGAATCATAGAGTTTTTTATCTAGCTGCATTGAAACCTAAATATCTTAAAATTTACCACTTCACATGTTTCCACAATGAACAGGAAAATGAGCTGGTCTGGAGGAGATTGGATGTGTGGTGCTTGCGAGCACATAAATTTCAAGAAGAGAGAAGCATGCCAAAATTGTGGATACCCAAAGTATGGAGGCCCTGACCCATCAACCTATAGATATAACAGGACTGAAAGGTTGGCAGGGGACTGGTTTTGCACCGCTATGAACTGTGGAGCTCACAACTATGCAAGCCGATCAAACTGCTATAGATGTGGTGCATTTAAAGATCCTTATTCTTCTGGATATGGGGGTAACATGGTGGGTTCTGGAGGATATGGATCAGATTGTAGTTCTCCCCCAGGATGGAAAAGTGGAGACTGGATTTGCCCTAGGTTAGTTCACATTATCTTCATATAGTTTGAGTACTGACAGAACTTTGTGGTTTGTTATGCATGTACATGCATTTTATCACAATCTTTATCCTCTAAAAGTGTTTTTTCTCAGCTGCATTTGATTAATAAAGAGATTGCATTCAATTGCAACTTGAAAAACCAAAAATATGTCAACTGTCATAAAAGGTGAACAGTGTAATTTATATACTCACAAAAGCTGCATTTCCATGCATTGAAAGTGAAATCTCCTTTTCTTCCTCCGAGAGAAGGATGGGATTATAATCGGCCCTTGCAAAGTAACATATAGTGATGATAAGAACAAAGAGTGCAGTATTTTTTGCAGGACAAAGCCATAAAATGATTAAGGTTAAGAATAAGGACCATATTGATAATTACAATACAGACAGATGGTGGTCAATATAAACAAGTTCAGTTGATGATAGTAACTTGTATCCAATTCTTCCCTAATTTGAGTATCTTTGTTTTATTTACTTTTTTATGTCCTGAAGCAGAATTGGCTGTGGAATGCATAATTATGCAAGCAGGACAGAGTGCTACAAATGCAAAATGCCAAGGGATTATGGTGAGAAAAGTTTACTCTTTAGACATATCATCTCCTTTTTTTTTATTTATTTATTTTTAAATATTGTCAAGCTGTTCTTTAGGGATAGTTATATATCATTGGTTCTAATACAGTTATTACTATTGTTTGTTTCAGGCGGTGCAGACTGAATGTAAAAGAATTTCAGAGGACTTGCACAATCACTAATATCCCTCAACATCTTTCTCCTCCAAACGAAAATCCTATTTAGCTTTCCCTGCATCAAGCTCTAGATAAATTATCGACGAATGCCCCCTGTTAGAATCATAGCAATGTTTTGTCATTAGGAAGTAATGAAGGATATCGAGCAGCAATTGTTTCTTGCTAAATGTACTAACGAGAAGGTTAAGAAATGAAATCCACGTATATTTTCCGAATTTATTACTGAAACTTTCCCTTGTCAGCTTTCCCCCAATTCAAATGTAAATGCACATGAATACTTGCCTTTGTGTTTATCACACACAGCAGGAACAGCCCGACTGTGTGCTGGTAGGGAACATCTATTTTATTCAGTTGTTTCAGTTAGGGAGGTTTAAACATTGTTTTCCATATTTGACAAATTAGGAAGAGAATTTAGACACGTGTCATGGACCGGCCTTAATCACTAGATTCGACAATACTATAATTACTAGGGAAATCAAAAGAAGTTCACAACATTCAGAGTAACTAAGTGGGCAGTTTAATTCAAAATCCAGCTTAACTATCAAGCATATAATATCTGATTCTGAGCACAAAAAATAACTATATATCTTAGAATCTAATGCAATATATAACAGCAGAGATGCTACAGGTGCATATTCTATATACTTGTTTTCACTAATTAATTCGTTGTGGCGCATGAGCACCGTCATGATTCGTTGTTATGCTCCAAATTGGGAAAGAATTCTATTTCAAATCATGCAACAGAGCTTCATTATCTTTCATCATTAGCTTAATATAAACTTTGGAAAGTCAAAAAGCATATATATGTTCTTTGTGAAGGTGCCCTATTAGGCTATTACTACTTAGCTTTCAAAATATTCTGGACTTTCTTTAAGCTACCTTTTTATTTATATGCTTTGAGGATGTTAATAAGAGAGGACCCATCTTTTAGTAAAATAGTTCCCTCAGCATATTACAGGGAGGGATCCAAAGAGCTGGACCAACTATCACATGCATAACTTTTCCTTTCTGGGTATCCTCATCTAGGAAAAAGATTAACCGGATAACAACATAATTAAGCGCTTATGCATAAGTAATTTCTACACAAAAGATAAAATAAAGTCAAATTATTTTCATACAATCTATAAGCTGTTTTTATAACCTATCATGGAGAGTTTATGAAAGTAAGCTGAAAACAACTTACGTAACATGTCATAAGCTCTCTCAAACAGTTTCACAAGTGCTTATGCCAATAGATAAGTTCAAATAAGTCAATTCAAGACCAAACAGGTCCTAAGGAAATAAATGATGCCACTTAACTATATCCTAAGATTTACAAACAATGACATTATGTACCCTGTCATGTTTAGAGTGGGTTGGTCGAAAGAAATGAAAGTTTCTATTGTTAATGTTTAGAGTGTATAAAAGTCCATTTATATACAATGCAAGGTTTGGATACACATGTTAACTTGCAGCTTATAGCATAAACACTTATCATATAAGTGCTTATGAATAAGCAATTTCTATTATACAAGATAAATAAAGTAAAATTATTTTCCTATAAGCTATAAGCTGTTTTCAAAAGCTTTCTTAAAGAACTTATGGAAATAAGCTGAAAAATAGCTTAGGAAAATGTGATAAGCTGTATTCATAAGTTCTTCAGAACAATCACACAAATGCTTATGTGAGTAGATAAGGTCAAATAAGCCCAATATCTGCATAGGAAAGTTGGGTGTTATAAAGCTTCTGCAAAAAGAAGGGTGAAACAGAGAGTGGATAAATTATTATAGATAGTATTTTTACCTTGAATATGCAAGAGAGTGATTCATTGGTCACACAGAAGCAACTATGATCATAATACATCAATGCTTTTGTTTCTGGTGACCAGCGACCACGTCTGGAAGCGTTTCCCGGACGGTTGAGTTCAGTGTGATACAAGGCGAAAAGTGGCAGCGCGTGCATTTTGTTGTTTTGAATTTCATGGAGATGTTGAGTTGATGGGCCACTTCAAAACAACATATTCTATAATAATAAAATTACAATTTATAAAAAATAATATGTGATCAAAATAAAAAATTTAAAGTAGCATATATTCAATAAGAAAAATGCTGTGTTAGGGCTTATTAGGTTGCTTATTACTACCATTAGTGCTCCCATAACTTCGTCATGATTTTCACTGTATTTCTCTTGTAACCATTACTTCATCATATATCGGGACTCGTCGTCGTTGGTTTGCACTTAATTTCATACCTGAATTCCTTGTACTATTGTCTTCCTCCATGTGTAACAATGCTATACAACATTTATCCAAATGTGCCAAGAATCCACATAATAAGCATAAGCCTCTTAGTTGTTCATTAAATTTAACAATATTTTATTTTAACCAGCTTGCCTCACATTTATCATTTTATCTCCTTTCCTAGTCGTTATATCTTTTCCTTTTTTGGACTTGACACTCATATAGTCATATATGTCTTCCACGGACCAAAGTTAATGTTTGAATGATACTACTATCAAGGCCCCGTTTGGATAAACAACTTATATAGATGCTTATAGCATTAAAGCTTATAACATTAGAGCTTACATCATAAGCTCTTATACTTGATAAGCTATTTATGTTTGGATATGTACACTAAAAAGTACTTACATAAATTGAAGTGTTTGGATGTGTCATTACATATGCAATTATCGAAATTTTAAATATTCTTAATTTAACAAAAAAATCAAAGAATCGAACCACAATTATCAAGATTTTTTTTGATAAAATTAATCAAGATGTAAAAAACAATATTATAATATATTAATTATAATTATATATATAGTATAATCAATATTCGTCCTTAAAAAAAATCAATATTCATATAAGACTTAACATTAGATAAATATATAGTTACGTAACAAAAAAAATATTCATATAAGAAAAATATTGATATTCAGTTTCATTTTGTTACGTAATAAAAAAAAAAATCTTTCATAAAAAAAAAAAAAAAACTTTGTTACATGTGTTAATTTAGTAAGATAAGTATATAGCAATTTTGTTACTCATGCACCGCCAAAGATAACTAACATTATAATTAAAATATATGTTTTGAAAAAGGAGATCCAGAGAGAATCGAAAGAGATTACATAAATTCATAAGCTCCTTATTAAGCCAGAGGGTAAGCTGAAAATTTAGGCTTATTAAAATATGACATAAGCAGCTTATGAAACTATGATAAGCTATTTTTATTTATTTACCCAAACGCCTTTAAAAAAGCTTATGAGAGTAGATAAGCCCACATAAACTCAAAATAAGTCGATCTGAACGGGCCCAAAACACATCAATATTGTCCATAGGCCGACCTACGACTTTTGTCATAGAAGGTCGCAAATATGTACCCAAAAACTTAAATGAAATAACGAATTCCAAATCCCAGCCATCATGTTCATACATTATGTGTGTATGGATATGTTTTCTATTAGAAACCTCCTTGCTAGCGCCAACTCAGTTTTACATGCATTTACACTTCCTCTTCATTAGAGAACACGAGGCATTACACACAACTCCTATAATTTTAGATTAACTCTCAACGATGAGAGAAAACCAAACTCTTATAACTCATAAAATTTAAAAAGTCCTTTAATGGGAGGATTTATTATCGAACAAATTTCGAAATCCTTTAATGTGAGAAGTGCAACAAATTACTTACTTCCTCCTGCAAAATATGATTAAAGACTAACGGAAAACATCTTCATTTTGAAAATGACAACTTTGCATAGTATAATTTTGAAACTACATCAATAGTCTAGTAAGTAATATTATCGACATTATCGTCATGTGATTACTAATGAAATTGGAGGCTTAACTCAACCTTACAAAACCGGTTCATAAGGTGAGGATTACCTCCTCTACATAAACAAACAAACAAACTATTGTTGTGTATTTGAAAAACACCAAAATCACATTAAACCATTGTTGCCCACCACTCAACGAAACACAAACTTAATTAACCCATTTGTAAAATATGATAGAAAATAAAATTTCTTCCTCAATCGTACCCAAAGACAGCATGAAGTTTTTTTTTGGGCAGCACTCTTGAATCTTGATGATTAGTCAATTAGGACAGTGTGATAGTAGTGGCTAGGGTTTTGACTTGGTGGTCCCAACTAAAAAACCTTAAACCTCGTCACTGCCTCACTAGTCACTACATACTCCAATGTTGTCTCTTTCTTCATAAACACAGGCGGTGAACGTGAACCCATGAAAAAAAATACACCTCAAACCTTAAACTTTGATCATCCCATGATGTTTTTCTACCAATATTCTCATCTTGGCCTTCCAAATTTCTTGTGTTTTTAGTTCTCCCAAATGTCACTCATTTCGTAACAAAATCTTTTTCCTTTGACAACAACCATGGTTTTTCCTGACAATATTCCAACCTCTAAGATGTCACCGCCGCAATTCGCTACATCAAACAGCGATATCATTGAAGTGAAACCTCGATTTCCAATGAAAAATGAAAACTTTGAACAACATTCAACATTGTATCAACCCCATTCCTTCAAAAGGGCAAGACTTTCTGATAACAATCGTTCCAATGCATTGATATGCCCTCCTCCAAGGATGGTTCTACCTCCATTAAACAGAGCAGACCACATTTTCTACAAAACACGAATTTGTACTAAGTTCAGATTTGGTGCTTGTAGAAATGGTAAAGATTGCAACTTTGCTCATGGGGTTGAAGAACTAAGACAGCCACCACGAAATTGGGAGGAAGATCAAAAAATCATTCACAAGATGAAGCTATGCAGGATGTATTCCAATGGTGAGAAATGTTTCTTAGGTAGTAAGTGTTATTTTCTTCATGAGGATCCTGCTAAGTTTAGGGTTCATTCTTGGAAGTCAAGAGAGTGTTCTTCTGTAAGCATTGGGACTATTGGTTCTTCAAAATCATTTGGGGATGGCATTAGGGCTGTGGACAAGCCAGCTAGGGGCAATTATTGGAAGACTAAGAAGTGTTTCGGTTGGCAGCATCAAGGGAACTGTCCCTTTGGGGAGGACTGTCACTTTGCTCATGGAGAAGCAGGTAATAATAACTCATCTTTGTGTTGATTTCGCTTTTCCCTTTTTTGATTATTGATTTTGGTTTTATCATATAATTCTGCTGTACTGGTTTTTGTTTTGTATAGAAAATATGTTTGTTGATTTTCTTGATCATGTGCAGAAGATCATTTTATGTTATATGATCTACAAATTATAGTGGTTGAATGTATGTTATTTTCATTGCTGCGTATGATATTTTCATGTTTGGTTTGTTATTTTGTTCATACACAAATGCTGCTTCAGTTTAAAACAGTGTTGTCAAATATCAGCGGTCAAATGGCAGATTTGTAGCAAGCACCATGGCCAATTTGTGAAGGATGGCGAAGCCATGGTGTTTTGTGGTGGCTTAAAATTGCACATTTGATTTTCCACCATCCGTCATCGTTAACACTGGTTTAAAATTAATTTACCACTAGTGATCACTTTATCTGTGTTCAAATTTCCGTGGTAGCTGCACATTGATATGAGAGATTTTGTGACAGCTGCTATGTCTATATGGCGGATTTCAGTTGGCAGTCGTAATCCACCATCTGCTACTGATAACACTTCTTTATCTAAGGTTTACATATCAGTGTTGTTGAATGGCAGTGCCAAGACAGAATAGTGTGGCAGATTCTTGACATCAGCCATAAAAATTTTGTAAATGGATGTCTGCCACAGCGTCACCATAGGTCACAATGGTGTGTCTATATGTTGTATTTTTGGCCTTCCAGTATATTTAACCATCCTCCATGGACAACACTGTCACTGTGTTACATATAACTTGAATGAAGTTCTGTATTTTCGTGTCAACCCCATTAGGAATTTCTATTGATAGAAATGTCTAGATTTCATAAATTAAAATAGTTAATCATCTCAATTTTATAAGGCATGATTACTATTAAATGGTGTTGAAAGTTTGTGTTTGTTACTTGACTGAAATTTTAGTAATTTGGAGTAGTCTGCGAAAAATTTCCTTTCTGTTATCAGCTTTAAAGCATGGGTACCCGTGGTGGTTACGCAAGTAGCTATTGAAATTGCTTTTCGGATAAAAAAAAGTAGGATACTCCACTTTGGTATTTGTCGATGGATATTTTGGGTATGCATCCGTGATCCAATACATAGAAGTACATGTGATTTTGAACAATAAACCATTATGTTATATTCATCTTTTCCAAACCTGTTTTTCCTTTTGGTTTCTGCTGATGGGTGTGCCTATAATTTGATGTCTAACTCATCAATAGTTTTGAGGTACATTGCTCATTTGCAAGGTTTTAAACTGCGACCATGTCACAATCCTTAATATTGCAGTCAAATATGGTTAATGCAGCTGCAGTTGCAGTGTCGGAGACTTGAAAAAACGTCTCTGCAACAATCGTGGTCATTGTCCTTTTTTTTTAATATATATTGCTTGTTTGCGTGTGATTACTTGTATTTACATATTGTGAACAAAAAATACAAGATGATTTTAACAATTTAAACTGTTTGGTTTCCATGTATCGTATTCTGACTCATTGAAGCTGCAGTTGCAATAGCAAATTCAACAAAAGCTATCATTCCAACTTCACGAAAAGCCTTAACAGGTTCTGCTAATGATGCATATGCATCTACCACCTTCTATGCAAGTCTACTTGTGGCAAAGGAAGAGGAGCAGGCTAAGAAGATGCATTCACTTTGGTTGAAATTAAACAAGATCAATCGTGTTTATGGTGATTGGATTGATGATTCACCTCTTGTTCTTCCCAACTTGCCAAGTGCAGTGGAGAACTGACTTGAGTTTTGTGCTCTTCCACAGACAGAATTTTGGAAACATGGTCATTGGTGATGGTGATCAGTTCATAGATTTATTTGTTATTGCCTCTTTTTTCCCCTTTTCTATTTTACTGTTAATTGGTACAGTTTTTTGGTCGGAGAGGTGTGCATTTGTCGGTTAATGAGAGGTGTTTTGATGGATTCAGAAACTTTTTGTGGGATTCTGGTTTGGATTCACATTGGTCAAATTTCTGAACCAAAGTCCAGGGTTCAAATAGGTTAAATTATATATATACTATCTAATCATATTAATATATGAAAATGTAATTATCTTATATGCGTCGTTTATATATCAAAACATATCTTGGCTTAGTTGTGGATGTTTCCTAAGGGGTGATAACTGATGAGGGTGTTTTCTTATTTGTTTGTGCTTCCAAAGTTTGTGCTGGATGCAATGTTCTTGATTCTAAGTTGTGGAGATTTTTTCATGGTCTAAAAATCGCTTGGAGTAAAGGCTTTAGAGTATGTATTCTGATTCCCAAACTAAGGGATGGTCGTTGACCGTCTCATGCTTCTTACATCCTTGTTTTCAAGATTCACTGCATTTATGGAGAAGGTAATGATCGATGGTTTCATGTTCTTAGTAAGTAAGACTAATCAAATAGTGCATATTTTGTTGAAGTTAGTTTATATAGAGGTTTTTAGTTTCATGGAGCTTAGTACCATTTATTCACCAAAAAACAAAGAGACATGTACTAGACATGTTGCCATGTGATACATCGTGGATAACTAAATTGTGTATTAGACTCTAGACTAAAAAAACCCTTCAAAATTTAAAAGTGAATTAAGAACTTAAGTTTAAAATTTAATCTTGTTAAATACAAAAATTTCATTTTGATATTTGAAGTTGAAGACCGAAAATCAAAAGCGTTTCTAGTTATATAAAGCTTGAGACTAGACGCGTCTACGGCAACTTCAACTTGAAGCTCTAAAGTCCCCCTCTAACAAGTTTCACGATTTTTCCTGCCGGCATCTGACTCCAAATAAGTCATTTACAATTAGATGCACTCTCAAGACAGGGAGGTTTTGAACTAGAACCTTATGTTTGATAAGGTCTGGCATTGGAATAGACTAAACAGAATCAAAGCCTTCTTGTGGAAGGTCTTTGGTGCCAAGTTGCGAAGAAAGGAATACTTACCACTCTACTTTAGATGATATTTGTAATTTGTCCTAGATGTAATGACAACCCAGATTCTATTATATGTTGCCTTCAATATTGGCTTACATGAATGGCTAGATTGGAACTTGTCTTATGCAAACATATGTGTCAATATTGATAATTGGACATTTTTTTGGTGTTGTCAAACAAGAGTTATAGAAGGATATGAACTCTTTAATTTTTATACGAAAAACTATTCTAGGCATTGATCTCTATTTTAAGATCGCCAGTATCCAAGAGTATGATCTCTATTCTAGTCAGTTGTACGGGTTGGAACCTGTTTGAATCAACAAAGATCACCAAGGACCAACCATCAAACTGATTTTGTATTTTGACTGTTAGATTCTTTGTCATTTGCATCTGTGATATATCGGCTGGGTTTTCTCATGCATGTAAATATGATATTCCCTTTTCTATGATATTGTTGTTAAATTTTAAAGGCAATTGAAGTTTTGTTAAAGTGAAGGGATTTTGATGAAAGTTACAATTTCAAGGGGACAATTGCCTATTCATTCAATTTTAAAGTTAGCAAGGATTCGGCTAATTACTCTCAATAGTGATTTTCTTTTCCTCATTCAATTATGAAAAAGAAAGATTTATGTTCATCAGTCGTCTATTTCTTAACTCCTCCAAAGAGTGTTGAATACAATTTTTTTTGTTGAGTTTTTTAGAACTATTAAATTAAGAAAGAGTAAATGAAAAACAGATAAACATCGCAAAAAGAGACTATAATGATACAAGGCTAAAATCCCAAATAAAATAATTGTTGATTACATATTTAGTGAGGATATTGATGTTCATGTTCTAATGTTAATTTCAAACCTTTGTGTTTTTCTTGTGCGAATTTTATTTTGATTGTTAGTTACCGTTTGAATTCTTGTTAAAAAAAAAAAGTTAACGTTTGAATTCCGTTTTTGCGTTAATATAAGAATTTTTCTAGTCACGCCTCATATAATTTTGGTGACATCCAAATTTACTTAAAATTTTGAAATAATACCAAAATTATCCTTTCAATGAAAATGTCACCCACAAACACTCATGCATGTGAAGCCAGTTTTAATTAGTGATTAATTATGGAATCACAATGTTCTACATCGATACCTTATTGTATTGTATACAGGCAAATAAATTTCTTCTTTGTTCAATGATGTTGAATTTCTTATTTTGATGTCGTTTTCAAAAAAGATGTCGTTTTTCTGATGGCATGCAATTGAGCGACAATTTTTGTTACAGTGGACGTTTTTAAATTACGTGTACCCGTTTGTTATTTTAATCAGAAGTTAACGTTATTTAACTTCACGTTACTTAAAAACTGACTTAACAACTTCAACTCACCTGAATCTGATATGCATGGGGTCAAGGTGAATTCAATTGACGTGAACACAATATATTATCTTTGATAAACATGACCAACATATTTTAGCTTTGATAAAATAACATGATTATTTGTACCCAAAAAAATAAATAACATGATTATTATGTGAATTCATAACATCATCATCATTTCAGTTTCTTTTCTCACCATAGTCTCGTGTTCTAAAGCCACGTACATTTTAGCCTTATCACAAATTCTCACCACGAATAAGATCTTGAATCATCTAACAAAACATTGGATCTTGGGTTTCATGTGTAGAGGAAAATGAAAGGAATGGGAAAACAAATGAAGAGAAAGAGAGAAGGAAATGAATAAGAGGGTAAAAAGGAATAGAAAAGGGTAATTGTTGAAAATTAAAAAAGAGATAAAGACATTCTTGTCAATTTGGGGGTGAAACTGAAAGTTAACAAGTGTATCTAGAACAAATTTTAATATAATTTGAAGTAATTGGTTGATGATTCAAATTAGAATACAATTATTTGATTTAGTCTGAACGATTGTTTATTTTAATTCAAATAACTTAATATAATTTGAAGTAATCGGTTGATGATTCAAATTAGAATACAATTATTTGATTTAGTCTGAATGATTGTTTATTTTAACTCAAATAAGGTTTGCTAGAATCTATAATGGTAGTTGTAGGCTTGATAGAATTTAATTTTAAGAAACAGTGTAACAACTATTTTGTATTTAGCTACCCCAATAAAATATATTTAGCTGCCCTCAAATAAGTTTATTTGTGTAAAATTAAGAGAAATAAAATACTCAAAAAATTACCACTTATTTAAAAGATTTATTTTATCTTATTTTGACATTATTGATATCGGAAGCAACTAAAAAGATAATACTATTAGCAAAGAAAATTGTAAAGATAAACTAAAAAATAAAGTTACCTAATTGTTTAAATTGTAAATATAGATAAAGTCAATTATAGATGAATTTGACTCATTGAAGTGTTGTTGAGCTCATTTTTTTTAATAAATAGCTATTTTTTATGTTATTTTAATTTACATTTTATATCAGTAAAATGATTGTAATTTTTTATTATCAATTAAATTTAAATATTTGTAGGACATAAAGGGGCATCAGTTTTTAGTAGATATAAATGGATACATAAATAAATAACAATTTTTATAGTAATACATCTCTACTATATATAAAAATATACATTAATTTGGTAATTTGGGCTGACTTTTTCTCTTTCCAATTTTACCCTTAATTTAATTTTTTTTATTTAGTATTTTATCATTTTATAATATTACTTAATTTTATTTTTTTGAAGAAACTAAAATGGGATATATATTACCAATGGCGATAAGCATTCCTCAGTAGAAGGTGTACCAGGGAATCCACCCTAAGAAACAAAACGTCATTACAAAGTATATACAAAACAAAGGTTAGTCAAGACCCAAACACATCATATGATCCGACCACCATGTCTGAGAACCGTACACAAATGAAACGTTATTAGCTTTTAGCCACCAATATGAATGGAACTTAACTTTATCTATAAGCTGTAAAATAGGAATTTCTATATTGCTGAAAAGCCTGTTGTTGCGTTCATTCCAAATCAGCCAAACACCAAGAAGCCAAATCATTTGAAGAAAAGACGAGTAACTTGTATAATTAATAAATTGAATAAAATGCTCTCTAACAGGGAGAGGATCAACACCAGACACCCCAATCCATAATCTGATATGCTGCCATAGAGAACCAAATTCTTTGTAATGAATAAACAAATGGGCCGCTGACTCCTCGGTACCACATCCAAACACACACCTAATAGCATCGACCTGAAGCAGACCGCGACGTTGCAGGTTGATTTTTGTAGGTAACCTGTCCTTCAACAACCTCCAAGCCACCAAGGAGACCTTCAGAGGAACCTGCTTGTGCCAGACAAGATCTCTCGTAGCATCCACATCAATGGTAGTTACCGGGGTTGTCAGAATATGATATGCCCCTTTCACAGTGTACTCATCATGAATGTCCGGATCCCACTGCCACCTGTCAGAAATATTATGCTGCACAAAAACATTAGCTAGTAAATCCCTACACTCCCCTAACAACAACTCCTCCCACGTCCACAACCTTCTCCTCCACCTCCACGCGTCACCTTCCTCGTCCCAACCACGCGCCCACAAGCCCGACACCGAACATAACTTATCGGACGCTAACTCAAACAACCAGGCAAACCTCCTACACAACGGGATATCTCCTAACCACCTATCATACCAAAACAGAGTATTTGACCAGTCCCCAATCACCTTCGACACCCTCTCTGCAAACCAACCCCTCTCGCTATCTCCCACGCCATCCCTAATCTTTGCTATCTCCCTCCACCATGAAGAAGCTCTCCGGCTCCCAACCGCTAACCTCCCTGCCTCTTCACCATATCTGGCCACCAACACCCTATACCATAACCCACCTCTATCCACTAACAACCTCCAGCACCATCTCCCTAATAAAGCTAAATTAAATTCCTTCAACTTCCTCACCCCCAAACCACCATGCTCCTTTTGTAAACAAACAGAGCTCCAAGCAATCCAAGAAATTTTCCTGTTATCCTCAATAAAATTTTTTTAAAATAGATTCAATGGAAGAGATTATACCTGACAGAGCTTTGAAAAAAGAAAGAGCATAGACAGGAATTGAGGTTAGGACAGACTTGAGAAGGACTAATCGTCCCCCGATAGATAGGAATAACAGACACCACCCCAATAATCTAGATTTAATAGCAGACACCACCGGTTCCCAAAATGCTAATCTCCGCGGATCCCCTCCAATCGATAAACCAAGATACAAGAACGAAATTTTACCAACTTTACAATTAAGGATGGAGGCCGCCTCCGTCAACCACGAGTCTCCAATATTTATTGAATATTACTTAAATTATTAATTATGTTAAATTCCATTAAAATAATAATTACCCCACTAAAATAGTTACAACATTATACACTATAAAACAAACTTTATTTTAACATTTTTTTATGTAGAGAACCTTATTTTAATCTTATTTTCTAAGCATCCCAGTAGAAAGCAGATAAACATGCATGCTAATCCCCGTCTTTCGGATAATATATAATAAATGGAACAAAGGATTTTAGGCTGGTTTTTTAATATTCTAATTATACCTTTAAACAATTTTTTCTGTAATAATTTGACAGTGTTGGTATTATTAAAAAGATAAGAATTTATATTATATTTGCTATATTATTGGTGTTATTGAAAAAGATAAAAACAATTTCTTAGTTTGTTACAGTTTTAAAAGTAAAAAATATATATACTTATAATTTGAATCAAAATCAAAATTGCTTATAAAATATTCATAATTTACACATGTTTCCGCAATAAAACGTGTCCATCTTTCCGTTAGTACATATAGTATATATAAATATTTTGAGGGGATATAGTATGTATAAATATTTAGAAGACACTAAGTTATTTATATGTTAATAGTTAGAAGCGTCTTTTGGTACTCACGTGCTCGGAAAACAACATTTTACACATTTGTGCGAAAAGAAGAAAGGAGAAGAAGGAAAAAAATACAAAATAATAGATGAGAACAAATGAAAGAAATAATTAACGATAAAATTCCGAATCACTTTTTATTTTTAAACTATTTATTATTTTTTCTCACATATCATGCATGACTCAAAGAGCCATATTTTACATAAAGAATGAGGAAGATTCAAATATGTATGATTTGCTCTACTAAAAAAAAGGTACGATTTTCAACTTATAATTTTGGTCCGTGCATGTAGTTGGTGATTGAAATAAATGGCGCCAAGAGTCATATTTAATGCTTGAAGAACGAGGGAGATATGTTCATACATGCAGTAGGTTTTTTTTCTTTTTTTCTAAGGAATGTAGTTGGTGTTGTTTCTAAGCGTCATGTTTAATTAATGAGAAATGAGAGAAAATAAATCATGTGTGATTTATTTAATATTCATAATTGATTTTTGAATTTAAAATTAATGATATATTAATTATAGTTTTTTTAAATATTTTCTTTAATAAAACACTAATGGTTTACCAGACGTTGCTCGGGTTAGACATAAATTAAAGATGATATTCATGGTATCCGCAAATATAATTCACCACATACTAGTATGAGACGAATATCTTAACAGAGACGCACAAATAAAAAAAATAAACCATATTTTAAGTATTAGTAAATTAATAGATGCACAAACGGATGAAACTAACTGGATTTAGTAAAATTATTATACCATATAGGATAAAATAAACATTTTTGAAGTATGCGGATTTCACAAAAATCCGCAGCGGTTATTCAATTGATAAAATTATACAATTGTCGTATTACTTAAATAAAAATCTTTTCATCATGAAATATAATATAATTGGATTTCCTAATTAATAATTTTTGTTGGATTTGTCAAAGTGAAAGTATGTGCTATAATATTTTTGTCTTATCAAAATAGGAAGAATAAGTATAAGATGTGTCAGTTAAGTGACAAGAGTTTGATTTTGTATCTTCAAGAGACATTGTTCAAATCTCAAATAGTTATAAAATGATCATTAGTATCTCAATTATTAATAATAAAATTTAAAGAATAAATTCTATATAATTTCGATTATTTTATAATAATGCATTTTGTTTATAAAACAAATCATTTTACACGTTAATATTTGCAAATATTTTTAAATATCTTAGCATCCGCTAATACCCGTCTAGCGGATATTGATACGAATGTGAGAACAACGTGAATATCAATTTTATCAAATAGAGAGTTAACCATTATGTATATTGTCTTAAAAAAAAAACTACTCACTCCGTCCCGCAATACATGACTTATTTGTAAAAAAAAATTGTCCTAAAATACCTGACCTTCTCAAATTTTAAAGCAAAATTTGACAAGTTTACCCCTTATAATACCTATGTGGTCTCTATGTAAAAAAAAGTGTATGTCGGTTATTAGTCCATTAAGTGCTAAGCATGCTTCACGTAAATCTACCAATATCTGACAGTAATATCCAATAGAAGAGTATCAGATGATTATGCTTGTCTAGCATGGAGTATTAGCCAATAAGATGAGGGAAATGTTAACCGGTGCCCCTGAAGCATTGGTTAAAGTTTTTAAATAGTAATTTGTTATGAAAATATGTGTAATCAATGCATTGAAAATCGAAATCTTTGACTTTTTTATAAAATTATTTCTTCTTTTGGAATTTTTAAAGAGTGCCCCGGGACACTCGTTAACAAGACCCTAAGATGAATTGCAAAAACAGCCTAGTAAGATAAACGGTCGAGGAAGATTTACACAAAAGTTCATTTATTAGTACTAAGTAAAAGTTTGTAGTGGAACAAAGAAAGTAATCATTTACTGAAAAAGTTAACTTTTAAAAATGAAAATAGAGACAATTTAGTAAAATTATCATTCTCTTTCATTCATCTTTACACTTTTCTTAATCTGTATGAAACGGTCAAGTAGGTCATGTATTGTGGAATAGAGGAAGTTCTATCAGGCACGGCTCCATTCAATGGACATTGGGGTCACTTGACCCCACTTCTTGTATTATTTTTCAACTAATAAGATAATTTTATGTTTTGCCCTCACATGAAAATTGTGATTGACCCCACAAAAAAGCCACTAATTAAAATACTTGCACAAATTATTTATGGCATTCCTCTCAATTGATTGTTATAGTGTTAAAATATTACTACTGAATATGAGAATATTGAGTTAAAAAAAAAAATGATGTCAACGATATCTGAACTTAATATTTCAACTTTCAAGATAGAGAGACACAAAGTGGGGCTATAATACAGTAGGCTGATTAAGGAATAAAAAATAATACAAAGAAAATAAATTAAATCTTCTTACTTTTTTTTATACGTTTACTCGTTTTTCTATGTCTCTCAATTTTAAATTGTTTGATCATATACATTGATTGCAATATACACCCTCTAGTATCAACATTTTAGATTCATTTATCAAACAATATATGTGGTCTATAATAAAGACCATATACATCATTAGTTTAATGAATTTAAAATGTAGTTTTTTTCTTATAATAGTGACTAGAGGGTGTATTTGATAGTATTAAAAAAAATAAAAAAATATACTATTTTTTAAAAAACATGAAGACATACATAGAGGGTAATTATAATTCATATATTTTTTTTTTGAAGGAAATTATAATTCATATATGTTAAGTTGTCTCTAATTTTTAGATATACAATATTTATAATTTTCAATTTTCTTACTTGATTTATATATTTTATTCATAAATATTTTAGAAACATAATCAAGCCCTCCACTAGCTAACATTTCTGGATCCGTCACTGAGTACTATATATATCCATGGACATCCATTATCATCCCTGATATTAGTATAGTAATAAAAGGATACTTATTGGAGGACTAAGAAGTGTTTCCAATGGCAGCATACATGAAGTTGTCCCTTTGGAGAGGACTGCCACTTTGCTCATGGAGAAGCAGGTAATAAAAACTCATCTGTTTTATTTTTATTTTCTGTGATAGATGTACAAATCATAGTGTTTCAATGTATTTGAATGTGTGTCATTTTGTTTTTGTGTTGTGTATGATATTTCATGTTTGGTTTAGCATAAACACTCCCCTGCTACTTGTTGTCACTCTGCCTTGTCTTCACAAAAAGTGTCTTATTTCTAGGCAAAGATATATTAAATGGAACACAATTTCACCTTTGTTTCTAGGCAAAGCTCTGGTTCTAGCTTAGCATTTGGTATTTTGTTCACACAACAATGCAGCTTCATTTTAAAAGTAATTGACCACTTGGCTGTATGATTAGTGATTACTACTTTTTCGACATGTTGCCAAATTTCTGTAACAGTGGCCCCATGGCACGAGGGACTTTGTGTCAGCCGCCTTAGGTCGTAAAACCATGTTTATATAGCAGATTTTTGGCTAGTTGCCGTAATCTGCCATCTGCTATCGGTAACACTGCTTTATCTATGATTTACATATCAATGTTGTTAAATTGCAGCTCCATACGCAACTTGTGAAGGGATGTCCGCCATAATGGACAACACTCATACATATAACTTGAATGAAACTATGCATTTCCCGTCAACACCAACGTTAGCAATTTTTATTCGATAGATGTCTAGATTTTCATACGTAAAATAGTTAATCATCTCCATTTTCTAATAGATGATTAGTATTAATTGGTGTTAAAAGTTCAAACTACTTTGCACAGCCTGACAGCCTTACATTTGTTGCTTGACTAGAATTTTTTGTAGTTACACAAGTAGATAACAAAACTACTTTTCAATTATAAAAAAATTGGATACTCGACTTTGCTACATGTGGATGTGTTTGGTATGTACCCGCGGTCCAATAAATATTGGTACATTTGTCGTTTCGTTTAGAAAAAACAATTAAAAATAAAGTTTTTCTCATTCCTATTTTTATGATGTTGTACTGTCCTTCCCTATTCCCAGTTATATAAATATTTTTATTATTATCCAAATGATCTCGTTTTCTTATATTTATTTTCTGATTCCATCTTGATATGTGATGTAGTAAATCAGGAAAGACATCTCCTAGTATATTTTCTTTTGTTATTTATTATACTAATTTTGTTTGTTTCTATTTCTTTCTACAACCTTTCATCATAATTGTAGTCTAAAATTCATACTAGTGCTTTTTTTTTAAGAAAAAATCTCGCATCACATACTCGTATACGAGTATCCATGCAATGCAGCAAAGGCAATCGATAATTCCCACACCAAAGTGATGGGACGGTAGGATCATGGACCATGAACTACTTGAATGCTTTTATCTTTCAATTAAATCATATATGATTGAGACAATGTCTTTCCATGCGATTCCGAATAATCAACTAGTATTATTTTATGTTCATCTTTTCTAAGCTTGTTTCTCCTATAAATTTGATGTCTGACTCATCAATAACTTGGAGGTACATTACTCATTTGCATGATCTCATTTATTCTTCTTCTATATCTTCTCGTTTTGTGTGATAACATGTATGTGCATATTGTGAACAAAAATTACATGATTATAACAATTGAGACTGTTTGGTTTCCATGTATCTTTTCTTCTGACTCCTGAAGTATTGGTTGTTTTGCAATTAAGATTTACAGGTTCCTGGTGGTTGCATTGAAGCTGAAGCTGCAGTTCCCATAGCAAATTCAACAAAAGCTATCGTTCCAACTTTACCAAATGCCTCACCAATTTCTGCAAAATGATGCACCTACCCCCTTCCCAGCAAGTCTAGCTGTGGCAAATGAAGAGGAGCAGGCTAAGAAGAAGCGTTTACTTAGGTTGAAATTAAACAAGATCAATCGTATTTATGGTGATTGGATTGATGATTTACCTCGTGTTCTTCCAAACTTGCCAATTTCAATGGAGACCTGAGTTGAATTTTGTGCTCTTTGAAACACCCCTTATCTGGATAAGGATTCTTCTCCGCCAACAAAGAATTCTAGAAATACGGTCATTGGTGATCAATTCATAGATTTAATTATGAATGCTTCTTATTTTTTTATTTTTTATGTTATTAGTACAATTTTATGATCGGAGACATGTGTATTTGCAGTTTATGAAGGGTGTTTCGATGATTGCAAAAACCTTTTGTCCAGAGTTCAAATAGGTTAAATTATATGAAAATGTATTTTCTTATTGGCTTAGTTTGGATTAACATTTAAATTTAAATTAGCAAATGAGATGTGTGCTCAACATAGGGGCATCGTTTTTCCATATATAAAATATAGCTACTTGACATGTTGCCAAGTGACACGTTGTGAAGATTTATGAAAGCTTCTCAATTGACTTCTAGACTCATAAATTTAAAGGTGTAGTATGAAATTTTACTTTACTATAGCTTAATTTTTAAGTTTCTCCTTAAGCATATTGTTTCTACCACCAATACCGAGCACATCGGGTGACCTGGTAATGCTCATTTTGCGTTCATAGTCTCCGCGGCATATAAGCTGTTATGTGAGCACCTTAGTAATGTGAGTGATGTGTGGTGGAAGATTTGGAATTTAGAAGTTCCAGAGAGAGTTGAGTGTTTTATCCGGAAAATGTATGATGGTAGGTTGCTAACCAACTATCAAAAAAGTAAAATGCATCTTGGAGACTAGTACTACCATCCATCTAAAACAAGCTTGACCAGTTATGCTTTAAAGTTTAATAGCTATTGACTAGTTATGCATCTTGGAGATCAGTTGGCACCTTTTTTGTTCCTCTTAGTAGCCGAAAGTTTTAGTGGTTTGATGGAAAATGCAGTGTTAGAATTTGTTTAAAGGTTTTAAGATTCAAAGGGGTGGTACGATGATATCACACCTTTAATACACCACGACACTCTTTGTATCGGTGAAGCAACAATGGAAAACCTTTGGACTTTGAAGGCTTTGTTGAGAGGTTTTGAGACGGCGTTGGGTTTGAAAGTGAACTTCTGTAAAAGTATCTTGATAGGAGTAAATGTGTAATAAGGTTCATGGAGAGGGCATGACATTTTTTGAATTGTGAGGTAGGTACAATTCCGTTTATTAATTTGGGGCTTCCGATAGGTGCTAACCTGATAAATTTTTCCACTTGGGAACAGTTGTTGGAGCGATTATAGAAGATGTTGTTTTCTTTGGGGAACAAATAGGTGAGTTTAGATGGGAGGATTGTTCATCTTAATTAACGTGTTGAATTCGGTTCCTAAATATTTTCTATTTGTGTTGCTTAGAGAATTATCTTGCGCCCTTTCCCTTCCATTTTCGCTCAGCCATTTGTTGGTGCATTTAGCGAATTTCCCAAAGCTCAGGTTCTTTGTTCTTTTATGCTCTTTGAATTCTTTTTTCAACCAACAAAGCAAATAGAAAAAGGTCAAAGTAACTATCATTATGTCTAAAATCTAACTATCTAGTAGTATTTACAATAAATTGCAAAAGTTTGACAAGTTTTCTTTCCAAAGAAGTTAGTTAATGCAATGCAAATATATTGGATTTCAGGTAAATTTGATACTTATCATAGACCCATTTTATGTCTCTACGTGACCTGCATGATCAATGTTTGCATGGCGGCGAAGACTTAAGTATTGTGATCTCGTTGACCATTACTCTCCATAATTATTCTCCTATAACTAAATGATTTGTAACATTTGATAGATATGAATCACCACTCTCACACCATCTGCGACACAACAATGATTTTAATGTTACCGTTATTGAGAGATACAAGAATCACATAGTACCTTCTTTATCAACATTTGATAATGGTTTTACCGATTTACCAATTTGGCAATTAATGATTGAGACAATTTTGTATTTTTTGCCGCTTTCATTTTTATTCTTTTTGATTTTCCTAATTCAAAATGAGGTTTTTTGACGAGTCACTTTTTTAGGCTACCATTAATACTCCCATAACTTCTTCATGGTTCTTAGTAACGGCCGTACTCACAGGGTCACACGCTTCATTATCTTTCTCCCGTAACCATCTTTTGATGCAAGAAGTATAGCAAATTTCTTACATCCTCCCGAAAAATATGATGAAAGTTGTCATAAAGTGTCTTCATTTTAAAAATGATGAGTTTACTAATCAAACATTTGGAACAACATGTTATAGTAATATTACAGAGAGCGATTACTATGAAGCTACAGTGTAGCTTTACATAGATGCACGATTAGTGTGTTTGTAAGACACCAAAATCACAGTGTATGTACTGCACATTGGAGCTTCCAAACATAATAGTATGAGAGCTCAAAACTTACGGTGAGGATTACCTATTGCTAACCCAACACAAGCTTAACCCATTTGATTTGAAAAGCACGCGATAAATTCAGAGTTACATGTAGCTTTTGATCTCAACCGTCGATCCAAGATCAGACAGTTTAAATAAAAGTTGGATCTTTATGGTTAAAATGATCTCATACATTGAATTAAGATCGGGCGGTTGAGATATGTGACAATGTAGTAAATCCAATTCCAACTAGATGAAGACATTATATTGTTTTTTCTTTATAAATGATGGTTCAAGGGGCTTGGCTCGCTGGCATTGGGATCGTGAGAGTGTTAGGGAAATTTTGGGTTTGATATATTGAGTGAAATTTTGGGGGGTTCAAGGTGCGCGCGCGTATAGGGAAAAAATAAATGGAGAATGAATAAATCAAGAGACAAAGGAACACAATGTTAAAAATGATGTGACAATTGCACAAAAAGGGTTGCAGGAACCGTCATAGTTATTAGGTTGCGACGGTTTTTCATGAACGGCCGCAGAACCAATGTCACAAAATTGTATAGTAAATTATTTTAATGCAAGAAGTATAGTAAATTATTTACATCCTCCCGAAAAATACGATGAAAGCTTATCATAAAAGCATCATGACGGCATTTTAATGCAAGAAGGATTTTGAAAATGATGAGCTTACTAATAAAACATTTGGAACAATATTACATAGAGCTATTGGTCTATTACTATGAAGCTGCACATTGTAACTTTTTACACTGATGCACGATGAAGGCATTTTTGCCAAAAAAAAAAAAACAAGCACGCCATTAATTTAATCCAAAGTTTGAAAAACACCAAAATGGATGAGGAATGCCTATCCAATAGGCAATCCTCATCTATTTTTGCATATATAAATTATTATTATTATAAACTAGAATTGAAATATGATACAATATTTAGTCAAATTTCCTAAAATCTCATGTTGATTATCAAAAGATAGTTCAATTTAATTAATCTATTAGTTTGCTAGTCTATTTAAACTTAGATTACATTGCTTATTTAATGATGTTCATAAGATATAGGCTTGTAAACTGGACTATCAGGCTGTATCAGACTTTCAGAAGGTCGGACTTAGGCTTTAAAAAAATTTGACAGGCCAGACTTAGGCCTTGCAAAGCCTAGCTCGGCCTAACCTATTCCCATCCCTAGTTGGCATCAATCAATAATAATATCCTTGTTAATGTTGTATTTGTGTTAAAAAAAGTGTGTTGAGTTATCAGAGTAATAGTCATTTCGGTCTCTGAATGCGTAATAAGTAGTCATATTAGTCCTTCAATGTGTTGAAATTTTAAAATAGTCTCTGATTGTGCACTTCGTTAGTCAAAATAGTCTCTCACAATAAAATATTTCATTAATATTGTCATATTAGTCCTTCAATATAAATACTTACTTAGTCTTATAAGTACCTACTTATTATCATTTCAATTACTATATGAAAATTGTTATTGTGAGTATTGATGAATTATTTTAGCGTCAATGAATATTTTGACTAACAAAGTGCATAATCAATGACTATTTTAAAATTTTAATACATTGAGTGACTATTACGATCACCTTTACACATTTCGGACCAAAATAACTACTTTTGAGTTATCATTTGTCTTGTTTTATTTTGGGTAGCTGCTGCATGCTGGAGTTTTGTTTTGACATAGTGGTGGTCCCCAACTAAGAAACCTTAAACCTTGTCACTTCCTCACTATATATATGCCATCACCTTTTCTTGACCAAACCCTGAAAACAATAACCAAACCTTTGATCATCCCATCGTGTTTTTCTCATCTTGGTCTTTCAAATGTCATCACTGTTTTCTTTTCATTGTTTGTTATTGATTATTTGATTAACATTTCAACTAATTGCATGTAACTATTTTCAAATTTAATACAATTTTTGAATTCATCATTAAAATTTTACTGAATTTTTAATACAAGTTTTCAGTTCAGTTCATCTGATTGATCAGTTATTAAGTCAAGAAGGCATAAAATTTCAGATCTTAAATCAGTCAGAAATTTCAGATCAAATTTGCATCAATTTACATGTCACTATTTGGAACTTAAACAATAATCAAATAAAAAAGTCTCAAAACTTCACTCGACTTTATAAAAAAAAAAGTCCTTTGACAACAACCATGGATTTTCCAGATGATATTCCAACTTCTAAGATGTCACCGCCGCAATTCACTTCATTGAACAACAATGACTTCAAAAAGGAAGGAACTTCTCATTCCAATGCATTGATATGTCCTCCTTCCGATGCATCGATATGCCCTCCTCCTAGGATGACCCTGCCTCAATCAAACAAAGAAGGCAACATTTTGTACAAAACACAAATTTGTACTAAGTTCAGATTTGGTGCTTGTAGAAACGGAAAAAATTGCAACTTTGCTCATGGAGCTGAAGAGATAAGGCAACCACCACCAAATTGGCAGAAGCTAGTGATAAAAGTTTAAAAATTTAGTCATGGATTATTAGATACAAGTTATAGCATATCATCAGTAACAAAGAAGGAATAAGAAGTTGTGTACCTTGTATGTTTAGGTTCATGAACGATCACCATCAAGTTATGAGAGAAATAACTACCCTCATTCCGTTTAGCGTTAGGTTTTCAGAGTACTGTTCAGAATTACTTAGCTGTCTGATGGGATGACGTTTAAATAGTTAAACAGCTGAGGGCAGGGACCTCTCATTGGGCTTAACTAAATGGTCCAACCCATCACGGTCCATTTAGAAAGAATAGCCCAACCACACATATTCATCATCTAATTAGTGCTTAACACAATAGACCATAATTTATATTATGACATTAACTTATAATAATTGATTATTGTCAATCCATAATTGATTAATTAAATAATTAATCCAAC
>Ga0315913_1001694_pt1 | contig 24828 bp, 11 predicted proteins | sample MpolsnodulesMG_FD_207736 | JGI IMG/M metagenome (GOLD analysis project Ga0315913, IMG submission 207736) | Medicago polymorpha root nodule microbial communities from Los Angeles, California, United States - small nodules | ecosystem: Host-associated > Plants > Roots > Nodule | place: USA...
CACTCAGACTCTGAATTACTTCAGACTCTGAACCTGAGAACAGTTATTCAACGTAAGGAACGAAAAAGTTTTTGAAAACACAATTCAACCCCCCCTTCTTGTGTTTTTCTCACCTTCACTCGATACGTTAGTGTATCTCGGCACAGCGGGCTTAGGTTCCCTTTAACCGCCATGACACGTTTAGTATAAGTCGAGACCTATATAACAAGTTTAGGAGAACCCTTTGACAGACTCTAGTATGCACGACCGTCTAGGCCAGCAAGCCCACACACGTATAATCAACCGTCAGGTTGTATTGTAGACACGAGGTGACCATAGACTCTTCACCAGAGTCACCTCTAGCCTAGGATTAGGTGGAACTCACTGAGGCATTATGTATCATCCCACTCCTTCTTTGTTCAGGTTCACAGGTTGTTCGAGGCAAGGGTAAGGAGAAGGCTTTGGACTGATCGTGCTTATTGGATCTATGCTATGTTATCTAGTAGTTGTTATGTTATTTTGCTACATGTATCATGATGAAACTAACTGTATTTGTTACATTAGACTGGCTACGCTTAAATAATGTAATATATGACTGGAGATGACTCTAATTCCGACTTATGTTCTTTTCCGTATTGTATGATTAATGTATCCAGTATCAGTTATAACGTACGTGTTAAATATTCTAGACTCTTTTAATACGGGCGTTACAGTGCCCTTTCACCCTTATCTCCAACACCTACCCAAACAACCAAATCATGGCATCCATGCGGAATATTCACTGAAAGGCAAGTCATACACGCCTCTTACTATAAGTAAATAGTCGGATAAGTTTGCAAAAGTTGTTAGAGTAAGGGAGCCACATAGAGCTATAAATAAAATCCTCTAGATCATTCTTAGGGCATGACCTAATCAGATACAACGACCATAATAGTCCAGCTCATTTACTGATGTTTCTAGGCATGAGCTAATCTTAGTGTTAATAGAACAATCTCAAAATATGTAGCTACTTTAGAATGTTCTAGCATCCTCTAATACACCAACACTTTGCTACAATTTATTTTTTTAGGAAAATCTTAAAGAGTTTATAACATTGATTAAGGATTCAAATAAAAAAATATTGTTTTAGAAAATGGTTTTCAATGCAAAACTACTATTTTTAACTTTCTTAACAAGTATCATTGCTAGTTGAAGTGTGTAATTTGAACAACTATTTGCATGACAACTTATGGGACAACAATACATTTACAAAGAAATGTAGGTATTAATACGAAGATTAAAGCAATATAGAGATAAAGTAAAAATATGATTTTGCAAGAAGAACATAAGATATAGTATAGATTTGTTGGTTATGAAATATCAATTTACACTATATACTTTAGAATTATAAATAATTAAATTAGAATAAAATGTTATATTTAATAATGAAGAATGAGTGATTTTTTTTTTGTTGATAAAAGTGAATAATTTGTCATTTCCTTAACATATTGTAAAAAATTCAATACGTTAATAACTTATATCTTTCGTTTAGAATTCTGTCAAAAACATCCTCCGTCTTATTTTATAATGAAAAGATTGTTATATCCTTAGTATATTTATGTATTATAACGCAAATTAGATTAGAAAATAATTTAATTGTTACCATATGGATACTGCCTGTAACGCCCTATTTCTATTAAAGCGATAATACACGCGAATAATGCAATTATTCAAGAAATAGACGCTACGTCTTCACATCAAAATTCAAACAACATGCATACATATGATTCATCAACAGTCGCAGCGGATATAAGTCATACATCTCCAAAATATACATGTCATAAGATCAATATACGTCATCATATAAAATCTCTAAATCCCGACAAATGGGCAAAATCTCCATAACATAAATAAATCCAGAATATCATAAAACCTGATACCTAATCAAAGCCTAATCTAAGACTCCAAAGACCGATAACGGAGATAGCTCCCGCTATCCAAATACTCACCGAGCAAAACTACTCCTGCACTTCGTCTACCCATTCATACAAACAGGTAGGCAGTCAAAACCACTAAGGGTTAGCTTCACATCTCATAATCAACATAAACAGTGAAGAATATATATATATATATATATATATACACACACACACACACATTGAATTAAACCTCAATTAATAGAACAACGGATAATTCAGCTTCCAAAATCATTCAATAACACGACAAGTTCACAATGTCATCAATGTACAATTCACATAATCACAACATTCACCAAATTTTACCAATGCACAAATTCACCAAGTCACATATTCAATTATGACACGACTCATTAACTATTAAATGCATGCAATGTTCTAGACTATTCTAGATGCATGCGGTACCAATTCACCTCATGGTCGTCACCTCCGATGCAACAAAAACGTCGTATGTAAGATTTTACACCCTTCTTACATTTTGGATATAAAAATCAGTCACCATCAGTCATGTATGCATGAACATATGACTTGACACAATGCATATGTTCACACAAACAATTCACCACATCATCACCAATTGTTTAGCATATATGCAATCACCATCAAAGTCACCAACACTTGACATATATGCAGTCACCGACAATATCACAATCAATTAACATATACGTATTCACCATCAATATCACAATCAATCAACATATATGTATAAGCCAACATCGACTTCATCATATAATTCAATTACAACATACGATTTCTCACATTCCAAGTAAATGAGAAAATACAACATACCATGATATCATCACATTCAACGATTCGTTCACACATCTTCATATAATTATATCAAACTATACACAAGAGATTTACCAAGTATTTGACCATAAAATTACATTCGACAAGTTCGTCTATCATTTTGCAAAACCAAATCATTATCAAAAGAAAACTAAATTTGATTCAACAAAGCATAGGTTAATTACTCTTAAACATCTCAATAGGACTCTTAATACTCAAGTTTTGAAGTTTGGAAACAAACCATAAGTTTTGGGTTGACTTGGAATTGGTTATGTTAAGTTTCCTTAAAATTTCTCCAAGACCCACTTGGATTGTTTTCATCATAACTCAAAATCCACAAGACATTTTCAAGTCAAACCAAAGCCATTGGAAACCTAACAAAATTACCTAAAACTTTCATGTTTACACCAAAGGCCAATTCAAAACAGAAATGGGTGAAAAAGCACAAAAACACAAAACTCGAAGTCCTGACAGCATGCACGGCCCGTGGCGTGCACACGCACAGCAGTGCCAAAAAAAGGCAGAGTGTACACACGGCCCGTGCCATGCACACACATGGCTGTGCTCATTTGACAGGACAGCTTTTTCTTCTTTTTTCCGTTTTCACCATTTCGCGCATAAAATTCAAACCGTTAATCAGATTTTGATGTCATTTTTGCCTACGCGCTCCTAACTCTTGGCTCTATCATAATCTACAAAAAAATTCAAGTTTCAACCATCCCAAAAATTATTTTCCAAAACCTCACACATTCGCTCATTTGCAAAAATGCTTGAACACCGACTTCTCACACGAAAACCCGTTTTCTCCTAAACAACTCTACTAACACAACCACAACATGAAAACAGAAAATCTACTAGGTCCAATTCATTCAACCATGTCGAAACTCAGTCAACAACCTCATGCATCAAAAGTTCATTTTGGTCCTTCACATGAACAACTTAACACAAACTTCACCAATTCAAACAACAACGTCACAAAATGGAATACTCATGGTACAAATCAGCAACAACAACATATCTAGTTCAACAACAACTTCATTTAAACATGAATTCATCGCAATCAACAACAACAACACTAATTTATACCAATTTGCACTACTAGAAAAAGCAAAATTAGCGAGGAAAATTAGTGACGGAAAAAATAAAATTCCTCACAAATTCCTTGGTCGCAAAATTTAGTGACAGAATTAGAGAGGGATTTCACGTTTTCCCTCACTAAATATCCCTCACTAATTTTTGTTTTTTTAGTAGTGTTGAGCAAAATCAACAAAGTATACATATAAACATATATTGAGTATGTAATTTCATCATCAACAACTTGATTATCAACAAATTCACATACCCAAACATTACATCAAAATACAAGCACGAATTTCACCAATTAAATTCACAATTAATCACTTTTCACAAATAAGCACTTATGAGTTTAAGAAGAAAAAGAGATTATACAAAGGATTATGAATGAAAACTAGCCCCCTTACCTCACTAAGCAATAATCCTAGCAAAAGCTTCAATTTAGCTCCTAGAATCTCTATCTCCTCTTGGTTCTTCAAGCTTCTCTCTTCTAACCCTTTTTCTTCTCCTCTTGGACTTTCTCTCTACCTCTCACAAATTCTTATAAAATGAATGTGAACCCTATTTTTCTACAAAGACTAGAGCTTAAATAGTGTCCAAACTAATGGGCTCAAAACTCTTATAAACTAACTCCCAAAGTGTCTATCCACTTACGGTTAAAATTCACCGAATAATTACCGGTTCAAAACTAATTACCTCCACCGAATAGTAACTTAGTAAAATAATGGTTCTCACTTGAAACACTAAAAATAACCCTCACCATGAATTTACTAATTTACCCTTGCTCACAAAATGACCAAAATACCCACGAGTCTAAAATGACTATAATACCCTTCTAACACCGAAATCCACTAATCATAACCCAAAATACACACAGAGGCAATTAATCACATATAAGCACATGTAAACACATATAAATAAATAATAAAATAAATCTAACAAAAAACGGGTTGTTACACTGCCTAAAAAAACTTTCAAAAAGAAAAATTATTATATGCATAACAGCAAAGTACTAATATTTTTTAAATAAAGCACTAATAATTTTTTGATAAACTAATATGTATAATAATAAATAATAAAATATGTTTAAGGATATAATATGTTTTTTTCTTTTTGTAAAAAAGTACACTCTAGCATGCGGTGGTTTTTATTTTAACTCAAAGAGTTGAGCTAATGGTAAAAAAAATCCTTTAAAAGACATACTTTATAAAAAAAAAAAAAAAAAAGTTAATATAACAGTTATTCACAACATCTTTATAACAAAAATTTCAACTATTACCGTGAAAAAAATATTCATTAATTCTTTATAGTTAAATTTGTACAAAAATAAATAAAACATTTTATTAAATTTTCAAAATATCACTTTTCTTTTATAATTTAGTTATTTGTAATGGTACATAGTGTTTATTTTATTGATGTTTCATAACCATCAAAGATATACCATATCTTATATTGTTCATGCAAAATTCTATCCATTAAATTTTGGGATAATTATATTTTTGGTCCCTATAAAATTAGTAACTTCTAAGTTTAGTCCTTAATTAATTTTAATAGCATTTTTAGTCCCTACAAAAAAAATACTTATAATTTTAGTCCCTGCTAAAACAAAGTTTGTTTAATTATCCTTAAACTCTTAAATTTTTAAACGATTTTTTTGAGACAAGTTTAGAACACTATGAAAGGTTCATTTACTAAAATTTAGAATTTTCTAACATGAAACAAATTAAATATGAATTTTTCAAAACGACAAAAGTTAAAGATAAAAAGTAACTAAATCTGGATGTAGAAATCAAATTTTGCGATAATTTTTTGCGGAGGAACTTTTAGAAATGTTCAAAAACATATTTAGTTTAAGCATAAATTAAACAAATTTGAATTGAGTAGGGACTAATACTCAGTGCAGGAAATAAAATTAGGGACAAAAAGAACTATTAAAATTAAGTAAAGACTAAACTTGAAAGGTCCCAATTTTATAGGGACTAAAAACATATTTAACCCTTAAATTTTAAAGGCTAAAATATGGTACTCGTCCCTGCAAATATGCCTCGTTTAAGTTGTGGTCCCTGTAAAAAAAAAAATTTGTTTTTGGTCCCTGCAAAATTTTTGTTTTTTAAAATTGTCCCTCCAGGGACTATTTTCAAAAACAAAATTTTTTGTAGGGACGTGTTTAAAAAAACAAAATATTTTGCTGGGACCAAAAACTACAAAATGGGTTCAGTCATCATGTGCCACGTATGCAAATCATCACAAAAATGGGGTCAGGGACTATTTTAAAAAACAAATAATTTTGCAAGGACCAAAGACAAATTTTTTTTTTACAAGGACCAAAACTTAAACGAGACATATTTGCAGGGACGAGTGCAATATTTAAGCCAATTTTAAATCCACAAATCAATGGTTCCAAAGGGACTTGTGTATGGGTACACAAATTTAACCATCTGTGTACCTTAAAAGCCACCCAAAAAACATAGTACTCCCTCCGTCCCTTAATACTTGACACAGTTGACCTTACTACGCATGCCAATGCATAATTTTTAGCTTAAATATCTTGAATAATATATTAGAAAAAATTATGAAAATTAGATATTTTAAAAATACTCATCGAGACAAATCTAACGACATCTTATATGATATTATTTATCTTTGTATATTAGTAGAAAAATATAGTCAAAGTAAGTTAGGTCAAAATTACACATTTTCAAATTGATCATCTATTGCGGGACGAAGTGAGTAATAAAATGGTCGTACATCTAGCATTCCTCTGGTTAGTATACCGTTATTTTTAATAGAATAATCTTGAAATTTGCATCAATTTCAACAGTTATACACCTACGCGTGACCATGGGTAATAGTCATTTCATTCCATAACAAAGACTTGTCATAACACCAATGACTATCACTATCCTCTTTATGCAAATGACTATAATTGTGGAAGAAAAAAAAAAGAGAAATGATACTTCTACAACTATTTTTATACAACTTTTGTACAACTTTCTCTCTCATACTGATATTATCTTCTTATTCTCTCTCTTCCTTTTTCTCTCTCTATCGTTTTTGACTAGTGAAAAGAGAGAACAAAAGGTTATCCCAAAAGTTATACCAAAAGAGTTGTTCAAATATGACTACTCAAAAAATATTGAGGCATTTATGATGGACTTCATTAATCAGAGCTCGCAAGTGATATTTGTCTGGATTTCTTATTGCCAAATAGATGTTGCTAGCAGCACTGAGTACACCATTAATGCCTTGATGCTCAAAGTTGCCTTGCCTCCCTATAAAATGCACTAGAACTTGTGTATCTGTGCCTATGTGAACCAAATCTGGTTCACTGACAAGTCCTCTTCTTATGGTCAAGCTATTCCTAGAGATGTATGTAGTGGTTATATCTATTTGAGACGCAATGCTAATAGAGTAGTGAAATATTGACTTCAGTTTTGTAGTTTAAATGTTACTCTTGTACGTCATTATCTAGTTAAGAATATTAGCATGTTTCAAATTATTTTTTATCTTCAAATATAAAAAAGAAAACTACTAACATTACTACTAAACTTTAAGATATTGCTATTGGTTAAAAGATTGCTTGGAGTTGGAACAATAAGCAATGACATTTTTGGTATTATTTTATTGAAGCTCCAAAGTGTAACTTATGCTAAAATTGTGATGACTCACGCATTCTATCATTTGTAATTTTCTTCAAGTTTTAAATTGTAGTTCTTGTTAAAATTGTGGTGACACCATTCTACCATTTTCATTGTGAATAAAAACATGCACTTGTTGTGTATTGAGAATGGTGTTCAAAATACTAATCTTACATTGTTAATGTTGATAACATTTGATTTTGTATCAAACATCGCAAAAAGAGAATGATAAAGCTAATTGGTTAGTTAAGGGGATGTTTCTACCAAACACAAAGGGATTGTGTGCGTGTCTACCAAAAATGGAAATAAATCATTTTCATCTTAAATTCCTGAGAAATTAATTTATAGAGGTGAAACAAACGCCCTCAAAGTATTGGTTTGGAGCTTTCTTAGGTATTGCTGCTGGGAACTTTCTTAGGTATTGCTACTGGGATTGTGAGGATTAGAAATTCGTTTGATTTAAAGGTTCCAATGTAGTACAAAATACAAATTATTATTAATCTTTTCACAATTTCTTTTCCTACTCTCCACATCTGGTTTGGATTATAAAATCTACAAAAAAAATATAGGATATTAGAGGATGTTTTTAACGTTATTTTACACCTTTCACATTATATTATAATCTGAAAAATCGTAGAGCAAACGAAAAAACTAATAGGATATGATAAGAAATTGTTTCAACTTTTTCTAAAACGATTTTGTGTATGACACGGGTCGTTTCCCTATTGCTTACTCTATTACTCACATGTTGCTTGCACTAATTATTTCATGCATCATTTCATATATCATCATTCTCTTAAAAAAAGAGAAAAATTATCATAAATTGAGACACACCCACATCCTTACGGGGAAAAACGAAATGCCAGTTATATATACACAGTGATATCCTCGTCAATTTTATCAGTTAAAAGAGATTGAGGAGAAGAAAACTTATTCCAAAATTTACTAACATTTTGTTTTTGAAAAAAAAGCATTCCTGTTTTCTCTTCAATCTAATTTTGTTTCTTCATATCTTTACATGAGAATATAGCATTCCAATTTTACACGAGTTTCTTCAATCTATTTTTTCCATATCTTCTTAATTTTACTACCATTTTCTTCACTATTTTGCTGCACATTTTCTCTTTACATGAAGAAAAAAAAAATCTAATTTTATTTTTTTCCAATTCCTATAGATTGAGATTACCGTGTCTTACTAAATTTGGTAGATCTATTTTCAAAATAGTGAAATGTGCAGCAAAGTATCTGACACATTCGGTGTCCGATACGGCCCAATATGTGTTTGACACCGATACATGTCAAAAAAAAGTTTCAAACTAATTGAAGTGTTTGAATAAAAGGTTAGACTTATTTGTAAAAGTCCAAACTTGTTTTTCACGAGTAAGTTCAAACTCTTTTTTCACGAGTTTAGACTACTCGTGACATAACGCAGCTAATTGTTGGGGGGACCTTAGTTTATAAGTCCAAACTCTTCTTTTTTCAAAGATTGTAAGCTACTTGTTGGGGGAAAAACTTACTGCACTATAAACTAGCACCTTAATTCAAAACCATATTGACACACTGTGAACTAAAATATGGCCAGAGCTCAACAAAAAATGCTATAGAATTTCACCTGGTTGATCGAACATAGTGAGATCCTGTCTTTACATTCTTTAATTATATTTAGTAAGCAAACCTATTTGAGGAAAATAGACTTCCACTTCTAAACATATGATACATATATATTCACGCTTCAAAAGAAAGTAACATTCATTAATACTTTCCCTGACCTACATCCAGTCATCTGTAGGGTGTGACTTACCCCCAAGGCCTTCAAGTTTGGCAAGTCATGTGTAAAACTCTGACCGTAGTTATTTCCATCTGACAAGAACAAAAGCCAAAATATGCGATGTAGTGAAGAAGATGAATGCAGTGTAACATCAAAGTTCAACTTTCATCTGATTTGCTGCCGTGGTACCTACAAGAGCGTGTAACAATGTAATTTAATTGAGGAAATGTAATATAAGAAAAAGGCTTATTTGTTTGGGGAGTTTATACCATCCACATCTTGGCTACTCATGGGAGCAGTTGTTGCAAAGCTCATTTGTACAACATTGTGAAGCTCGTCCGCCCACACATCAGGCATCTAAAGCAAATTGTATCAGAATATGATGTAAATATAGTAAGCTTAAATTTGACCGAAACATGTAAAAGAAAGTACATGGAAGATTTTCAACATTCCTCATGTGCACTAATCTACACAAAATATTATGCATCCATAAATCTGTGGTTTTTTATTATTATAAATATGTTGTAGAACAAAAATTTGAGTGTGTACTCATTTGAACAAAGACAAATTGTGCAAAGGAGATCACAGTTCTTACAACTGCAATGGATCAATACCTGATTTGGCTCCTTGAATCCTCCACTCAACGGTGTTAACTGTGTATGAATAGTTCTTCGAAGGATATCGGACGGGTTTGCCATGTTTGGAATCACTGACTGAATCATCCCTGGTTGAGATGGATGTAATGGAGGAAAATTCATTGACATCTCTAGAGGAAATCCTAGTGTGGATGAAGGACCAGGCCGTTGGTGAAGAATCTGACAGTATTCAAAATATACTAATGCAATGTCAAACACAGATACAGACCGTAAGCATTTTTTTCTGACCGGTATGCAAATGGATTAACAACTTACATCTTTAGCAAGAAGGCTTTCAATATTGAAATCCAGCCGTGGATTAACTGTTGCAAGTTTCATGGACAAAAACTGGCACAAGAGAAAAGATGGGTCAGAGTCAATTTAACATGAATAAATATGCAAAGGGTGATTAAAAAAATACATGTGTCAAGCATTATTTCAATATAAACGACAATCAGAAAAACAGTGCTTGCAACAAATATGACAGTGATCGTATAGGATATCATGATTAACATTCAAAATTAGGTCAATTTAAGTACATGTTAAAGTGTTGGGTAATGAGAAAACCTACTAAATTATGAATGTTGATATTTTGATGAAGTAGAACTAAAACATACAGGGCAAAACAATTAGACAGATTAAGAATCTTTGGTTGGAAAATACAAAGATAAGAGTTCAAATTCAGCAATACCTCAACTTGTCGTTGAAGTGACTGTACATAGTTGATGATTTCATCCAGCATCACTGCCTTACCAGTGACCTGCAAACATCAACAAATTTCAAATGTCAAAAAGAAGAACGATGAAACAAAGGCCATTATAATAAATCATACTGAATTTCCCTGATTTAAAATAGAAAGCCACCTTGCTGCATCCAGGCACAAGTTCTTGAAGAAACTTCATCCTCTCACTTATTTTTTCCCTCCTCACCTGCAGTGAAAATCCAGTTTAAAATTTTTCATCCAAATTATTTCCCATTTTCACAAGACATAATTTATCAATGTATCTTACCCTCTCTGCAAGGCTATGGCTGTTTGTTGCTTGACCCCGGCGAGCCCTAACATGTATGTATTCCTCCTTAGGTGGATCAGAATTTTGAGAGCCCTGTTTGGCATTTTTCCCAGAAGCCTTCATTGTCGAAGTTGGTTGTTGGTCACCCTTCTGTTGGTTCTCAGGGTTGTCCTTTGCACCTTCACTTTGTAGTTCTTGAGTTCCATTGGGTTTATCATTATCAGCATCCTACCACAAGGAAAAACTCTATCACATAAGGCAAAATAGTAATCACCCACAACAAAATGAAGCTCAAAAGTCACAAACCATACCTGTCCACTTCTTTTCCTTTTCTTCGAGTTTAGTCCTTTCATAGAAGGCTCTCCACTAGTAGTACCCTCCAACATTGGGGAACCATCTAGTCCGCCATCATCGTCACCTGATTCACCTCTGTCGGTATCATTAACATTCTGAACAAGAGCTTGCTTCCCTTCATCTTGAGACCCGACCCGACCCTCGCTTTTATCATTCTTCAAAGGACTTTCTCTAGTAGCCAATTGCTCAACAGATGGTGACACACCTTTTGTAGCTGCTTCAACCACATTCGGATCATCACTCTCTTGTGATGGTCCTCCATTTGCTACTCGAAGTCCAACGCCTGCAAGAGCATCCCTAGTTCCATGAATTGAACCAGCATACATCGCCATGGATTGAGGAACCCCATAAGCATTCACCACATCACTGAAATTCCCTCCACCAAAACACGAGAACCTCGCAGCCCTTTCAATGAAACCAGAATCAGTAGGAAACTGAGATAAACTCTGAGGAAAAACACCTTGTCCATTCGGTAAAAAACCATCCCCTTTCATCATATTATTAGCCTGGTTCCAACCAATTTCAAGTGTTCCATGATCATGACCACCCCTTCCAAAACCAAACCCATCTTTCCTAATTCCAATTGTATTTGAAGAACTCCCATTAATGTCACAAAATCCCAAGTTTTGCGAATTCGCGGAATGGTCCCAAAAGTTAGGACTAAATGAGTCCACCATTGAGGCAGATGAACATGATGAAGAACCAATCAAATCCCCTCTATTCATACTCATAGAATTCCCAATTGAAACCAACCCAACAGATGAATTTGCACCAAATCTCCAATCAGGTGGCATACCACTAGAATAACTCATTGGATCCTCCTCATTTCCATCCACCTCAAACTTTTCTTTGTCACTCATATCAAACTATCTTCAACAAGTGATATTATCAACTAGTAAAAGACAACAAAATCAATGAAAATTTCAAAGAAGTAGTAAAAGTAAACAAAAATGAGTAAAGTAGAAAGCGAAGAAAAGGGTCAAAGAAAAGCAGAGAGACAAAGAGAAAGAGGAAACAGGATGAAATAAATGAAGAGTGAAAATTGCCAAAGAGCTGAAACAAAATCCAAGTACCAAAAAGATGTACCAAATGTTCACACGAGTTTAGCAGCTACCATTTCCAAAGCTTGTAAGTACCAAATTATCATAATAGAAGGACCCCCCCTCCCTAAAGAAAGAAAGAGAGAGAAAAAAAAAACAATAAAAAGAGTATAAAAAAGAACTGAAAAGAAGTCTTTAGAAACAGTCAATTATGCAAACAACATTGATTTCAGCATAATAAATAACCTCATTCAAACCCTAGTCAGAAACAAACCAAACACTTCAAGAGAGAGAGAGAGAGAGAAAACAGAACAAACCCAAGTTTATTTTTAAAAAAAATGAAAACTAAAAAAGGACTTAACGTTAAATGAAAAAGTAGGAAGAGAAAGATACCCATTTTCTGATCCTGTGCTACTTTTAGCACCCTGTCTTCTATTGAAGCTTTTTCCCACAAATCAAAAGAACTTTATTCAAAAATCAAACCTGCAGTTCCCTTGTGTGTGCTTTTTATAGAGAGAAAAATCTATAAGCTTGGATTTTTATTTTAGCTGAATTTTTAAGGTAAGAAAACCAAAGTACTAACTACTAGTATAATTTGAAGGAAGGATAGTGAGTGGAGAGAAAAGGGTAATGGCAAAGTAGTGTTGATTTATATACCTCACTCCCTCACGCTTACATAAAAAAGAGAGCTTTTGATGATTAACCACCGCCACTGCTATTGTAAAATACTTATAAATAATCAAAAGACCTGCCCTTTAAGCACCTCTTCCTCAACTTTGAGAAAGTTATAATCATTGTTAATTTTCATTTTATTGGATTTATTAAGCAGTGCTCCCTCCGTTTCAAAATATAGAGGTTATTTTACCAAATTATCCTAATCAACTATTAATTTGTTTATCATTAAAGAAAATATAATATTTTAGAAGTAGTTTATATAATATTTAATTGAATGGTACAATTGAAAACAAAAGGTTGGAAATTGAAAATGACATTCATTTTAGAACAGTTTTTTTACTAAAATGATACTTATTTTAAAACGGATGGAGTATGTAGTAGTCAATGTATATGTAAACTTTTTTAATTTACATTTATTTTTAGAACATTAATATTTGTACATCTATTTAATGACAACTTTTGTGACAATCATGTTTTTCTCTTTTTTTATTGGTCGAAAACAATTGAGAGAAAAAAATTAAGAAAGCGAATAAGAATAACATATGAGCATGAGAGCTAAAGTTGTCTAAAGATCGTTGTACAAATATTAGTTCTTTTGTTTTTAATCAAAGTTTGTTAGAACAAACATGAAGTTCCAAATGTAGACTAGAGATACTTGAGATGTTTTAACCTAAAATCAAAGTTTATTAGAACAAACATGAAGTTGCAAATGTAGACTGACTAGATACTTGAGATGTTTTAACCATTTGATTAAGAGTTTGATCATAGAGCGATGTGTATCACAAGAAGAAGAAAACAACATAAGTTGAGATAATAGTTTAACAATTTGTTTTTATAACGAGAGATAGAATTAAATTAACTTTGGGGATCACAATACTTACTCTTTCTCAAATTTTCTCTGTCTCTGATTATTATATCTTTTACAATATCAGTGTAATATTTATTATTCTTTTTTATTAACATACTTTTATTTATTATTACCTCTATTCATTTTTAATTGTTAGCTTTTGACAATTTACACAAACTAATACATTCAATAAATGTCACTACTTTTGATACAATAATTTACACTTTTACTATAATAACCTTATTCATTTAATATCTCATTTCATAATTTTTCTCTATGTAATAAATAAGTAAGAATAATATTGGTAAAACAACATGTAATATTGCATTGAACTTCGAAAGCGATAGTTAAATAAAAACAAAAACATTCTGCAAAAGAGACACTTAAAAAGGAATGGATGAAGTATATTTTAATCATCTATTACTACTTTATTAACCATAATTGTTGGTTTATATGGTGCACAATAATAAGCGCTAGAGGGAATGAATAACGTTTTTCAAATTTCAAAATAGTTTAACGAAATCGTGATTAAAAAGTTTATGACTTTTCAGATTTGTGTACAATAATGATAACAAAAAATAAGACAATTATTAAATCACTAAGATTCAATATTGAATTGAGAGGTTCAAATGTTGAATCTTAATAAGAACGTCAAATAACAATAATCAACAATACAATTCACAAAACTAGACAAACTCACACCAAACCTAATTGCAATAAATCAAACTAACACTAAGGAGCACAAGGTATATGAATTAGTGATTTGAAACTTAATTGAAGTTTAATTGTGATAAAATTGAATTTGAAAAGAATCTTAATTCAATTAATTAAGATTAAGTTAAGTAGGAATAATAATCATAATCAAATAGCTCCAAACATTAAAATTCATATACAAATAATAAAGCAAAATCAAAGAGAAAAGTGGAGAGAAGAACACCAGAGTTTTAATAGTAATTCCCCCTTTCGTCCTCGCTTCGGGGTATGTCTACTCCTCTTGATAGAATATGTCTCCATCAAGGATTTCCGTTACCGTTGAAATTTGATTACAATTGTTATGATTACAAAGAATTCTCTCGATAACTCTAATCTTCAATCCTAAGCAACCACAACCCTCAATCTTCAAGCAATCATTGTAATTGGTGATTCTCCAAGTCTTTGAAACTCAAACTCTCATGCAATCCTTGAAGTTCTTCACCTCGAACTCTTCTTTTCTATGTCCGGAGCTTGGACCCCTTAAACTTGACAAGATTAGAAAGAACCCCCAATTCCCTTGGAGGTGAAAATAAATCACTCTCTTGATTCCCAATCAAGTTCCTTAAAAGAAACCAATCTACAATCCCTATAGCACTCTATCAATCTATGACTCAAAAACCACAAAGATTCTTTGAAAAAGTGTTTAATCTGAAGAACAAATGGAGAGAGAGGTTTGAAGACTCTAGAATGATGGTTGCAATTGATTCAGTAATATTTTAGGCAAAAACAATGTAGTGATTCAAATCAGGTAGTATGTGATTCGATTCAGACATGTGTAAATGGACAAATATGGAGCTATGAATGTTGATACGAATCAGGGAATATGTGAATCGAATCAGGGCAACCCAAATGAAGGTTGATACCAATCAAAGAACTGTGATACGATTCAACAAGACAAAACACAAGACCAGAGAAAATTAATGATACGAATCAAGATATTTTAATTTTAATCACAACTGATACGATTCAAAGAATCATGAATTAAATCAAACTACATGTAAACTTGTTTAATTTACATTTGTTTTTAATCAAAGTTTATTAAGACAAACATAAAGTTACAAATGTACTAAACTATATACTTGAGACTTTTAACCATTTCATTAAGAGTTCGATCATAGAGTGATGTGTATTAGGAAGGAAAAAAAATATGTTAGAGATAGTCTAACAATTTTTTTTTTTTATAATGAGATAGAATTCAATTAACTTTGGATGGAGTACAAGGATACTCTCATTTACAATACTCCTTCCCTTTTTAAATTAGATGTCTTATTTTCTAATTTTCTTGTTTTAAATTTTTGTTCTTTTTATGATATCAATACAATATTTTATTATTATTATTTTTATTAGCATACTCTTATTTATTCACTTCAATCATTTATTCACTTCAATAAGGATGTTTTAATAGATGACACATAATTTATCATTCAAATCAATATTTTTTTTTTAATATCCACGTAAAACTCAAATGAAACATCTAATGTAAGACGAAGGAAGTAAAACTTATAGTAAGTACTCTCTCACGTAACTATTACAAGTAAAAACACGAACCTTCATTTATTTTTTCAAAAAGCAAATGCAACCGTCGAACAAGATACTACAAGGTTGAGAAAATATCTTCCAACAAGTGACCTCTTGTGGAAGTGGCAAATTAAAAAACACCAACCTTCGTGATTGTTAAGATTTAGTTTTGTGTAATTCATTTTTCAGAGTTCATGCAAAACATAAGTAAAAGTTACTAAATTTTCCTTTTTGATATGCAGTGGAAAAATCCATTCAATTATCTTCATTATATATTTTTGAATTATATGAAGGGTGTATTAAAAAAGGCTTTTATAACCTATACAACATTGCATAGGTTAACTTACAATAAATACACCATTTTGTTAAGAGAAATGTGAACTTGTACCCTTAAGACACAAGTTTAGAAGCTAAATATAGAAATAATGTATTGGAATGCGTGTATTAAATTTAATTTTTATTGTTTTAATGAATTGAATGCACAAATTTTAAGAAAATATTTCTTTTTTTGGATTTCTTAACACGTGCCCTAAGGGCACAAGTTATCACTACCCTTTTGTTAAACACAAATTAACATGTTAAGGAACAAGTTAGCATGACCCTGGTAGACAAATGCTAACTTAGGACATAAGTTAACATGTGTTAACATATTACCATTATAAGTATAAACAATCACCTTCATGATTTTTAAAATTTAGTTTTGTCTAATTAATTTTGCAGACTTTATGCAAAACATAAGTAAAATTTACTAAATTATCCTTTTTGATAAGTAGTGGAAAACACACATTCAATTATCTACATTAGTTGTTTTTTAATTAAATGAGATTTATATTCAAAATGATAGCATTAAATATGTCAAAATGGTCAATTTTTACTTATAATAACGATCTAAAGATCTCGTTTGTTATATATTTCTCCGAAAATGATTTTTATAGTGTACATTATCTTTTCGGCTATAATTTTTTTATAATTTTTTAAAAGAAAGTTTCAAATGAGAAATTGTTTGGAATAGATTCTCATAAAAAATCATTTTTAGTATTTCATCATTTTTGAACGACATTTTACGGATTATAAATTTTTTTAAAAAATGCTTAAAATAAGAAACTATTTAGTTTAGCTTCTCATAAATATCAATTTTGAGTGATACCTTATTGAAAAAATATATGACTTTTATATGTTAATTCTCTAATAATGCATATCTAAGTTGATGAATATTAAAATTACTCTTTTAATTTAGGCTTAATTACAGTTTTGGTCCTCCTATTTTCATCATTTTGCAAAATTGGTCCCCTTGTTTTAAAATTCGACAATTTTGGTCCCTCTATCACATATTTTGTCTAAAATATTATGATATGATATGTTTTAAATGAAGTTTTAAAGGAAATTTTATTACAATTTCATCAATGTTAATCTTTTTCTATCTTCAAATCATGTTCCACAACATTTAAAATTTATCACATCACATTTTTATAGTTATAAAATATGATGGAGGGACCAAAACTGTCAAATTTTAAAATAGGGGGACCAATTCTACAAAAAAGTGAAAATAGGGGACTAAAACTGCAATTAAATCTTTAATTTATAACAAATGAGTTTAAAATAACTTTCATTATCTTTTAGTATATTTTCATTAAAAAAACATTTTTTGAAATACAAAGAAAAATTAAATATTTTAAAATTTGTAACAAACAAACTCTTAATATGATCCTGAGATAATCTTAACAATTAGCTCGGTAGAGGAAGAGACAATTCCACTAATCAAAGTAAACCATATTAGATGTCCTACCAATTTTCCAAACAAACCAACCCAAGACACCCTCTTAATCTGAGAAACTAAAGAATTACAGAAATGAATCTACATGTTTGTTTGTGTGTAGGATATTTGGTTTACATACCAAGATTACAATCCATCATGTAGATAAAATTTTAAAATATTGTCAAAACTAAAATGATAGAATACTATCATTGTATAATTCAGCAACAATCAATTATCTCATTAAATGAGATCGACAACATGAATTAAATTAAGTTATAGTGTTATGTCATAAACCATATTCCAATCTAATTCATTCTTTAAATATTTCTTAATAATTTTTCGTATTGTCTATATAAATCTTCATATATATGTCTAGTTATCTGACTATCATCCATCTGATCTACTATTCTTACTACATAATCTACATGTTTTTTCTTTAGTCTCTGTGTTCCGAAACTATCTTAAATCTATTGATGATCCCCCAACTCTCTAATATTGTCATTTTTAATTATATTTTATCTAGTCTTATCATACATCCAACACAATATCATTATCTTTGTTACACATATTGTATTCCAGTTTTGGTTCTTCACCGTTCAACGCTATGTTCCATACAACATAAGACATTAATTTAATGTCTTTCTTATTTTATTTAAGTTGTTAAGTTACCAAATGTTCAACTTTAAAGTGATAATCATAACAGTTTGAGCTTGCAACTGACATTGCCAACTCTTACATGGGTTGTTTTTCTCTTTATCTTATTACATTGTCCTTTATTACACATTGGAAGAAGTGCGTGAGATCTTTAATATGGGTTTCTGTTGTTTTGGTCAAGGCCCCCAAATCTAGCTGGGTCATCTCTCCTCATTTCTTTTTTGCCTTGTGTAGTATATTAAATTAAATATATCATAAACTATATAAAAACAAGCCATATGGGTCTTGCACTGTGGATTTTTATTAACGTTAGGTTCATTGTCTAGGTTCTTAGGGAGAGAGAGGAAAAAACATGAAAAGAAGATACATTGTCTATGGTATCTCATTGTGATAATTAACCTGTAGTACCTTATATGCATCTTACTTTCTTGTTTGTTTGTACTGCCTATGGAAACAGAAAAAAGCAGTTTGTAGAATTAATGTCTAGCATGAATAATGTTTTTGGTACAAGTGTAGCATGTATAAATAATCCCGAATAGTATAATATTTGATATAGATCGACCACGCTGTTTATGTCGATGAGAAAATAACGAAAAATCGATGCTTAAAATTCCAAGATTATTTTTGAGAGCTTGGAGTTAATAAGGAGAGGGGTATCAGTAATTGTAATTCATTTATTTAAAACATTTAGTAATGATTCTTCATGTCTAGATGTAAGGAAAGTTTGAGACAACATGAAAATTAAAGGGTTGGTGATCATCATGAAACAAGTTATAGTTTAACTAGAATGTCGAAATCTTTTGCAAGTTACCACTTATTTTAGAATGATTTTTGAGTATTATTATTAACGAAATACTACAGCTAGTTTTTTTTTTTTAGGGAAACAGTTAATTTGTTTTTGTTAGAAAAAAAAAGTTTGCAATTAAAAGCTAACAAGTGCAAAGAAACTACAAACCTGGAAATGTTACTTTAATTTTTCTCTTTTCTTTTTGAAGGAATAAAATTTTCCTCTTAAAATTTGAAATATTGTTTTTAAAAACTCGGTATCCGATCAAAGAATCGACTAATCCGAGGGGACCAATCCCACCGCCCACTTGTGGAGAGCCCGTTTAAAGCCAGAGCAAGCTCTGCATGGACGCCCACTTGCGGAGGGCCCGTTTAAAGCCAGAGCAAGCTCTGCATGGACTTAGTCCACCGAAATTGACACTAGAGGGAATCGAACCTGAGACCTTTGGAGGAGCAAATTCCAAGATCACAAACCAACCACTAGGCCAACCCCAAATGGGTTTAATTGCAATGCAACATTAATTATCGGTTTCTCAATAATACCCTTACGTATTTATTACAGAGAAAAAAAATAGAATGAAATAATAAATGTTCAAGGGTATTATAGAAGACAGAAAAAAACAAAGAATTTCATAAAAAATAACAAAATTTATTGATTTTTTGGTATATGTAAATTCCTCAAAAACGAAAGTATTGTGAAACGAATGAAGTATATTTTTAGTTTTTTTAACATTGCTATAAAGTTCCTTAAGAAAACAAAAACATATGATCTAAAGCTACAAGACTTTTAGAAAAGAAAAATGCTAACAAATATTTTTAAGGTACTCCTTTGGATAACTATTATAAACATATGATATTTTTAATGAGATACATAACTTATTCAATTATTCCAAAAAAACAATATTTTTTTATAATAGTAATTTGACGATGTATTGTTTAAACATTTAAAAATAATAACTTTTTTTAGAAAATTATGTAATTATGATTTTTATGTGTTTGATTTGTATTTTCTAGACAATTATTTTTGTAGATTTTTTAAACAATGTCCTTACGATATTTGTTAGTCCGACCTAAAAAATATACAAAACCATTATCTTAATAGGCAACCCATTATCTCTAAGGCCCATAAATGCACATCCGGTAGGTAAAATGTGTATTCTCTCCGTTTCAAAATGTAAGCAAAATAAACTCAATTTCTTTGTCCCAAAATATATGAAAAAAGACAAACTTTTATTTTTTTTAATATTGTTTTTTTAAAAAACGATATTTTTCAAGAAAAAGTTTTGCTTATTTTTATGAAATTAAATGTAAATTACATTTAATTTTCTCCATAACCAATGGTCAATGAAAATTGTTTTTACATCTTCACATAAAACTTATTCCAAAAAAACACAAAAAACAACTTATTCCAAAAAAACACAAAAAACTATACTAACGCATAAAACTTAGTTTTCTTAATAAGTGTGATTTAAATTTTTTTCTTATAATTTGAGATGGGGGAGTATTTAATTTAGGAATTATATCTCAGATGTATGTTTGATAAGAAAAAACGTATGTCAAATATATAATTACTTGATGTGTATTAGGGGCCTAAAGATATTAGATTTTTTTTTGTGGTGGCCGGAGTTTGAATCCCGGACCTTGCATATTTTATGCATTGTTTATACCAACTGAGCTATGCTCACGGGGACAAAGATATTATATTAAAAATGCTCAAACATTATCATCACTAAATCAACATTAAATTACCACTTATGCGTTATAATTAAATACTCATTTTGTACTAATAAGACTTTAGGCTTGGTAAACTTTTAGTAGGAGTACTACTGTTTATATTTTCAATTTGTGGAAAGAAAGTCAAGAAGTCTAGTAACAGAGATGCAGTGCAGGGTATGAACGCAGTACTTTTTAATGAACATGTTCTATTTTTTAACAAACTTTGACCGTCTCTTTTATTTGTTTTTATTGAAAATACTAAAGAGTGTCCTTGGAGTTTTGAATAAATGAACAAAAATAAAAATTTTGTGTTAGAAAGTGATAAAAAGTGATCAAGTTAACTTTTAAAAAGTTTACTAATTGTTGTTTTCAATGTAAAACTATTAATTTTGGTTACCCTAACCATTGCCTTCAGGGCAATCGTTAACAGAACCCTTTCTTGATTCTTGTGTCATTATTAGTTGGCGTTGGGAACTGCATTTTTGCAAATGTTTAAGAGAGGTGGAATCTCATAACCAGTCTTTTATTGTTTGGATATTATAATCCTCTTCTTTTTCTTTTTAAATTTCTCCTAACCATAACTACGATTATGAAGGAGATTTGTCTTAGATTTAAGTAAGTGGTTTAGTTTTACATCACCTAGGAATAAACTTTCAGTTTATTTTGTGGGTGTTTTTGTTCCTTTTGTTTTCTGCTTGGTTGCAGGTTAATACCGATGCTCTAGCGTTCATTCTTGTATTTGATCTATTATATTGCTTTTTTCTCTTATATATATATTGTATTATTTTGCTTTAAAAAAAATTGGACAATTCAAATTAGTTTGGTATGTTTAAATGATTATAAGTTAAAAATAAAACATTAAAATCATATATATATTCGATGAAGATCGAAAGATTATCGACACATGACTAATTGCGGGTTGGCCTAAGGGTTAAGCCACCAAAGCAAGGGCTTTAGACCTAAAGATTTTGGATTTAGACCTAAAGATTTTGGGTTAAAAAAGGCCTCAAAATAAACCAATTTAACTATAAGCATATAATGTGACAAATTAATAATCAATATTAGTTTAGCTTAGTTAGTCAATTTTATGACCTCAAATCCTTTTGGTCCTAAATTCAAATCTTGGATTCAACAAAATTTAATTTATTATGCTTTTAATGAGCATTATGTTAAAAAAAATAAAAAAATTCCAAAAGGTCTCATCATAAAACTTCTTTTAGGCCTCTTGATATGTTGGGCCGACATTGCGGGAAAATTTGACATAAAAAATCCAATTTAAAAAATATCATCGGTAAATATTGGTAAACAAAAATGAAAAATAGACAAAAGTAAATAATAATATTAATAACTTTTAATACTTTTGTCCCAAAGTATATTCTTCAAGCACATTCCAAATTATTAGATACATTTTATATATTTATTCCAACACACTCCTTGTTAATACTCTTAAATTATTTTCATAGATAAAAAAAATATAAAATTGGGTTTTTCATACGTTATTTTCACATAAGTAATCCTATTGTAAATATCATATACTAAATATAAATACCTCTTTTAAATGGGATTCAAATATTGGATTAACCCATCGTGAAAGTCTAATCATTTCCACTATAAAGAAGTTTATAAATAGTGTGAGAGGTAGTATAATGTGTATATAACTTAAATGGGAAGTTTCTCAAAAAAAAAAAATTTAAATGGGAAGTTTTTTTGACTAAATTAACATGGACAATTGTTAAATGTACAGATTAGTGGAAATCCTTTCTATTTCTTTATTAAAAATCTGAAAATCTTGTTTGTATCATACAAATGAGTACATGGTATGAGAAACTATAGACAAACATGGAGAGGGATGTAGTCCAAGGGAGAAAAGATTAGAAAAGCCAACAGCCTTATGGAAAAGGGTTTTGATTCCTTATTAGTACCATATATGTTTTATTATTATTTATTGTATTTTAGAAAGGCCAAGACCTGAGCAAATTGAGGGTAGCCACCTGTATATGATTGTGTGCCATTTTATGTGTATTCCTTTTTGATTGGTTTCATTCCATGTTAAAAAAAATAATTAACAACTTAAGAACTTAGAAATATAATATTAAGTTAATAAAATACAATATTATTACTTATATATTAGTGAGAGTTGGTTCATGGTTGGCATGGCTCTGCTTTTGAAAAAGTTAAATAGCAAGCAACCAAATCTCATCCAAATCACCGTGGGATAGGAGTTGGGGATTCGAGATCTCTTAGGCAGAGCTTTGCAATTTTTTTATTTAACCTTAATTAATCAAAGACTGTTAATTTGATTATTTGTCCTTGCCCATACTAAGTAACAAATGAACATGGTCCAATGCATGATAAAATTATGTCCTGAAAATACCATTTGCTCTTGTGTTATAATAATTTTAAAAACGCATGTTATGAACTTATGATTAATCATGTGGATTTGTATTTGTATATATACTTGTACGTCATGCTTTGCTTCAATTATATTAACATGCTTCTGCAGTGGTTTTGTCTTCAACGTTTGTTTCGAAACCAAATCATTAATGTGAATATATTCAACACAGTATGTGGTCATTCGTTGGAATACAAGGGAAGGTGACATTTGCTTTTAAATTTCTTCAGAATATTATTCCTAATGGCTTTTGGGAAAATAGTAAATTTTTGGACTGTGCTTGTGTGGGACATCTTTTAAAATAGATAGCCTCAGGCTACATATAATTACTTATTTATGTCTCTTACAATTATCTTTTAGAATTACTGTAATTTTTTTTTTATCCTTTTAAAGTTGGAGACAATCTAACGGACCCAGTTCGTCAATGATTCCACTCATTCATGATAATGTGATGAAATAAGAATGAATCAATGTTTGATTGGTGTATAATATGTTGGTTATCATGATTGGTGAGTTGTCGTCTATTTGTGATTGGTTATGTGAAACGATATGGTTTCTTGTGGTGATAAATGTTGATGATGATTTTGGTGATGACTTTGTTGTAACTCATCCTCTAAGACTTTCTTGATCTTATTTTCAGCCAAATAAGTCGTAATCTTGTTCCAAGCATCTTGCTCAGACATCATGATTATCTTCAACATTCCACCAGTTGGGGGAATCAAGTATTTCACAATAGGTTCTATGTCAGGTATCTCCCTTTACCACATGAAACCATGAGTGGGGTGAAGCCTTACACAACTCACATCTGTCTGGTTAGTGCAACCAGATTATGCAAAAGAACATGACACAGTATTTGCCAAATTTTTCTCAAAGCTTTTCCTTGTGACTAACTTTAGCAAGAAAATAACTTTGATCTGCTTCAATATTTTCAACCATACCATCATCCCTCTAGATCGTAACTCTTTAATGCATAGATGACAGAGCAACACCTATTCTATGTATTCATTTTCTTCCTAGGAGCAAGTTGAAATTAGCTTTTGATGGTACCACCATGAACGAAGTTGATATGGTAACAGTTCCCACAGTTAAATTTACTTGGAGAGCGCCAAGAGAAAGTCCAGCTTTTCCTTCATAGTTCGACAAAACTATGTTATGAGGTTTCAGATCTGTGTCAAATTTTCCAATCTTCATAAGTAAAGACCAAGGCATTAAATTGACATCAACATCACCATCTACCAACACTTTGTTAACTCTAATATCATTAACTTTGGCTTGAATTAACAATGGTTTGAGATGGCCTTTCATAGAACCATTTGATTTTTTAAATATGGTTTTCTGTTCATCATCACAACCATAATTTGTTACAGAACAATGTTGGAACAAGGGTGTTTCACAAGTCACCTATTGAGTTTTGACAATAATAAGGTATTAAAAATAATCAATTGGATATGCTAAACAATTTGTTCAAGTGTGCAGGATCCATAATCAA
>Ga0315913_1001696_pt1 | contig 24821 bp, 15 predicted proteins | sample MpolsnodulesMG_FD_207736 | JGI IMG/M metagenome (GOLD analysis project Ga0315913, IMG submission 207736) | Medicago polymorpha root nodule microbial communities from Los Angeles, California, United States - small nodules | ecosystem: Host-associated > Plants > Roots > Nodule | place: USA...
TTTGACTTGAAACTTGTGTTTTTTATATTAAATATGTAACTTTTAATCAATAATTGTTGGTTTTCAATGAAAAGATATTACTTTTAGTTACCTTAACATTGCACATGTTAGACAAACCCTTTTAGTAAATAATATTAAATTTATCATTGAAATCAACATAATAAACAACTGAGTGTAATTTAGAGATGGAGGGAGTAACTTTCAATCTGAAAATTTTGATTTGTATTTGTCCGAAAATTTAAATGTTTTGTTTAATAGGACACAGACAAAACATGTTTCTCAAGTTATATCCCAACCAATCACAACAATTTCCACAGGAATAGCTTCTTAAATCAAGTTCAAGCATAATAACAAGAGTTCAATGTGTTCTTGTCAAAAAAGTAAAAAAAAAAAAAAAAACAAGAATTCAATGACGGCTAACAATGTAAAATAATTTCACCTAAGAAAAAATAATGTAAAATAGATTTACACCGTCTGTAATAATAACACATTGATTCCTTAAAATAAAATAACACATTTATTTGTCATTCAGATTTATTGTGTTTGTTTTTTTTGTCAGACTAAATATTTTTTTAGGAAATTGTCTAAACTAAATAAATATTCTTTACGCGTTACTGCAAATCTAAATCATCGAATCGAATATGATCATAATAGATGATGAAACTTCATCTCAAAAGATTTAACATTGTTATATTTTTAAAGTTGAATTTAAATCTACTTTATTTTTTGAAGAAATTGAGGATTGCATTTACATATTGTAGAAAAATATATTAGACATTGGACCATCAATCTTATTAATGTGTCTTTCTCTCTGTTTTTTTTTTTGTTGTTGTAAAGAATATGTCTTTCTCTTTTATAAATGGATAATTTGAAGAATGCAGAAAGTCTTGAGGGCAGCAAGTATATCCATTATTATTAATCCACCTTACATTCAATCAATACATCCATGTCATATAAAATCTATTTATAGATTAAAATAAATCCAACAAAAAAAATTGCTTATAATTTTTCATAATATGGATAGATCACAATTTGTCTACTTATTTTTAATCAACTCAAAAAATAATATAAACCCATTAGGTAAAATATAAAAAATTTATTTGACCTAAAAAATATAAACAGTTTATTTATAAATTAAGTAGACACCAATATCTATTTTGATAATCTTGTGTGAAATTCTGTTTTCTTGTTATTTATGGTGAATAAATACAATTTAATTTCCTTTAAAAAATAAAATACATATTATTTTCTTTCGCATAAACTACCACTGAGTTACTCATTTGCTAAATCGTGTGTTATGGCGCCCGATGCTGCAGCCGCCGCCGGTGGAAAGAAGAGAAAACGCTATCTTCCTCACAACGTATCTTCTCACCTCACCTCTTCTTTCAATTTCAATCTTTCTATCATTTTATTTATTTTCTGAATCTGTTAATTTTTTGCAGAAACCAGTGAAAAAGGGTTCGTATCCATTACACCCTGGTGTGCAAGGTTTTTTCATCACTTGTGATGGTGGAAGAGAACACCAAGCCACTCGCGAAGCTCTCAATATTCTCGATAACGTATCATTTCATCCTTCCTCTCTCTCTCTCTCATAACCGCTTTCCATGAATTTTTTCTCTTTTTTTTTTTTTTTTTTTTTTATTTATTTTTTTTTTATTTGATTTTGAATTAATTGGTCATGGTTAAAATTGAGTTGAAAGTAAAGTGATTATGTTTGGATATATTCATGAAAAAGTGATTTCAATAATAAATTTGAGTGTAAAACTCAATTATAGAATCAAAATTTCCAATTTATAGCTTAAAGTTAGGATCAATTCTGGAGGCAAAATCAATTCTACTTGTGAACAACCAAACATGTTAAATCAATTTTATATTTTTATAATCAATTTTGGCACCTCCAAAAGTGGAACCAAACATACACTTATTGAACTATCCCAATTGAAATAAGTTCATGATGCTTTATTTATAGGAAAACGAACATCCTCATAATTTATGTATGTTAATGGAGAAGTTAAATGAGTGCTTTAGAAAAAAACTTAGAGGTAGAAGTTGAGTTTAACTAATAGTAAAATATGATGTTTAAAAATTTATTGTTACTGTAAGATTAATTAAAAGAGGTTTTTTTTAGTAGTTTAGTGAAGTTTATCATATTCTCTTTGATGGAAAGGAAGGAGACAATATTATCCCATAAGGCATGCAGAAAGGATGAAGTACTTTACTACATTTGAAATTTTGAATACACTGTGGATCTGCTTACAGTGTATCGATATCTTGAGAGTTTGATCTGTGAAGTTTAAGTGTTAGTTTGGCATTAACTTAAAGATAGCAATGAAAAGAAATTTAGAGATGAACTTTATTCAACGAGTTGAGTTCTATGAAAAATATACGCCTTGACTTTAATAAGATTCAACATAATTCTTTATGATGTCCATTTATCAATATATACAAGTGAATTTCCCATTAATGTGTATCGCTTTTTTGTTCCTTTATTGTTTCTATTATTAGTGAGATGATTTTTGTCCCGCAAATTGATATCATGCCATTGTTTCAATTTGTTTTGCAGTTTTACGAAGAGCTAATTGATGGCGCACATCCAAGTGTGACGAAGTTGTCCGATAAACCTTTAAATAAAAAAATCACGTTTGCAGATTCTGACTCTTCCGGTAGTGACGATGATGAGGAAGAAGAGGAGAAGGCACAAGTGCCAGAAGGAAGTGAGGAAAAGGAGGACAAAAAGCCTAAACTGGATGTTTCCAATAGCGACAATACTAGCCATGACAATGAAACAGGTGAAAAATCAGATCCTCCTAAAATTGATGGTCTGCATGCTCAGGCTGGGGATAAAGCTAATGATGATAAAGGAGATGTTGACAGTCCCAAGACCATAGAAAAGATAGCTGATGAGCTACCAGCTGTGAAAGAGTGCTGCAAAACAACTGCGCCAACGAGTGATTTGGGTGAAAAAAAAGTGGAAGAAAAGTCCATTGATAAGTTAATTGAAGATGAACTCGTAGAACTGAGAGACAAGAGTAAGGTGATTTGACGAGACTTCCATTCTGTATAATATTCTATTCTGTTTATGTTAAAAGTTTCTTCAAGTAACATATCATATGAATTTTTTTTTAATAATTTCTGGCTTTGCTCAAACTTTTATGTGGCTATCCAATATTAATAGTTTCTCTCGTAATTCTCTACAATATAGTATATTCAAGATAGACCATTATGGCATAATTTGATCCATTTAGCCGACTGCACTTAGTGGGATAAGGCTTGGTTGTTGTATATCATCTTCAAGATTATATACATATTTATGCAACATATGCTAAGATTTTTAGTCATGCTAAATGTTGATTCTCTTTATTCCTTGTTTCTTATGTTTCAATGACATTGCCCTATATATTTCTTTTCTAGGCCGTCTCCTAACTTTCTGAGTCTTCTTTCACTTGTCTATCTTTATGACTCCTGAGATTGGAAATTTAGTATGATATTGGAAATATTATCCTTCAGAGTTCAAAATCGTTCTGAAACATAATCATTCTTTGTTGACTTCTTAGTGAAGGATACTTCTACTTCAAGGGCTAATATTGACTTTCATCTGATTATAAATATTTGCTTTTGATGGCTTTTGTTAATTAAGTAGTGGCAGGATCAGGTTTTATATTTATCATTTTGTTCTCAGAAGATTTTGATTTTTGGGTGAAGAGTAAATTTTGTTTTGTAGAAAAACAAATACCTAATTCTTCAGTTCCTTGTGCATTGGAGTATAACTTTGGGGCACTGGGGCTGACGCGTGCCTAAGGATTTGTTTCCCATTTCCTTTTCATTTGTGAATAGGTGTGTGTTTTGCTAAGAGGCTGTCTTTTTTTCTAAATTGTTTTACACAGAAACGCTTTGCCAAGCTTGAATCAGGTTGTAATGGTGTGGTATTTATTCAAATGCGGAAGAAAGACGGAGACAAAAGCCCCAACGAAATTGTTAACCGGATCGTGACATCAGCAGCATCGACTAGGAAACATATGTCGAGGTAAACTTTTAGTTTCTATTCTAAGAAGAATGACCATACGCAGAAGAAACGCTGATACAGTGTTGTCTACTTCTAGGTTTATCTTGAGAATTTTGCCTATTGAAGTCTCATGTTATGCCTCAAAGGAGGAAATTTCAAAAGCAATCCAGCCTCTTGTGGAGCAGTACTTTCCCGTGGAAACTCAAAATCCACAGAAGGTAATATTGTGCATCAGTTTCGCTCCACATGTATTAGATTATTTTTTCTTTTATTGCACCATCTTTACACAATGAGACTCATTAGCTTGCAAAGCATGAGAGCAATCATGAAAGGTAGCTTTACTATTGTAAAAATTATTGAAACTATACTCAAATGTGTCTTTCATTGAATTCGCCATTAGATAATTTGTTGTCACTGCATTAAAAAATACATGTTTACTTAAACATCACGAACAAGTCATGCTAAGAACTCTTTTTATATTTGGTTTTGGGTGGGAAATGTTATTTCATTTTCGATGTATTATGAATGAAATAACCAAGGCTCCATTGAAACTTCGTTGCTTCTTGATTCAAATTAGAAATTAGTAAATTGGTCCATCAAACTGTAAATTTTAATGTTCGTGATGACTATATTTCTGGGAAATTTAGTTGTTAATGTAGATTTGTTCATTTGTAATCTTATTTCTTATTTTCCCTACAAGACGCAAATGTTGTTGACAAAGTTCATGCTCATGTCTCTCTATGACTTGATCCATTTGTCTACAGCTTGACCAGTATTTTTGTATGTGTAGTTTGCTGTGATGTATGAAGCCCGGGCAAATACTGGTGTTGACAGGATGGAAATAATTGATGCTGTGGCAAAGTTGATTCCTGCACCTCATAAAGTTGATCTCAGTAATCCTGATAAAACCATAATAGTTGAAATTGCCAGGGTAAGTAAGGCTGAATTTCAATTAAAGTATGTTGCATGCATGTATATTATACCTATATTGCCATGTATTTCCCCAGAGCAGCAGCCATTTTTTGAAGTTTTATCTTGCTGTGCCAGATTATTTCCATTCTTTTCAAATCGACTGCTATTACATTTTCGTGTTCACTTTTGCCCCCGACAAATCATCCACCCAGTGATTATATGAAATTATGCATTTTCATGGCTTTTCAATTTTTTCAATTATAAAATCCCTATTGGAAAGAAACCTATTTGTCAAAAAGTATGTTTTACTGCTTCAACTCTTGCCTTGGCTGGAGAATCGCTAACTTCTTGTTTCTCTTTCTCTTCAATGGTAGACTTTGTCATTTTTCCTTTTTTGCCAACTTAAATCGCTAACACAGTTAGGCCACATAAGCTAAAATGCTGAATTGAAAAATTATTATGAAGTTTAAACTCTGACTTGTTTTGCTATACCATCTTTCTGTGAGAAATGCTCAGCTGTACAAAACTGTTCTTACATGAATGAGTTTCAATCTGTTGTATAATTTGTATCAGTTTGGTATAGAACTAATGCATGATGTTTGTTTGGCAGACTGTTTGCTTGATCGGGGTCGTTGAGAAGTACAAGGAGTTGTCCAAGTACAATATTAGGCAGTTAACCTCAAGTAAAGCATGAGCCTTTCAGACAATCTGTATGCTTCTAGTTGTGGCAAAATTAATACCTAGGCATATTTGTACTTGCAGCAAGTGCTAGATTTAGCAAGTCCTTTAAATGTAATCAAGTTCTCACAAATCAAACTAGAAATTTACATGCAGCAACACTAGGTTCAACTGCCGTTAAGAATATTACTTTCAAATCTTTTAGAATCCGTGGCATCTGTGGCTTTCATGCTTTGATGCTGTTTTTTTCGTTGATGACTTTTAAACCGCATTTAAACATAATATCGTATTGGTCCTCACCTTCTGGGCAAGTCATCGCTCTAATCCTTCCTCTGATGACATCATTTATGGCAAAGTGGAGAAATTTGCGTTGTGGCTTTCTTTGCCTGCGAGTTTAGGACAAGGGCTTTGGACTAGTTTCTGTGAAATGTATGTGTGCAGTATTTGTTAGATGCGGGGAGTCCAATTTGGATAATTTGCTAGTAGTTTGAGAAAAATATATTTCTGTTCTCTTCCCTGTTTGGGTATTGGGAAATTGACCGAAAGTGAAATAGTGTGGATAAATGATAATTAGAATTCGAAAATAGCTTAGAAAAAATTAATCCCAAAGTCATTCGTTATCAACCTCTCACTTCTAAAGCTTGTAAAAGAAAAATCTCAACTGCTAAATCTTATAAAATAAACTTTAATTGGGTACAATAAGCATGCTTTTTCATTCCAGGCAAATATATTATTGTGTTTTGTCCTTGTAAAAATATTTTATGTTTTTACTTGCAAATATATCATTTTTATTAATGGTCAGGTGATTTGTTTTAATCCCTACAAAATTTGTTTATATTTAATTTGGTCCTTGTAATATTATTTATTTTAGTCCTTATTTTGGAAAGCTAAAATTTAAATATACTACATATCTATTTTGCAAAAACAATATCTTACAAATTAAAAGCCAAATGGACCAATTATTTTAGTCCATATATTTTTCTTAAAAAAAAAAAATGTTGTGTGAAATAAAATTACAAAGACCAAAAGCAACTCCCCATGAGCCTAGCTAGCTGGCGCCGAACTGAGACAATGCAACATGGAGAGTTGAGATTTGAACCTCGGATTTTCCACTTACTCAATGAATTTTTAGCCACTAACAAAAATTTATAAAATTTCCCTTAATTTTTTTTTACATGAAATGACTAAACAAAAATAATAATATATTAAGTATTAACCAGGAACAAAAACATAAATAAACTATAAAAAAAAAACTTATTAGAAGCGTCAGCTTTTAAATTGGAAAGAATCACTACGGAGAACCAGGTTTGATTGGAATAATTATTGGGCAAACTATACTTACCTCAAAGCCGAATCTCTGAGAATCATAGAGTTAACAAAAAAAATAATAGAAAGAGTTATACTAATGTTAAATATGAGACTCGTGAGAGTAAGACGTACAAATAAGAGAATGTGTGTGGAACACGGGGAAAAGGGAAGTGATATATATATTTTCTTTAGTTACTCCTCTTTTGTATTTTTCTTACAACACATTACGAATTGAAAGTATTTAGAGGAGCAAATCGAGTCATAGTTGAATGACTGAGATTCTTTGACTGCAAAAAATTTAATTTCGATTCCAACAAAAATCATTGTGGAGATCTCAGTGTTGATTCACCTAAAACGTTGATTTGGAGTTAGACAACCTAAATCGTCATTTTTTTTTTTAAGAAAACCTAAATCGTCATTTGTTTTATGATTAGTCATGATTTGTTGATTATTATATTTTTCTTTAACCAAATTTAAAATGAAGATTATGATTAGTCATGATTTGTTGATTATTATTTATGAAGATTATGATTTGTTGGTTTATAGAAATACACGACAGATTATCCACATCTGTATAAACCAAGGTATGGCAACATTTTCTTTCACAATTTTTTTTTTTTTGGTAACATTGACAATACACAGAATGGACACAACAAAGTTCTTGGCATGGATAAATGAATACCAATGGACAGAATAATGAATACCAAGTGTTGTGGTGTAAATAAATGAGTACAAAGTAAAAAGTAGAATAAAAGGAAAACAAAATTGATTGTTGAATCAAATAATCTTGCACAAAGTAATTTGATTGTTGAATCTCATAATCTTGTACAAAGTACCCCCAAAGCTCCAAAGAAGAATAAAATAATCTATGACAATGTTTAAACTTTTAACTAATTCTCAACAAAAGAGAGAAACAATCATGTATGGAAAATTCCAAAGCCCCATTATAAAATTGAAAAGGAAAGGATGAATCAGGCTTTAAAAATTCCATCCCTTCTCTTTTCCAAAGCAGATCACAACCAGACATAGAGAAGAGAAATCAATGAACTCTGAGATCAAAGTTAAGCAGCAGGATCTTTGTACAACTTCTCCACCATCTTCCTGTACTCTGTAGAAAGTAGAACATAGCAAAATCAGTTCATCATTCACGAGTTGTACATATTTACAAATCTTCTGCAAAATGTCAATAATGTTTATTTACCTTCTTGATTGCTCCAAAGCTGTGCTGCTTGTGGATTTAGCGGCGAGCTAATGTTTGGTTCTAAATTATGAAAGAAGTTAAAATACAATTAACAAACAGGGAAGAACAAAATAAAAGTGTTATATTATTGATTCAGGTTTCAAATTTACCTCCTAGCAGGCTTTGAATTGACAAAAGAATTGTTCTAACATCATAAGCAGATGACCATTTATCCTATAAAACAAAGATTACTCAGTTAATTAATCATATCATAGAACATCAATATGCAATAGTTGTATTGAAAATGACACTACATAACAAGATGTCGCCATCATCACATGCTACTGACACAACATTCAATACCTGTAGAATGTCCAAGCAAATATTGCCATGCAAATCAACATTGGGGTGGAAGCATGTGGTGTCAAATTTGACCTTTGGAGCCTTAAAAGGATATTCATTGGGAAATGAAAGTGACAATTTGTATTCTGTTCCTTCAAAGACAGTGTCTTTGCTTCCTGCTATTGTTCCTTTCCAGCACAATATATTGTCTTCTTCAGGAAAAGCAGATATACCAGAATCTCCACTCATCTGCCAAATAATCACATTAATGAATTAATCACTTTTCCCCAACTGATTTCATATAAACTAAGTGCTCAAATTACATTGCATACACACACAAGAATAAAAAATAAATGAGCCCAAATAATCACATTAATGAATTAATCACTTTTCCAAATAATCCCATTACCATCTAATTACTTGTTTTAACTCCTCAAATTACATTTAGACAAAAATAATTGATAAACCAACACAAAATTAGATCATAGAAAGTGAAAAAGAGAGATCCAATTTCTTACCATCAAAGCCATTAATTCAGACTGCAACCTGCAAAATTGCAACAGCCCACAAAGCAAAAGAAATTGAGTTAGTTAGATTCGGAGAAACAAACTGAAAACCCTAGCAATGTTTTAAATTAAATAAATTAAAAAGAAAAGCAAAAACCCTAAATTTAATTTAATCAACAAAAACCCATCAATTCCCAAAATTAAGTAAATTCAAAAGTTAAGTAAAAACCCTAAATTTAAATCAATAAAGAAAAACCAATAGATCCACAAAATTAAGTAAATTAAAAAAAACCAAAATTTTAATTGAATCAACAAAAACCATTAATCCCCAAAATCATCCGAAGGGTTTGATTTCTTCATTTTTCTTGGCATAGAACGTTCCCAATTTCCAATCGAAAGACAAAACAAGATTCAAAAAACTGTAATACTGAATTGAAAAAACGAACCTTTTGAGAACAGATTGAGTGTCAACGGATTTTGGCGGAGGAAGGGGTTGCATTGAAGGAGCAATGTTGCTTTGAGAAGCTTCAGTTTGAACGTTAGCGCTAGCCATTGAAAGAGAAAGAGAGAAATTAGTGATTGATTTTTGATTTAGGGTTAGGGTTTTTGTTGAAGGAAGAAGAAGCAATTGAATTGAGAGAAGAGAAGAGAAGAGAAAGTGATGACAGTGTTGTTGATTTTAAACGAAAAGTGCCTTTCACGAAACGACGTCGAATTTAAGGTCGGTTCAAGAATTCGAACGTTGAGAAACCAAAATTAATCACAACGGCTAGTAATCTTGGATAAATGGAAATAAACCACAATTTAGTACTCTATTAAATCAAAATGATGTATTATTCTTTCTTTTTTTTATTCCTTAAAAATTTCGTCAAAATGTTAAATATTTTCTAAAACATTATTTGAGTAAAAACATAAAATCACCCTTACATTGGTTTCAACGAACATAGTTAACACAAGTAATAAATTCATTAACCATTTAGTTTTGGATTTGATTTAGATTTATGACTAATGCATATTGAAAAACATTTATTGGAAGAGGTTAACCCTTAAATTAATCTCATTAATCTTTTAGATGATTTATCTATACAGTTATACGTGAAACATATATTGTATTTACAAAAATAAAAGGTGATGGGTTGGTTAGAGTGGACAACTAAACATAATTTGAGGCCTAAACAATATTTTTTATCTTGAATTTTATATTCTCATTACACTAAATTTAAATTTTGTTGTCCGTGTATAATCGTGCAATTTGAAGAAAAAAAAAAGACATTGGTACAAACTTGACCACTTTTAATCGTATTCACTTTTTTTTTTTTATCAATTTTAATTGCACTCGTAACTAAGTTAGAGATGATTTATATTTAGAGATATCATATATATATATATATATACAAGATCGGAGTTCGAATTTTGAATTTCGCATTTATTCATCTTAGGTAGGGCTAGACAATGGTCGGTTTCAGACCCAATATGTGAAACCGAACTAAACCACGACTTGAAAATCCACACCCATTTCCGACCAGAAACAACTTCGGTTTAATCGGATTAAGCGGTAGAATGGGTGGGTTATTTCGGTTAAACCGGTTTATTCAATTCCTGACTTTATTGAACATTGGAGAATCCTTGAATAATTTCCTTTAGAAAGAAAAATAAAAGGTGAGAAAAAATCGGATTTGTTGATTTATGAGCTATCAAGCAAGAAAGGAAGGAAACAAAATACTAATCCATAATTACCAACCAAAAAAAAAACTAATCCATAAAACAAATGATGTTATTTGCATACAATATCGAGCAACAGTATCAAGCAGTTAGCCATTCAAAATAAAAAGTATTGGGCATATATGTTGATTTTTTTAATTTTGTTTGATGTTTTTTTGGAAAATAGAAGGAAACAAACGATGGACTATTTGGGTTTTTGGATGATGTTTGAAGGAAAGGAACGATTTTGGTTTGGACTTGAAGGAAATAAAGGATTTGGGTTTCTCTTGGGAACAATAGTACAGCGGCATGACAGAGAAATAAGAAAAGAATGATCAATGAAACCGAAATTGAGTTAGAAGCAAAGCAACAAGTTTGAACGATGAAGATGAATGAAGGAATGTGTTTGTGACCTTCTGTTCTGAGAAACAAACTAAACAGCAGCCAACAACAAGGAATTGATAACTAGGGTTTCTCCTTAACTTAAGCTTATATACTATGGGCCAGACTGCACTTCAACTTTATTTGGGCTGGACTCTGAACTAATAGTTTGTACACATGTATGGGCGGCGGAAACGGATTTCGATGGGCCATTAATTCCCACCCGAAACCGTCCAACACAAACCAAAGGAACCCACACCATTTCACCAGTCCAACCCGGTTACCCGTGAAACACCGACCTGACGTGTTTCGGGCCACGCGGGCGGATGGTTTGGGCCGGTTTTCCCAATCTTTGTCCAGCCCTAATCTTAGGCACCAAATTAATTGAAAAAATGATTTGGTAAAAGAAAGTTAGAAATAATTTTCCCATTTAATGAGACTCCCACAGTTCTTTTTTTGACAAAGTAGTCTAGTGGCTAAAAATTCACTTTTTTTAAGATGAATAAATGAGGTGTATGGGGTTCGAACCTCGGCCCTACCTATATAAAACAATGTCTCTACCAACTGAGTTAAAAGTTCACGAAGACGACTCTCATCGTCATTTATTATAAGTTCATTTGACAAATTTTCATAAAATGTTATCATTAAGAAGTCTTAAGGAGATCTCGGAGACACTAGTTAACATTTTCCTAATTATATATGAGACATTTTTTTAGTGGTATAAAGGTTTGATAGTTTATTACAAGAATTATGCAATCTTGTAACATCCCAGACTGCTTTCAGGATTGTCGATTGACCCCACAAACTAACACGAATCTTTTTAACGTGTTTTGTCCTCACTCACACGCTTTCCGGGAGACTTCTCAGAAGGTCACCCATCCCAAAATTGCTCCAAGTCAAGCATCCCGTCCCAAAGTTCTTATGGAATGTGCTACTGAAAAGATGATGCATCTTGTTGATATATGTAGTGCCAAACAATTCTTATAAGTCTTCCTTCAACCATCCAGTCTCATGGATGCATGGCTTCAGGATCCCTCTCATTCTGATGTGATTCGGTTTTTGCCTAAAAGATGTCAGGAGCCGGACCACTCTCCACCATCATCAACCTTGAGCATTACAAGTCACACCTTAAATACTAAAATAACCCAACTTTAAACTAACACTATTTATTATTATTACACCCTTATGACAACAGAGTCAGATGCTCACACGGTTTATTATTTTAAACCAACACTTACATTTTTTTTTACAGAAAACTAACACTTATATATTTATGCAATATGAGTATATTTATATGGTATTATTATTCTCACATAATTAGTTCATAACACTACAACAAATTATAACTTTAATGAGAATGGCAATGAATGTTAGTGGATGGTTTAAAGATAGGCTTAATTGCAGTTTTAGGTCCTTAACTTTTCCAAAGTTGCGATTTTGGTCCCCTAAGAAAAAAACTATAAAACAACTCCCTATGTTTTGCAACTGTAGCAATTTTGGCCCCCAAGGCTGATATTGACTCGGTCTACGCTAATGTAGCACCCTAAGTGAGGTGCCACGTGTTTTTCTTTTTTTTTTGCCTTGGGGGGCCAAAACTGCTACAGTTGCAAAACTTAGGGGACTGTTTTGTAGTTTTTTTTCTTAGGGAGCCAAAATCGCAACTTTGAAAAAGTTAGGGGTCTAAAACTGCAATTAAGCCTAAAAGATAATAACAACTTGCATTTTCTAGATGGATTTTTCTTTTATAAAATCTTTGACTCCACTTATTAAAACTTATACATCCGTCCTACAAGTTATGATGATCATTATTGCTAGTATAAATAACAATGTATTATACTTATACTTATACTCAACTTACCCGTTTTTTTAAGAAGATAAACTAACCCCCTCAAATTGGCACCAGATAGAATCGAACCTGGGACCTTGAGGAGGAGCACACTCCCAGATTCCAAGCCAATACCACTAGGTCAACCCAAGTGGGTTTACTCAACTCAACCTTCCATCTCAATGCTACACCTACAAGTTATTAGTACCCACGTACCTGATTATAAGCCCTTGTTAACTAGTAGTTAACAAACTAAGTACGTTGTTTTTTTTTTTCTTGACAAAAACTAAGTAAGTTGATAAAAGTCATTAATAAATTGTTCAAAAAAGAAAAACATCGATAACTGATGCTATAACCTCATAAAAGATGCAAGTTCACATGATTCTCGTTGAATTTGCATACAAATTTTTTATCAGTAACTAACTATCCCAGTGTGAGATACCACCTTGCATTTTACATTTCTTTCTCTCTTTTAATTTTTCTTTTAGTTTCTTCGTCATGACCATCTCCTTTCTCTCTGTCGCGATCTATCTATCGCTCGCTCACACAGGCAGAGCACCACCGTTGTGGCCTCACTCTTACCACCGCAGCAGCCTCCATGGCTGCCTCGTTGAAACTAAATATATGTACGGAGAATTATATGGTATCATACTCAATATTAAAAAAAAAACAAGTTGCTACTTGTAGACTCTAAAATACCATTTCATAAAATAGAATTGCAATTTAAGTATTTTTTATATACTTTAAAAAATATATTTCATACTCACTAATATATTTCCCTATTAATAATAACAAATTTTGAAAGTATTTCAATGTTAATTAGTTAGTTGATTCGTTCGTGTAAACCCAAAAACACAATTTTAGATTTTTGTTTTTAAATAAACCTCATTTTTAACATTTTGACATAAATTTTCTTTATTTTTCAACACAACTTAAAAAGCATGACCATTTTAGAACTAGTTATACAAAAATACATATAGTTTTTAAAGTAAATTATTTTTATTTACCTCTCAAACAAAATTATTTTTAAAATAAGTACGTAAGATACAATTAAATAAATAATATAGACTTTTTCTTGTCAATAATAATAATAATAATAGAGCTTTATGCAAAGACCGTTTTGGATTAACACCAATTATGTACGTACTAGTTTATATAAAAAAAATAGTGTTTTAAAAAAAATTATAATCAAGTTTTTGAAATTTTAGAAAAATCAACTTGGTTGAACTTAATCGAATCAATTTACTCTCCATCGATTTGGTTTGGTTTGGATTTCGTAATAAATTTACTAGTTCACATTGCAATGAGTAAACACTGTATTGGTTGAAAAAATATCAATTGATGTATCACACTAATTATTTCATCTCGAGAACGTGTATTCATTGATAGACCAGAGATTAGGTTAAGTGAGATTTGGGCGAAAAAAAACACTTCAACGATGTTCAAATCTTCAACATTTTCAATAATGTTCAAATCTTCAATATCTTTTAATTCATCACGTTAACTTGAATATTGAAAATAGAAGCTTGTTTTGAAATGCAATTCACAAAGTCTTTTACTTTCACGTTTAGAGATTGTAAATGTGACAATGTTGATGTTGACTTAACCACTTATTTTTTAAAGAACTCAAAAGTGTAAAAGTGTTACAAAGGTTAGTTCTGTCAACAAACACTTGAAGACTATCATCAATCAAATACTTCAACTATCAACCTAAAAATGGAAGGACATATATTGTTTAGGTGATGGATCGATGAACTATTATATATATAGTAGTAGGGTTTCATGTAATTTGAATGACAGAACGTCGATTATAATAGTTGAATATGATTTTACCATCAAATCTAAATGGAATTATTCAAACAATTTATGTTAAAAAAAAACTTCTTAAAACATTGATCACTTTTATAATCATACTTGTTAGAAGAAAATATACTTTGTTGCAAATGATCTTTATAAACAATAATTAATAATAATTTATTTTTAAGCAATCTTTCAAAGATGTTTTAATACTCAAGTTTTAGCTCTTTAGGGACTAGATCAAAATAATAATGATGACATCTCATATAATCAAAACCAGATTATAGATGGTATCTCATAATTGATATTTTTTTAAAAATATTACTAATTCAAATGTGTTAGAGCATACCAATGAATTTAAACGAAAATCTCAAATAAAATTCAAATGCTTATATTTACCCAAAAAACGTGATCACAAAAATAGGTTATTAAAATTGTGATTACAAACAAATTTTATCTCAACAAGTAGAACAAAAAAATTTAATGCTTGATGTAGAAAAGATTAATTCTTTGGTTAACAATACTTGGACATTTTTTGTCGAAACAACTGCGTTCAAATTTGCACTGGTACAGACTCAATCCATTATTTTTCAAGAATAAAAAGATAGCTATAATTAAAGGGGTAAGCAGTTGGATAATCTCCAAACCTCTGATTGCATTATGTTTGAGAGGACTTTGGAATAAGAGTATAACCAGGTTTAAGCTCATGAGGAGATGTTTTGCTACTAAAAGTCTCGTGAAAATTGGGTCAAATATGGCAAGAGAAATGCAAAAAAAATATCATACTCAAGCAGTCATCAAAAGACTAATGAATACAAATTTAAGAATTAATGTGGAGAATATATGGTGCACAGATGCAACCATTCTTGTGCATCCTTTCCAATCAAATGATCCTTGTAAAACCCCTGTTGTTTACAATTGGATGATATCCCATCTATTGGAGTTAATATGCATGATCAATTTGTTTTGCCTGTGAATACCGTAGAGGTTAAAGGTGCTATATTTTATATGCACTCCTACGAAGCCCTAGGACCCAATGGTTTCTAACCTACTTTTTTCAAAACTTATTGGCATATTGTGGGTAATGGTGTTTAGAAAATGGTGTCTAATGCTTTTACTTATGGTAGTATTGATCCTACTTTTGCAAAGACCTTGATTGCTCCTATCCCAAAAATATATATTTCCCATGGTTTCAAAGATTTTCGTCCCATAAGTTTATGTAATGTTTTGTTGAAGACTATCTCCAAAGTATTGGTTAAACACATCAGACCCTTGGTTGAGTTTATTGGACCTCTCCATGTTTCTTTCATTCCTCATAAACGGACTTCAGATAATGCCATTATTGCACAAGAGATTGTTCACCACATGCACAAGAAAAAAAAGTTAAGAAAGGTATTTTATTATTTAAGGCGGACTTTGAGAAGACACGTAATAAGGTGGATTGGTTCAAGATATGCAACAAATTTTTTGTGATGCTTCAGAATTGAAGATTATAAAGTCTAAGTTCCTAACATATTTAAATGTGACTCAGTCTAAGAAGCATAAATTTGAGTCTCTTCTTCAGTTTCACCATACCACTTCCTATGTTGTCTAGTAGAGTTAAAATTTCTAATTCCATTATATTCTAGAGAGGACAAATGGTAGGCTGATGGTATGGAAAATGAATCTTTTGAGTATATTAAGTTACTAAGTCGAGAGGAAGCATAAATTATAGATGAGAAATGTTAACGAGTGTCTCCGGGACACTCTTTAAGACCTTTAAAAGGTAACTTTTTTGAAAAGTTACCTAATCAATGCATTGAAAATTAAAATATTTGACTTTTCTATGGAATAATTTCTCCTTTTGGAATGCTTAAAGAGTGCTCCGGAGGCACTCGTTAACAAGACCCATTGTAGATTACTTAAAAGACATCTTGATATTGACATCAGTGTTAAGTTAAATTGATCATGATTAAATATGATGCCTTGTCCCCGAGACATTCTTTCCAATAAACTGATACATGATGATGCATTCTCAATACAATAATACACCACTTGTATACACAAATCCAAAACTTCTAACTAATTATGATTACTTAATCACCAAGTAAACCTTATGATGAGTTAATCTTTAACTAACTAACTCATCCTTATCTAACTATCTTTATAACTAGTAACAAGCTTCTAACAAACTTGTGCTAATCTAAAGTATATACATCATAACAACTATAATAATTACTTCAAGTCCATACATAAAACCTCACAATGGTACCCAAATTTCACCAAATCTAAAACAATTGAAAATACACACGTTTAAGTAACAGAATATTTCAATTTCAGACCTGAGATAATTGAATAGTATGTGAGTCGTGAATATAATTAACACAAAGAATAGTGGGCGAAGAGGAAGAAAAATAGCATACGTGAATCTATTTGTAAAAGATAAACTTATAATTTTAAACATAATCTTAGTATTATGATTAAATTTTAGGTCAAATATATTTTTTTTTCCTTTTAAGTTTAACAAAAGTATCGAGTTAGTCGTTTAAGTTTTAAATAAGTCTTTTAAATTTTTCGAAGTTTCAAATAGATCTTTAAGTTGTTAATTTATTGCACATATTTGAAATTTTTTAAGTTTTAAATATGTTTTTAAAAGGGTAATGGTGTATTAAATTAACAACGTAAGAAGACTATTTAAAACATAAAAAATTTAACCTGGTATTTTTCTCAAACTTTAAGTATCAAAATATGTATTTGGCCTAAATTTTAAATACATTTGGGTGTTTTTGGGTGTAAAATTTAATCATAATAATGAATGGAACCCAAATATAGTCTCTATCTCATGGAACCGATTTGACAAACCAATTCCCACTTTAAAAAATAACGTAACCTAAATTCAAAGAAAACATTAGCCACACTACATTGAAATATGACACAAATCACTATCCATGGATGCTACTATCATCTTTAAATACATGTAACAGATGTCAATATCAAAGTATGGTACTATCCTCTTAGAAAACATATTGTCCTGATCCTCATTCTCACTAAAGGTTTTGGCCATACCAAAGTCATTTAAGAATTTGATAGAGTTATCCACATTAAGAATTTCTTTATGCTTCCCTTTGGGAAGTCTTGAATATGAGGACATTGAGACAACCATTTATTAGACCAAAAGAAATTCAATCTTTTTTGCAGGCAATTCCATCAGTTATGGATTGTAGTGCCTTTGGTTTCAGATATTTTCCATTTGGAAGAAGTTTTAACTCCATATCCGGTCTCTTACAATACAGTGGCAAATCCATTCTAGCCTTCTCATTATCTTTTGTTTTACCAGAGACATTCATCACTGTGTGAACTATATTGTCACAAAAAAAAAATTCAATGTGCATAATATCAAGATTGTGTCTTAGTAAATTGTCTTTCCAATAAGGGAGGTCCCAAAAAATACTTATTTTGGTCCAATTGTGGTCTACATTGTATCCTTCGTATCTGACTCTTTTGCCAACATCTGGAAATCTCCATAGATTACTGACTCTACGGAATACTTCATCTGATGTTATCTTTGGAGGTGGACCATCTTTTTCTGTTGTGTCTTTCCTGAACCGATTCCTCTTCCTCCGGAATTCATGATTACCTGGTAAGAACCTACGATGACAGTCAAACCACGAACTCTTTCCTCCATTTTTCAAGTTAAATTCCTTTGTTTCTTTCATACAATGAGGACAAGCTAATCTACCATGAGTCGACCATCCAGACAACATGCCATATGCAAGAAAGTCGTTAATAGTCCACATTAAAACTGCCCTCAATGTTTTCACATCTAACTGAAGCTTCTGGTTTTATATTGGCACTACAATCCATAACCGATGGAATTGCCTGCACAAAAGGTTAAATTTCTTAACAAAGAAACAGCATCTATAGATGTTAGTTTTGGGCAATTTGATTCTGAAGGGTGGAAAATTGAAGACTATTTCTCTTGCACATAAATATTCCAATGTATGCAAGCATATGACACTCTAAAGGGAAAGCCTTCAAACACTTTAGAGCGAGTCTAGTGACAAAACTTATGCATCTAACTTTACATTTGTTTGCTCCTAAATCTCAAATCCTGCACACTGAAGTTTGATAGATTCTCAAAGTGACCAGCAAAGAATCCGCTCTGACAATTAACGGGAAAGAGTAAGGTGCCGGTGTGTCCATCAGGCTTTCAATTTGAGTTATTAGTTCATCACTTGAATTTGACTATTGAATAAATCTAACTGAATGATCTTCATATTTCCCTTTAAATGGTATGTGATTAAATATATTTGTGGAAATGCCAACTGACACTCTAACAAAAAAGCATGGTTTACCGTTGTTTATGCTACGAGGGTTGTTTAGATGTGTTTAATTGGAGAGAAAAGGAAGGGTTACCTCGAATTTTACATTATCCGTTCTGATCTGAATTCTTGGAATCAAATGCAGCAGTTAAGGCATGTTGTGTTCTTGGAACTGAAGCTCACACTCAAGTTATGTTGGACCGGTGACATGCTCAATCATACTCATACCACCAGTATGGCAGCAGAAAATCCAGAAGATGTATGAATCAAAGTTAAGTAGTATATGCTGGTTATACTCTGATGGCCATTGTTATGCAATCTAACTCTATATGGCATACAGTTTCTTGAAAATTATGTTTTCATTAAAGGAAGCCAATATCTTCTTTGCTTGAGTTCTGAAAATTGAACGTTAGCGCTCTTCTGAAAATTATGTTTAAATTATGTTTTCATTGTTATGCAATCTGAATGAAATGACTCACATGGATACACATTAAATGGCAATAAAAATTTAGACATTTCGAAACATGACTATATGAGGGACATGCAATGCAACAACAAAAAAAATGAATGTTAATTAAGCCTTTTTTTTAACAAGGTGTATTAAGCCTAATTTGATATGGCAAAGTCCCTAATTGGCCCTTTAAATCATGTGTTAGCCAGCTACATGCTAATATCAATGAGATTAGTGCAACTTACCTGAAAATATGTAGCAAAAACATTGATTTTGTATTTAAAAACTATCAACTAGAGTCAAGTAGTATATAGGGATATCATGCAATAACCAAATAGTTTGTAACTGAATGCTTAGAATGTGTGAGCCGTATTGCATTTATATGTTTTTGATGCAAAAGCAAGTTTCTCGGAAACAATTAGAATACAAGGTTGTGTAATAAACACTTTTCCCTTCAAAGTATACATTGGTTGACAAAGATATAATGCTTCACTGTCAATGGAGGAAAGCATTCTGCAGAAATAAATGATTAAAATATGCATACTATCATAAGTCATGTAAATTAAATGGGAGGTTGGAGACTAGCTCGTGAAGCGTATGGATTTCGTCTGAGTAGGAGCAAGACATAGTATATTAATGTAGTTTTAGCAAAAGTGACGATGTTGTCTTGGATGTATGAGAAGACTTGTAGATTTTGTATTAAAGAGAGTAGATCATATGCAAAGTATTTAAATCACTAAAGACACATGAAGACCTAGAAAAACTATAAAAGAAACTACCAAGAAAGATCTAGAGATTAATGAGTTGGATAAAAATATAGTTTACGATAGAACGTTATGGCGTCGTGTGATCCATGTAGCCTAAGAACTTACGTGGCCATTACTTTTCTTACAAAAGTTCATCCATTTGCAATTTAACTTGTTTTATCTTTAATTTCATAAATACGAATGTTCTTAAATTTTGCTGAAATCAATTAAAAATTAAAATGGGTGAAAATTGGAGCTGGCTCACCATAAATCTGAGTGGTAACACTCCTATAACTTTGTAATTCTTTATATACCCATTATTACCATTGTGATATCTTTCAATGTTATCCTAACCTTCACAAAAATTGAGAATTCACTTGAAAGGAATTTTCAAACTCTTCTGTCGTTCCATTTTTACATATTCAATAACAATTGAGAACACTGATTCACAAAGCTTACTAACCATCTTGGAAACTAAGGAATAAAGATTCATGTTTGACTTGAAACATATAGTCATCTTAGATACGAATGTTCTGAAATCAATTAAAATGGGTGAAATGGAGCTGGCTCACAATAAATCTGAGCCTGTATAATAGTTGGCAATACAAAGGATGCCATTGCAAGAGCCAACGAGGTCCATAGGAGAATTTCCACTGTTTGAATACTGAAACCGCGTCAAGGTGGTAGCTTTCCTTTTTCTTTTTCTTGTTCCTATGTTAAGGTAGTCTATCGGATAAGAGGTGAAAGTGTACTTGGTTGAGAAGATAGGGCGGCTTACGAAGTGAAAACACGAGTGTTTGACAAGCAAAAGTGTTTCTTAGCGAATTTGAGATCGGAGATTAGAGAATTCCACGACTTACAGACGCATCGGAATTGAAGGAGTAATTTCACAGGATTTCTGGAATGACGTCGAATGGAAGGGTGGGCAGAGGCGGTGTTAGGGTTACCATCGTTGACCTAATCAAGGGTTTTTGTTGATCCTATTGAGTTCATCTAACTCTAAGATTTATCACTACAAAATGCTGCACTTATATGGGGACTAAAGAAGGGGTTTAAGAACAACTAAAAAAAAGTTTACTATTTGCACTTTTTTCTAATACACTCCCTCTTTAGTTCGTATACCCAATTTTGGAATCTTATTTGTAGAACGCTTTTGTTTATGGATAATTGAAAACTTTTTACTCCATAATAACTTGAAAATTGTTGTATACACATATGAGAAGGCTGAAAAATACCGGTAAAAGACATAAATGCCTCCGCGAGAAAACCTGAAATTACAATTATTAATATTTATTGATTTTGATTGTTTCAATCATTATTTTGGTATATTTCAAACAATTATAGTGTTATACTTATACATATATACCTTAATAAGAATAACATTTAAATCTTAACAAAAAAAAAATAAAGAGCATTTAAATCCTCTAAAAAAAACATTTCAATGATTGTAAAAATTAAGTCTCATGGTCAATATTCAATAGTTAAAAATGAATCATGAATGTACACACAGTGATAGTAACCGTGCCAAAATTTTTGGAAATCATCATTGCACATTATTGCATTTTCCGTTTTTACACATCTATAAAGTAAACGTGAATTATATCCATTTAATAGAAAATTAATGTGAGGGTCACAAGTTTTATTTCTGCAAACTAGAAAAAAGAAGTAAAAATTGGAGTATTAGTGGTTTAATCAGAGCATGATATTCGAATGCTCTTTATTTATTTTTTTGTCAAGATTTAAATACTATTCTTATTAAAGTATAAGTATAACACTCTAATTGTTTGAAATGTACCAAAATAATGATTGAAACAATCAAAATCAATAAATATTAATAATGGTAATTTCAGGTTTCCTCGGCAATTAACTGCAGCCGTGTTTTTAATTCTTCGGCAGTTAACTGCCGCGGGGACATTTACGTCTTTTACTGGTGTTTTTTCAGCCTTCTCATATGTGTATACATCAATTTTCGTATGATTTTAACCTATAAGTATAAACTTATCCAGACTACTCAACCCTCCTCACAATTAGCGACCATGACTTTGAGGAGTCTACAAGTTAGAAAAATCTATACTTGCAGAAAATCTCAGTCGTGAACTAAACAAAATCTGATTAATTACTGTTTGAATATGCTTTCTTCCCACCAGTCATTTATAGTTGCGCAATTTACAATAACATTATGTAAAAAAATTGGGAGGGGAAGGTGTCAAGCTTGGTTGCTTCTCATTCAGTTTTATGAACTCTTCAAAGCTGATAATGCTTCCCTTGTTGCCATCGAGACAACAGCATCCGAAGCATTTGGCAAATAATAATACTTCCCTGCAGTATAAGTTTTTTTATGAACATAATTTTCTACTATTTCAAAACTAAACACATTCAGTAAAATAGCACTACACAAACCTTGAGCAACCCTAGCAATCTCCTTGGCGAAACCTGTTGAGACAAACTTGTTTTCGGTGTCAATGACAAGGAGAGACATTCCTGATTTATATATCTTCCCAGCCACCTCAAGAATTTCATCCTTCATTAAAACAAAGTTAATAGTTAGTACAGGCTGGGAGAAGTTGGAATTGAACATGCAATATGTAAAATCCAGTGAATTTATGCAGATTATGAAATGAAAGTAAGTCTTATTTAAAAAAAAATAAAATGATAAGGATAAAACATAACACAATTTTTCCTCTCAGAAAAGGAGATTAAGAAGACAGCAAATGTGTAGCGTCAAACATGTTGAAAAACCTCTCAAAGTGGTAAAAATAGATATTAGAACCTCAAAGGAATGATGTTAATTGTACACTAATTGTATTGCTTCTCTTGAATTCAATATAAATGGGTTTCCACCCATAAATAGCTACCCACCATACATGAAATGAAAGTTATAGGTTTATATTTTCGTTTATTTGGTTACTAAGGAGATGGTTTAGGTCATTTGGACATCAAAATGTGTCTAACTACAAAGCTTAGCTGTACCTTCAATTCTTGTGATGTAGGTTTAGGGGCATCAGTAGCGGCAGCAGCTTCAGGGTCAGTTGACCTTTTTAATGATATGTTGGCTCGACCATCAGTGATTGCAACAATCATTATACGTCCAACATCGCCACTTTTCTCTGCATTTAATCCAACCCTAACAGCCTAGACATTTTCAGAAAAATAAGTTTAAGATTCAGCAAAAGAAATATTTTGAGGGACAAAGTCAACATCTGATTCATGAAAGACTAAACTGATTTTAACATTTCTTAATCAGAAAATACAATATAAGCAAAGATCTAAACTGACATTGTCCATCTCTCTACTGCTTTGAGTTTACGGCCAATGTCATTTGCAAATAAGTGGTAATGTCAATTCCTTAAACATGTCAATAGTTGGAAATCATCATTAAAAATATCAAAAACAGGTTCAAAATAACATAGTTTTCTACATTTGACCTCAGTAGAACTTGTGTTTGTTTAAATTTTAAATTTAAATATATTACTATACTAAACATGAGATGCTAAAGATCTGTATACCGTGGTAAGACCATGGGCAAGGGGTGACCCTCCACCACACGGCAGCCTTTCAAGACGTTTCCTAGCCATTGCAATCGATCTAGAAGGTGGCAGGAGAACTTCAGCTGAATCTCCACGGAAAGGAATTATTGATACCTATTTAACCAGAATAGTAATTATTAGTAATAACATCATGAATCTTGCTTTATGTTTAGTCCAACAAATATCACCACTTAAACTCTGATGTGTTTAGGTTAGGTGTATATAATGAATCATATAAACAAATCAAACTTATTGCAATTGTTCTTTTCTAATACAGTGATTTTGGTTCGAGGATTTGCAATTATACAAATATACATATCCGTAACCTCTGAAAATAACAGATACCAACTTATGCACACCCAAGGAAGTAAAGAATAGTTATAATCTATAAACTGCTTGAGCTCTCGGGTGACAAAGTAACTGTTCTCCTTAGGTAAAGTGGATATATATGCCGTATTTGAATGATGAAAAATTTATTTTTTCAAGTTCATTATTATAATTCTAATACGTAACCCACATGGTGGATGGGCACGTGTAATTTCTGACATAATAATATAAAGGCTCATTTTGGTTAACCTTTAAATTATAAAGAGAAACACAGTGAATGTTAAAAAATATGTCGCATACAAACCTGATCCCTGCTTGTATAACTTTCTGCCAGAAGCTTAAGTGCTGCACCTTTTGCATTCTGCATCCTGTTCAATGCCATGCTTCCACTGGCATCAACCACAAAGATCACCTACAATAATTAAGGTTATGTTTTAAAAGATAATATAAAAGCTTGCTGACAAACAATTCAATATTTCTGTAGTAACTATTGTCAGAGCAAACTGGATATTTACATTATATTCCATACAAGCTAAGTAAAATAAAGGTCTTTGATGCAAAATTAATTAGTCAGGAAGAATATGGATGCAAAAACAGAATGGGTTAATTGCTAATAATAAATTGTATAAACAGTAAGACACTAAGAGTCTAAAACAAATATGGAGGCTATGCATAATGTCAACATAAACAATATTTTTTCAGTTTGATATAACAATTGCTAATTTTATATACATTTAAGACTTATGCAACCTTAAAAGTTTATAGGAGAAGAATAAAAAAGGACGCTAAGGAAAGTTGAGAATATTTTAGAATAGATAGGATGAAGATCAGGGATG
>Ga0315913_1001699_pt1 | contig 24803 bp, 9 predicted proteins | sample MpolsnodulesMG_FD_207736 | JGI IMG/M metagenome (GOLD analysis project Ga0315913, IMG submission 207736) | Medicago polymorpha root nodule microbial communities from Los Angeles, California, United States - small nodules | ecosystem: Host-associated > Plants > Roots > Nodule | place: USA...
AGGGGGCCAAAATCGCAACTTTTTGAAACATAAGGGGTGAAAAATGCATTTCATCCTAAAAAGAAAAGAAAAAAGCACAATCATCCCCTTCTTCTCTACTCCTCATCTCTGTTCCTCATATTCTTCTCTATATAGATCCATCCTATACAAAATTCATCAATTTGTTCATTGTATTCATCCCAAACTCAGCATTTTTTTTTATTAAAATTAGATATTCATTAGAAAACAACACAACCCAAATTATTTTTTGAAAGAACACAACCTAGATCAGTGTTTCTTCTTATTTTCCTTATTTCCTCACAACAGCAGCAACAACACATAACAGCAATAACACAGAACCAAACTCATCAAATCCATCTCTTCTTATTTCATCATCCATAGATCTGCTCGGAGAGAGAGAGAGTCAAACATGAGACAACATAAACAGGGATGGAGGTCCAATCTGTGACGATGGTAGGGAGGTGGACGTCCAATAGCGGCATCCGCGGCATTTGCGGTTAACAGCGGTGTTTGCGGCGGCGTTCAAGGTTGACAGAGGCTGTGGATTTCTTCTTTCCCTCTCCTTTCTTCTTTGGTCTTCTGGTGTTGTGAGGCTAGGCTAAAGAGAGGAAGAAGAAGGGATCTGAAGAAGAAGAGAGGAAGAAGCAGGATACGAGGGTGTAGATTTTTTCAATTGAACTGGGAATGGTTGAAAATAGGAAAAAAAAAATGGATTTTTAGGCTTGGTGAAGAAGAAGAGATAAAAATGAAAATTAAGAGAAGATTTGGTTTTTAATTTCATGGATTTTTGTGGTTTTTTTTAATTAATTAGTGATGTGTCAAAAATTTACACACGTGGCCAACCTAACACATATGAAAAATCAAATTAAATTTCCACGTCAGCGCCACGTAAGAGATTCTGCTGAGTCATATAGTTCAGGAGGTTTTCTGGAGAATCTTCATTTTACAAGGACAGAATCCAATTTTTTTTTTTACAGGGGACAAAACCAAAAGTGACCTATATTACAGGGATAAAACACTATTAACCTTTTTTTTTCCAAGATCCAATTAATGTATTTCTAAAACACTTTTTTTTTTGTCAAGATCCAATTAATGCATTTCTTTGTTTTTTGTTGGTACAACCAATTAATGCATTTCTAAAACACTCTTAAAATTTATTGATTGAAATAAAAAGATACACATGAGCAGGAGAAATTAGACGTTATCTAAATATAAAATACGTTATCTAAATATAAAATTTACCTCAAAAAGAATTACAACGTAATAAATCAAATCAAATGGACAATTCCAAATCAACTCTAACAAATAAGCACTAGTGAAAATAGCATTGTTTTTTTACACACAAATAAGCTATTAAAATATAGCATGTAACAATACATCGTATTTCACCAACGATATGTATATCGGGGAAGATACATTGTTTATGTTTTGATTTTGAAGAAAGGGATGATACATTGTTAACTTTTAACACTATCTCATTACTGGCACGGCTACCGCCTTAGTCTTGGTTAATGGGTCTCCAACCGACGAGTTCACGCTGGAGAGGGGCCTGAGGCAGGGAGACCCTTTGTCGCTTTTTTTGTTTCTTTTGGCAGCAGAGGGGTTTCATGTGTTAATGGAATCTATGGTGGTTAATAATTTGTTTAACGGTTATCCGGTTGGAACTAGTGGCACTACAGTTGTTTCTCACCTCCAATTTGCTGATGATACGTTGATATTGGGTGAGAAATCTTGGGCTAATATACGGGCTATGAGGGTTGTCCTCCTTCTATTTCAAGCTTTGTCGGGCTTAAAAGTTAACTTCTCAAAGAGCCTCCTAGTTGGCACGAATGTCGCACCGTCTTGGTTAAATGAGGCGGCTATGGTGTTGAATTGTAAAGTTGGGGTTATTCCTTTTATGTATTTGGGGTTGCCTATTGGTGGAAATGCCCGCCGATTATCATTTTGGGAACCACTCCTTAAAAGGTTCAAATCTAGACTGTCGGGTTGGAAGATGAAGCACTTATCCTTGGGTGGTCGTCTGGTTCTACTGAAGTTTGTCCTGTCGTCACTGCCTGTTTATGCCCTTTCCTTCTTCAAGGCTCCGTCAGGTATTGTCTCCTCTATTGAATCTATGTTAAATTGTTTTTTTTTTAGGGGGGGAGTGATGACCACAGGAAAATAACTTGGGTGGATTGGACCAAGGTGTGTAGTAGTAAGGAGGTTGGCGGTTTGGGGGTAAGGAGAATTAGGGAGTTTAATATAGCTTTGTTAGGAAAATGGTGTTGGCGGGTGATGGCAGATACTCATAGTCTTTGGTAAAGGGTGTTGTCAGCTAGGTATGGAGTAGAGGGAGGTCAGCTGATGGGGGAGGCTGTGACGCTTCCTTATGGTGGCGTGATATTTGTGCGCTAGGTAGGGAGGAGTGGTTTTCGGATCATGTTAGTCGCGCGGTGGGTAATGGTAGGAATACACGGTTTTGGGTGGATGGTTGGCTTGGTGGGGTGGCGTTTAGTGTCAGGTTTAGCAGGTTATATGATTTGCGGCTGGATAGGGAGGTATCAGTGTCTGATATGTTTTAGGGTGGGTGGGGTATTGATGGTGCGGCGTGGAGATGGAGGCGAAGGTTGTTTGTGTGGGAGGAGGAGATGTTGGGAGACCTTACGTTACTTCTTCAGAATGTGATTTTGCAGGTACATATGGATGACAAATGGATGTGGACTTTGGAATCATCTAATGTTTTCTCTGTTAAAAGTGCTTATAATACCCTTACTTCTCAACCTCCAATTGAATTACCGGTGGTTGTTTCCTCCTTGTGGCATAAAGATGTTCCTTTGAAGGTTGTGCTCTTTGCTTGGCGGCTGCTCCGGGACAGGTTACCTACGAAGGACAATCTTCATCACCGTGGTGTTTTGGATCAAGCATCCATGCTTTGTGTGTCAGGCTGTGGGTTGACGGAAACATCAAATCATTTATTTTTACATTGTAATATTTTTGGGTCAATTTGGCATTTCATTAATAGGTGGATTGGCATCCGCAGCTGCACTGTTTAATATGTCAGACCATTTCAATCAATTCAGTTTCAGTGGTGGTATATCCAATGTGCGTCACTCGATTTTACAGGCTATATGGTTTGCTACGGTGTGGGAAATCTGGAAGGAAAGAAATAACAGGCTCTTCAATGATAAAGTATGCTCGATTATTCAGGTGGTAGAAAAGATTAAGATTCTTGCCTATTCGTGGTTGAAGGTGAAATTTGTTGCACTTCCCCTCAACTACCATGGTTGGTGGCTTAGTCCGTTCGCCATCTTGGGCATAGGCTAGAGTTTATTTCTGTTCCTGTGTTTTTTAATTTTGGGTACAGGTTTCTTCTGTAAATACTGTTTCGTTTTTGGTGTCGATTTCTTTGTACAACTTGTGCTTAGAAAGACACCTTATTTTTGGTAATATATTCCATTTTAGCCTCTTCAAAAAAAAACACTATCTCATTTCTCTAGGAAATTAACAATATTTCATTTTCGTTTTGTTAAATAATAATAATATTTCATTTTGGTAAAATTCATTATGGAATACTTTTTTATATTGCAATACATAATGTATTGAATTTAGTTAATATACCTTGTCATGAGTCCTCCTCTGCTGTGCTGGTGGGCAGATTCTTCTGTGTTGTCCGTACAGCTGCTGATTTTTTGGGTGGTTCGGTTTTGAGGCGGTGGTATGCTTGGTTGTTCAAGTATATCTCAGCCTCATGTCTCAAAGCCTTTTAATGTGTTTGGGCTGTTTTTTTCTTTGGAGTGTTGATGTTCCGTCTATATGCGACACTTCTTTGTATTCTTTGTCCCTTCCGAGAGTATTTTGTGCGTCTTGCACATGCTCGTCGAGAATAAAATTTGCCTTCTCAAAAAAAAGTTAATATACCTTGTCATTGTAATATTATTTATTTTATTTTACACATATATAATGATGTGTTGTTATTTTAATAAACATAAAAATATATGAATTGTCATATTCATTGATTGATATAAAAAACATGTGTAAAATAATTGACTGTACTAATTAAACTTTTATGTACGTAATTAGCTTAATGTGGGAGCGTTGGGATTGGGATTTTCTTTTCTTTTGGGGTACAAATGACAACCGTTACTTTGGCACACAAAATAGTATTGTTGCTTTTCACTTTTCAGTGTTGATGAAAAAAGCACTGCACAAGCACCATTATTCAGCAACAAGGGTTATCATTACATGGAATGGAATAATCAACCCGAAAATCACGACATATCTTTTATTTTTTGTGCAAAATCACAACGTATCAATAATTTTATTTTGTTGCTAAGCAATGTATTCTCTCCCGATCACATTTAAGCAATATATTCATTTTTCAAATTCACTGAATAAGTGATATGTTATATTATAGTTCAAATACATGAGTTATTTAATGAATATTAAAAAAAATATATTTGCGTATAAATGTGACTATATATGATAAATATTGTAACTTTTGTTTTTTTTTTACGTTCGGGATTCGAACCTCAAATCTTGTATATATTATGAATTATCTTTATCAACTGAGTTAAGTTCACGATGACAAACTCTTGTTGTCCTCTAATGAAACACACAACTATTAGATTACGACTTTTTACGGACAATTTTTTTAATTATTTTACTTTGTTTGTATGACATAATTCAATCGACAATATTGAACTTGTTAGATTGAATATTTTTCAGTTATTCGGATTTAAATCTGAAATATTTTCTTTGTGGGTTAGAGTTTTTAAATGGTGTTTATCACTCTTTCTAATTATCAAAGCTTATTATTATTTTCACCTACCAAATATGCAGTTAATATTGACTGTACTCACCAAATATTTTAATTTTTTTTTTATAAACAATATTTTAACTATTTTTAAAAGTAGGAACTATGAATAATTTGCATTTCTAATATATGATTGAATATATTAAAATGTTACTAATATATTAATTTATTTTGACTGAATTTATTAAAATGTTATTTTATATTATTTTAATTAATATATTAAAACACTAGCTAAGTCTTATCTTTTTCTGTGTCAAAAAAGTCTTATCTTTTTCTCTCATAATTATTTATTATTATTTTCTTTGACATAAAGTGTAAGAAACCCAAAAATAAATGCAATATATTGATAATCCATAACAGTTACATAACATGTATCGAAGTATCCTCCACGTTCAAATCATGGCAAAGAATGTGAGTATCTTAGTCTAAATCATTTTACTAATAAAATAATAATATAATATTTTATTTTACTTTCCTTTTTTCTTCCATCATTCCTTTTTGGTCGGTCTTGTTTCCTTTTACACTTGCCAACTTTGTTTTTGTATATGTTTTTGTTTTGTTTTTTCACTTTACTAAGTTCTGAGATGCCTAGGGACAGTACCACCAACCTATAGTGCCTAAAAAGCAAAGCATCACAAAAGTGAGAGAAAGAGGAAAGTGAAAAACACACAAATAATAAACAACATTGTTCACGTTACATTACATAGAAGAGATCTAAAACCAAACATGGGGTGAACTTGTTTATGGATAATGATGTCATTTGGAACAGAATGACTTGATCAGGTTTTTTTGTTTTTATTTTTCTGTAAGTAATTTTTTACCTGAATTATGTGTTTTTTCTGTAGTTGTTAATAATATGTATGAGTATGATCTCAATTATCAAAAAACATAAAATGAAAATATTTTATGGTTTGAATTATATGTTTGTCCATTTCATGATCTTCATAAAAAGTAACGATAGCAAGTTTTTTATTATTTTATTTTAATTTTGCCTTCTTTTCTGACAAGTGAAAATTTATGTTTGTTTATTGGAAAAATTCTGATAACTTTGTTTGGAATTTTGTGTTTGAGCAGTACTGATCCCAGTGTGTCAGATATTTGTCCTTGATTCTTGGAATTTGAGACTTGACTGAGAGTGTAACTGATCAGGTATTTTTATTTTTATTTTGTTGTTTGTGTCATTTACTTTTGACTTGATGAGGAAAAAAGGATATGGTTGTGATTTAACTGAAACTAAACTATTTGCATTCCATTTGTTTTTGTTTATTTCAAATGACTTTATGCAAGCAGCAAGGGAAATTGATTGTATAAAGTAAGTCTGGTTTTACATCAGAAGAGACAGTGTTGGTGTTCTAGCCTGATCTGGTGGTGATGGCAGCTCTGTCCCATAGTGAATCTAACAAAAAGTATTCATGGTGGTGGGACAGTCACATAAGCCCCAAGAATTCAAAATGGCTCCAGGAAAATCTGACAGGTAATGCTTAATCTCTTTCTGATCTTAGTTGGTAGAAATTCTGTTATTTATGATGTTAACTTGGTTATTATTCATCACCTTGATACATTAATGGTTTGAGTGGAGATTAAATTGAACACATTTTCTGATAGGAGAAAGAGGTGCTTCTGTTAAAACCTGAAACAAAACCTAATTGATCATTTTCTTCTATTTTTTTTTTTAAAAAATATAGTTTTCAATTCCCTTGCTATCTTACATAATTACTGATATTGGAATGAGGACTTACAAAAGGTCCATACATACTTCAGTTTAACCATTTGAATAAGTTTTGCAAAATCATACATTTGGTTGAAGTGCATGTTTGTTTAGTATCACGGATCACGGATGATTTGCCGAAACCACACACCATGATTTCAGTGAACTTGTAGTTTTTCAAAATTAGGGTGGCTCACCGTGATTTCGACAAATCTATCGTCATACCAAACATGCACTAAACCAATTTCCAGTTTCACTTCCAAATTTAATTACAGTTCATGATGCACTCAATCTGGTACCTTATCAGGGGATATAAGGAAGCATTTAACAAAACTATTTTTATGCATCTTTTTGAATCTTCCTTGTTGCTGTAAACTATCAGTTTTGTCCTGTATGTAGTCTGTACATGATAATAAAGCATATCTACTATCTGTATTACTTCTTTCCTTTCACTTGTAGCATCTATTTCAATAATCACTTAAATCGGAAGAGATTTGGCAATCATCATTCTGTTGTAAACTGAAAATTGTATGTTTACATCCACTTGTTGCCCCCTGAACACATTAATTTATCATAATGATGTCTGGTCATGAACAGATATGGATGTCAAGGTGAAGCAAATGATCAAGCTTATCGAATTAGACGCAGATTCCTTTGCCAGAAGGGCAGAAATGTATTACAAGAAGCGTCCAGAGCTTATGAAATTGGTTGAAGAGTTTTACCGGGCATACCGGGCATTGGCTGAGAGATATGACCATGCAACTGGAGTGATACGCCAGGCTCATCGTACCATGGCTGAAGCATTTCCTAATCAAGTCCCACCAGTACCAGCAGATGATTTACATGCCAGCAATCCTTCCATGGAGAATGAGCCGCATACGCCAGATGCTACCCGCCATTCACATACATTTTCTGACTCGGATGAATTGCAAAAGGATCCTTTTACTCATGAATCAGATACTGCAATAAGCAGAAAGGGTTTGAAACAGCTCAATGATCTTTTCATGACAGGAGAATCAATAAGTCATGTAAAGTTTGCAGAAGGGCGTGCTAGAAGGGGGCTCAATTTTCTTGACACAGAGGAGACTAATGGACTAAACAATGGAAGCCATGATACTGAGAATCAAGTCTTATCTGATTCCGAGCGGATGACCAAAACCGAGACAGAGATTTTGGAGTTAAAGATGGCCCTTGCTAAATTGGAAAGTGAAAAGGAAGATGGCTTGATTCAGTATCAGAAGAGTCTGGAAAGATTATCTAACCTGGAATCAGAAATGTCTCGTGCAAAGGAGAATTCTCAAGGACTTGATGACCGAGCCAGCAAAGCTGAAGCTGAAGTTCAAACCTTGAAGGAATCCCTTACTGAATTGCAGGCTGAAAGAGAAAGTAATCTTCTTCAGTACCAGCAGTGCTTAGAGAAAATATGTAATCTTGAGAAAAATATTTCTTCTGCTCAAAAAGATTTAGGAGAACTTAATGAACGCGCTACCAGAGCTGAAACTGAAGCTGAATCCTTAAAGACAGACCTTGAAAGATTAGATGGTCAAAAGGAAGCTGCTCTCTTTCAGTATAACCAGTCCTTGGAGACATTGTCAAAACTGGAGGAGAAATTAGTACAAGCCGAGGAGACCGCGAGGAAAACTAATGAGCAAGCTAGTATAGCTAAAAATGAAATTGATGACATGAAGTTAGAAATTGGTAAACTTACCAAAGAGAAGGAAGATGCAGCTCTTCGTTATCAGCAATGCTTGGAGATAATTTCTAGTTTGGAGCATAAACTCTCTTGTGCCCAAGAGGAGGTTCGTGAGCTAAATTGCAAGTTAAACGACGGTGCTGAAAAAATACATATTTCTGAAGAAAAGTGTCTTCTCTTGGAAACATTAAATCAGACTCTACAATCTGAACTGCAGTCTTTGGCACAGAAGATAGGGTCTCAAAGTGAAGAACTTTGTGAGAAGCAGAAGGAATTGGGTAGACTTTGGACTTCCATACAAGAGGAGAGGTTGCGGTTCATTGAGGCTGAAACTGCTTTCCAAACTCTTCAGAATTTGCATTCTCAATCTCAAGATGAACTTAGATCTCTTGCTGCTGAGCTTCATAATAAAGCTGAAATTCTGGAGACAATGGAATCACATAAGCAGTCTTTAGAGGATGAAGTTCACAAGGCCAAGGAGGAAAACAAGATTCTGAATGATATCAAACTGTCTTCATCTTTGTCTGTGAATAATTTGCAGGATGAGATATTCAGCCTGAGGGAGACAATAAAGTTACTTGAAATGGAAGTTGGACTGCGAGTTGATGAAAGAAATGCTCTTCAGCAGGAAATTTACTGTCTGAAAGAAGAGCTTAATGATGTGAACAAAAGACATGTATCCACGGTGGAGGAGATCAGATCAACCGGCTTAGACCTTCAATGCTTTTCCTCATCCGTGAAGACATTGCAAGATGAAAACTCAAAGCTGAAGGAAACATGTGAGGCTGGCAAAGGAGAGAACACAGCTCTCAACAAAAAGCTGGAGATCATGGAGAACCTTCTGGAGAAAAATGCGAATTTGGAGAATTCCCTTTCAGTTTTGAATGCTGAGCTGGAGAGTGTCAGAGGAAGAGTAAAGGTATTGGAAGAAACTTGTGAATCCTTGCTTGAGGAGAAATCCACTCTTGCTGCTGAGAAGGCAACCTTGTTTTTTCAGTTGCAAACCACATCCGAAAAGCTGGAGAAGCTCTCAGAAAAAAACCACCTTTTAGAAAATTCACTATTTGATGTGAATGCTGAGCTTGAAGGATTACGAGTAAAGTCAAAGATTTTAGAAGAGACTTGCTTGTCGCTTGACCATGAGAAGTCTAGTCTCACCTCTGAGAAAGGAACCTTAGATTTGCAATTGAACATGACACGTCTAACACTGAAAAATCTTGAGAAACAACATAGTGAATTGGAACTGCAGCATTTGGAACTAAAAGCAGAAAAGGAGTCTGCACTTCAAAAAGTGGAAGATCTACTGGTTTCATTATATGCTGAGAGGGAAGAGCGTTCTAGAACTGTGCAATTGAATGAAGGTCACTTGGTTGAGAAGGAGTTTCAAATTCAAATTCTACAAGAAGATGCAAATTACCAAAAAAAGGAATATGAAGAGGAACTGGACAGAGCTGTACATGCTCAAATGGAAACTTTCATCTTGCAGAAATGTATTCGAGATTTGGAGCAAAGAAACTTTTCCCTTCTAGTTGAGAGTAAGAGACTCTTCGAGGTGTCCAAAATGTCTGACAGATTGATATCTAAATTGGAGACTGACAATGTTCAAAAGCAAGTTGATACAAATTTGTTGTCTGAGAAAATTAACGTACTAAGGACTGGGCTGCTTCAGGTGTTAAAATCACTTGACATTAACAGCAACCATTTGTCTGAAGATAACGTTGAAGAAGACCAGGAACTTCTGAACCATATACATGACAAACTTCAAGAGACACAGAATTCTTTTGTCACAGTTTTTCATGAAAACCAGCAAGCAGCCATTGAGAATTCAGTTCTTGTTTCATTCCTTGGCCAGTTGAAATTAAAGGTTGAAAATCTTGTCACAGAAAGAGAAGCTCTTGATGGGGCATTGAGGACCAAGTCTAAGCAATACTTGTCACTGCAAGAAGAGGTCCGTGTGATGATAGAGAAGAATAAAGAATTGAAGTTGACAATAGACAAGGTTGAAGAGAAAATGGAAGTAATGACAACTGAAAAATTGACGGCACTTAAAGAGCTAAGCAAAGAACTGGATAAACTTGTTTCAGTAAATACCGATCTTGAGGAGAGATTGAAAATAGTGATGGGAAAATTAGAAGATGTGCAAAGGGAAAATTCATATCTTAAGGAGTCGTTTGTAGTGTCTAACACTGAACTAAAATTAGTTGAATCTGTCAATGATAAGTTAAATTGTCAGATTAGGAATGGAGAAGAGTTGTTGTCTCAAAAGGAAAATGAGATTTTGGGAGCAGCAGAGATGTATAGTGCTTTACAGGATGAGAAAAAAGCTTTACAAAAATCAGTGGAAGATCTGAAGAGTAAGTATGATGAGGCGACAGTGATACTTGAAGACCAAGATAGTCAAATTTTAAAATTGTCCTCGGACAAGGATTGTCAAAACGACGAACTTGGATTCCTTTGTGAAGTGAATAAGAAGTTGGAGGCAGAAATGGGGCACCTGCATCAAGAACTTGGAGAAACTAAACTGAGAGAAAAAAAGCTAAGTTATGCATTACTCAAGGGAGCAGATGAGATTGAACAATGGGAATCTCAGGCTGCCACACACTATACCGGAATGCTGATTTCTACTGTCAATGAGACATTCTTTGAAGGGAAAGTCCGTGAGCTAGCTGATGCATGTGAGAACCTTGAATACAGAAGCAGCTCCGAAGCTATGGAAAGTGAAAAGCTGAAAGAAAGAGTTAACAAGTTGGAAGGTGAAAACAGGAGATTACAGGGTCAGTTGGCTGCTTATGTCCCAGCTGTCAGTGGTTTGAATGATTGTATAACATCCTTGGAGATGCAGACCCTTGTACATGCAAAGCCTCATCATGACTACAAAGAATCAAAGGTACTATTAACATATTATCTCTGGAGTGTTTTCTTAGTGTTTTTTGGATCAAATAAACTAGTTGTGTTTTTTTTTTTTGGTACCATCTTTGAGTATGAAAATCCATCTAATGATATCACATAAGAAATTAACTTTCAATGCTTGAACTTTGTAGAAAGTAAGATCACTGGATACTCGAGTGCTAACGGGGAAGGTCATTTGTGATAAAGTGAAATTTGATTCCGTCTTCTTCAACTGGGATCCAGCTTCACTTTCATTTTCTATAATAAATATATAACATAGTCTGTGTCAATCTTTGTTTCCAGATTAAAAGGTTGGCAAATATCAAATACGCTGAAGGTGATCCACGAAAAAGTGTAGATCAAAATGCTACAGAAACAGATGCACTGCCAGACTTCCACGACATGCAGAAGAGGGTTAATGCAATTGAAATGGCTGTTAAACAGATGAATGAAAGTTTCAAGCCTAAGGATGAAATGAGAGAGATTCAAGTATTAAAATCTGGAATCGGATGGCGCCAAGGAAATATTCAAGCAAGCAAGCATTCTACTCAAATGAATGAAGTAAAGGAGCATCAATTTGGAGCTGTTTATAGACATAAGACAGGAAAATCATTGCAAGATATTCCTGTAGCAGAAATTGAAGTTCTGCAAAAAGACATCATGCTTGATCATACGCATGGGACAAGTAGGAGAGGAGCTCATGAGTCCGATGATCAGATGCTCGAATTGTGGGAAACTGCGGATAAGGATGGCACTATTGGCGTGACAGTTGGCAAGGGACAGAAGGACACTGCACCTACTGGATACCACCAAAGAAGACCAAGCAAGGAATCCAAAAATAGATCTCCTTCGGTAGAGTCCTTGATCGAAAAGGAATTGAGTGTAGACAAATTAGAGATCTCAAGACTACAGGAGCAACCGCTGCTTCTTGAAGGCAATAATAAGAGGAAGGTTTTAGAAAGACTTGATTCAGATGCTCAAAAGTTGATGAACCTCGAAATCACGGTACAAGATTTGATAAACAAGATGGAAATTATTGAGAAGAGCACAATGGGAAAAGGTATGGAGTATGATGCTGCGAAAGGGCAGCTTGAATCTGCTCAAGAGGCCATCACAAAATTGTTTGATGCCAACCGCAAGTTGATGAAGAACGTAGAAGAGGGTACAACATCTTTTGCTGGGAAGTCTACAACAGTGCCAGATGAGAGTGGAAGTGTTAGCAGAAGGAGAGTTTCAGAACAGGCTCGGAGAGGATCTGAAAAAATAGGACGGCTGCAATTGGAGGTGCAAAGGCTGCAATTTTTACTTCTAAAATTGAATGATGACAAAGAAGGCAAAGGCAAAGGAAAAGCAACGATCGATGATCAAAATCCAAGAGTCCTTTTGCGAGATTATCTCTATGGGGGGACAAGGAAAAGCTACCACAAGTTGAAGAAGAAGAAAGCATCCTTCTGTGCATGCGTGCAGCCACCCACGAAGGGAGATTGATTGAGTCAGCAAGACCTTTAGCATAATTTAAAATACATGGGACAAATGATACATTAGCTTTTTTCTTTGTAAATTTTCCTTTATAGTCTAGACATGTTTCAAAACCATGCATTTTTTTACTATGGAGAGGATCTGGGGTTAATTTAACAGTTAGATACAGTTGTATATGTAGCGTACGGTTCACCCACTAGAAGAGGCTAGGATGGAGTTTTCGCCATTTCATTTTCTGAAAATCCCCTCTATCTTATTTCCTTCTTGGTTAGATGTGCAGTTATTGCCTGACTAGTACAATATTTACCATCATGGTGCCATGCAACTATCTTCATTTTTATTTGTTTTGCTCGTCTCTTAGAAGTCATTTGTTCAGCAAAATAAATGCAATAAAACTGAAGATATTAGGATTTATTTTGCTAGAATGTTATTCGTTGAGATCTATATGCACAGCAACATTTCTTCCACTAATACTAATAATTAGCATTCACCAAAAACAATGGGATAAGAGAAGCATTACTAAATCACAACTTTCCATCAAAAATAGAAACTCTGCCCAAGTTGAACAACAGAATGCCGAGGCCAAAAGTCGAATTCTATTTGTTTTACTCGTCTCATAAAAGTCATTTGTGCAAACATAAAGTGCAATAACAATGATAACATTAGGATTTCATTGAGCTGGAATGTTATTGCTCACTGAGAGCTATATGCATAACAGCATTTCTTTCAATAATACTAATAATTAACATTCAACAAAGACAATGGGATAAGAGAAGCTTTACTTAATCACAGCTCTCAATAAATAAATAAATAAAACTAAGTTGAACAACCAAATCCTGAGGCCAAAAGTCAAATTCTAAATAAGATGGGCAGAGGTAGCAGAAGTACCATGAGCATCTAATTGCATTCCATGTTGTATATGCTTGGCCAAATTTTCTCGCACGGTCCTTCCTGAAGGATCAACTTGCTTGCAATACTGTTCTCGGTATCCTGAATCATGATGATCAGACAATGCAACCTCTGGTTTTAAGGTGTCTCCACAATCAATAATTATATTATGAAGCAAACAACATGTCAAGATAATGCTTGGCAATTTCTTCTTATCAGGTCTCCACATAACCTTACTAAGGATTTTCCAACTACCCTTCAACAGTGAAAGTGCCCTCACTGCAAGTAGTCTTGCAGCTTCGTGTTTGTGATTAAAAGTGGACATTGAATCTGATCCACCGCTAGTTTCATAAGGCGTCATAAGCCATGGAAGAAGAGGATAACTGTACCCACCAACTACATATTCTCTTATCACATCTCCACCTAAATTTCTAACATTTCCATTCAAACGCTCCCCGTTCTGTGACAGCTTGAAAAATGTCGAACACTTCAATAATCGTGAAAATGTCATTCCCCCAGGCAAACCTGTCACAATATCAATGAACCTCATTTCATGATCAACAATTCCTTGTAACAACATGCTGTAATTCTTTTCTTGATCACACCAATCATCCGAGGTTTGAACAGCCGGAAGTGTCATCACGACGTGTGTTGCATCAATAGCTCCACAACAATTAGGCAAACCATACAACGCTTCAAAAACGGACTTAATTTCCTGCATTCTATCAGAATCAGGCCAATTGAGATGACGTTTAGCACGTTCCTCAAGCGCCTCAACAAATCTCCAAGTCACCTGTGAAACCGTTGACTGGCCGACACCAAAAGAAGCTCCAACCGAGACTTGAGATTCGCCAGATGCCAACCTTCTAAGAGCAATAGCAACCTGTTTCTCAACACTAAGAAGCCTTCCTTCAATGTTGATAAGCCCTGATGGAGGCCTTGATATGAGATCCTCTCTCACAAGAGAACATATGTATTCAAATGTAGTCTCGGACACCCTAAAGAAATACTTAAACCCTTGTGACTCATCATTAGGTACTGAGTATCCTGCGCACATTTTTGCAACAATCATATCCATATCAATAACACCATCTCAAAAAATTAATTAAAGAGTAAAGATTCAATTCAGTCCCTCACAATTTTCTTGTGGTCCAATTTAATCTCCGACATTTATATACGGATGCCAAATTAGTCTCTAACTCATTATAACAGAGGGACTAATTTGTTCCCATTATAAAAATGTCATAAATTAGTTTGAGTATCATTTTTTGTGAGAGATTAAATTGAGCCGCGAGAAAATTATGAGTGACGAAATTGGGTCTTTACTCTGAATTAATTAGAATAATGATAATATCATTGCCCTTTAAAAATGGGGTGTGGTAAGAAAATCCCTATATTGAATTGAATGACATAATAAAGTGAGATAATAACATACAAAGATTGAAAATTTGAATGGAAATGGAATGAAGAGAAAAGAGAAGAAACCTGGGGCAGTGGAATTTTTGTGCCAGAAAGATTCCCACCAATCAACTTCATTGGTTTTGGGTTCAACAGGAACAACCAGGCTCACTTGTTTGTGTTTGTGTTTGTTTTTGGTCTTCTTCTTTGGTTTCTTCTGGAGGGGTGCCATTGATTGACTCGGTTGTTCCAAGACCAGATATGGGCTAAGTGAACAGTGAAGTCAAGCTGAATTCAATGTTTCACTCGCAAGAGTACTTCTGTTTCTGTTTCTGTTTCTGTTTCTGTACTTGTGTCTTTGGTCGTTTTCGTTGTCCTTGTTTTGGATTTTTTATTTATTTATTACAATGTCCTGCATGAAGTATTATTAGTCCAATAATTAAAGTAAATAATGTGTTTTTTTATGTTGAAAAGTAAAGTAAATAATGTGTGTTTGTTGGAAATTTTTACTTTTTTTTTTTTTTTTTATATTTGTTGAGCGGCTTTAAACATTAGGACATTGCACTTTTAATACTTGGAGGTTCAAATTGAGTGAATCAATAAACATATTTCTCCTCACTTTTCCATAAGTTGTTTCTCTTTGATCAAAGAAAATTACCTTTAGTGATAAAAATGATTTGTTAGCATGAGAGAAAGAATATTGTTATATTCCACCTCAAGCGTTTTAGGGTATCGTCTGTTTTGAATATAAGTTCTTCATAATTTTGTCGTTTATAAAAGACATCTTGTTGAATTGAGGAGTATGAATATTGTATGTAAACTACTATTTCCTTGATTTCAAAACAATATGAAATTTTAAAATGTACTAGAACAGTTGCCCCTAATCAAGGCTAAGGGAGAGTCTGCAGGTCTGCTCCTAATGAAGTTGTCAATGTTTCGTTCCACCCTCAAACACATCACACCGTGTTTCAAGGTATTGTCCGCTTTGGATGTAAGTTCTTTTATGGTTTTGTTTGTCCTTTATAAAAGGTACCTTGTTGGGTTCATAAGTCACATGTTGCTTGGGAATCGAGACAAAAGTAGTTTACATACAAAACTCACGCTCTTCAAATCAACGAGACATCTTTTATAAATGACAAAATCATAAATGACTTACACCAAAAACAAATATTACCTCGGAAGAGGGATGAACCAACTATTTTTAAGGAGAGGGATGAACCAACTTAATGACCACTAATATTTTTTGAGAGGATTAATGTAAAAACAGAAGTTTAAATTTTACAAGTCACCTATTTCAGAATCTATAAGATTTGAAAGACACTTGTAATTATTTTATCTTTAAATGACATTATAATCGAATCAATATCAAATGTATTGGAGTAACAAAACAATTATCTCTACTTTATAGATTTGAGTTAAAAAAAACACACTTCAATTTCATAACAACCACTATTTTCTATTTGAAAATAGATAATCAATTAGAGAAATTCAATAACCTATGTTGGAAACATTCTTCCAAGTTCCAACTTAAGCTGCAAATTAGAGAAATTTATTAATTAAAAATAGCCCTGCACAAATTTGTGCCTCTCTATCTTATGTAGCATGATTCAGAAACTATCATGCCACAGACTATAGTGGTAGCAATTAGTAGCTAAGATGAACACTTGGTAATGAACAATGCTGCTGTTTCTTCTTACACACTATTCAAACCTTCTGATTCATCTTTCATGGGGTTACCCTTTTGTGTACCAAGCATGAAGCTGCATACTCCAACAGCTTCTTCAACTGTCACGTAAACCCATTTATGTCCTATTTCATCAAGGAACTTTGATTTGTTCAACTTCTTCGTCACCTCGCTTCCAGGGTTGACCATAACGAGCTAAACACATAGGAAAAAAAGGTACAAAAAATCAATTTATACTCTTCGGATATTCTAAAGTGACAAATAATTTGATATTTAAATTTGTTGTGCAAAAATAAGATGCGGTGAATAATTACTTGTAGCCCTTTTCTGTCGACCGTCTTCTTGAACTCTTCAAGCATGCTTATTCCACTTGTATCAATGTTTGCTACAGCTGTAATAAAGTTAACTTTCAAGTTAGACTAAAAATCTTTGAATTTGGATCCCCTAATGTAAGAGATTTCACGCATTCGAGATATTGGTGATTGTTCGATCAAAATATCAAACTTCAATTTGAGTTGTTCAATCTTGATCAAATGACCACCAATATTCTAACCGCGCGAATGCGGAGAATATCTAATTCTAGGGAATTTAAAATCTTTTGAACCTGAGTGTTAATTAATTACTTAATTACTTTCTAATCAAGAACTTACCAGTCATATCCATTATAACATACTGCAAACTGGTCTTCCCTGCACCTTCAATTCTCTCTTCCTCTTCATCAATCCACCTTGTGATCCTATGAACAAAATTTTCTAGTAAGTTTCCAATTTTATTGAAGGGAAGTATATTTTTTGCATACAATTAAGTAACTCACCTCTCTCTTAAATAGCTTGCATTAGCAAAAAATATTGGTGCATCAATTTCAAGAATTAGTATTCCAGGAACATGATGTGCATTTTGATAATGTTCTACATTTCTGTATGCACCAGAATTTGGAATGTTTCCTAAAACAAATGTTCTAGGCCTTGCAACAAATAAAAGTACTCTAAGTACAGATATTGTAACCTGCATAGTCACAAAAAAAATAATAAATTATATGAATAAATAACATTTTATACCAAAATACAAAATGGCTTAGAATAAAAATTTGAGCACAGTGATATACCGCTATTATTAAGCCAATTTCAACACTGCCAAAAACAACTCCAAAATATGCACTGAAGCATACTAAAAAATCAAATTTGTCAATTTTCCACAAATGGATTGCTGCTTCATAATCTATGAGTCCAAGCATTGCAGATACAATTATGGCTGCTAGTACCACTAGAGGAGTGTAATGGAACAAAGGTGTTAGGAATAATAATGTCAACATCACTGCTATTGCCATTACAATATTTGATGCTGCAGTCTTGCACCCAGCATTGTAGTTCACAGCCGAACGCGAAAACGGTCCTGAAACAACATTCAATTTTTATGTCACAACTTTTAGCAATTGATGCAGAAATTTGGTTATTGTATTTATATATTTAAATATTTGATGCTAATTGATATTAATGAATTTTTTTTTTTACCTGTTGTGAGGTAGCAAGAGGTTAATGAACCAAAAATATTCATGGTACCAATAGCTATCATTTCTTTATTGCCATCAATATGGTAATTCTTGAACATTGCAAAGCTTCTTCCCACTGCTATTCCTTCCTATATAATCATCAATTCAGTTTTCAAGACCTTGTTGGCATGATTAATTAGAGGGAAAAAAAATACATGCACACAAAGGAAATGAGATTTGAGTGGACTCACCGCAAGAGCTATTATACCAGTAATGAGTCCAGTTTTGATGGCCGTGCCTATATAAGGTGACACAAACACCAAATCTGTTGCTGAAGGTGGATTTAGTCCCTTCTTCAATTCACCTATCTGAAACAACAAGATTTCAAAATATAATATTAGTATCACTTAACATAAAAAAATTAAAACATGTATTTATTCAATTTTGGTCGATAATAAAATCATTTGAAACTATTTTTATAATTGTTATGATTTAAATGACCTGCACAGGTTTTGTAAACCAGTTCTATATTAACGTACATCAGATAAAAAAAATCATTAATTTATGGCATCACCCTGCTTTTATAAGAGTATTTTGAAATTGTTGAATTGACATCGATGAACGTGTCTCTCATCGGATGTCTACGTAAAACTGATTCACATTAACAATGTATGTCTATTAAACTTAAAATACTATTACCATAATAAAATGAAACTATAATTGATATACATGTAGAAGTAGAACTTTTTTATACGTGCATTCAATTACTTTTTTTATTGGAAAAAAAAGTCTCACCAATAAGTGAATGCTATCAAATGCATGTGTAACAAAAATTATATTGATTGTGGTGTATAGAAATGGAATCCTTATAAAAGTCTTTATTGATATAACAATACACAATCAAACGACAATAACAAAACACTATCCACAATAAGTGAATGGGGGCCAACAAAAACTGTACTAGTGGGTACACGGTAGGGCATGATATTGAGTTGGCCCAGGACAACAACTACCCAAAAGGTCCCCTAAATACATGTGATTGTGAGGCATGGTGTATGTCCAAAAGCCTATTCTCACACAACTGTAAAGACCATTATCTCAAACTGAATAGAGCTATAATAGATAACAAAACTTCTTGTATGGTTGTGTGTATGAAGCACAGATACTCTTCGGAATGGACGTATCCTGATGTTGGATACGTGTCGGTGTTCGACACCGTCACAACATTTATGATTACACTAAATTATGTTATTTTTTTAAATTATTATTTGTGTTTGACGTGTCCGTGTCGTATCCGATGTCTTTATCGGTGTCCATGCATCATAGTGTGAGTCATGAGCGTTAGCATATGTAAAAGAATATAATTATGATGAAAATGGTAAAACTCACCACTTGAACGCCATGCTTCTCAGCGTGAGTTAGATAAACCAATATACTTCCCAATATAACTGACGTCAGAGGTGCCATTGCTGACACCCAAAAGAACCTTGGTTGTCGTTTGCTCTGTCATCACAATCACAAATAATCACTTAATTATTAATATTCATCAACTTTTAAAAATAATTGAAATCATAAAAAGTTCTATTATTCTGCCCAACAAAACAAATTGCAATAATAAATATGAGATAAGAAGTTCTTAAATTAAAAGATTGTCTATCAATCGAAGTTTAAAATTGATAAATATTAAATTTGATAATTGATCACGCATAAGGACTAGAAAAATAAAAGAATTGAGAATCTCACATGTGGACAGTGAAATTGAACCATTCAAATAATCGGTCCATGAACAAAAATAAAATAAAATTATAGCTACTCAAGTCTAAGAGCATCTTCCAAACATCCAATGTTAAGTTGCTAGTTTTAATATTGGTCCACAATTGCCGGATAGAGTTTAAGAACATCAACACATTTTCACTCTAGTACTTACACTATGAAAGCCCCACAAATATGCTAAGAATTGTCTCACTTTGAAAATTGTCATTAATCACGTGTGATTGTCAATTCATTCATCTCCAATTTTGTGAAAACTTAAGGATTATTTATTTAAGATATTCCGATTAATATAAGGTAAAAATAACATTATATGATAAGAGCATCCTTAAAGAAGTTATGTCCATTTCCATCATATTCATGGAATACTTGTTCTAAAGTGGGAATCGAATTAATGTCCACGAGTTTAGCTAATTTAGTTATCATCTAATACCTATGATATAAAAAACTATTTTCTCTACTATATCTATGGTGTGGTATACCAATTTGTCATGGCATAGGTGGGAACATCGCCAAAAGAAGGATCTAATATCAATTACCTTGAAAATTCGCTTACTTTATAAAGTATAGGTAGGTTAATTAGGATTGACAATATAGTTAATCAAAAGAATAAGTTAATTAGTTTTAAATTCCATTATACCCCAAGAAACAGGATTATAGGATCATATGGATCTTGTTTGAATGCAAGATTCGGTAGGTATATATTTCTTTTTCTTTGTTTAGTTAGCGTTATAACTTAGGAATTAAGTATTGTAACACTTTCCTCAACAAAAAAAAAAAATTGTAACACTAAATGGATCGTGGAATGAGTCGTATGTGTGTGTGAGAGTGAGAGTAGAATAATTAATTAAGGTAGTTAGGTAAGTTCTTACGAAATATCTTGTGACGAGGAGGAAGAATATAAAACAACATCCCAACACTGCACTTTCCCACCTCCACTGCATAAGTGAATTGAATTAGGTAAGAAAACAAAATTATGCTGCATTCAATCAACCACATTGTTCACGAGAGGTAAAATTATGCTTTATATTAATTTAATGAAGTCTATTAAAACTAATGTTGTTACTATTACAAAAATTCTTATAATTTATTTTTAAGAATAAATTGAATAATTTTAGAGCTGTACTGTACATATGTTGGTGATACATGATGGTTTGTAACATGTGATGTGGACAAATAATGTGATGTATTGTTGTATTGTAGTAGATGAAAAATGCACACTAGAATGTCACGGAGTAATAATAAGACAATTATTTATCTAGCTGTATTGTATTGTAGTGGATGAAAAATGCACACTATATAGTTTCAGACCATAGTTTCAACAAGTTGTACCTCACGAGTTTGAGTGAAAACAGAACGCATAACTGACACAAGATCAGCTTGATGTGTGAAATGTTCAAGTCCTAAAATTGATTTTAATTGTTGCAGGCAAACTACTGTGGCTGCTCCACCCATGAACCCTACAATGGCTGCATGTGACAGAAAATCCACAATAAACCCTAACCTGCATGAGTCAGGTGTTGTGTTCCACAGGGTTAATTAATCACTAAAAATATTAATAATGCATAACATTGATTATGAAGATTAATAATCTTATGTGAAGGAATAATTGTATACTCCTACACATGCTATAGATCAATCATTCACACTTGCACCAATTTTTATTTTTTTTTATAGTCACACTCACACAATTTAAAACAGAAATAGGCTAATCGCACTTAACAAGTTTATTCCAGAATTTAATTAATTATATAATAATCTAGCATATGCATTAAGAAGGTGGAGGATGAATCTCATAATTGCAAAATACAAAATGGTTTTGACAAGATCAATTAATAAATTGGAAAAGACAAAAAAACTCCAGCACACCTCACAGCCAACTACTGAAACATCATTCGTTTATTGTAAAATTAATATAATATATTTAAAATCTGTTTATTAATTAGCTCATAAACTATTATTATGCTAGCAATTATTCTTTCTGTTTGATGATAAAATTTTAACAATAATATTGAATGAAGTATAATGTTTTTTTTAAAGAATGAATGAAGTATTATTATAAATGATGTACAAAACCGCCAAAGTATGATTATAGTATATATTATTATTCTTTTTGTAATTTTTAAAGAAAGAAACTACTGCTAGAATAGGATTCATAAATTTCTCATATACAAATTTAAACAATTCATATTTTATACTTGTAGTATTATTTAAAGTTTGAAACATAATGAAATAGTTAGTACCTAAACAAGCCAAGTGATAATTGTAGAGCTCCAGCAAAGAATGTAGCTGTGAAAGCAAGATGTAGAAAAAGCTTTGGGTTCTCAATTGGATTAACTTCACGACCCAACATGGATGCCATCAGGAGTGATCCAACCGCCACAGTTCCCACCGCCAAATCTCTTGAGCTACCCATCATTGCATAGACCAACGGTGGTATAAAGCTTGAATCTGCCCATTAAATCAAATAATAAAAAAGAAGAAATCATAACTATGTCAAAATTCAGAAGAGAAAAATTAAATAGAATTGTCTACTAAATAAATTCAGCAAATTCTAAGATGCAAATCCTCACATTTTAGTATATATGGTCCCTCAGAAAACACACACCTATATACACGGGCCTAATTTAATAATGCAAAGTGTGAGGTTGTAATATTATCTTTTTTTCAATTCACATCGCATTCTATGACTAAAATAGAATGTAGTCATTTATGTATTATCTTTTGAATTCTAGCAATGAAATTTGCACATACACTAAGTCTTAATCATTTGAGCAATTGCGAGTTTAAACCTGCGTTCCGATGTATCAAAGGTACTTATAAACTTTTATCATTACTTATAGCACAAGGTACTTTCATAATAACATGAATCTGATTATTAAAACAATTTTTGTTAAGTTTAACTTCCAACCGAAATCTATATTACTACAATTTTTTCTAAAAATCGAAGTGTTAACACAATAAAAAATGATATTTTCTCTTTTCGAGGAAGATATAAGACATCTTATAAGTTTTTTTTATACAAATGAGAGAGACAACTAAGATCATTTGAAAAATAGTGGGTCCAACACATTTTGAACTTTCAATCAATGAGAGATGTTGGACCAAGCTATAAGTGGCAGAGAATCCAAATTCATACATAGCAATAACTAGCTAGTTAATGAAGTAATTGAGTTCAATTATATTATACTTACAAAGTCCAAGAATTGGAGGAAGGTTAGCAAGCTTTGCATAACTAATGCCTTGAGGAATAGCCAAACTAGCAATGGTGATCCCAGCAATAAGGTCTGATTTCAAGAACTGAAGGGTGTATTGTGGGGCCCACTCCAAGATGGGAAAAAAGTGTTGAAGAGCTAGCACAAACCTCCTTGAAGCTGGTTGGTTCTTGAACTTTCTCAATGGGTCATCTGGGAATAAAGTCTCTTTCACAGAATACTTTAGAGACTCAAAAAATGGTTGATGTGGTGGTATAGCCACACGGTGCACACTCTCAACGTTCATGCTTGAAGGGTAAGCATAATCACCATTACCCATCTCTTAATACAACAATATATAATTGTGTTTAATTAGGCAGGGTACTATATATTGTACTATAAATATATAAACTTAAATGTTGAGTCAAAAAAATATATAACTTCAATGGAAAGGCTTTTAATTGAGTCAAAAAATGGAACGGCTTAGTTTTTTTTCTTTTGTGAACTAGGCTTTAGTTGGTCATAGCTAGCACTTGCTAAGACTATATATTAATCATGTTACCAAAATAATGGCGGTTGTATAGAATGTTTGATTTGATTAACTAGAAAGGGTGAGTGATATTTTGGTTAATTGAGAAGAATTGGGAAGTGAGAAGAGATTAGGATAAGGATGAAGGAAGAGGAGGCAAGTTAAATTGATGAGTGAGAGAGTTGTGAATTATGGCATGCTTTTTATAGGGAATTTTGGCCTTTGTCATGTGTATGGTCGGCGAATTGGGATTTTGTGTTATGGGATAGTTAATTAATTAGTTATTCTTTCAGCAAGTTTAATTTCATTATTGTTTCATAAGAATATTAAACTAACTTTTCTTTTTATAAAAAGGACATGATATCCATGAAGAAAAATGTAAAATTTTAAGTGCAAATGAGATATTTTTCCTTTTTTTAATTGTTTTTATTTCTTCTGATTTTGAGTGGGCTAGGTGGGACCCAATAGAAGACCATAATAATGTGTGCAATATTAGTGGGAGAAGAAGGAGGTGTGTGTGACATGCTCTTTTCTTCATAGCTGGGGAAGGTGACATGCTAACCTGCAGGTCCTCAACTTCAATGAACGGTGAATAGTAGAACTAATAATAAATACCAATAGTATTTTATGTCGCGAATAGATCGAGTGAACGGTGGAAGAAAATTGTAAATTAACTAAAAAAACAGAAATTAGAAAGAAAACGATAGATGTAACACATAATTTGACCAGCAAGGAGTTCTTTTTTTTAGATAAGTAAGATTGAATAATTCTTGCATGAACACGAGAATTTGGACACTCTATTTGATCACACATACAAAAAAAATAAATGTGTCCTAATCATTTGTAAATTAAATTTTTTTTTACTTTTTATTTTTACGTGTGTGTGACCAAATCCTTGTGTGAAGGTGAGAAAAATACAAGAAGGGGTGAATTGTGTTTACTTTTTCTTTGTTTTCTCCTACTGAAGTCACTGTTCAGAAGCAGATAGAGTTCAGCTTCTGAAGTGATAATCAGAATCTAAATGCAGCGGATAAAAAGAGAGAGATAAGAAAGACACAAAGCAATTATACAGTTTCCTTCCACAAACTGAAGTAATCTTGTCCCCCTTGCACTCCCAAGGAGAGTTCACTAAAATGTAATATCAAATTAGAACTGCACAATGCTACAACTAGCACGAGACTTCAAATTATTCAAGCACAACTGCAAGAGATTTCCTATGCTCCTGAACACAGTCAAGAGACTTCCAATGCTCAAGCACAACTGCAAGAGACTTCTATTGCTCAAGCACAC
>Ga0315913_1001701_pt1 | contig 24799 bp, 20 predicted proteins | sample MpolsnodulesMG_FD_207736 | JGI IMG/M metagenome (GOLD analysis project Ga0315913, IMG submission 207736) | Medicago polymorpha root nodule microbial communities from Los Angeles, California, United States - small nodules | ecosystem: Host-associated > Plants > Roots > Nodule | place: USA...
GAGAGAGAGAAGGGTATGTGTGTGTGTGTGTATATATATATATATATATATAAGCAGGAGATGTTGTACAATGTGAGGTTGATGTCGGATGATTGAGTCTCTTCGTAAGGGGGGTTGTCATGGAAGTATGAAACGAATGAGGTCTAGTCAGTTAGTTCGACATACATGATTCTATCGGCTGCTTTCAACATGGAAATAACACGACATGAGGAGGAGGTCTAATTTCCTACCAAGGTTTGGAAACGTTTGGTCCCTTTCAGAGTAATTATCTTCTCTTAACAGACGTTCGAGATAGTGTTCCTACCTATTAGATTCTCTTAAGAAGTAAGGTCATCATTGATCTTAGTGGTGCATTGTGTGTGTTTTGTGGGGATCCAATCAAATTTGATAGTAATTTATTTGTCACATGTGTCTTTGCTTACCATGTGTAGTATAATGTTTGTAGGTTCTGAGTTGGTTAGGCGGGGAATGGAGACATAGACAGTGTCCATATTAGCTGACAAAGACATGGAGCAGAATGTAATCCTTGCTTCCACCCCATTTTCTTGATATCTCAATGAGGAAGTATATATGAATATGGGTATGTCATTTAGATGTGTGTGTACATATTTGGGGAACAATATGAATAAATGGTACCCCTCGTATCAAAAATAACGGTTAAACACAACTTAAGTGAGACATATGCAAATCATGTGACAATTCTCACTTCATCGTTTATGCACCAACGCTTGGAACTGATTTCTCCATGCTTTTTTTTTCGCAACATCTCTCTCGCCCCTTGAATAACAATACCAAATAGATGATAAAAATTTATTCATAACCTTATCTATTCATGTATTTGTTCGTATTGTAATTTTCTAAATTGTTTAAAAGAGTTTTTTGGTATTTTCTTCTCTAAATAAAGATAAATAAAGATAATGGCTAAACTTGTTGTTTTTTAGTGTACTAAATATGAAATCTTGGATTCTTACTTGAATTTATTTTTAATCTATTGGAGAAGATGAGGAAAATAATTTAGCTTCTACAGGAGATGAAGGGATTTATTTATCTTTTAATTAAGATGAATAATTAGAGGGGAAGAAGAAACATTGAAGCAGGAAAACGAAGTAGGGTTTGAACGTGCGAAGAAGAAGAAGAAACTGAAGCCTTAACGCATTGGTGCATAAAGAATGAGATGACAACTAACACATGACTCACTTAAGTCATGTTTTAATCTCAACCATTCCTTTTAATCTGAGGGCTACCATTCATGTGAGGGAGTTTAACTTATCAATACTAGGTAAGTGGTGTTGGAGGATGTTGGTGGATAAAGATGGGTTGTGGTATAGAGGGCTTAAGGCTCGCTACAGGGAAAAAGGGGGGCAGCTCAAGGAGGGTGGGAGGTTGGGTTCAACTTGGTGGAAGAGTATGGCGGGTATCCATTACAGAATAAGCATGGGAGTGAGGAGTTGGTTTGACGATAACATCCTTAGGAATGTTGGAGATGGTAGTAGTACTTTTTTCCTGGACGGACAAATGGATTGGAGATGTTCCTTTGAGTGTTAGGTTTAGCCGCTTATTTTATCTGGCGGAAAATCCATTGTGCTCGTTGGCATAGATGCATCATTTAGGGTGGGATGAGGGAGGAGAGGCGTGAACGTGGCGAATAAGGTTGTTTATGTGGGAGGATGACCTTCTTAGGAAATATTGTTTTTTTGTTATATTACACTGTTTTACAGGATAATACCCATGACAGTTGGATATGGTTACTCGACCCAATCAAAGACTTCTCAGTCAATGATATTTACCTTTTGTTCACATCATCATATCACAACTCTGAGAGGGTTACTACGACTACTATCTGGCTTAAACATGTTCCCCTAAAAGTTACCCTCTTTGCATGACGCCTTTTTCGCAACCGTCTTCCAACAAAGGATAACCTCCATACGCGGGGTATTATTCAGGAAGAAACAACTGTTTGCGTTGGTGGATGCAGGGTTCAGAGTCAGCGAATCATCTTTTCATCACTTGCAGTAATTTCGGTCAGCTTTGGATGCAAGTTTGGAGCTGACCTGGTCTCTCTTCGGTTGATACTTATTATGCTCAGGATCACTTTCATCGGTTTGGTCACTTAGGAGGGTTTCCTCAACTAACTCGTTCAAAAAAAAAATATTGCAGCATGATTACCGGTAAGTAATATAATAAAACCATTACTATTTTTTTGGCGAAAAATAAAAGTATATGTGTATTACATTCTGATCCACCACTAAATAATAATCACATTCAAGCACTTATTTTTTCAAAAGAGCAAAATTAATTTAAAACCACTTAACTGTTTTTTTTTTTTTTGAGAAAAAACTTATAACCACTTAACTTGAAAACAAAATAAAATAAGTTAATCACTTATAAAATATGATAATTTCCGAGTGTATTTTAGAAAGAGATTGAAAAAAATATACCATGTATTTATATTTTATGATTAATAAATCTCATGATAATTTCCACGTCCAATTCGAGAAGAATTCAATAAGAAAATAATTTAAAACAATAAAGAAATTAATGTAATTTATAATAGTAAATGAGTTTCCTTGATTGTTTTTTTGCTATATATTTTAGAATTTGATTCAACCCTGTAGATAGCTGTATATTTTTTGTTTTTGTTTTTGGTGGGGCATTCACATTTTTCTCTTTCAAAACCTTGTGAAGGATAGAATAAATATCTTTTACAACATCACATAAAAAACACGTTAACCAAATGTCTGAGGTTTGGCTTTATTTGAAGAAGTCGCTTCATTGCAAACCTCAATCATCAGAGGTTTATGTTCCAGAGGCAAATACGCACCATAAAAGAGAAAATGGTTTGAATCATTCGAATAAAAAGTTAAGTAGTCCAGAATATCTTGCAGACAATGTTATGCTTAACCATGTTAGTCATGAAATTGTTGTTGATAGCAAAAGTGGTGAGATTAAAATTTGTCCATGTTATCCTAATTCTAAAAGCATTGAAGATCGAAAAGGTGTTGACAGATCAATTAAAGGAATCATAGCTTCAACAAAAACACATTGTGTTGATTGTGATGAATGTTGTATCTTCTCAAAGCCAAAGGTGAAGGTGATAAAAGATTGTAATGTTGACCTTCCAGCTACAACTTTTCCTCTTGACACTATTGAAGAAAATGATATTTCTGAGCATTCAGGTAAGGATCAATATTTTTTTTTACATGAATTGATACGCATGAGTTTGAGGTGCTCAATTAATTCATTATTTTTTTCTCAATTCTTCTTATGCCTGATTTTCTTTTTGTTAGATGCGTACTAACAATTTTCCTTTTCTTTTTGTAAATTGTGTAAATGTTGCGAACTATTATGAAAAAATAATAAGTAGTTTTGTGAATAAAACAGTAACATGAGTTTACCTGACTTTAATTTTTATTGTATATACTTGAGATTATATGATTGTATATGTTTTTTTCGATTCGTTGTATTAAGGCCACTTTACCACATATGTTTTTTTTAATGTCACACATACATACATATACACACACACAATCACACATATATCATATTGGAGAAAAAAATCAGAACAACGACGGAAAGAACCAAGCACCAAAGAGATGAAACCCTCGAGTTTGATGTGTAAGATGTGAGTTTTATAAATTTTAGGGTATTAAGTTTTATTCCAACTAAAAAATCTTATCATGTACATTTTGCAGTGATCAATCTTCACAGACAAGATTCATCTTGGCAAATTATCAAAAAAATATGTGAAATTAGCGATGTGAATGGTGAAAGCAAGACAACATTAAAGATTGAATCTGTATTAAAAGTCCAAAACATGCAAGAGACATTTACATGCTTTGAGGAATATAGAGAGATTGTGAAAGCTAATGCTGCAAGTCTCGAGCACCCACGATGCTTAGTCGATGGAAATGAAATGTTAAGGTTCCATGGTACAACCATTGCATGTTCTATTGGAATAAGTGGCTCTTCTAGTTTGTGCACTTTAGACCAATGTGGTCTATGTCAAATTTTGAGGCTTGGTTTCTCCGCCAACCAAAAATTACATGGTAATGTTGGTGTTTCCACAACTTCTACATGCAGAAAAGCTATTGATTCCATCAGCTCTTCCAAAAAATCATTCATGAGAAAGTGTGTTATAGTGTGTAGGGTGATAGCTGGGAGAATCAACGACCCTTTACAAGAGATTCAAGAAATTAGTGATTTAGGGTATGATTCGTTGGTTAAAAAAATGAGTTGTCAACTAGATATTGAAGAACTAGTTGTTTTAAATCCTAGAGGTGTTCTTCCTTGCTTTGTGGTAATATACAAATTATGAAAGTTTAAAAGGTTCATCTAAAGCCTAGGTAAGAGTTTTAAATTATAGTGCTCTACAATATGGATATCATATATTGAAAATGCAAGTTTTTACGAGTTTGGAGCTTCAATGATCATATTTATGCATTGCCTTCACAAACTTGACAAATTTTTGTTTTAATTGACAGTTTGACACACTAACACTGGTTTTAAGCCACCCTCTCTTATTTCTTTGAAGTTTATATGAATGATACAAAATTCATATAAGACATGTGTAATATAGTATGATTCATTCACAAAGTGGCGCTCGTTGAATCCAAATCAATAAAAAGACATGCATTAGAAAAAGCGTGTTAAAGTCCCGTGAGCTTAGTTTAGTTAGTAGAGACAAATACAATTATCGGCTATTATTGGTTACCATGACTAAAAAAGACATATAAAAGCAAGACAAGACAATGGAGATGCACTGCTCTGGTGGATAAAATGTTAGTGAGTACTTAGGACATGTGCACATGTATTACTAGTGAATATTAGACAGTAAAAAATTGTTTTTATTCATAGGAACTTATGTATGCTTAAGCTGCATATGCTTTAGATCATCCATTCTTCCTTGATCCATTTAAATATGCATCAACCTGGGCACAAATAAGACTATGTTGGTTAAAAATAATAATGGATAGTTGATAAGTTAACAATTAATGAATAAATTTATACTAGATAAGAGATAACTATAAGGGATGAATTAGTGAGTTGAATTTATATTGTTTAATAAAATTAGCGAAATGACATGTAAAGAATAGGAGACGAGCTCAGAGTTTTTTTAGTTTGAGTCATTTGTTTTTTAAACACGTCCCTTCAAAATAATTTTTAAAAAATTACAATTTTTTAATGGATGGCCTGAAAACCCAATGATCCAACCCAGATCGACTCATGTAAAATACATGCATGGTAGGCTAAAAATATATGAACATTTTTTTTACAATCTGGACTGTGATAAAATATAGACTCGATGAGTCGTTTTGGTGGGTCGGTCCCATTTTGATAACTCTAGTTTGTAGGGTTAAACTCTCTTATTGCAAGTCATTTTTGGATAAGAATCATGGTCACCTTTACTTACTGCGGGTGAAAGGTATAACTTGTCATATGTTGGAACAAACGTTGTTGTGTAATGGTGGCAGGATGAGGCCATCTCTTCTACGGTTGGTTGGTTGGTTGTCTGTTTTTAGTCGGCCTTTGTCGTAGGATTCAACCTCTTTTTTTCTCTCTCTGTTTTTTTTTCTTTTTATTTCATGTTGCAATAGAAGTTCCATGACGGAACGCGATTCTCTGCAGTTATGGAAATAACACAGTCGCGCTGTCAATTAAAACACAGCCATCCGATTATTTCTATGGTTCAGATTCACACTTCTATGATTTTCCACTGTATGGCCAAACGTAGAGGATAGTAAAAATTGAATTCCATTCAATCACGCCAATTTATCAATTTCAAAAATTCCAAAATTCTAATTCATTTTATTTTTGTTGTTCTTGCAATTTTGTTAATTTCAAAGTGACAGGTTCTTTTGATTCACGCCAATTTCAACATAGTTGATGGAAGGTACACCTGTGAGTTTCCCCCATGACAGGTTGTCTCAACCATGACACAATTCATGAAACTATTAATCTTCCAAACTCATTGCATGACCAATAAATTAACAATCTGAATAAGCCCATCACAATGGCACAATTGTTGTTGGTGGTGGATTATATGGCCTCCGACATAGTTGCAAAGTTAGATGTGTCCCTAATGTTTTTTGTCGGACTACTCATGAATCATGTTTAAGAGGTTTATTAAGAGGTGAAGATGATGAGAAAGACATCATACACAAGGAAAAAGGGGAGAATTTGAGAACGATTCACATTTTCACAACCTGCGTTTTGATGGCGGCGTGAGTTTTCCCTTTCTACTATCATGAGTTATGCTTAAAATGGAAAAAAGTAGAGAAGATGAATCTGCACCGTTTATTTGACCAAATGGTTATGTTTTGATTGAATGTGTGACTATGTCATTTTACTGACCTCAGTGAATCACAATCCTTCGATGACTATTGAGGTTGTTGGTGGTAGGGGTGTTCATGGGTTGAGTCAACCCAAAAAACCCGTCAAACCCACCCAAAAAACCCAAAAAAGTGGGCTGGGTTGGGTCTGGGTTGGGTGATTGGGTGAATATGGTTTTAAAAAATGATAATCCCATAAAAAATAATGGGTTTTAGGTAAAACCAGACCGAGACCTAATAAACCCACTTACCCAATAATGTTCATATTTTTATTTTGATTTTCACTTTCACAGGGAGGAAGGAGAATAACAAAGGTTTTGGTTATAATCTTTCTTTAAAAATAAAAAAAAATTGGTTATCAATCAAGTCCAATTTCAAAAATTGACATAACAAATCATCTATATTGAAAATCAAAGTCTAATTTCTAAAATTGACACAACACATCTTCTATATTGAAAATCAAAACATGTTATAGTTACAAATTATGATGTTGCCCTTTTTAGTTACAAGTTATGATGTTGCATTTTTTAGTTATTTTGATGTTAAAACAATTTTACGTCATCCAACTTTAGTTTGTTGCATGTATTTTATGATGAAATTTGTTATTTAATATTATAACTTATTATTTTAAACGCTAAAATATAGTGAAATAAGTTACACAATTATTTTTAAGAAAATAAAAAGTTGAGTAATTTTTATGAGAAAAAATACGAGGACGTGTCATTTAGTTATTTAATATTAACAAAAAAAAGAAAAATAATTTGGGTAACCCACAATCCAACCCAAACCAAACTAGTGTGTTTGCCCAAACCCACTTGTTAATATAATGGATGGACGTTTTACCTCACCTAAACCGGAGTATCCTATATGATTTGGGTCCTGGGTTTGGCCCACCGAGGAACACCCTAGTTGGTGGCCAATTGGTGTTTCTAGGACCAGGAACTTTGCTTGATTATTTGGAGTATTTTTTAGTTTTTTTCTTATTTTTCTATTTCTCCTCCCTCGTGTGATTTTTAGTTGTTGCAGCTTTGTTGATTCTGAGTACTTCTCGTACTTCTGACTTATTGTGATATTTGTTTCCTTTATCTCTATATATCTCTATATATAAGGGAATGGAGAATTTTTACTAAAGTGGCACAATCCTAAAACGAGTGCCACTTAATTTGTTCCTCCCCCAATCATTTAATTTGTAAATCTTAATTTAATTATATAGTCTAATTAAATATCAAATATATGTAGTAATATTAACACAAAAAATATATGTAATTGTATATAAATATAAATTTTGTATTTATGTAATTTAATATTGATATTGATTTATATCTTAAAATACAAATATTTTTTTTGGTCAAGACATAAAAATATTTATTTATATATATATTTTTGTTATATATTAATTAATCAGCATTAAAAAATTATTAATATTTTGACATAATATATTAAATTAATTTGTTTTTTTTAAGGAATATTAAATTAATTTGTTTTTTTTTGTTGACAAAATTTGTTGTTTTTCTATAAATGTAAAAAAACATTTATTATAAAAGGAGATACTTGGCAGTAATATTAGTAACAGAATAGGGAGTGAGAAAGAAAGAGTGTATTAGGGCTATGGATCGTCATCATCATGCCGATTCCCCCAATTCTGGTGTCGTCAAGAAACGAAAACAAGAGGAAGAGCAGGTTACGAAAACCCTTTCATTTCAGTTTCACGATTTTCTGGTTTTATGGTTTTGTTTGTTTAATTTTCACTTTTCTAGAATTTTGATCGTCATCGTTGATCATTTGAATTTCATGAAATTCTGTTTTTTTTTGTCCTTTTGACGAGTTGGGCTTTTTTTATTTCTGTTTGATTCTTATGATTTGCCATTTTGCGTTTTAGGGTTATATATTCATTTATGTTTAGTTTGCAACAGAATAGTTGTAACGTTGTCATGGACAATTCTTAAAGTGTCATTAGATTTTTTATCAGCAGCCAAATTAAATACTAAGGTTTGTAGCCGCCGCTCTTTTGAAATTAAAATCAGTACGAGTTAACTTTATAGCTCATCAATTGTACCCTGTCGCTAATGTTACTTATGAAGTCCCGACACATACACGGACACCAGTCATGACACTGACATGTTGACACTGATGATTATTTGAAAAAATCGCACAATTAAGTGTAATGTAATCACGTGTCAGTGTTGGATTTGTTGGATATTGACATGTGTTAGACATTGGACACGCCTTCAATCAGAAGTGCCGAGGTTATTTCTGATAGTTTAATTTCCATTGCCACCTAAATTCAAACGTGGCTACTACGTCCACTGTGTTTATGACACAGCATGCCTATATAAACACAGCATGCCTATATGTTACGAATAATGATCGTTTTTTAAATTGTGTGTTGCATGTGACAAATCCTTCAAATTGCGAACTTATATTTAACTAATTATCATATTGCTGTAAAAGTGGCTTCCTGAACTCTTAGGGAGAGTTTGTTGCCCATTGGGTCCCACAAGGCTCGAGGGATTAATCGTTGCACTTGCGTGTGGAGGATACCTTTTTTACACCCAAAAAGTGACTTCGTGTGTCAATCCTAAATTTATGCTGATTTATTGGGAAAAGGGGGCTCCCATACATGAATAAGTTGAAATATGTGGGAGTGTAGAAGTAAAACTATTAAGTTATCATGATTTTTTGTGCAGGGATGAATCCATATGCTTAACATGACCTTAAGCTTTACAAGGGTTTTGACTTTTATCTGTTTTTCTTCTGTTGCCAGGATGCTTTGGTCCCTGGTCATGGAAATTCTATGAGTGTAGGAGAATCATCTGGTAGTGGTGATATGTGCAAGAATACGACCTCAATGTCACTGAATTCAATTGGTTCTGATTCTGAAATTTCATTTCACAATGATGATGAGGATATGATTGATGATGATGCACTTGAAGATCCTGACGATGGCTCTGACTATTACGATGATGAGGAAATCTATGAAGATGAATACTCATTTTTGCAGGATCAATTTGACAATGTGGATTTGCCTCCGGGGGTAGAAGCACCAGTGCCTTGGTTGAAGGATGTTGCTTCTAGCGAATGCAAGCAGGCTGGTTCTCATGCCAATTCAGAGTCCAGTTCGAAAGCTGAAGTAGATGAATCCACAGATGCAGTCATGCAAAAGTTTCGGCAATTTAAGCAATTTGATACTGTTGATTCTATTCCTGATCATCACTATGATAAGATAGGTGCTTCAGCCGCAGAGACACAGGTGATATATGTATTGAGAAAGTTTTTCTGAGTTGCATCTGCTACACATGTTTTCAAGCACTTGATTTAACAAAATCTTAATCCGATTATATGTTTCTTACAGCGACCAAAGAACTGGACAAAAAAAATCCAGGAGGAATGGAAAATTTTGGAGGAAAATTTGCCAGGTAAACTATATCTCTATCTCTCCCCCCTCGAGAGATAGTAATTTTTATAACAAATCTACAAAATATTATGCGATAATTCCATGTTTTTATTTCTTTCTCAGATATGTTTTTAGAAGTGTCTTCTCCTTTGCCTTTTTTTTTTCCTTTTCTTTTCTCATTTTGCTAATGGAAAATCGACAATTACGTTCTTTAAAATACTTTTGGAAGAAGTTAAATTAAATCATCACTCAAGGTCTTCTCTTACAGTCCAAACTTTTACCATTGTCTTCAGTGAAACATGAAATTCAACCTTATTCTTTTGGTAATTTAGTTTCATTTTCAACCGTCTTTGCTGGAATGTGTATCTCATAGATATACTTTTTGTTCTACAGATAAAATCTTTGTGAGAGTTTGTGAATCTAGGATGGAGCTTATTAGGGCTGTCATTGTTGGACCTCTAGGCACTCCATACCACGACGGTCTTTTCTTCTTTGATTGCTTCTTTCCTGCAAAGTACCCTGCAGTTCCACCGGTATGGATCATTAATGTTCCACTTGTTTCAAGATGTGTCTTGAGCTGTGTTTAATATAAACTCAACTTATTTTCCGCAGCAAGTTTACTACCACTCAGGTGGCTTGAGGCTAAATCCAAATTTATATCATAATGGAAAAGTCTGCCTTAGTCTCTTAGGTACGTGGCATGGTAAGAACTGCGAAAACTGGAATCCAGATAAATCAACCATGCTACAAGTCTTGGTTTCAATTCAAGCTCTGATTCTGAATGAGAAGCCTTTTTTTAATGAGCCTGGATATGCTGAGTCGTATCGTGCTGAGGAGGGGCAAAGGAGATCCAAGGATTACAATGATAATACATTTGTTTTATCCTTGAAGACAATGATGTATACACTGCGTAAACCACCTAAGGTTCGTCCCCCATAAAACAATATTTAGTTTTGCGTATAGTTTTGTTTTAATAGTTTAAGGGCCCTTTTGGATTAGGCTTATTATGAGCTTATGCAAAACAGCTTATGCACATAAATAAGCTTTTATGTTAATTTATAAGTTCTCACTAACGAAAATTGTATCTTTATAAACAGATTTTTCATAAACTACATTAAAAAACTTATGAATAATACATAAAAGCTTATTTATTTGTATAAGCTCAAAATAAGCCTAATCCAAACGGGCCCTTAGTATATATTTTTTTTTAATTACTCCCTCTCTCTTTTTATAACCGCATTTGACTTTTAAATTACTCCCTCTATCTCTTTTTATAACCTCATTTGACACTTTAAACATATATTAAGAAAATTGGTCGTGTAATTAATATGTACATTTTTTGTATGTCTATTAATCCATTGCCCTTAGTGTATAGATGTATTAAATATTGATTTTTTATCTTCCAAGGCATATTAGTAATATTAATTAGGGAGTAATGTTTTGTGTGCATATAAATAGGGATGGAGGGAGTATAAATTACGAATCCTGAATTTCATGGTTAGGTTAGGTGGCAGATGGCTTTGCCAGTTTGCTCCTTTTCTGTTGTTTTAGCTAAATAAATTGGACTGGTTCTGTTTTTTTCATCTTGCCGTAATATTTCTAATCAATTACTAAGATCAAAATTTGACTATATATTCTCATCGTTTTTTTTTTTACTATTATAATGATAGATGAGCAGAGGATTATAATGTTACTAAACGCGCTATATACATATTAGGATTTAGGAGCTGAATTATGCATCCCTTATATGTAGTCAACATCCCTGAATCCTGAAATGGTAACCTCATACGTGTATGTGAAAAACCACTTGGTTTAAGGGATGCTCGGTGGTGGCGTTCTTAAGTGACTTGATGTCTCGATGCTTCCATCCCCCTGATAGCTAACTTTTAGGGAAAGGTTCTCCACATGTTTGGGTACCTGTAAAAATGATATAGTGAAACCCAGAATAGTAAGATGGATGGGGTAGCATTGATGAGAATAATTGAAGAAAATAAGCCATGGATGTCTATTGTGACCCTATATGATCTAACTGTGAAATTTTTAGTGTTGCCAAAATTGCTTCAATTATTAATAATTAAAGTAACACTAATGATTATATTATAACTGTCAAAAACCATTAAGGTGCCTTTGTACCAGAACACTCACATTTTTATCCAGGAGGTAGAATTGACGTGAATTTCATTTTACTAATTATTTCAGACTCTTGGAATATTACAATATTATTTGATTGTTTGTTCTCTTGACTTTTGTGAGTTTGATTGTTGAATCTAGATTTCATGTTTTCTGGTCACATTTATCTAAACGTTTCCTTCACCTGCAGCCTTTTGAGGAATTTGTTGCGGGACATTTCCGCCTAAGGGCGAGGAACATACTGACAGCTTGTAGGTCATATGCTGAGGGGGGACCAGTTGGAGAAGTTTTACATAATGCAGCCCAAAGTAGTCGTAATGCTAGTGTTTCTGCTAAGAACCAAAAAGAATTTCAAGCAGCTGTGAATAGGATGATGAATACCCTTATTGCATTTTTCACCAAAAATGGCTCCACAGACTGCGAAGAATTTCGATCTCCTGAGATTTATAATATAACTCCTGCTGCTGCTACTGCTAACTTGGAGGTTTTCAACATAGAGAACAACAACATAACCCAGGTCTGAAGGTCCCAGGCTGGAAGTTTATGGTGTGAAGGAAGTTTAGGGGGTATTTTTTTGAAACATAGATGGTTCAGTTTCTTTATATCTTTTATCTTGTATAGCTTTCCTAGAACATTTTTTATTTGACAAGACCAAAAAACTCTGTATAGAATTGGCTAATATGCATCTTAATTTCTATACTAGAATTTATATGGTTACTATTTCTACAATTCCCTCACAATGGTATTTCTGTGCGGTGTCAATCATCAATGAAGATCCGTTAAATTTATGGCAATACCAAAAATAAATTTTGAAACATAGACAAGGCCTTTTTTTTTTTTTTTACAAAAAAATGTTCTGGTATTAATTGTTAAGCTTGCTTTTTTTCTTTTTGATAAAGCTAAAAATTCAATAAATGTTGTCAGGTGCAGCCTGAACCTCATACAAAAAGTCTCAGAAACAACACAAAAAGAAACAAATCCAACATAAAGAAACAAAGAAACAAATCCAACATAAAGAAACAAACCCTCCTAAAACAGCAAGGAGGGAAGAAAAGCAGCTAAAGCATAGAAAATCTAGTGAAGACAATTCCCCTAGAATTCCAAAGGATGCACTTCATGCCTGGTCCTTCAGGCGAACACTAGTCTTCTTATGTCTAGTTGAAACTCTGACAGAAACTGTTACCATCTAAGGTTTAAGCAGCTTTCTTCCAGCCTTTCCTGCCTAGTTTAATAAAACCACCTTCATGAGAATGTTGTAGAAGGTACTGATCAGCAGAGCGAGTTTCCTTCAAATTTGCTAGGGTACCAGCTGTGTCTATATCATGCTCCAATGAGCTTTGACAGTTGCTCTTGTGAGCCTCATGGTCAGTATCAGGTTCCAATGTGCCATCAGAAGTATCAGTGTCCTCATCCCCCCAATACTTACTCAAGATTTTACCATCTTTCAAACAGGCAGCAGACAAATTCTTAGGGCCAGCAGTGAAGTGAACCTTTCTCTTATCTTGCCCTAAAATCTCATCATTAATAGTGATGGGAGAAATGATAGGCTGCATTGTTAAATTATCATGAAAAAAAGGATCCCTAGCATCACCAAGTGACACAACAGTAGCAGTAATGAGGAAAGTCTGCCTCCCATTAACAAGGTCCAACACATGATTACCTGCACTCAAAGCAGCAGGTTGAGAGTTCCCCTTTACCAATTTACAAGGGTGCTCTAGGTTTGTGCTATGAGTCAAGTCAGGCATCCCTAGGGAGTCATCATCCACATCTAGATTTCTATCAAATTGCTTATCCAATACAATGGGAGTAAATTCCTTATCACTTGATATAGCTTGCCCTCTGACATGCTCCACCTGCTCAGAACCAATTTTTAACAACTCAGAGGAGTTGTGAAGCTTGAGATTATTTCTAGAACCAGCTACGACCTGCACATTACTTTTGTTTGGCCTTAAAGACTCCACGATAGTAGTAATGGGAACAATGATGAGCTGCAAAATGGATGACTCATCAGAAATAGGGCCCTTAGCAAGACCAGGTGACACAGCAATAACTTTGGGGTATGTGCTCCTCCCAATGATATTAAGTTGTTCTAGAGAGTTGCTTGAGCTCAAAGCAGCAGATTGAGAGTTTCCCTTTTCCAAGTTACAAGGATGCTATAAGTTTGTGCCATGAGTCAGAACAACATTCCCTAGGGAATTGTCCTTAACATCTGGATTTTTATCAGTGTACATATCCAATACAGTGAGAGTAGATTCCTCATCACCTAAAATAGCTTGCCCTGTGACATGCTCCACCTGCTTAGTGCCAGTTTACAACACCTCAAAAGAGTTATGTAATTTGAGATTGCCTCCAATAGGTTTGTGTTTCACCATAGCAGGATGCTCTATGTTGTGAACGCCAGACTCTGTCATGTCTTGAAATTCCCCTTCCTCAAAATCATCTGCTGAATCAAAAGAATCTTCATTGAGGTCAATGTGAGCAGGTATGTTAGCAGTTTGATATAAATTTGCTGGTGCATTAACACCAACATTAGCCTTTATTGGTGCCTTAACAACAGTTGCCTCAGCCACTTTGTTAACTGGTTCAGGTCCAAAATTTTTTGGTGCTTCAGACCTCTTATCAAACATGCTGCTACTACCGGGGGCATTCAAATCCTTCTTGCCAAAGAAACTAGATTTGGGAGCAGCCTTGTTATTGACATTGTGGTGCTTTTGATGAACATTAGCATGACTATCACCTTTGTTAGCAGTACTCAGTTTTGCACAGTTCTGAATAGTGTGACCTAGCATATTGCAATGTGTACAGAACATAGGATATTTCTCATATTGAACAGAGATGGAAATAACATGATCTTCACGTTCAACCACCACAGATTCAAACAACTTAGCAGATAAATCTACATAAATTAAGACTCTGGCAAAAATTCCCAAGCGTTTATGTAAAGTAGCCTCGTCAATGTTGAGAGGAGTGCCTAAGCCTGAAGCTATTTCAAACAAGGTTTGTTTCTCCCAATACTCTTGAGGAAGGTTCATGAATCAAACCCAGATTTGTGCATGGGTTTGTGTCTGTGCATGAGGTACGAAATCCTTAGTCCATCGATAGAAACGAAACAAACCAGGTTTGAGATTGATGGTTCCAAGAGCCCATACTCTTCTCATTTCTTCAATTGAACTGGAATTGAGTTCGAAAAACCCCTTTCCAAGCGGAATCAGACTCCAATTTTGCAAATGTGGCCACAAATTATTGAGTTTTGCTTTCAAAGCCAGGGTTGTTAGTGGTGCATCGCCTTTGTGTAAGGTTAATCTACCATGGAGATGAGTTTTGCAAGCTAATAATCCTAATTCATAAGCAGCTCTAGAGATTCTAATACGAACGGAATCACCCATAACCACCTTGGGAGGTGGATTTGATAGAAAAGACTCACCCGAAACTTCGCCGGAAAGTGCTTGTGCGAAGGATTTGCCCGAATCTATCATCTTGGATTTCTCAATCACCGTTTTATCCACTGTCGAGTCCAAAGCTGCCATGAAAGGCCATGGACACACCATGGTTTTGAGCCAGAAAAGCTTCCCTAGAGAAGAAACGTCGTTGAGTAGAACGAATCCAAAAAAGTGTGGAACCGGAGGAACTTCGTAGAATCAATTCTGAAGAAGAGAGAAAAGGAGCTAGCCACCGTGAGAGAGTAGAGAACGACCGTGAGAAGTAAAGAAAAAGCACGCCGGAGCTGCGCCGAAGCTAGATCGGAGGAAAATTAGGTCACCGGAAAAAAAAACAGTTACATGGCACTTTGTCATAGAGAGGATTAATTGTTAAGCTAAAACGTAATGATTTTAGTTTATGACAAACTTGTTTCAAAAGGATCTTTAAAAATGAGGAGTTTTTTCATATTTAAGACCATTCAGTTATTTTAATCCCATTCATGATTGTATTTCGATTTTCGTTATGAATAAAATATATCTGTTAAAAGAATCTCGATATTTGTACCCTTTTACCTATTTTCAAGGAAAAGAAAAGCATTTGTAATTTGAAATATCTTTTTTCTTTGTTACTATTTGAAATATCTAAATCAGTTTCTTAACCAAAAAATAATTTGTAAATTGAACTCAGAAGCCGCAATATTCGCTATTAAACAAGCTAGACCAAAGTCATAATTTTAAATTATAACTTTGGTCTTTAGCCTATACCATTATTTTCTAAAATTATTCCATTTGTTTATGAATTACTGGTCATATTGTTTTCAAGTTTTCCTATAAAATTCAGATACTATAGTTCTCCAGCCTCTTTTTGTGAGGTAATTCTGGTGTGCATTCCCAGTGGGGTTTATCAGACCTTTATTAGCAATCTGCACGGGCATACACTTTCAAAAGCTCAAAACAAACAGAAAATGAACATCTAAAATAATATTACAATGTAGAAAATGCCAATCAACATCATGAACAACCTTATAAACAAAGAAATGTTTAAATAACATTCATGAAGGTGTATCACAGACGTATGTCGCCAATTTTTTTGGCTGCTTTAACAAACTTTAAAGACATACCATATCAAACTGCTACAACATATATTCCCTAACCAGCTATGCCAAACACACTGGCTGCAACTAATTTGAATCTTCAAGTAGAAATCTACATTGGCATTTTCGCAAGAAAATGGTTTTGCTTCTTGGTTCTTACCACAAAAAGACATACCTGGTATTGGAAGAGTACACTAACTTTAGATAGTAGGGAAAGAAAAGGTGAAACTAACAATAATTTCTACAACAATATACATATATTCTCTTGTAATTGCAGGATGGCAGATTATAAAGATATCAGATTCCAAATCCACGCTGGTTTTGAAAAACAGCATCATAATAAAGACTCCCTGCTAAAAAATATTTGAACAGCAAGACTACCTGCTAATGTTAGAATTGCAATCTATGAAGCTTCAGCAATATATAGACTAATTGAAGATCTCAAGTATTTGTATTTTGAATGCAACTGAAAGTGTGTTCATTTCTACACTTGCGTATGCAGAATTAGAAACTGGAGCTAAATTAGATGCTAAGATTATAATGGTATTTTGCTGTGTTACAAATGGTTTACGTTAGTAAAATGGATGCCAAGAATATAATGCTCATGAGAATCGAATGTTGGTGGGCTTGGATCTCTAATTTACAATGGTAAGAGTAAAGGGAATAATTGGCACAAAGTCTCATCATTGTTAGTAGTTTGTAAGGATGCACAAAATACAGAACTAAGACTTTTTTCTAAATGTAGACGTACATTGGTGAAAAAACATTATCCGTTAAGACTTAAGAGTTAAGACAAAGAGTTTCAGTTTTTATAGAATTTGTACATCAACCCATTGGTGGAGAAATGTAAATGTGTGCTGCTTTCTACATGCATGTTATATATTCTCTGCAGTATTACATATTTCTAATCAACAACAGTAATTGCAATAAAAATTGGCAGACTTAATAACTGTATATAACTATAATAATCCAGTAAACTTTACATACATGTAATTAATTATATAATCTCATCATTGTTGGTGCATTTATGTCACTAATTAAAAATAGATGAGAAGGGAAAAAATGCATTACCTCTTGATGAACTGGGCAATGTACCGCACTACAAAACACATTAGTACAATCACCAAAATATCTGTGCAATAGTTTAGGAACTCTTAAAACCAGTACCACAACAGATAATATAGCATATGAATTCAAGAAATTAATTACCCAACTGTTTTGTCAAAAATCTCTAATATGATTCGAGTTGTCTTTCCAACCAATAAGACAACTAAAACCACTATTGCTCAGCACCTTAAAAGTGCATAACAAACAAGTTCCCAATAATTGATTAATCTCAGTTTCACATAACACCGCACATAAGTAACTACAAATTATCAAAACTTAGCAAATATTCCAAGTAGAAGATAGCGCAACAAAGGATACTAAAAGTACAACGTTCCCACCAATCTAACATAAAAAGCCCAAATGTCACATTGTAAAGGTGGATCTTTCGCTGAATCCAATTCATGTCTTCCACAACTGCAAAAATGTTATTTATGTGGTCATAATCTTAATATAAAGCTCAGACTGCATCTTCAACACATAAGATCATTAAAATTGCTTTCATCTTACACCAGATTTAAAATAAGCATAAGCTGTTTGCATTCAATGTCTTTGCAAATCAATTTCTACATAGTCAAAAGCAGCACACTAATGTTGGAAATTATTTCTTTTACTTGCATATAAGTCTTCAAAAACAAAAGATTACTCAATTGAAGACATTTCATGATCAATAATAAAAAATACTCCAGACACACCAATCCCATAGTTTAATGAGGGACAAAAATTCATGTTTTTGTCTAGTCCCTTGCTAAATGTTTTGTCCGGTCTCATGACCCGTTTCTAAATCAAACTGGGTACAAAAAAAGTTGTCAAGTATAATCATCTGTTTTATAGCAAATCAAACGCACACTAGTATTCACAGAATAGGGTATAGAAAAAACTAAAATCGGAACTTGTTTTATCAGCAGGAATTGGAAAAGCAACAACTTCAGCTTTTCCAGGATTTAAATCCAACATTCTAACAAAACCAAGTTAGTTCTTTAGTTTCCAAAACCTGAGCCTTGGATTACAAATAAATCCCCTGTTTGGATCGATCTATTTGAGCTAATAGCATAACACTTATGAGACTATTCAAGCGAGTTTACAAAAAAAAAACAGCTTATGGCATGTTCATGAACTGTTTTCGGCTAATTTCCAATTATATTGATAGCTTATGAAAACAATTTGACTTTTATTTTATCATTTTTTTTATAAAAATGTTTATGGTATATACTCTTAATTAAGTCATTGATGCAAATCCAAACAGGGTCATACTCATTTTGTATATGATAATGTTGATAAAAAGTAAATCGAAAAGAACAGAGAGCGCAAACAAAAGCCATTGAAATCATAGATCCGAAGCAGAGATAGAGACAGAGGGTGTTACCTGGTGAGAGAGGAAACGGAAGAGAGAAAGAGAGATACGAGGAACAGTAAACACGAACGTTGAACGAAGTTGGGTTGGGGATCACCTTCTGCAATGGTTCCTCGTATATCATGCTCCATCAAAAATATGAGCCTCCATGGTTTTCTACCCTTGGATTTAATGAATGGATAAGATTTGATTTTTTTGTTATTTGCACATTTGATCATCTTATCCTCACAATTTTGGCATGCAGATATTTTTTTCTTTTCCTTTTGACAGAAAGGTGTATAGCCCAATATCAAATTGGGGACCTTTAAAGTTGTAGAGTTTAAAAATGAGGGAGGAAAATGTTAACAAACGTGTCATGATACTTTTTAAGAATTATAAATGGTAATTATTTACTTCATAAAAATGTGTGTATTTAATGTATTAGGAGTTAAAGTATTTGACTTTTTTAAATAATCATTACTTAATTTAAAATATTTAAAAAATGCACGAGGGACATTCGTTAGCAAAATCTTATAAAACACTTTATATAAACTATTTACCAAGCTGATAGTTTATTGATTTTTCTTTCAATTTTAGATTCGTTATCTTAATTGTGAACCGTTCAAAAGATTTTGAGTTTGGTTCCGTGTGGGAACAACAATAAAACATCATGTTTTAACTTTGTTATCTTTTTTACCAAACCATATTTTATTTACCTTTGAGCCGAACTTCAGAAATATATATTTTTAAAACATTTCATACTTATCCATTAAATCAACCTTAAAACATTGTATTTATGGATTATATCATTTATAAAGTGTTTAATTTTTATTTTTTTTGAAACGGCAAAATATTATTAACCTACAAGCCCATGTAAGGTGCACTAATAAGCTCGGGTGGAAAAAAAACAAATTACAAGGGGGAATCGATTGCCACAAAACTCTGGCTCGAACAAAAACCCCTTAAAAAAACCACCCCAAAACAATAAACACACTACTGCTCCTAGATAGAGAAAACCAGCAGCAACAGCTGGCCACACCCCGCAGAAACGCCGCAGCTGCACAGGCGCATCAGAAGCAGCCACAACTATACAGGCATGGCAACCGCTATGACTTTGAAATCTAATAACCACACCAAAATTCAAGCCCATAGCTAAGCCAATACCCCTCTGAACAGCCCCAAGCAAATGCCTCAAACTGGCATCACCTATCACAGCCCAACCCGACCCAAAAAACTAGCTGCACAACTGACAAAATCAACACCAACAGCTGCTGTTCTGTCATGGCAGCAGTCCAAAACCAAAGGCACAGGACCCCCAACAGCCAGACACGAACAACAACCACAGGACAACCGCGACCTTACCTCAAAAGGCATTCTTGAGGACCCGAACTCCACTCATAGAACAAGCATACCATAGAATTTGATCTACCTAGCAACCATCTCCAAGACAACACTTTAACCTCCTCCACTAGCTCATCCCAACTAGCAATAACATTATTAAAAATGCGGTCATTTCTAGCCTTCCAAATCACCCAAATCCCCACCTCCCAAATCATCTGTAACCCGTTCCAAACTTTCTTATTCAAAGGACCCCCACTCCAACACTCCCAATGTACAAAAAGGTTTGGTGGCATTATAAAATTCAAATCCAACCAAGACATCAAACTCAACCAAACATTCCGGGACAAATCACAATGAAAGAAAAGATGTGAGGTAGACTCGGAGAAATCCGTACAATGAACACAATTACTTCCAACACCATGAGGTAAACAATTCTGAATTCCCAAATTAACACGCGTCGGGATCCGATCAAGAAGAGTCTTCCAAACAAAAGCCCTCACCTTCGACGGAGCCCTGATCTTCCAAATCTGTCTAAACACTCTCCTCTCACCCTCTGGTCACACAACCTCCGCCAACCCTCTCCCCTCCAATTTGAGATACATAGATTTCACCGTGAAGATGTCATCTTTCTCCAACTTCCACCGCCATTCATCCTCCACCTCTCCCAACACAAAACCCTCCAACACCCCCAACAACTCATCAAAGAGATTAACTTCCCAAATGAAAAGTTGACGCCTCCAACTAAACCTCCACCTCCCTCCGCCTACGTTGCAAACCCACATCTCTTGAATCGTTGCTTCTTGGAACGTTGCAATCGAAAAAAGTTTATGGAATTTAATCATAAAAGGTTCACCTCCTCTCCACGTCGCTTTCCAAAAACTCGTTGTAGCTCCATTACCCACCTTCCTAACCACCTCCTCATAAAACCAATCTACCTCATTACCTTTTGCTAAGGACACCAAGTCCTTCCACCACCTAGAAGCATTGGCCGGCCACACACCCACCCCTTCCTTCAAAAACTCGCCAACCTTAAGACCATATCTTTCCACAAGAATCTCCTTCCAAAGCGTATTATCCCCTTGCAATAACCGCCATTTCCACTTTGCGAGAAGACTCAAGTTCACCAAAGAAACATCCCTCACACCAAGGCCACCCACCTCTTTCGGTTGACACACCACCTTCCAACTAATCTTCCTCCCTCCCTCTAAGCCTCCCCAAAGGAATTCCCTTTGAATTTTAACCACCTTCTTCACCACATTAACCGGCATTTTGAAAAAGGAAAGATAGAAGATAGGAATCACATTCAAAACGGAATTAAGGAGAACAATCCTCCTTCCAAGACTAAGGTGTTTATTACCTCAAGAGGACAACTTCTCTGACAATTGATCTATCAAAGGATCCCAAATAGTGATTCTACCTGGATTTCCTCTTACCGGCAACCCCAAATACTTGAACGGGAAGAGACCTTGACTACAATTCAAGAAATTGCACGCCATTTCCATAAAGCTTGGCTCCACATTAATACCCATCAAACAACTCTTATAAAATTTAACTTTCAACCCGGAAACCATTTCAAATCCCCTAAGCAAGGTCTTCAAGGTCCACAAATTCTCCATTGTTGCTTGACCCACGCAAATAGTATCATCGGCATATTGAAGATGCGAGTACACCTTCCCTTCTTCCTTCAACTTGAATTGAATCGTCAAAACTTTCCTAAAAGACTAAAAGACCTCCAGAAAGGCTCTCAAACCCTCCATTAAGGCCTCGGCGCCCTCTAGAAGGGTCATCAGGCCCAGAGCGTGCCTAGTCACCACTAAACTGCCTTATCCGCTTCTAGAAACCTCTAGAACACGCCTAATATACCAAAATACCCTTGTTGTTTGGGGACCAAGCAACCAAAACCCAAGCCCATAGAAGACTATAAATACACCCTTGAGAACACTCTCAAGGCATCTAATAATCAGTCTAAACCCTAGAATACATACTTAACCCTAGTATCTCTTACCTTACTTTGGAATTTTGATGAACTCTGCAGAGATCTTTATACTACCCTCTATAGAACTAAGTGGCAGGTAATTCATCTTAACTCTAATCTACAAATCAGACGCATGTATGGAAAGTTTAAATTGAGTAAAACCCTGAATTCATCCCTGATATTGTACAAACCTTTCAAAATCGGTCCCTAGGATTATGAATATTTTTAAAATGTACTTGATTTTGTCAAATTTTACCCATATAAGTTCTTCTGATAGTTAAGTATATAGACATATATACCAACTTGACAATTTAATAGAGTCTGTTTAATAGAGTACTTGCTTTTATAACTCTGTCAAGTGCATCAGTTCATTTGTAATATTTGTTGACATATATTTACTTATTTTTTTTGTAAAATCATATATTTACTTTTCTCTATGCTTGCTATCAGTACCATTATACTAAATGATAATGTGGAAGGAAGAATCACCAATGAAACACTTATGACACCAACAGTGAGACGTAAATGAGCTACTATCTCGGTTTTTAAATATAAGCAAAATTGATTTTTTAGGTTCATTTAATTAATGACGTATGTAGTCCATAATATAAATCACATACATCATTAATTGAATGAACCTAAAAAGTCAATTTTGCTAAATATGTATCTTGACTTCATTTGTTCTTTGTTTTTTGTTTTTCTTCTTCTAACTTACAAATGGATTCTTTTGCAAAATTTAAAATATAGTTAAATGGGAAGGACTTTATGAGGTTTATGGCAGGAAAATCATTCAAAATAGGCGTGAGATTTCAATGAACATTTTAGTAGTGCCAAAAGTTGAGTCCTGAAATCAGCAAAGGCAAAATATTTGTTTTGTATGAATATATTTATGTTATCATCTATAAATGGACAGACCATTGCAAATGAGTGTTAAGATAGTTCTCATTTTATATTCACTTTGGTCTTGATGATCCTTTCTTATTTATCTGTTGCTTCGCTTTTATGACAAATTTAAGGATCATGAGTAGTGAGGACTGCAATTTTAAAGCTAAACATTGTTGAACATGTGATGGAAGAGGTGCTTTCTTCTGAGACTGCAACAATCTTTTGTTGAAGACAGATATTGTCTTTTTCTAATTTATGTTTTTTTGGTGTTTTCATTCCAAATTTGCAGGATAAAGTGTCCAGCTTCATGGGTCCTAAAAAACATGTTATAACCCATCATTTATATACCAAATTTCAAGAAACAAGGCATTTGTAATTTTTTTGACAAGGCTCCAGTTTAATGACAATATCATACATGTACCTATTCATCTTTTGGCCTTCTGAAAGGCTTGAAAGTTCAAAAGATCAAGATAAAGAAAATACTTCTTCCAGTCACATTTATAAGCAAAAAAACAATTTCTTAGGTTCATTGAATAACTAATGTATCCGATCTTAATTATAGATCAGATACATCAGTTATTCAATGTACCTAAAGAATTGTTTTTTGCTTTTAAATGTGACCGGATGGAGTAATTCACACGAGAATGTTCAAGAGAAGAGAGACATAAAGATGTTCACTAAAAAAATTCATGAGGTGAATGATTGTGTATTAATAATAATAAGGTAAATTACATTCACCTCCCCTGAGTTATACCTAAACATCATAAACACCCCTCTAGTTTCCAAAATTCACTCACCTCCCTTCATGGTAACACCGTCAAAACCTTCGTCAATGAAAGGAAATTGAACTTATCATTTATCTTCTTTTCCATCGTTTTCCTTGTTCGCATATATGGGTATATGTGTTCTGTGCCCCCATTTGTTCATCGGAGCTCATCTATTGGTGCTGATTAAGAGTTCATGCATTTGTTGTGTTCGAAATCCTTTCTCTTTAAGGGTGCACTTGGACCCTGATAAATCCTTAGTTATTAAAGTATCTGAAAAATTCCATTAACCACTGGCCACTGCTTACATATGTAAATAAAAAGTGGCAATTATATTGAGCAGACTGCTTAAGCAAGTGACAATTATACTCATCTCTATATTAATCATCTCTATATTAACAAGTGTCACAATTTCTCTTTTTCCAAAAAAACAAATGTCACAATTTCTGGTATTTGATACAACAGATCTCAAATGACACAAATATGTATGATCACAACCCACTAGGATCGACATAAAGTGGAATTACTTAATGAGAAAACAAATAACCATTATTTGGAATGTAAGCTTCAGCATGAAAACCATAAAGAATGAGAGCAGTCTTGGGAATAACCTTTTAAGGGATGTAAGCTAGTTATTTCTACCGTTTAAGGGAGTCATTAACGGCGTTTGAGGTTAAGGGAGGTGTGTGACAATTAATGAAAGAGTAAATAGTCACTTTAGTCCCTGACTCTGTACCTCGCTGTCACATAGGTCCTTGACTCCGGATTAAATACAAAGAAGTCCCTGACTCTGCACTTCCGTTATCACTTCAGTCCCTGACGTTAAATAATTCTGTTAAATGTGTCACAAAGACTAAAGTGAAAGTAGAAAATTGTCACTTTAGTCCCTGAACCAAAAATCAATATCCTCAACTTCAATCTAAAATCTCTAAATCCCTAAATCTCAAATCCTTAAATATCATCCCTAAATCCCTTGAATTGAAAATCTCAAATCCATAATTTATTATCTTATTTGACAATATTAATATAAC
>Ga0315913_1001702_pt1 | contig 24795 bp, 13 predicted proteins | sample MpolsnodulesMG_FD_207736 | JGI IMG/M metagenome (GOLD analysis project Ga0315913, IMG submission 207736) | Medicago polymorpha root nodule microbial communities from Los Angeles, California, United States - small nodules | ecosystem: Host-associated > Plants > Roots > Nodule | place: USA...
AGTCGAGACTGTTCGTTCCGATCCATCCAACTTGGTTTCCCATCTTGTTTTTTCTTATTAGTTTTTTTTGTTTTTAACTAGGTTACATTTTTTTATTCTTCGAAACAAAATTCGAAACAAAAAACACAGTGAATGATACATAGTTTTATTTTTTAAGAATATTTATTTATGACATTGTTTGATCCATGAAACCAACCTCACTTAGTGGGATAAGGGTTGGTCGTTGTTATTTGTTTTGCTTATTATTTCCTGGCTTTTATATGTGTTTGATCGTTTTTTATTTCTTTAATTTGGAGAGTATAGTTTCAAGTGGATTAGAAGGTTTCATATAGCTTAATGACAAAATATCATTATGTTGATTTCATTCATTTTCTTATTCTCAGAAAACAATGATGGGGACAGGAAGGCAACGTAAGGACGACAGACAACTTCAAGACAGGATCAGTGATTTGACCGATTGTCTTCTCATTCACATATGGTCCTTTTTGAACACCAGAGAGGCCGTTCAAACTTGCATTTTATCCAAAAGATGGATCAATCTCTGGAAGACTCTTCCCACTCTTACATTGGATTGTTACAAATTTAGTGACCACCAAACCTTCGAAAATTTCCTTTCTATGTTTTTGTCTCTTCGCGATCACTCAACCGCTCTCTGTGCTCTCCTTTTGAACAACTATCATTGTCATTTTGGGGACGGTAGCGTATACCGAATGGTTATAGAATATGCTTTCACACACAATGTCCAACACTTTAAAATCAATTACACTACTGCTAAATGCTTTCTGTCGTGCTTCTTTTCATCGCACACCTTAACGTCTCTTACTCTTACTGGTGTAGATCTATTGCTTCCCCATCACCGTGACCAAATATTTCCATATTCTCTCAGTTTCCCAGTATTAACCACTCTAATTCTAAAGCACGTTGCCTTTCGTCGCAGTGATGATGGTTGTGTCGATCCCATTTCCTCATTTAACATGTTGACTACTTTGATCATCGATGAATGTGTACTTGTGGATAATGCACAAAACCTTCGCATTTCAAATACCAAGCTTGTCAATTTAACTATATGTGTGTATGATTTCTGATCTGGTTGCAATCCTAGAACCGCTGATTTCGAAATCTATTTTGGAATCGAGTTATATGCTCCAACACTTCATACCTTTGATTTTTTCGGTGGTCATTATATTCCGAAACTTTTTGGGAGCAAGACCATTCTCTCTTCTATCAAACATGTAAATATTAATTTAAGGATTACTATTGCTTAGGTTCTTTCCTGCATTAATTATGATTTATCGAAGGTCGAGTTCCCTTCCTTGTGTAACTTGAAGTCACTGAAAGTAAAAGGGTTCATACGTCCTTCATTGTCTCCTGCCATAGACTTTTTGCTTCAAAACTCACCTTCTGCAAATTCTTTGGCTTATGCTTTAAAACTGCATCTTTCTTCTCATTTTTGCCTTGCTCTAAACTTACCACTCCACAAGATAGAGAGGTAAAGTAAACAAACTCACATGACATCATGTTATAAATCACTTTTTTCATATTACTTACTTCTGGTTTAACTCATACGAACTATACATGATGAGAAATTTTCTGTTTGTTTGCGTGAATCGAATTTGGCTGTATAATGGTACTAGAATTTATTTTTCTTGAATGTATTTCCATGAATGTGTGTGTGTGTTTGTTTGCATGCATGCAACTTCAATCACATGAAAGAGTAGCTTGATTGAATTAACTTAGACCTTACCGTGTGTCTTGAATCACAGGACAAAAGACTTGTGCACAAAATAAATCATATGTGCTTAAATTTTCCTATTGATAGATATAATTTTAATCTTGCGTCTAATTTCTTTGCATATTTTTAGAATAGTGTCGTGAATTTATTGCTTTGACTTTCCGCAGAAAAAACATGGTGAAGGATACAAAAGTTTTTCAAAGAATATTGGAATCAAGAGATTCCTCCAAGTATTGATGCATTATTACAAGAACACTTTTGCTTATTTCTACTTGCTGGACTTATTTATTGGTGTCCTTTGATCCATGTGACCGACCCGACTTAGAGGGACATGGTTTGGTTGGTTTTAGTTGCATTTTTCTAGAATAGTCTCGTGAATTTCTTGCATTTTACTATATTATTGTTCCTATTTTATTTCATGTATTTCTACTTGCTAGACTTAGAGTTGAATATTATTTTAGTCTATAAATATTTTGACTTTTTTTTTTAGTCTCTTAATTTTTTTTTTCAACAAAAAATTTGATCTTTCGCAAAAGATGGTTATATTCTACGATGTGCTAAATATGAGTGCAAAAAAAAATCAAAATTTCAAATAATACACACGAGTTAACTTAAAAGCAATAACCAAAAGTGGTGATGAAAAGGTTCTAGGAAAGTAAAAGTTAAAGAAAATTTTTAAAGGTCTAAAACAAAAAAGTTGTAATATTTATAACAACAAAAACATATTTAATCCTTTGCTCAAAAAAAAAAAAAAACATATTAATCCTAAATAGAATTCACACAAATGATTTCATCTGAATACAACTCATATTATAAAATGACGCATGAAATTTTCTTTGGTGTATTCTCAAAATGTCCATGCATAAAAGGTCTTGTACGTCAATCCCGTTTAGTGAACGCTCTAGGAGTTTTACCTAGAATTCCAAAGAAGCAACCCCCACTTTCACATTCACAAAGGGTAATTCTATCAAAAGTGCTCCTGTAGCTAGGTATTTCACTCGACATCAAGTATAAATCTCATTAAGAGTTTTATTATCGCATCCTTTTATAGCTTCAGGAATCATGCTTCTTTTGATCTTTTTTTATAGCATGTTCACCTTATATCAATTCATAACTTGTTATTACCCATTGAACCTATTTCTTGGGATCTCCAGTCATTTAGCTACCATGAGTGATTCGCTTTTCCATATACAGTAGTCCCATCTTTATCAATGTGCTATGGATTTTCTCTCTAGTTAATCTTTTCGTCAAAAGATCGACTAGATTTTCATCAGCACGTACATGACCCATTCTCAGCTTTAATAGAGAGTAACTTCTAACAGTGTTGTGTTTACAACGTATATGTCATCTCTTATCGTTATAGCAACGGTTCTCAATTTTTGCAATAGTCATGGTACTATCATAATGGATCAACACAACTGGCAATAGTTTTTTCCATAAGGGAATCGCAGCTAGCAAGCATCTCGACCAACATACTTCTTTCATAGTAGTATGAGCTAATATTGTCAGCTTCTTAGATTTTCAAGAAACAACTTCTCCGGTGATACAAAATATATAACAATTGATCACTGAAATCATTCGATAATGTGTTCACGAAATTGAAGGTATCTTCTGTGTACATCACAAATTAGCTTGTTTGTTGTTTTTGTACTCAAGCAGGTATTGTTAACTGTAAATGCATATTGCTGTGAAGATGGATAAGCTCACATATGGTGATTGATTAAGCCCCAGGTCATCTACAACGTTGTGCAACAATGTGTGGATACAACTGATTTATCTCTGTGGAAACCAGGTGTTGTCTAATTACAATTTTGCTTGGTGATTGCCAATTTTTCAAGCAGAGGTACAAAATGCTCTAAACTGTGGAAATTTAGATGCAAATATTCTTCTTTGTACATGAGATGAAATCTAAATTGATATTGCTATATATTGTACACAACTCTATTTTTCACTTTGAAAGTTGGACAAATGAATTTATTCTAGCTTAAAATTGGGAAAAATTAAAACATTCCATCAATGATACATAGTGTGATACTCCAAGTCTGAGTTGTTTGTTACAAAAGTTTCAAGTTAAGTCCCTAAACATTAAGGAAATTTCTCATTTTCCCCGAACTATTTTTTTAACCAAACAATATTATCTTATTTCATTAATCAAATACGAAACGATACAAGCTTTACCTCAAAGTTAGAATGTAAAACTAAAATGTACATGATGATAGCAACGATGGTGCTAAAATCTAACACTCCGTCACAATTTGCATAAATTGCATTACATAAAATCTAGGAATCCCCCAACTTTGCTTAAAGAATGCAAAATACACTATTGGAAATCAGCTTCTCAATGCATTTTCACACAAATAACACTACCAGAAGGGAGATCCTGTATAAAAAACGAAAAAACTTAGGGGCATTCAACATTCCCCAAACATTAAAGGTGTCAAATTTGTCCGAATTCTGCTCTTCTCTTAACATATTTTGCTCATTCCCAATCAAACTTCTGAAAATGCCCCTGCATGAGTTAACTCACGCTAGTGTTAATATCTGCGTGAGTTAATTCACACATGTGTTAATTCCAGAATGAGTTAACTCGCGCAGGGGTAATTTGGTCATTTCAGTTGGGAATGAGCAAAACTTGTTGGGAGAAGAGCATAATTCAATTTGTCTTAGTCCCATAAATCAACCCATTAGACTATTTTAACATGGGTCGAATCATATAAAAAAAGACTGCCATGTAGTCCAATTAGAATATTGGATCAAACCGGACCAACTTTGAGTTTCGTATTGACCTGGTCACGTATCAAAAGTATATTTGTGATCATCTCACTGATAATGTTTTCACTTCAGTTAAGTCTCAAATTTTATTTTTTTCCAATATCTTCTTAACTATCACCATCATGTGAGTAGTTAATTTTTATAATGGAAGTTGAATAATGCACTAATCCAACCCCCATTTTGTCTCAACCTTCTACCATGAATAAAATGGCATGTGCTTCTCTTTGTTGACATATCCAATTGGGTACACATTACACACCAACCATACTAAGCCTCTTTTTCATGTGCATGCAATCAAACTATTATTTTAAAAAGTAGTGCTATACTTTGTTCCTTCTTTTCTAAAGATTATGTTCCTTAGGACCACAGATTTCTAGGCTCTCTTCTTTAAGCTACGAAGTGGTCCCAATTTTTGTTTGTTTCTTCTATAACAACAACTAAGAAAACAATAAAATCCAAATTTGAAGTGACTCAACTATATATATGTAGAGGAAAAAACCTTTTGCAATCTCATTGGTGTGACATAGAAATTCCCAAACTGATGATTCTCTAAATTTTGATAAAAATCATATTAGTTTTCTTTTTTCCCTCCTTATGTCTCCGGTATGAATCAAGTTTTGCCATTTTCGATAACTGCCCTAGAATCAATGAAGATCACCACTAAATTGAAGGTCTCTTATGAGTTCAGTAAAAATTACCTTGTTTGTTTTTTTTGTCAAGCAAGTATTGTTAGCTATAAATGCATATTGCTATGAATATGGATAAGTTCACATACGGTGATTGAGTAAGCCTCAAGTCATCTCTACCGGCGTGCAAGAATGTGTCAATACAAGTGATTTGTATTTTAGGAGTCTAGAATTGTCTCTAATTGCAACTCTGCTTGGTGATTGCCAAAATGCTATAAACTGAAATAAAAAAGAAAAAAATTAATTACTCGTTAATAAATGCATCAAACATTACCTAGTTGATGTTTACTATAGCAGCGACAAATCAAATTTGTATACGAACAATGATAATATTACACTTTGTGATTTGAAGAGCCAATTGAATGGTCCTCTCAACTACGGTGATATGAGAATGGTGATGAATGTTGAGCATATTTGCCATCGAATGACTCAAATGAACGTGTTTGATAACCAAAATGAAACTAACAAAGACGATACGTGAATTATGTTCTTTATTTTCACTCATTATAGTTTCAAGAGACTAATCGAGTTAATGCCACCTTGGTAAGATATGTTCATTCCAATGAAACAATTCTGATTCATCTAAAGACATTCGAAGAAATTGTGGCGTGCATGGTTGAGCTTGATGAATAAAGAACATCTTCTTATGAGAGTGCAACTAGCTTGACTCAAATGAAATACAAGGGGTGCAAAACTAAAAAAAAACAAAATTTTGGCCCAAATGAACAAAGCATATTGGCCCAACTCACCGGTAAACCCATTGGATTTCATGCTGACTTGGTCCTATAAAACGTATATTTGACTGCTTCTTTTCTATCCTATGAACTTCTCGCTCGTCTTATGCAATTCGGAATATAGAATCTAAATGGCATAAACGCCCTTTAAAAACCTCAAAAAACATGTTCAAACATTTCTGATTTTAAAATCTGAATAGAGCGCGTGAGAAACTTATAGGGCAAAAAAAGTAACAGTCGTAGATTTGCCATCATATACTCCACTAATAATAACGGTTGCAATTCAATTGAGTCTCAAATCTATTCTATTTTTTCCAATATCTTCTTAACTATCAACATCTTTATCTTCATGTGAGTAGCTATTAGCTAGTTTCTAATGAAGTTGAATACAATGGCATGTGCTTCTTTCTGTTGACATATCCATCCAATTGGGATAAATATTACACACCAACTATACTAGGCCTCTATTTTATGCTCATACTACAATCAAACAATTATTTTAAAAAGTAGCTCTATACTTGTTCCTTTTTTTCTAAAGAATATGTTCCTTAGGAGTTAGGACCATAGATTTCTAGGCTCTCTTTTTTAAGCTACAAAATGGTCCCAATCTCTGTCTGTTTCTCACATAGCAACTAAAAAACAATAAAATCCAAATTAGAAGTGACTCAACTATGGTATCTATACGTGAACAAAAACACCTTTTGCAATTTTACAATAAATTTCCAAACTGATGATTCTGTAAATTTTCTACGTTATAATACATTTAAAATTTTCGTTCAAATACTCTCAAAAAAAAAATAGAAGGCTTAATAGCAGTTTTAACCCTCTAACTTACCCAAGTTGCGATTTTGGGTTCTAAGAAAAAAACTACAAAACCGCCTCCTAAGTTTTGCACATGTGGCAGTTTTGGCCCCCAAGACCAATTTTGACTCGGTTTACGCTGATGTGGCACCCTAAGTGAGGTGCCACGTGTTATTTTTTATTTTATTTTTTTGCCTTGGGGGGCCAAAACTGTTATAGTTGCAAAACTTAGGGGCGGTTTTGTAGTTTTTTCTTAGGGGGCCAAAATCGCAACTTTGTGAAAGTTAGGGGGCGAAAACTGCTATTAAGCCAAAATAGAAAGATCGTTCAATTATATTGAAAGAAATTGCTGGTTGAATTTTGCATGGAATTTAATGAAATGGTACCAAATCACATTCGTAGGTTTCTTCATATTATTGTTTTCTATGTGTTGTCATTTTCGTTACTAATTACACAGGAAACAAAATTTCTAGTTCATTAAAAACCTACTATATGCTTATTTGTTTTCCAAGGAATTGGAATATGTTGTTAAGGACCATGAATTTCTTGGCTACTTTTTTTAAGCTACAAAATATTGTCAATTTGTGTTTTTCGCTGTTGGCGGGATAGCTAGCATGACTTCAATCTCTTCCCAATAGAGAACTGTAGCTGGATTTGGTTGATATCACCACAAACGCGACTGGATGAACCCGACTGTTGAATATATTGAGCGCGGGAAGCAACCCTGAGATCAAACCGAGGCTACGTCCATAAAAAAGAAAGCTTGTCGGCACTTGATAATAGAAGGCAGACTATATACAAGAGGGGATTCTCAACTCCTATCCTCATATGCCTCGATGAGAGTGAGGCCGCATACACCCTCGCTGATGTCCACGGGGGCATATCCCGGCACTTGGGAGGACGAGCTTTAGCTAAGAAGGTCCTCAGGAAAGGATACTATTGGCCGACCATGACCCACGATGCCATGAAATTCGTTAAGAAATCCGAACAATGTCAGAGGCATGGTGACGTTCAGGTGGCCCCCCGAACTCACCACTTTGACATCACCATGGCCCTTCTCAAAATGGGGTATGGACGTTTTAGGGCCCTTCCCCAAGCACCAAGCCAACTAAAGTTTCTAATTGTTGTCGTCGGCTATTGCACAAAATGGATAGGAGTCGAGCCCCTGGCTTCAAGGCAACCAACGTCATTAAGTTCTTCAAGAAAACTATATTGGCCTGCTATGAGATCCCTCAAACCGTCATCATGGACAACGGACCCAGCTTATAGATAAGAGAATAAAGCAGCAACCCACTTTGGTTGATGTTGGTTTAGGACCTTGAAATGTGTTCCTCCTAAGATCTTATATTCGATTCTCCTCAATGTCAATTTCGGTAGGCTATTTTGGATTCAAAAAATAAAAAAGAAAATGAAACAGCTCCTCGAAGTTACTATATTTAGATTTAGATTTAGATGATGATTCGGTATAACATCACAAATTTCCGGCTTTATTTTTTTATTCTTTTGACAAAAATAAAACGATATTAATTCATTCAAATTAAATCAATAGATTACATCAGATACAAACATCGCTAAAAACGTAAAAGGTGAATCTGCGAACAAACTCACAGCATCCAAGTTAATAACATAAAACAGCAAAATGCCTATAAATAATATAATAAAACCTAAGTCAACGAAATTCACATGCTTCCAGATCTTCAACGTTGACGCCCAAATCATTGGTTGAATTTGTAATTGACTGATGCTGATCTTTCAATAGGAAATAAGCGAACACCGCGGCAAGATGCGGAATCAAACATCGCACAAGACGACGAACAACACAACGCCGCACTTAGACGACGAAATCACAAAAAAAACACAAAAGAAAAAACTTTGTATGTGAAAACCACTTATTTAGATTGAAAGAAAAGGAAAAATTAAAAACAATGATCAATTCCAAAAACGTGGGCTGCCCCTAGTAGAGTTTTTTCTTATTTGGATTGGATTTGGATTTGGATAAATATACGGAGAATGTTAACCAGTGCCCCTGGGGCATTGGTTAAGCACCAAATGAAGTAAGTTTTTAATAAAAAGTAATGTAATTATTACTTAATAAAAGTGACAGATTATATTTCCAAGACAGAAAATTCTATTTATAGATTCCTTAACCAGTGTCCCAGGACACCGGTTAACAAGACCCTAAATATATTAGTCATAATAAGAGACTAAAAATGGGCTCATCATCAATTTTAAACCAATTTTCAACAGTTTTATAAATTTTAGATCTGATTTGTTTATATGTCATAAATTATTTGTAACGTACAATCTAACGTTTTGGAAAGTCTGACATCCATTGTAATTTATTTCGTGAATATAATACCTTTTAATAGGTCATAAATCCCCTAAACAATGTCATAAAAAAATCAACCAAATAAAAAACTAATCAATTCAAAAAAATAGGTCATATAATTATCTCCAAATAAGACTATAGGCTAAGTCATAGTACATTATTGTTCACGTTGTCTATTACTCAAACAATTAAAGTGAAAGAAGGTGAATAAAAAACTAATAGATTTTCCTTAAAAAAAAAAAAAACTTATAGATTTGTCCATAAATCCTAATTTAACTGATAAAAATACTGAAATTGTTAGGCCGAACGTTATGACCGGGGTTCAAATTTCGGTTCGCCTACTTAAATGTGTAAGTTTTTAATGACTATTGTCATTTAATCTATCTATCGGAAGATGGAAAGAAAAAAAAATAGATTCAACTTTATTTTCATCCGCTTTACTTCAAATGCAAGCATGGTAAACTTCCCATGATTTCCATTTCACTTCACAGCCTTAAAAAAGCAAAAGATAAAGTATAATTTCATTTTCCCCACAAGGCCATACACTTGAATAGGCCTTCAAGATTCTTTTCTTTTTGTTTCTATATTACACAATCAGATATGCTTTTTCGAAACTATATATAGCCTATAGTTCCTTTACCCTTTCTCTCTATTTAATCCATCATGATTACTTTTACGGTTTTGATTGGATATAAAGTCAATTCTAATAGAGAAATGATATTTGTACAACCATTTTGTGACAACTTTTTGACAACTTTATCTCTCATACTCACATTATACTCTTATTCTCTCTCTTCCTTTTTCTCTCTCCATTGTTTTTGACCAATGAAAAGAGAGAAAAAAGAAGTTGTCTAAAATAAGTTGTTCAAATATCACTACTCATTCTAATATGGGTTTAGATTCAACCTTTGCATATAATCATCTAGTGCTAATTTGAGGGTATTATAATCTATCTATAATCTATAAGTATATACACATGATTATTAGTAGGGTATGGTTTCTAAAAAGGTAAGGAATAATGTGCCAATCAAATTGGTGAGTTGTGAGCAATGTTTCCTATGAACGTAGTATGGATTAGTAATGATTTGATTAGGTAAGTTGGTCTTGCCTTATTGAGTCCGGCACATCACATGTGACTTCCTTTTTTTTCTTTAAGGGTGTGGGGTTACATTGTTATAGCTTCTATGTCCCCATATATTTCACTATCACTTTCAATTAATTGTTTGTAGATAAGTTGATGAGGGTGTGTGTGATTTATATGCATACAAAATTAATGGAGTGATTCAATTGGATGGATACATACGATATATTTGGATTCGGTACTGTTGAGCATTTCCCGCATTCACACATTTATGGTGCGTTTGATTTGTTAAACATTATGTGCTAGACATAACAGTATAATACAAGACAGAACAATAATATAGGACAATTTTTTTATGAAATTGAATAATTTTTGGTCTTGTACGAATTTTGATGAACAAAAGACTATTTTTTGTATTTTAGATACCTTATACATGGGATAAAAAATTATGTTGTAGTTTAGTGAAGGACAAAAATTTATGTTTTTGTCCTATCACTTTCCCCCAATTTGTCTTGTCCCATAAACAGTTTTACACATCAAACGTTGTACATCTTGAGTTGTTTGGTCGTGTCCTTCATTCTTTTTAGCAGATCAAATGCGTGTAGATGTTGTTCAATCAAGATCAAACAAACCAGATTCAAGCTTATTTTTTAGTTACCAAACAAAGAATAAAATTTACATTGTTTTGATTTGGACCCTTCCATCTCATTGAACGAACCATTGGCTTTTTGAATGCTTGATTATAGATAATACTAACAATCAAGAATCCAAATTTCATATATAATATGAGTTGTGATGTTTGAACAAACAAAATTTAACAACTATTTGGACTACTTATGTAAAAATACACACAAAACAAGTGTTAATTTGATCGAATAAAAAAGAAAAAATTACTATTAAAATAACAACCATATAATAATACGCTGCGTGACAACTTTTTAATTGTCAAAATCATATGAAAATATATATACTATATGAGAATAATATGTTTTTCCTCATGGTTGCATGTGTTAAAAGTTACTCTACTTTGGACCATTCTAAGATTCGACTACATATTATTTCTTATATAATTGAAATTTAAGAATCAAGAGTAGAAACAAACAAACTAGTGAGGATGAAAAGGCACAACGCATTACATGTATGGAGAATTTGGAATGTATTGTGAATAGGTTAGGGAGCCATGTGCTATGAGAAATCTGACACAGATGGAACACTCAATTTTCTGAAGAATAACGAACTTTTTCATCACTTATTCTCTAGGGGGTACCTTCAATTACAATCTAGACAATGCATTAGTACCTTAATTTTACTTGTACTATACATTATCAACAAGATTGCATTTGGGGTTCAATGTTTCGTTGACACTATCTACATGTATGTGAAATTCAATAAAATTACATATTTAAAAACTTTTCTTTTTTTCTTTCAAAAAAAAAATAACTTTTCTTTTTTTTTTAGCAATATTTAATAACTTTTCAATAGCTATTTAAGTTTTTTTTTGGACTAATATACTCCCCTGAGACCTTTTTTTTACAAGAATCCAATATTTTTTTGAAAATGCTCAAATATTATTATTCTAGTGTTAGTTTAGTGGTAAAAGATCAATTTTGTAACCTCAAGTACATAGTTTAAATTTTCTTACAGACGGTTGTAAAATGGTTCTAACTGTAAGTTTAGTTAATAAAGAATTTTTCTCCCCCCTAATTTTTTAAAAAGTATTGTTAATTTTTTTCTCCCACTCGTTACTATTCTTTAGACTCAATTATAAGAAGTTAAAAAAAAGTTGTATATATTTGTTGATCTTAAATATTAGTTCATGCTCTGCAATTTTATGAATTTTGTTCAAATAATTGGGTGATGCATGAGAGTTTTTTTTTTTTTTTGGCTTGCATTTGGATGATTTGTAAATAACCCAAACTTTTTCGTCAAAAGAAAAGCAATGTCGATCATATCTTTGATTACATACAATTACAATTTTTTTTTGAATTACAATTACAATTTTAGTGGTGGGATTAGAGTGAAAAACAAAAACATTTATTTTGAATTAAATCGGTTGTTGTTTAATCCCCTTAGATCACGGTCGTTCCGGTAAAATCGGAAGCCATGTTCAAATATTAAAAATGGGCCCCTATGGAAAAACAAGATTTTTTAAGCAATAGTAATCATCTTCCTTCTAAAAAAGGAATAGTAATCATCTATTTAAGTTGTAAATAACATAAAAAAAAGTCATTCTTATTAAGTAAAATTTGTGTTGAACTTCACTAACCACCAATTGTTTTAATATTAAAATTTGGGTTCATATTTCATAATAAAAAGGAACACCAAAAACTTAAAAAGAATCATCACTTTGTTTACTGCAAAATGGATTTTAAGTATATTGGTTGTTGTTGCTTAAATAAATTGTATTTGTTATCTAAATAGTGACAAACTAATACTAATATCGGAAAAAAAAATAGTAGCAAATTAGTACTAGTATGCATGATTAAATTTAAAACAATAGAAAAAATATCAATTATTTAACGGATTTAATTTGCATTGTTAATGGAAATAGATGACAAAAATTTCAAGATATATAGTAGTTTTATACGTTCATAGTTAACTCTGAAATGCATTTTAAATTGTAATGGTCTAGTAGTTGTGTATGTAATTGAGACTTTTATATTTGGTTCAAATTCACACAAATACTCGGGATTGAACTTCAAGACCGATGACTCAAGTGGATTCTATTTTACCACTAAACTATTCCAAGTTGTCTATTGATTTTTTATATTTTATTATATGTACCTAACACTTTTGTGTGTTATATTAATTATTATTTTTTAGGCTCCTAAGATTCCGAGGCTCGGCACCGTAGCTCACCTTGCACATTCAAAGGGTCGGGCCTGCCTTAGATATTTTGATTTTATAGAATATTTAATTTCCTGATGGAGGATGTGTGAGTTTAGTTATTGGAGGGTTCTTGGTGCTTATCATTTTTTTAATTTTTTTGGTTTAGACGTATTTTTTATTTTTATTTTATGGTTTTGTTGTTTACGTATGAAATTAATCACTGATCGTAATTTCCGCAGTTTGTGTCTGCTTTTAATACATTTTGCATTGTGAGTAGGTTTCTCAAGGTAATGATATTTTTACAATCAATTTATGATAGGGTTGTGTTATTTGATCAACCATTTGAATAATAACTTATGTGAAAATTATAACTTTACAAAGAAATTGGGTATTAGTACAAAAACCAAAAAAATGCAGAGAGAAAATAAAAACAAAATCTAAATATGAAAAAGAAATTTGTCACAAAAGTTATTAAAAATTTGTTGTACAAATAACATTTCTCTTTGTAACAACGTTTTGAGATATCTCTCTTATACTTTCTTTATGTTTTTACTCTCTCTCACTTCCTCTCTTATATTCTTGTTATTTTTATATAAATAGCTTTACTCTTTGGAGCGATATACTCTTGTTGTCTAAATACAACAAAAAAAAATAGTTAATTGTTTCCTGATCTGTCCGGTAATAATGGATGAGAGGCAGCGGTGGCGGAAAGTGCTCCAGTACGGTGGCGAGGAGTCTTCACAGTGGAACGAAATGTGCCTGCAGGCATGTTATCACTCCAACGCTCAAGTCAATAATGGAATTGAGAAAGTGTGTGTAGAAATTGTAGTGAAAAGTTAATCATATCTTGAGGGTGAAGCAAGGTCACCCTCATATAGGTGCACGTTGAGGATAATTGTCTCCGGGTTTTGTGGCGTGTGATTAAGGAGCAGTTAGAGGACATGTGTGGGGTGATCCTCACGCGGGGGCGTGCTTGGATGTGGTGTGGTGCACTAAAGTTGGCGTGTTCTTTCAGGCACGGGGCCTTCATGCGGTGCAAGTTTAGGCTATGTATTAACGTGGGATTGGTATTCTGACCAATCCAGAACATTTCTATAATTGTATTTGGAGGGATATACAACTGATTCAAAAACTTTATGATAATCATAATCATATAAAGATAAGTATATACTTCATGGGAGAGTCTCCCCACAATGACTAATAGGTCTCGTGTCAAGTGAAACAACTTTATGCTTATCAATGTGGTATCTAGAATGGGTATATGGCTTATATGATTGGTCATATCCCTTTGGGCCATTTAGGTTAATTGATTTGTTAACTTATTTAAAAAGTTTTTGTCAACATGATTGTTATCCATGGTATTGAGTCGTTTCAACGTGTTCCTTTGCCTGGTCCAAGGGTAAGACCTTATATGGAGGAAGATTTTCTTAGCATGTATCCCCCAAAAAAGGATTGCAAAACTTCAGATACAGCTGAAGATGGTCTTTTTGTTATTTCTGGTGTGGTTGATGGCTTGAATGAGGATGAGTAGTGGCGGTATCCTGCATGTACTTGTGACAGGAGCCTCATGCCCATTTTCGGTGCCTGCTATTGCAAGGATTGTGTCAAGCATGTGTTTCATATGGTGCCAAGGTTTGTTAATTCATCTACTCAATTTAGTTTGGTGATTTTTCAAAATTTATCAACTATATTTACCTTATCACTCGGATTGTGTAGGTATAAGGTCAAAGTGCATGTGACCGATGGAACTAATGATTTTGTGTTTGTGCTCTTTGGCTCTGATATGAATTATCTCATTGAAAAGCAGTGTTTAGTTTTGGTTTCTGCTGCAAAGGTTTGATCTTTGTTTTGTGGTTTATTTGTCAGATATAATTTCTTGTGTTATGTCTAGGATAACTGCATATCTTAATCCTACGTTTTGAATGAGTTGTTTGTAGGCTGAGAAATTTGATTCTTACCCTCATGAGTTACTCTCCCTCAAGGGTACCAAGTTGCTTTTCAAGGTTGAGAAGGATGTCGCATACCGTATTTTGTTTGATGGTTCATTCAGGGTGAAGAGGGTTTGTAAGGATCCAGAGATCCTTTCCAGGTTTCATGATAACGAGGATAACTATACCCCTCTCAATGTTTGTTTTAAGTATGTTGTCATTGTTTGTTGATTTTGATTTTTCCTTTTACACTTAACTCACATGTTTTTGTTCTTATCCATAGTTCATGTCTAAGCCATCCAATGATGTTGATACTGATGTGGACAAATGGTTCTGTTGTTGTTGAGGAGACTCAAGTGTGTGTTATGTGCTTTGCATATTTGATCAATTGGCTTTAGGCGAGTAATTGTTTTAATTGAATGTATCGTTCTTTGTTGATTGAATTAGAATGATGGCCCTCAGTCTGGGATCCCGCCTTTCGACCTTGGTAATGACGGTGATTATTTGTCTTGTGCTCCCCTCGTTGATATTGGTGGAACTAGAAGCTTAAAGATTGAAGATGGTCATGTTATGGATGGCCCCGTTTGATGGTATTTGTTTATCTGTTATTCACATTTTCTACATACAACTTGGTCCGTTTGTTTTCTAATGTTGAAATATTTTTTCTCCTTCTCAGGATGACTGTAAAGAAGTGGCAGATGGGGATGTTAGTTCTGAGGATGATGTTGATTTTGTTCAGGAGTCCCAGGTGGAAGTCTGGTCTGATTGTTACTCCTCCCTCTGAACATGTTCCTCCAACTAAGAAGAAACATGTGCTTAGGTCTGTTAAGAGGAGGCTTGCATGTCCCTTTGAAGAGGTTGTTGATGAAGCTCCTGGAAAGAAGTCTGGGAGGAGTCTTGCAGATGCTTCTGAAGAGGTTGTTGATGAAGCTCTTGCATGGAAGTTAAAGTTCGTTGTTCTTGAAGATGATTGAAGTATTTGGGTCTTATGGTATTGTATTGTTTATGTTGTTGGAATATCAAATAAATAATTTAGGATTTCATGGGTTTTTTGCCTTTCATGTTTTTTGCCTTTCATTGTTGAGAATCATCATTGATTTGGTCATGTGTTATTGCAAGTAATTTGCTTATGATGTCAAGGATTGTAATGTGTTGTGGCTGCACTTTATCCAATTTGTCTTATATGTCTAATGTATTTGGATTGTGTATGTGGTGGTTGTCTTTTATGTCTGTTGAAGACATCACTATTACTAGTATGCTTATTATTAGTTGGAATTCTATTTTACTTTGTTATTTCCTTGGAATGTTAAATAAAAGCATGTGTTATTGAGTTGAACAGGGGATTGTCTCTCTTACTTTACACGTTTGTTTTCACTTAAGACGTTTTTTGTTAAAATAAAAATCATCACCTACTTCCATTGTCCAATGAAGAGGTGTTATGTGCATAGTTGTTTTGTCCAATTATCAATTTGGTCATTAGTGAAAGAAAGACTGTAAATTTTTTGAAAGAATGACATTGACTATTTTATAGATTTTTATTATAGAAGAAGTTGATTGAAATCATGTTTCAAATTGATTCAGAAATTTGGATGATAGTTGTTTGTTTAGTTATCTTACATGTAATCAACTATGAGATAAAGTCAATTATAGTAGGCCATGTGCATCAATGTGTCCACAGTTTTAGAACCTAGCACCTATTTTCTTACAAATGTGGCTTGAAAAACTTAATAGATTCAGTGTCTTAATTACCTTTCCCATTTATGAAGGATCAAATGTTGATTAAGAGATTAATGGATCTTAATTACCTTCCCCATTCTTAATTACCTTCCACGTCATCAAATTTAATTGGATCTTTATCATTAAACTGAGTATAACTATACATGATGAATAATAAACGATGGGTAATTCTACTTAATACCACGCTTCTCTGCACATTTTGGTTTAGTTTGAAACTAAATTAGAATGAGAGATTAATGATTGGGTTTGATGATAAAAGAAATTGTCATAGATTATAATAAGAGATTTGCTTATATGGGGATGACATTTTTTTTCAATAAATCTCTAGACATTTTAAAGATAGATGCCTAAGAGTCTTTGGTGGTACATTTTCATTTATGACATAATTGCTATGTAACAAAGTTATCTAATTTTAGGCTATATGTCTTCAACCATTATGCATCAAATCCGGTTAAGGATATGTGTTTGATCCTATAACTCACCAAATATGGTTACATTTCATTTCTCCAATTGATTATTATTTATTTTTGCAATGTCAATCAATAGGTTCACATCAGTTAAAACGACACCTTTTCTTACCTTGCATTGTTGCTAGTTCATTTCATTGTGTTCTCCGACTTGGTTAGGTAGATAATGTATCTCATATTTTAGACTCCCTTTGTTACTAGCATTGTAGGATGTTTGCATGATATCATTTTAAATCTTCTATATCACTGCACCATGTCTCTCAACATTTCCCTGCATGTTCTTATTAATCCGGATTTCAAATCTTCCTTTTCTAATTCTAAGTTTTCATTTCATTTGAATTTTTTTACCATCAAACTCTAGGGTTAGGGGTTAATTTATGTCACCAATCCACTTTTATTTATTTTTTAATCATAAAGTTATCTCTATATGCATTATGGGCTCATATGCTTTTAGTTTGCAAGTTACTTAGAGTTGTGAGGTTAAACTTTCACTTTTACTTGGTTTTCAAAAAGTTTGTTGATTATGAACTTTCCAGTGAGGAGTGTGCTTTCCCTGAGACCACATAAGAAGGATTGGTCCATTACTCTTAGGGTTTTGAAGTTGTGGAAAATTGATAGCGCTCTGATGGCAGGGAAGGTTAATGCTATATAGATGATTTTGCTTGACAGACATGTAACTAGCATGGTATCATTTTGTTTGAGTTATTTTTGGATTTGAACATTTTATTTCGTCCATTATGATTTATGTGTAAATATGTTTATATGGTTTTTATTCCATAATACAATCTCCATGTTTTCAGGGTGGCAAGATTCTTGTCGCTGTCCTAACTCAAGATGTTGAGCATTTTATCAATCTTTTGGTTGAGGATTGCGCCTATCTGTTTGCTTCTTTTTTTTCATGTTCTTCTTGATACTGCTCGATTGAAGGCTACATACAATGATTATAGGATGGTTATTCACCCAAGGAGTTTTGTGAGACAAACACATGGTTTTATGGTGCATGGGAATGGCCTCTCACTGCTTCCATCTCATGTTTTATCCAAGGCGGTTCTTGGTGTAAGCTATTTGGTTGGTAAGTATTGAGAAATTCGCTACATGAAATGAAAATGAAAGTGTAGTAACCATATGAGAAATAATAACTCATTTTTCTTCTCACTCGTGAGCAGTTGGTTAGGATGTGGATTCAATGGCAAATGAAAAGAGAATCATGATTACAAAATATAATATATGATTGAGGGAACTCATTTAACACCACATAGATCGATTTTCAATGGCTTCAATTCATTCCAACATCGTTATGGAGGAGCATTGTTAGATTAAGGTTAGCTCAAACACATTGTCTATTGGCATCTACGATGGACATGGAGGCAATGACTATGCCTTCAAGTACCTAGCATATCATTTTTCCCAATATTGTTGTAAATTTTCTTGTTTGTTTTTTATGTTCTAAAGTTTATACATTCAATTTTAAAAATGAACCCATAATTTTAGAAAGAAGATGAACCAGAAACATGAACCTAATTTGTAACATGTTATGGGGTTGCACTGGCAACGTGCCTTAAAAAATTCTGCGATCTTATCAGCACCACATGATAAGAAAATTAAAATAGGTTGCGTTCAATAGATTCGACAGTTTTAACTTTGTTTGACTTCATTATAATAGTTTTCTATGTTTATCTTTAATAGAAAATCAGACAGCTTTATTTAAACTTACAAATATGCGAGAAGCAAAAATATAATGATAAATTTGTAATATGAATTCAAAAAAAAAAGTTAGTCTAAAAGAAAAATTATATTCCCCAAAAAAGAAAACAAATTCAATAAAAAACGGATTCTCCTAATACTCATTTGGATGATTAAACGCAAAAAAAAAAAAAAAAACATCCAAACTGATTCTTGTCAAAAAGGAATGGTGTGGCTACTATCCTCCCTAACATGAACGAAATAAAATAAAAGTTTATAAACCATCCGAGAAGTAGCTCATCTTTATTTTCACTCATGGGTAGTTGGTTAGGATAAGGATTCAATGACTAAGGCAAAGTGAATCACGATTACTTCAATATCAACAATAAATGATTGAGGAAACTCATCGAAATCACAGAGGCCAATTTTCAATGGCTTCAATTCAATCCAACATTGTTATGGAGGAGAGTTGTTAGATTGAGGTCCACTCAGACACATTGTTCGTGGACATCTACAATGGACATCGAGGCAGTGACTATGCCTCCAAGTATGTAGCACATCATTTTTCATCCAACATTGTTGGGTAATGGATCTTGTTTGTTTTTTATGTTATATAGTTTGCACACTCAATTTTAAACATGAACCCGTAGTTTTAGAAATGATATGGAATTGAAGCAAGAGCCCTATTTGAAACATGTTATGGGGTTCCACTAACGACATATCCTAACAAATTCGATGATTTTATCACCATTACATGATGAAGATCATAACCTAATTAGAAAACTAAACTAGGTTGTGTTTTAAAAATGGGTACGCAATTGGACTCATCAAATTGAATAATATATTTTTTGTATGAATCAAATGCCACAACTATGTGATTCAACCTAATAGCACTTATTTTATAATTATTTTAGGATTTTTAGGATGGTTTGGTGAGAGGTATATTTAGATTTTTAGTAAAAAAAAAAAAAAGAAAGAAAGAATAGTATATAAGTACATTATAAATAACCTAAGTTTACCATCAAAATAATATCACATGAACCTAAGTATGAAACATAGATAGCCTAATAAAAAAAAACACATTAAACAACTACATTATACATCTTTGTACATTATATATGAAACAAATCCATGAAATACAGATATGAGATAAATAACAAAGGAGGCTGAATACTCATACATTTCCATCATCTTATTTGACGAATAAAAAGATAGTGCAATCAAAATAAAAAACCAATGTGATACAAATGCATGAAGCAGAGGAAAAGTAACTAAAACAAGATAAACAAAAATATAGATAAAGAGATAATTGTGTCGCACCTGAAACAAAGATAAAAGAGAGGGTGATGACAATGTCACAAAAAGGTCTCGTTAAACAAAGGAAAAAACAGAATGGAGATGATGTACGGTGTCACAACAGGGATTTGTGAACAAAGGTAGATGGAGTTTAAAAAAGAAGATAAATGTATAGATGATGAACATGTGTGTGTGTTTTTGATGTATATATATTATTTTTAAAATATCAAAATTGTTTATGCAGAGTTGCATAAAAAAAATAGACTTAGCACTAAAATGTACGAAACTGGTTATACAAAAATTTGTCATAAAAATAAATGTGTCATTTTATTTTTTTTATCATAATTGCAAAAAATACACCGTATTTGATAAATGTGTAAAAAAAATTAAAATGAAAATCGTCCTAAACCTAAGTATGATTTTTTTTATTTCATGGCAATTACAAAAATACCACCGTGTTGATAGTAACATAAAATATTTATTGTTTTAAAAAAAAACTACAATAAGCGCATTAAAATTTTAGTGTCCATATTTATTAAAAAGATAAATAAGGACAAAGAACTCGGAAGTCGAGACTTCCAGAGAATGTATCCTCCAAGATTGTGCAAATGTTGAGATCAAAGATGAATGGTTCGAATTCCAATAGAAAATTAGATATAGGTTGAGGATAAATAAATCTAGGTAGTACATGTTCCATAAGAGCGTCAATCACAATATAAAATATTATGTCAAATAGAATGCAATATAAATCCTTTTTCATAAATTGAATCTAATGAATACGTAGTCGGGTTCAAAAATGGAGGAAGAAAAAAAAATTGAGACAAAATTCACTATGGATGACGAGGAATATAGAGTAAATCACAATAAAAAAACAAAACGAAGAAGGAATCCAAATACAAAAATATAGTTAATTATTTTCATAGTTGTATTAGCAGGGATATACAACCTATTCAAAACACTTATGATAATCATAAGAATAAGTGTATACCTTATGGGATAGCCTCGCCACAAAGTCTTATGTGTGTTGTGTCAAATGGATCTACTTTATGGTTATCGATGTGGTATCTAGTTGATTCCCTAGTTTATAATTAGTCAGTGTCAATTTTCGTCAAAAGAATGCTAAACAAACTTGTTTATCCAAAAGAAAGTATCCCTGCCAAAAAAAAGAAAATGAGGACACATTTTTCCTTTTATGATGAAGATCTCGTGAACGGAGTTGTGATACTTCACATCATCCCTCCTTTTGATAAAAGTCGTCTTGGATATTTACGACGCCTACCTAGTCTTTAACTACTAATGGTAATAAAGAAAAGAGGTTGAATGCTAAAGATGATCCCTAAAACTTCTCCATATATTCTCTTCTCCCTTAATCTCTCTCTCTCTCTCTCTCTCCCCACCCCACTTTCTCTACACACACACACGCTAAAATGGAAAAAATTAGACCCTCATTCCAAATGACAACAAATGACGTTATATTACATTTGAGTAAGTGAAACTTTACTTAGTGAATCAACTTTCTTCACAATGAATCAATTGTCAATCGTGTAAACCATCTTTTTAGGCTGCCTAAACTATCTTAGAGAAATACTGGCTCACTTAGCGAGTGGTACCATGGTCAACAAAATTTATGAATTAAATTCGCTACGTGAAATTTTTGTCCGCTTAGCATAATTGACATATTTGATAAGGTAAAAATATATGTTATCTTAGCTAAATTAACAACATCCAAAAGTGAAGTTTATTTACAACGTTTTATTCAATTTCACTTTCAATGGACTTTGTTGCTTTCTTCTTGATGTTTTATCTTTCATTTAACCAAGAAAGCAAACGAAGGTGCGCCAATAATTTTTCTCATAATATATTCATAATAACTGAATATAAACAAGAATTAGTGAAAGAAAAACATATGTTTCAATCAAATTGAGTTGATATGCGTTATGAAAATATTTTACATAAAAAGTAAATTTAACACTTATCGTTAATCAATGTATATAAAAGTTTAGATAATCAATCGAGGAGAGTATTTTATCTTCTTGCATTCACAAATCAACAAATAGAACTTTTAGGGCTCCTTTTCCCCATCTATTTTTTCTCTAACTTCTCATTAGCACCACCCTTGCGACCTTGCCGCCTTACCTCCATCTATTCCAACCACTATTTTTGTTCACGTAGACTCGGATTCTGGTGATGTGACGAGCAGCAAATGTCGTATGCATCACCTTCTTTAAAATCCTTCTTTTGGGGTCATTTTCAAAACACGACGGCGGTGGTTGCTGTCCACGATAGTGGTTGAACCCATTTATGTCTTAAGAAGATCCGAGGTTATTTGTGTTTTTGTTCCTTTAGATGGTTTGATTCTATCTTTCGATCTGGGTTGTTGTTCTTATGGTGACCTTGATTAGGGTTGTATCCACTATGTTGCTTTTATTTTGATGTATCAGCTGTTAGGGCTAAAACACATGGATTGGCTGAGTCATGGTTTTATGTCCTCCAGTTTTTATATATAAAATACTTGAATATATAAATTTAAATACTACTTTAGTAATTTGCTCAACTAGGACTGACAATGAACCGAATCAACTCGACAATTGTTCGGAACTCGATTCGACAATTAACTCATTGAACTTGGTTCATGAACAAATTGAGCTGAACTTGACCTGAAAAATAAGTTGGTTAGATAAATGAGCTGAACTTGAGCTTTATATAACTCGACTCGGTTGGTTCATGAGTTAACTCGATAATATATATATTAGTTTACTAAAGATTAATCAATTACAAGCTTAAATATGTAACTATTACAAGCTTCCTCTAATACTAGGAATTATTACTAATTTAATTAACAACCAACAATAATTATAATAAAAGAAAGAAAGAGAGAAAAACTAATAACATATACTAAAATTAGTCCCACATCGGGGAGTTTAAAATCATTAGAGATGAGGATTAGTTATAAAACAGAAGTGGATGTTTACGCTTCTAAATTATAAAGCAGTACCACTCTTTTCCTTGTTGGTCTTAAGACCAGCTGGTCTATATTTTTATTTTATTTTAATATTTCTTTTTTATAAAATATATTAAAAGCGCAAGATATAAATTTTTGACAAAAACACAAAATAAACTTTTGAATTATGTTACTTGAGCAAACGAGTTGAACCTAACAAGTTGATTCGAGTTGTTCGATAATTTTAAACGAACCGAACTCGAGTTCAAAAAGAAGTTTGTATCGAACTCGGGTCGAATTTCGAGCTGAGCTAATTCTTATTGAGTCGAGTCGAGCTCAAACAAGTTCGACTTGACTCATTTCCAGTCCTATGCTCAACCGTGGATCTACCTAGGGAAAGAGTTAGATCCCCGTCCCCAAACCACTCTCAAGAAGACTTTCTACCTTATCCCTACAACCTCCAAATGGAACAATCTCCCCAAAGATCCCCACTCATAGATACAAATTGAAAAATCTATTTGTTTTTGTAAAAAGAATAAAGGTTAACTAAACATTCCAACTCACTGTTTTGTTTTCAAAATTTTTCTTCGACTTTTAATCGCAAAAATTTTCAATCAATGTTTTTGGTCTCTAGTTTTAAGTAAACTCATCTAGATCCTTCATTATTTTTTCTCAGCCATGTTTACAATTTTATAAAAACCTCTCCAAAAATATTAGATTTTTTTAATAAAACATGAATTACATATGATTTTCTATGTTTTTGGCCATTAAAAATACATATTTAATTCATATTTTGTTAAAAAATTATAATTTTTTTGGCATAGATTTATATAATATTCTACACATTCCTGCAAATACTCATTTAAAAATTTGGAGGGTGCGCATGATCTCATTTAAAAGTAGAGATCAAAAGTGCCGATGAAAAATCTTTGAGAGACTAAAAATCAGAGATAAATTTTAGTGTGACTAAAAGAAAGCGTTAGAATATTTATAAAGATCGAGAACATATATAATCCAAAAAATAAATAGATAAAATTAGATTTTCGTTTACATGGATTTCTTCCCCTTTAAATAATCCACCCTTCTTGGTTTTTGGCATTGAACAGACATACCCTTTGAGTCCTGTTTTGTTATGAGCTGGTCATACACCTCTGGTCCCATGTATAAACAAAATGTTTGGAGTTTTTTAATCCCAATTATAAGAATTTTTTTTTTTAAGAGGCTAATTAAAATGAAATTGTATTAACACCAAAAAGGCCTTCCCAGCACAAGATGAGGTAAGGAAGAAACACCAAATCCAAACAGTAACACAAATATATTTACAAAGCTAAGCCAAACCGCTTCAGCGGAAGAAAACAGAAAGAACCCAACAATTAACCAATGACTAGAGTGGTGAACGGACAAAGCCACCAACCATTGTAATTGAGGGGAAGATTGATGAATTTTCCCTTCAACCACATGAAAGTTGTCGACTTAATCTTGTCAACCACCTGATGAATTGAGCATTTTTTTTTCTCATTGAAAACCCTGTTGTTTCTTTCTTTCCATATTTTCCATACAGTAGCAAACCAAATAGCCTGTAAAATATGTTGCTTTGACTTGGCAACACCACCAAGAAAGCTAAACTGATTAAAATGGCTCGGAGCATCGCAATGCATAACTCAAATAATACCTAGCCACCTGAGAATAAAAATCCAAACAGAACCAAAAAAGTCACAGTGTAAAAACAAGTGGGAGGATGTTTCCATTTCCCCACAATCTCCAGCGCAAGGCTGAGCA
>Ga0315913_1001703_pt1 | contig 24794 bp, 17 predicted proteins | sample MpolsnodulesMG_FD_207736 | JGI IMG/M metagenome (GOLD analysis project Ga0315913, IMG submission 207736) | Medicago polymorpha root nodule microbial communities from Los Angeles, California, United States - small nodules | ecosystem: Host-associated > Plants > Roots > Nodule | place: USA...
ATATATGCACTAAATACATCATTTATTCAATGAACCTAAAAAAGAATATTCTCTTATATTTAAGACCGGAGTAAGTAATATATACAAATTAAATTATTAAATAAAACCTCAACCCTCTTTAAATTCAATCTATTGGATTGGATATCTTTAGTCAATACTTTTATCAAGTCAAAGATTAATTACTTTTTTTGGTGGTGAGTCAAAGATTAATTACTAATATTATTAATTAATGTCTGAAATATATTTAAGTATTAAACTTTATATAAATTTTATTTTTATCTATAAAATATTACATCTCGTAACTAATATAAACGAAAATTCATTTTTTCAAATTTATTGAATAATTGATGTATCTAGTTTATATATAGACCAAATACATAAGTTATTCAATGAATCTCAAGAAAATTTTGCTTATGATAATGATCAGAGGATGTACTTGATTAGTTTTTAAAAAATAAAATTTTGAAATTAATAATTACTTTCTTAAGTATAGAAATATTTTCCTTCAGAAAAAAGATACAAAAATATTCATATTTTTTATATAATTTTTTTTTTTGACAAATAATATTTTTTTATATAAACTTGCACAATTTTATTTTTTTTATAATTTTTATTCTTACCTAAAAAAGTTCTATAAATATATGGTTTTCTTCAAATAATTTTAAGACATTTCTATCGACCAAAAATTGAAGGTGCAATGTCTCTATTGATCCAAAAATTTCTCCTGCTATGTGTGTTGACATTGCTATCAGCACATGATGTTTTTGCGGTGCATTCAGATTCTATTTTCTGGAGAACACAACATGTGAATGTTACTAACTATTTGTTAGATAACTTGGACTTAACCCTTCATTGCAAATCTAAAGATGATGATCTTGGAGTTCACCTTCTTCATCATGGTGACAATGTGCGTTGGGGTTTTGGATTGAATTTTTTTGGCGAAACATTGTTCTTTTGTTCCTTTCAATGGAACGATGAATTGCATTGGTTCGATATATATAGAGCAGATAGAGATCAGGGTGTATGTCGTTCTTGCAATTGGTATATATTTCAATCAGGGCCATGTAGGTTCAATGGTGACAGGAGTGATGTTTGTTTTTCATGGGATAAGAACTAATAGTTTTTTTTTACATATTTTCTTATCTTAATAAATGTTGTACTTGAGGAGTTAAAGAACCTAATGTATTTTCTATATTTTTCTTACAGTATTTATATATATATATATGAATAAATAAGGACCTTTAGATCAAAATAAACCGTCAAGATTAATTGACTCGACTTTAAAATGCATGTTCCCTTCTTAGTTTATATTCCCACACGCCTATACAACCAAATCTGAAATCATTAGAGGGGAGTGAAAAATACCCTCAAATAGCAAGAAGTTCTAACGATGGAGAGGCAAATGAGACACGAAATTGATGGAAAATGGTAGTAGGAGAGAATGAACCATTTTGGAACAACAAATGAACCCATTTTTGTGCTCTTTCCTTTCTTTATGTTTTTCTGTTTTAAAAATGAGAATTGTTAGATGCCAAAAAATTAAGCTAAAATGAATTAACCCAGGGAAATCATATGATTAGAATGCGTTTAATCTTGAAAACAAATGTTATAAATATTAATGGTGGATGTCCAAATAGCAAATGAATTAATGGGTCATACTACTAGTTTATTGGGTTTAGTTCATAAGTTACTCTATTTTCCTATAAATAGAGCTCATTTGGGAATAGATCCGTGAATAAAAATATTTTTAGATTCGTGAATAAGAATACTTCTCTGTATTCTCTCTTCTTCTCCTTCTCTCTATTATTGTCTTTATTTACTTATTTTCATAACACGTTATCAGCACGCTCTAATCAACTAAGAAGGTATATGAATCTTTTCGATCTATTATAATAAGTTGTACTTTTGTATCAATGATTATAGGCTACTGTTACAATTCCATCAAATGGAATCAGTGCCTTATAGATACACATAATTGTTGTTATGCAAATTATAATGTTTATTTATTTTAATTCAACATTCATGCATCCCTGAAGAGGACTGACACGGTTCAGTGTGCCTAGGTTCATGCCTATTTGTATGCGCGCTTTATCTCATTAAGGAATTCACGTTCTCATATCTTGCTGACCAAGCAACGCACATATCTGTTCAGAATCAGTTGTATTTTATTCTGAAAAGAGCAATAATATTTTAGGGAATATTTGAAGTTGTTTGGACGTTCCTAAAGATGTTCCTACATTTTAGGACTTTTCATATCTGTCTCTGATTCTTGTTTGTAGATCAGCTGAACGATTTGCAATTTGTTCTGAAGCTCAACAAGGTTATTGAGCCTATATTGCTTCAGTATAAAAGGAAGACTTCAAGACCTAATTGATCATTCAAGCCGTCATTCTAAAAAGATTAGTTTTTAGGGTTTTTTGAGTCGTTTTCTAGCGGTTCAAGGCAAGGGTCAAACATCAGAGTTCCAAGGCAAATGATCTCCATCCTCCTCTTGTTCTCACTTTAACAAATATAGAGCTTAATTTATTAATTAATAAAGTTGACGCTAATGGTCATTTTACATCTGTCTCAAATATCATTCACAAGATTTAAGACTCAAGATCTTACCACGAAATGTAGTCAAAATAAATCAAATGAAGATCTTTAATGTAATTTTGAATAAAGTCAAACATGTTTGATACTACTCCCTCTATCCCTAATTATAATATAATTTTCAAAAAAAAAAGTTTTGTTTATAAGTATAAAACTATCTACAAATTTTTAGATGTATTTACTATTCATTTTCCAACTATACCTTTATTAATACTACCAATTATCTTGGAATACAAAAAATGAATAGTAATGTGTAATGTCTCTGTTGACCAAAGAAAATATGTATTTACTATTAGTGTTAATTCTATTGACCAAAGAAAGGATTAATTGAAGGTGCAATGGCTCTGTTGACCCAAAAAAAAATTAACATTGAATAATATGATGGTTATGACTAATCGATAATATCCAACATATTTACACTAATAATATATACAAATTAAATTATTAAATAAAACCTCAACCCTCTTTAAATTCAATCTATTGGATATCTTTAGTCAATACTTTTTTTGGTAGTGAGTCAAAGATTAATTACTAATATTATCAATTAATGTCTGAAATATATTTATTTTTATCTGAAAAATATTACACCATCTCGTAACTAATATAAACGAAAATTCACTTTTCAAATTTATTGAATAATTGATGTATCTAGTTTATATGTATAGACCAGATACATAAGCTATTCAATGAATCTCAAGAAAATTTTGCTTATGATAATGATTGGAGGATATACTTGATTAGTTTTTAAAAAATAAAATTTTGAAATTAATAATTACTTTCTTAAGTACAAAAATATTTTCCTTCCAGAAAAGGTACAAAAATATTATTATTTTTTATATAATCTTTTTATACTTACACTTTTTTTTTATAATTTTCATTCTTTCCTAAAAAAGTTCTATAAATATATGGCTTTCATCAAATAATTTTAAGACATATTTCTATCGACCAAAGAAAAGATTAATTGAAGGTGCAATGTCTCTGTTGACCCAAAAATTTCTCTTGCTATGTGTGTTGACATTGCTATCAGCACACGATGTTTTTGCAATGCATTCAGATTCTTTTTTCCATAGAACACAACATGTGAATGTTACTAACTTTTTGTCAGATAACTTGGACTTAACCCTTCATTGCAAATCTAAAGATGATGATCTTGGAGTTCACCTTCTTCATCATGGTGGCAATGTGCGTTGGGGTTTTGGATTGAGTGTTTTTGGCGAAACATTGTTCTTTTGTTCTTTTCAATGGAATGATGAATTCCATCGGTTCGATATATATAGACAAGATAGAGATCAGGGTGTATGTCGTTCTTGCAATTGGTATATATTAAAATCAGGGCCATGTAGGTTCAATGGTGACAGGAGTGATCTTTGTTTTTCATGGGATAATAACTAATAGTTTTTTTCCCTAAAAAAAAAAAAGAACTCAGTTTTTTTTTTTTTACATATTTTGTTATCTTAATAAATGTTGTACTTGAGGAGTTAAGAGCCTAATGTCTTCTCTACATTTCTCTTTTTTTTACAATATATATACGAATAAATAAGGACCTTTAGATCAAAATAAACCGTCAAGATTAATTGACTCGACTTTAAACTGCACGTTCCCTTCTTAGTTTATATTCCCACAAGCCTATACAACCAAATCTGAAATCATTAGAGGGGAGTGAAAAATACCCTCAAATAGCAAGAAGTTCTAACGATGGAGAGGCAAAGGAGACACAAAATTGATGAAAAATGGTAGTAGGAGAGAATGAACCATTCTGAAACAGCAAATGAACCCATTTTTGTGCTCTTTCCTTTATTTATATTTTTCTGTTTTAAAATGAGAATTGTTAGATGCCAAAAAAATGAAGCTAAAATGAATTACCTAGGGAAACCATATGATTAGAATGCGTTTAATCTTGAAAACAAAGGTGAAGAATTATTGTTGTTTTGACTCGATTAGAAAATCAATGGTTTTCTCGTTCTTAAGCAACTTTTGGCCATATCTTAATTTATACATATTGATAATAAGGGATGACAAAACGATCCACACCGTCCCTCTTAAAAAAAAATCCACACTGGTAGTCCGCACATATCCGCGAATAAGATCTGACATAGATATGGTTGTCAAAATCGCGAGTAGACTCACATAATTGTATGAGTTTACGAGTCTATAAGACAAAAATGAGTGAAATCGTGCATAGAATCATTTTTATGGTAGACTTAGTAGACTTATATAGACTCGCAAAAACTCGCATAAACTTGCAAGTCTATAATGAGTTTATGAGTCCATGAATTTTTTGGACTCTGATTAACTTTCTAAAGCTCCTATGAACTTTCTATTAGAGAGAAATATAGTAGTATCAAAGTAATCAATCCTTATTGGAATTTTCATGATGCATAATTTTTCCTTAATAAAATTTAATATGTCTTCACCCAATGGCTTTGTAAAAATATCAGTTAGTTGATTTGTAGTATCAACAAAACTTAATTCAATATCTTTTTTTTGAACATGATCATGAATGATATGATATTTTATTTCAATATGTTTTAGATCTGGAATGTTGAATTGAGTTTTTTTTTTTGAAAGATTTATTACATGAGTATCACATATAATAGGAATGTTAGAATACCTTAAAGAGTAGTCCTCTGATTGATTTCTTATCCACAAAACTTGAGAGCTACAACTTGTTACAGAGACATACTCAGTTTTTGTTGTGGAAAGTGCAATTGTATTGTTTTCTACATGACCATCCAATTAAGGCTTGTCTAAGAACTGACAAGATCCACTGGTACTTTTTTCTCTCAACTTTGTCTCCAGTATAATCGGCATCACAATAAGCTACAAAATCAAAACTAGAACATTTTCTATACCAAATGCCAAAATTAGTAGTACCTACTAGATATCTTAAAATTCTTTTTACAATTGTTTGATGAGACAACACATGTTTGAAATCTAGTACATAAACCTACTCCAAACATTATATTAGGCCTACTATCAATTAAATATAACAAAGCTCTTATCACGTCCCTGTATTCCTTTTCAGAAGTTGATATTCCATTCTCATCTTTATCTAAACTTGATGATGGGTGCATGAGAGTGACCATGATTTTTGCCTCATTCATATTATATTTTTTAAGAATATCTTTTACATATTTTTTTGACATATAAAAATTTCATTTTGATGTTGCTTGATTTGCAAGCCAAGGAAAAACTAAATTCCCTCTTCATGCTCATCTCAAATTCACTTTACATGAGATTGGAAAAGTCTTCACACATTTTTTCCTTGGTTGAACCAAAAATAATATCATAGAGAAAAGGGTGGCATTTAACAGGGGAAAGGCTAATCCTTTCCCACCATGAACAACTTCTGATCAACCATTAGATTTTAGAGTATATTACATCTTACCACATGTCTCTTGCATTAGATCTAACTATCTATCTTTTACACATCATCTCCCTCTTTGTCCAAGTCCAACCAACCACCATCAACACAAACTTACGGTTCATACTAATGTTCATCACCATCTTCAATTTTTTTTATTATCATCATATTCATTTAGTTTCTTCATCACACTAAATTCCAATAATTTTTTTCTTCTTTCGGTCCCCTCCATCTTCTAATCTTCTTTAAGATGTTATTTTTTTTCACAAACCAGTTGCTGATTTCTGTTTTGGTTTTTATGGGTTTGAAGATGCCAAATATGATGCATTTCTTTTGCTAACTAAAAGCTACTAGTACAACAATGGAGTATTTTTTAGATCTGGAATCTTACATTCAAATCTACAATGACTTTAAAAAATTAAAGATTTAAGTGTCTTCATTTTTGCTATGAATGATATCAACTCTCAAAATCAGATGCAAAAGAATTAGCTGAATTCCTGTCATTTCTGACGGTCATGTATTGATTAAGGATTGACGTGGTTGGGGTCCTAAACTTACCAAGAACATGTCATTCTCGCTGATTTGTAAAATTCTCAAAATAAGTTTTACAAATAAAAAGGAAAGCATTATCTAAATGAAATTATGTATTTCTAAATGAAATTTCAAGTTCCAAAACAATTAATCTGTACTTAAGCAAGACCAATTTGGGCAGGAGGTGTGGTGTGGATTGTAAAGGTTGAGTGAGGATAAAGAGTGGTGAAAAGGGTAAAAGAAATAATCTAATGTTGACAGTGTATGATAAGATTGTGCTCTTCAATTAATCTAATGGTTAAAATTAATTTTTCCATGGTGGGAAAGTTTTATACTTTCCCATGTTAAATGCCACCAGAGAAAATACCCAAATATTTGTCGTCATCAATACTTCTAGTGACACCAAGAAGAGTAGATATTGAAGTGACTATTGTTGGTCGATATAGCAAGGTAATACACGCTAGAGAGGGGGTGAATAACGTTTAAATTTTTTTATAGAGTTTGTAGCGAAAGGGTTTTTAGTAATAGCGAATTACGACTTATCGGATTATGCAAGGTTCAATAACAACGATAAAAAATAATAAGACTATGTTTAAAGTAAAGATTAACTTTGAATTGAGAGATCCTAAGTAATCTTAACACAATCTAATATTAATGAAATTCACACAAGTTACAAAACAAGTACAATCTCAAACCAAACCTAAGAGCAATCAATCAATTATACTAATGAACACAAAATTATAAGTGTTTGATAAATTGTCAATGAATTGAAACTAAGTGTGATCTTACAGTAATGTGAGACAAATCAAAATCAAGTTTAAACCTAGATCACATCTAATTTCTACACTACCAATTTATCAAGTTTCAAATACACAATTAATCAAAATTAAAGAGGATAGAGAAGAGAGAAGACACTGAGATTTATAGTGGTTCGCTCTTTCGTCCTCGCTTCGAGCTACCTCCACTTTTCTTGATGGAAAACGTCTCCACCAAGGACTTCCAATAGAATATTGAATGTTTGATTACAATGTGATTACAAGAATTCCTTAACTACTCTAGTCCTTCAATTCATGTGCAATCACTCACACAATCTTCAAATAACCTTTGAAATTGGTGCTTCTTGATATCTTCGAATCTTCAATCACCCATCAACCCTTTAAGTTCTTCACTCGAACTCTTCGATGATCTGTCCGACAATTAGATCCCATTGAACACAAGAACTTTAGAAAGAACCCCCAAGACTTTTGGAGGTGGAATGAGATTATTCACATCACTTTAGAACCTTGATTTGTCCAATCAATATCCTTGAATGAACCAACTTACAATCCCTATAGCACTCTAGCAATCTATGACTCAAAGACAAAGTGATTATAAGAAAAAGTATTTAATCTTGAAGAATGTATGGACAATGAGGTTTGGAGACTCTAGAGAGAATAAATGCAAATGATTCAATAATTTGGGTGTTACGAGGAAGTGAGTATATATAGAAAAGGGTGGCAAGTGCAATATTTCGGTCAAAAACAACATATTGAATCGATTCAATTAATGTGTGAATAGATTCAAACAACAAAATGACAAGCAAGATGAACCATGAAGATTGATACGCATCAGATAAGTTTTGAATCGATTCAAATATCCCCGGATGAAGATTGACACGATTCAAATTCTTATGAATTGATTCAATCAAAGTCAGAGAGTTTTTATAATACGATTGAATATAATTTGAATCGATTCAAACATGGAAAAAGGAAAATTGGATGTTGTCAAAATTTGACTCGATTAAAAAATATTTAACTTGATTCAAATTTTTTCAAATGAAGATTGATACGATTCAAGAAAATTTGACTCGATTCAAATACCTAGAAACGAGATTTTGACACAACATGAGGATTCCTATGCACAACAACACACAAGATACTAGGAATCATATGACACAATAAGTGAAGGATTGCTAGATGTTTTAACAAGTTTCTAAGCTAGAGCTTATCAACTTCTAAGCTAGAACTAATCAACATAACAACTTTATCAAACATCATCAAATAAACCTAACTAATGAACATCATCAAAACACAAACCTGTGACTAAAAGCAACTTCATATTCAACTATATATATATATATATATATATATATATATATATTATATATATGGGTCATGTTAACTTGTGTCCTTAGGGCATATGTTAAGCATTGAATTCTTGCCACTAATGGTAAGTATTAATTGAAAAAATTAATATTATATTTTTAAGTAATAAATTAACACAATTTCCGATACAAAATTTTTATTAATGAAATCTTTAACATGTGCCCTAAGGGCATAAATTAACATTTCTATATATATATATATATACACACATACACACATATTAGGCTCATTCGTGGCCTTCTTTCTTGGAGAATCATGACACATATCCTTCATACTTATATGATTTCAATCACTTGTTGATCGAGTTAACTAGCATGTTTTTATCCTTTATGTTACTTGTGTTATTCGGGTGTGACTTGGTTCTACTCGAGTCATGGACTCTATATCTCGAAAAAGTTTTTACACATTTCACATACATTTAGAAAATTGGTAACTTTTTTTATAAAAAATGTTTATAATGCAATTGATGTATTTTTATGCATAATTGTTACTATTTGGTAAAAAAATTGTATAATTGTTACTAAATTACCATTTGTTTATAGATTTATTTTAATTTAACTTTTTATCTTCTAATATTTTTTTTTACCTTACAAGATAAAGACAAATTGATAGTATTAATAAATACTTTATTCGTCTCATATTATAAATCACTTTGATTTTCTTTTTAATCCAAAATTATAAATTGTTTCACGGTATCAATAAAATATCAAGGCCCTGTTTTGTCTTGAAAATATATTATATTTTAATTTCATGAAACTTGTGTTGTTTTACTTTTTATTTATAAGCGTTAGTTTTAATTGTTCATAAGAGAAAATAAACTTTTTAAATTAGTGAGTATGAGGAGAGAAGATAAAATGTTTTCTATGGATGATGCATTTAATTTCTTTTACTTTTTGGATGACAAGAGGGGCTTAGCTCGGAAAAAAGAGAGAACTACCGCCTAACAAAATGCGGAATCGAAATACCAATAAAGTCATTTAACAATAACAAATTAATTTGAGCACGACAATGCTCATATAACATCAAATAATAACCTCCATCACATGTCATATTTGCCAACACATCAGCACATTTGTTTGCTTCACGATGCGAATGCAGAATCTTGATCTCCCACTCAAACTCTAATAATTTTTATCCTAGTTTGTCTGATATAATGATTTTTGTGTGCAAATCTATTATGTATAATTTAGAATATTCCACTATTGTGCAACAAATCTCGGCATAAAATACTATTACATAAAGAACTTCCCTCAGTTTATGATTTCGTTGGTTTGGTTCTTATTTCTGAAATGTTCACTTCCGTAGACAATTCAATTTTTGTTTTAAAACGAAACAATTCATCAATTTGAAGAACCGATTCAGTTCGGTTCAAATTGATTCCTTACAGTTCAGTTCGTTCTAACAAACTAAAAAAACAATTCGATTCAATTTGCACACAACTTCATCCATCTCTAACAACAATCATGATATTATACTAGACTAAACACTTACATATAAGTTTAAACCTCATACATGATAACTATAAAGGAGCATGTTAACCGGTGTCCTCAGAGCATGATTAAGGAAGCTAAAATTATTATATTTGCCTCCGACACTGATTAACATTTTTCAATTATAAAAAAAAAATGTTATCGAGTGATACTAAATAACATTACTTTAGTTATAATAATTATGTAACTTTGCAAAATGATTACATGAACTAGATTGGTGTTGTTGTGAGTTATCCACGTATTGAGATAAAGTACTCGCCTCGTGCTATGTCATCATTTTCATTTCCTTTCTTTATTTCCATTTTTGTTTTCGACCACGCAACCTCTTCCTTCTTTATTTCATTTTTTTCTCTCTTCTATCTATCTTTTATAGTGACGCCACTTCAATTTTCTCTTCAAATTCTACTTCATCCGTTACATGGCAGTTAAATCTCATAGCACCAATAATTTTCTTCCGTTAAGGTAAATCCATTTCTCTATCCTTCTTTACTTTGTTTTGTCTCAGGTTCGAATCTCTCTGGTGCCAACAACTACTGTGTTTGTTTTAGCTTCAATTGGCTCCGTTAGTAGACAGTGGGATTGGTCCACTCGGTTTTTGGACCGAATACCGGATACCGAGTTTAAAAAATAAAGTGAATCATTGACATGTAGAAGCTAGGTTTACTTTTACTGACAGTAATGTTTGTTTGCTGTTTTGTATTATGCACATGAATTGCTTGACAAAATTCCTAACTGAAAATCTAATTCTTGAACTTGAAGTTTTTCGTTTCTCTTTCGTTTTTTTTCTATAGAATTTGTGAAGAATTGTTATTGAGAATATTTATAATGCATTGTTTTTTGTAGGTAATTCAGGTAGTAACTATATCAATGCGTGCTAGTGTTGATTTTGAGTGGCTCCACGTGTATATGAATGATTAAAAGAAACCTTTTTAGGTTAGTGAAATATCAAATCAATTTGATCGTCTAATGGTATAACTTTGTTTAGAGTTCAAGTAACCGGCTGAGCCGCTAAAGTGGCTAAAGTAGTTCTAAATCCCGTCAGTAAAATAGGTCTTATAGAGAGTCCGTCTAATCCCAATCTCCAGTAAAAATAAAAAAATGATCTATTTATAATTCTCCATCGGTTGAATTAGTGGATATCGAATTTGAAATGATAACAAAATGGATAGGTTGTTAGATGGAGATTGATAAACATTTCTCAATCTAAGAAGAATGGGGTGGGATCATGCTCCGTAGGATTTGAATCTAAGACATTGGGTTTTGGAGACCCGCGTTTTACCGTTATATTATTAAGGAATGTAATTAAAATTTATTAAAAAATACTATATTTATGGATTCACAAAATAAAATATTATATTGTCTTGTATATTTCAAATAAAAATAAGATCATTTTGTTGATTCATTTTTCGATTTATTTCTATGTAATCGACACATCATTGAATTCGTTTCAATCCCACAACTCATGTGACAAGCATGGTAGTCAAAATCTTACGATTTTTCGCTTATGCTTGTCCTTAGCGATTATTTTGCTCCGTAGGATCTGAATACTATAAATATAGGCAAAATCTTATTTTGGCGGAATCTTTTATAATCTATGAATCTTTGAAATGATTCTACGATTATGGTCGCGGTGGTGGAACTACAGAAGTCAAACTTTAGTTGTTGTTTTGTTTGAGACTTATTAGTTTGATTTAACGTTTGAATTACATAAGTATTTCAAAGTGTTATGATGATGTTATGTGAGTGTTAGTGTTATAATTACATAAGTATTTCAAGTTTAAATTCCGTAAGTATTGTATTATAAATTATGCTGTAATGTGAGTTCTGCTTATGAATTTAAATTTACATAAGTATTTCAAGTGTGATTTAAGGTTTATTTTTTGTCTTACTTATGCTATTTTACATGCATACAGATGAATTTATGTACATATATTTGAGATTTATGAGATTTGTATAATCTTACGATTAATGTTGTGATTATACGATTTACGATTTTACTTCCCCTTACCAATTATGCGTAAAATCTAGATTTCGACTACCTCGCGTCTGAGGTTTCGAAGCTACAGGAAATAGTTTGGTTGAAATTCAGGTCTGTTTGGATTGACTTATTTGAGTTTATTTACTGACATAAGCATTTATGAGACTGTTTGGGAGAGCTTATGAAAATAGCTTATGGCATGCTCATGTCATAGGCTGTTATCAACTTATTTCCACAAGCTTTAGGACAGCTTGTTAAGCAACTTATGACATGTTCATGGCATAAGCTGTTTTCAACTTATTTCCACAGGCTCCAGGATAGATTAGTGCGCAACTTATAAGTTATAACATGTTCATCTCATAAGCTGTTTTCAACTTATTTCCACAAGCTCCAGGGTAGCTTATGAAAATAGTTTTACTTTATTTCATCTTTTATTACAGAAATGGCTTATTCATAGACACTTATGTGATAAGCGCTGATGCTATAAGTGCTTAGTTAGTCTGGTTATTCAAACAAGGCCTTGTCCTATTTTGTTTTACATAGTAACTATTGCATTCCTCTGAGCTTAGTTTTTTTGTATATTATTCTGTTTGTGTATGTGTGTGCGCTGTTTCTAATTGCAAGTCATTTGGCAGCTCCTCAAATTGCTTCCTTTCGAATGGTTCCTCTAGTGTAGGGAGAAAAGTGTCGGACTTGCATTGCCTACTATTTAGTAAATGGGGCAGTTCAAGAAAGGGATGCCTTATACAACATGATTTGTCTTCGAGCAGTGGTCAAGGTTCTGTGAGCTGTAGAAAACACTATTTTACATTTTCTAAGACGGGGAGGAGTGTAAATTTGCTTCCATTTGCTACCTCTGATGATGGTATGACTGTCAACGGGAGTCCACAAGCTGACGCCAGTGCTAACCTTGAAAAAATGAGGGTGAAATTGAATAGCTCTCTTGAAGATGAAGACTTTTATGATGGACTTGTTCAAGCTTTATATGATGCAGCCAGGGTTTTTGAGCTAGCAATTAAAGACCATAAATCGTCATCACGTGTATCCTGGTTTTCAACAGCTTGGCTTGGGGTAGACCAAACCGCATGGGTGAAGGCATTGTCATGTCAGGTATTAGAACTTAAATTATTAGAAAGTATTGTTTGATTCATATCATCTGTTAGGAGTAAAGTATGACCTGCATTTGTGAAAATAAAAATTTTGAGAGACAACCTTTGTGATGGCATGTTGTTCTTTTGTTTAACTTGTGTGAGTTTAGACAAATACACGCGAGATGAACTGTAAAAGGAAGAAGCAAGACTAAGTTTTGTTTTGCATGCCTTGTTGGTGTTTAAAAACATGCAGCAATGTTCAGGTAGTTATTGGAGTTAATAGTATTTTTCGTTGAACTACGTCTAGTGTCACGGTGTCTCCGAGATTTTTATACATAATACCAACTCATATGCGATAACTTTAAATTGTTACTTCGTTCATCATTGGAACAAAATACAAAGCATCAATATGGCAATCCAACTGTTAAAAGCATTAAGTTGAATTGTGATACAAATACTGTTGCTTTATGGTAACCGAAAGGCATTACATTATGGCAAAACTGCACTTCTCTCCTCATAGGCCAATTCAGTAATGATGTAATGGTATGATATGACTCTTAAGTGTCATCTCCACATAACTGCATATCAATGTGCAGATTGGTATTAAATCATCGATTTACTCTTTTCACCTTCTGTAAATATTCCTAATTAAGTAGGTCCTTCGGCCAGATACCGAGTTTTCAAACAAAAAAAGTTGGTGTTTTATGTTTCAATATTTTAAAATTAATGGTTTATATCTTTTATCCAACAGATTGACATTATTGCTTCCTTTAACAAATTTAGAGGGTTACATTTAATGTATAGTAAAGAAATTTTGCTATGGCTCTTTAAAGACCCATTATCATTGACAAGCAGGCAGTTATGAAATGTCCAGCTTGGGGTAATTGAGTGTATTGTATATTTTTAGGTCTAGAATTACTTTTGTTTGTTAAATTAGGTCATTTGGCTTCACCTTCTCTGCCAAATTACTTTTCTTTGGTATAGAAATGTTCTTAAGAATCAAAAGCGAGATAGAGAGAAATAAATTGAAAGGTTAGAATCAATTAAATCACTCGAGTAACTCCCCTATATAATCGTATTTAAAGGTTCTTACCTAACATTCAACCTAGACTGATAGTATAACTGGTTGCACAATTCTACTCCCTTAACCTACTAATCCCTCTTCCTTCTAGAATATACTTTAAGTATTGAAACATCTTGGTTCCAATAGTAATAATATCCAAAGTTGTCAAACTCAAAAGTCTATGCAAATTCGTGGAGTTTCAATAAAATCATCTCTTAGACTAAGACTCGCAAATTTGTTAGAGTTTACCTATTATAAAAAACTACGAATAACATATATGAATAATATTATACTACCAATAATAGAATTATAATTCTACATTCCAACTCCATAATAAAGCAAAGAAACAAACCAGATAAAAAACAAAACAACGGTGAAGTGAGGAAGCAGAAGCACAATAACTGCGTGTGCCTTGTGGTGGACAATAAAAGAACTGTGATACTGGTATCTGTTTGCGTGGGTTTGATCTTCAAAGAGGAAAAAATAAACAAAACAGAGAGTTAGGGAGGCCCTTGAGTTTCAAATGCAGAAGTGGTAGACTCAATGTGGATGCACCTATCGAGTGTTTGACGTAGAAAGCAAGGGGCAGAGTCAGGAAAGTTTTGCCGGGAGGGAGCGACACTGTTTGCTGTAGGTGAACTTCGGTCATCTAGTGTTCAATGGCAGTTTGAGAGAGCCCCTAGTATAAATGAAGAGAATGAAGTGCAGAAAGCAAACATGGCAACATGCATTCTTGAACAAAAGTGAAACACAATTGAGTCCTGTGTTTTGAAGCTTTTTTTATCTTTAAAGTTGACTTTGCTGACCTGTCATCAGAATTATGTGACTGTTCAAGTTAGACCGAGTCTGGCAAACATGATTCAGAGACTGAGTTAACCATATTTGGCTACCTAAAATCTAAATTTGATTTACGAGTTAGCTAATGTCGTCCAAATGAATATGATTTGTAAAGATAGATGCAAATTATATATTGCCTATTCTTCATCATAAATGAATTTTTGGCAATGTTTCTTTTTACTATCCAGTTGATCATATCTCTATTTCCTAACCTGCAAAATTTAAGAAAAACTGATAAACAGTTTATTAATTTTTCTCAGGCCGCCGTGTACTCCTTATTATATGCTGCAAGTGAAATTTCATCCCGAGGTGATAGCAGAGATAGAAATGTCAATGTATTTGTTCAAAGGAGGTAGCATATTGCTCCGCATTTTGTTTCACTTTGTGTTTCTTTTGCATTAAACTTATTTATTAGAATGAAATAGAAATTCTTCGGTTGACCCTGTGTGAAGTTTTATAAAGACCATGTACCCGAAGGCCGAAACTATTCATCAGATAATTAGTTCAGTCGTTTGATGTTTTAACAATGAAATATATTTCGCATAGCTATGGTACATCTTCATGTCAAATTTTGAAGTTTCAAATGCATATTTTTTTCCTGATTAAATCTGTATTTTATTGAATATTATGCAAATCATCTGAAAGTTTAAATCTATGACTCATGTTTAAGGTAGTAACTTGTGTTGTACCCTCAATATGGAAGTTTTGTAGCTGTCAAACTTTAAATATCACTTCAAGATTTTACCATCACAGTGATTGTATACTTATATACTGCTTTTAATGCCTTCCAATATTTGATTCACTCGTATTGCATGTCTCATGTTTTTCTTCTTTTTGTTCCTTCTTTACATCTTTAGTTTTAATATATAATAGTGCTCTCTCTAGTTGCTTTGGGCCTGAAACTTGTGTAAATGTTGCATTGGTCCAGTTTGCTAAGGCTATCTGCTCCCTTGGAGAGCTTAATCAGAGAAAACTTATCTGCCAAACAGCCTGAAGTGTACGAATGGTTTTGGTCTGAGCAAGTTCCAGCTGTAGTGACGTCCTTTGTTAATAAGTTTGAAGGGGACGGGCGCTTCACTTCTGCCATTGCTTTGTATGTTTTCTTTTAACAGTTCTACATATTGAGATGTAAACTTTTATGCCTCTGTTCTTGCCCCTTCATGTTATATTTATAGACGATTCATAAATGATATTTTTGACTGAATTCCCAGGTCTGGAAAAACTAAGGGTTTGAGCAGTGCAAGTGATGTATCACTTCTCCTGCTTGCACTTACATGCATTGCTGCAATTGCTAAACTTGGCCCGGCAAAAGTTTCTTGCTCACAATTCTTTTCGATGAGCACAGAGATAACTGGTAGTTTGATGGACATGCTGGTTGGTTTAATTCCTGTAAGTCAAGCTTATAATTCTATAAAGGATGTTGGTCTACACAGAGAATTTCTTGTACATTTTGGTCCTCGAGCTGCAGCTTTTAGAGCAAATTTTGAGTGGGAATCAGAAGAGGTTATTTTCTGGGTAAATCTGGTTCAGAAGCAGCTGCAGCAAGCTATTGATAAGGAGAAAATATGGTCAAGACTGACAACATCTGAAAGCATTGAGGTTAGTTATGTTCAGTTTTGAAGACATTGTGGTTTTGGCACTAAACTGGTGATGTTGGATTGAATATCAAGGAATACATATTCAATTGATATGACTATACTTACAGTTAAATTAACAAAGTAAAGCTATACTTTGTTTGAATTGTATCTTTTTAAAAATTCTTATTCATTAACGTGGTTGTTGTGACTGTATAATTTTTTTAATTTCTTCAGAGATTAATGAGTTGAACCGAAATATGGTTTATGATAGAATATTATGGCGTAATTTGATCCATGTAGCCAACCTCACTTAGTGGGATAAGGCTTGGTTGTTGTTGTATTGACATTTGGAATTCATTACTTTCTATCCCACTAGGGATAGAAATTAATTTTTTTTCCAGCATGGAGGAATATGCTTAAAAATTGAGATAAGTTGACTTTCTGTTAGAAAGTCTTAAGAGAAAGCACTTTATGTAAATAAAAAAATAAGAATAGAGACTAGTTGAATTGAGTATAATAGAGCTCTATCCTTTTCCATTTATTTGTGTATTTTGTAACAAAAGGCTTCAATTGAATGTTAGCATGGTGCAGGTTTTGGAGAAGGATTTGGCTGTATTTGGATTCTTTATTGCTTTAGGCAGAAGTACACGAACATTTCTTTTGGCAAATGGTTTCGATACTCCTGATGATCCAATTGAAGATTTCATGAGGTACTCTTTTTATTTTGTACTATTACTATTGTTAGAATACTAGGTGTCTTATTGTTTTTGGAGTGTCATGAATAGTTTTTGGTTTGGCCTGTGCTAATTGTACTACTAGCTTCTGGTCAGATGATTGTCTATATAGGTGTTTTAAGGTTAGTAACTTTACATGCATAATATCATTATAATAATTCCTGCAACTTAAGCACCTTTATCATCATAATATCTTGTCATGCATCCTATGAATTTTTGTGCGTTTATTTATTTATACGATTATTTATTACAGGTATCTTATTGGGGGAAGTGTTTTATACTACCCTCAACTCTCATCCATTAGTTCATATCAATTGTATGTTGAGGTTAGTATTTATGGTCCTTGCATTTAACGATGTATGCTTGATTATTAAGTTGATTTAACTGGTGAAGTTCTTTAACTGCATAGGTAGTTTGTGAAGAGCTGGATTGGCTTCCTTTTTATCCGGGAATCACCAGCATCACAAAACAGTCTCATGGGCATAGTAAACCAGAAGGTCCTCCAAATGCAGAAGCAGTTACCCAAGCATTTGCTGTTTGCTCTCATTGGATGCAGAGCTTTATTAAATACAGCACATGGCTTGAGAGTCCTTCAAATGTAAAAGCAGCTGAATTTCTGTCCAGAGGGTAACTAGAGCAATGCTTATTTATAATTTAATGAAATACCAGCTTCAAACTTAATAAATTATGTGTCTTATTTATTTTATGTTAGGCACAACAAGTTGATGGAGTGCATGGAGGAACGTGGGATGATAAAGTAAGCTATGTGACAATGTCACCATCTACAGTCTGTTTTGCATTCCATTAGGTGCATGTGTGTATTCATTGATACCATGATTCATGCATCAAAACATTACGTTTTTGGGGTAAAATATTGATCATGAAATGTTTTCAGCAACATCATGTTTAGTTGCTATTGCTTCAGAGTAGTCATGTCAAAGTTATTCCTGTGTAGTCAATAGCAGCCATAGCAGTCACTCCTAGGCACTACAACCATTATATTTTATTCAGAGTAGTCACGTGGGATTTCACATAGCGCCTAGGAGCGACTGCTATGGCTGCTATTGACTACGGAACTTTTTTAGTCATTTCACCCCAAAATAGGTGTTCACCAAAAGAATAGGTGTTCTTGTCTTAATGTGGTTTTAAATGTGGGCATTTCCTCAACTTTACTTTAGCTTCTACAATAGGCATTTCATTTCTCAATATGAAACTCGAAACTGGATTATATTTTATCCTACAAATGCTCTTTTGGTGGATACTTCTTTCTACGGAATAATCACGGTAACGAAAGTAAATGACATATGGCTACTCTAAAAAAGATGGATTGAAGACAAAATGGAGTCTAAGAGTTGAATCTAGAGGCTAGGCCTAGAACAACACATGTGCTCAAAGCATTATGATATTCTGTATCTATGCACAAACCATAGTAGTTTTCAAATGCATCTTGTCAAAGTCCATACAACCCTTTCAGGAAATGAACTTAGAGGTTGATCAAAACGGTGCTAACTTTACCTCTAATATGTGACTCTGTGGCTTTCATATATCATTGATATGTCAGTAAGATTTGGTTGGAAAATGTCCAATTCTCTAGAAAAGAAAGAAAATCCAATCTAATGGAAATGCGTTTAATTGTTGTAACAGTAGTACAAAAACAACTTTTTCTACCAGAGAGCCACGGCAGAAAAATGTTTCCAAGCTAATTGTCTTGTACGGTGGCAATATTTTCTTGAACCTGTTTATTTATACACACCTTGTATTTATAGTTTTTATTGGAATTCCAGATGTTGTGAAAACATTTTTTACACCTAGAGTTTCTAATTCCAAACATTGTGCCACTTATTATCTTTTTATATTTAATGCAGAGATAAGACATTGGAGAGTGATGCCAAGAAAATAGTTGACGGGCAAAGTTCCACAATTCAGTCAACGATAAAAGACTCAGGTTCTTTTGATGAGGTTTGATTCCACATTTTAAAATCTGAATTTAATATCTGCTGCGAGACTCTCCATTTCAGTAGTGTATTATTTCCTAATCTGACATCTTCATACCTTAACATATCAATATTCTTCATACTTTAGATGAACCCCAAACTTTTTTTTAAATTTTTTTTATGTATCATATTCTTATTAATGCCTTTTTTTGACATTTGATTTCAGGCATTAAAAAGTGTCGAAGAAGCTGTGATAAAGCTTGAAAAGTTGCTTCAAGAATTGCATGTGTCAAGCTCTAGTTCTGGAAAGGAGCATTTGAAAGCAGCCTGTTCTGATTTGGAAAAAATACGGAAACTTAAGAAAGAAGCTGAATTCCTGGAGGCATCTTTCCGAGCAAAAGCTGATTCTCTGCAAGAGGTACACAATATCCTCCACAACCTCCTTTACCAATTCCTGGTATAATAGTGTGTCAAACACTTTTACCTTGAAAGTACACAACCTCTTTCGCGTTTCCCCTTCTTTATGTTGATGTCTTCTATTTTTTTTTCCTGAAAGTGGGAATCTTTTTTGGTTTCTACCTCCAAATAATTGTGTCTTGATTTTTTTGTGTTTGTTGATAAAAGTAGATTGACTGATCAACATAACAGGGATGGAACCAGATAATAATCAGTGATGGGTTGATAATAACGTAGGAGTGAATGTGTATTCTACTATTTTAAAGACAAAATTGACATTACATTTTTCCTCCTTTATATGAGAAAACAAATTGGCCCCTAAATGGCAATTAAGGTTATAATTTTTTGTCTACGAAAAATTAATTTGGTGGATGGACCACTTTGACAGCCTTCATTGACACTGAGCTCCCAATTTGGTACTAGTAATTAGAAACCAAAACGATGGCAAATATATGTTTGAAAGGTCTACAACATGTGTCTCTTTTAACAAAAACTCACTTCATTTCTCTAATGGGCTTTGTTGCCCAATAGAGTACCTGCTTATTAACCTAATGGCTACTTTAATTTTATAAATAAATACAATACGCGGTGGACAAAAATAAATTCCAGAGTATGTATGTGAAGAATAATCATATACAGTACATTGGAGTAAAATATGTGGATTAGGTGCCCTTCATCCCCTTTGCATTTGTTCCCCGAACATAGATTTTGCCTTCTTGAGCCAGTTTTATGTCTTTGCTTAAAAATCTTGGTGAAAATTGGGTACAAGTTTAGTAGTATGCATGGATATTGTTGTTTGCCTGTTTCCATGGCATTTCAGGTGCATTCATAATTTTTTTTCCTTTCAAATTAGTGGAGTAATGTGGGTTACACTCGGTGTTCTTATTTTTTTGTGTTGTAATTCATTGTTATCTTGCTTGACTCGTATGCATACTTCTAGTCACATGTTTGATTTTTGAGAAACTGAATATTTGCTTGCCAATGGTGCTTCTATTAAACTCATGCAGGGAGTTAATAGTGATCAAACCATCACACCGGTTGATGAGGAGGACAGGTTTATGAAAGGGAAAAGCAGAAAGAATGACAATGTAAAGGTGGACAGGAGCAAAAAGTATGAATGATTGTTTTTTTCTTTTTTCATGCAGTGCCAACTATTACTTTCTTCTGTTTTAGGTAAATGTAATTTTCTGGTTAGCTCTATGTAAATGATACACATACATGTGTCTTTTTCAGACAAATTGGAAAATCTCGTGGATTCTGGAGCATATTTGTACCTCCTATATCCAGAAAGCCCGACCCAGAACCTGATGTGGATGCTCATGTATGCATTATCTTCCTCATCATTTGACGATGTTGATTTCCTTTTCGTATCTTTTGTGAAAATATAACTGTATATTTAGTTTTCTTTTATTTAATTAATGCATAAACTGGAACAGAACAGTGGTTCATTTGGTTTAGCTGAATGGATGATTAATTATCCATTCTAATTGGTTAGTGAATGCTTCTTTGAGTTTTGAGTATTATGGACTTGCTATCTTGTTTGCAGGAAAATTATATTGAACAGCCTGCACCAAATGTAGGGGTTGTGGACCAAGAACCCAATGAAATCCTTCGCTTTGAGCTTCTAAGAAATGAGCTGATGGAACTTGAGAAAAGGGTCCAAAGAAGTGCCTATCAATCAGAAAATAATGAGGTACGTCTAAAGCATTTGCATTAGACGACTCACAAGGTTGAACATACGCCTTATTGAATTTTTTTACTTAGATATTGCATTATTATTTTCCTACTATGCTGTCTCATCCTAATGTCCACTTCACTTGAAAAAGGTCTGAATTATATTGAAGACTTTATGTCACAAACTAGAGGCTCTAAGATATAAGACCATTGTACATGAATTCTAATAAATGGTAATGAACAAAAAAGGAAAAAAAAAAAGTCCTGATAATTACATAATGTCATGGTGATATGAGCAAAAGTAAAATCTGTCCTAATAAATGCTATTTACAACACTCTGCTTCAAGCTACTGTTAATTTCTTAATAAATCTGCTTGCCATTTGTACTGACTACTTTATCTTGCATCCTTATCACATGGCATGCTATTGTGTGTATATTGCTTTGACAGGATTTGATGATCAGTGATGATGGTGCCCGTTATAATGGTGATGCTGGAGGTGTTCAGATGGTCAGAGTTCAGAAGAATGAAAATTTCATACAGAAATCTTTTGACAAACTAAAAGAAACAGGAACGGTATGATTTAGTCTGACAGTTTTCTTTGTTTGAAAGTATTATCATGCTTTAAGAACTCATCTGCTTTATCACATTGGTCGGATGATGCTGGGTTACTTTTTCCTCACCCTATTCCATGTTTTTTAAAACTAAAAAAGAAAAATTATGTCATGTGTGTGTGTTGATCTCTGATGATTTTGACATTGTTCGCTGCTCAAACAAATAATATAATAACAGAGATTTAAAGTTTGCTACTTAATAAACAGGATGTCTGGCAAGGAACTCAACTTCTTGCTATTGATGTTGGTGCTGCCTCGGGTTTGGTCAAAAGGAACTTAATAGGTGATGAATTGACTGAGAAGGAGAAGAAAGCACTTAAAAGAACCTTAACTGACATGGCTTCAGTTGTTCCCATCGGCATTTTAATGCTTCTTCCTGTAAGTTGAACACCTTTATAGATTGTTCTTATCAATTATATCTGAATAATATGTATTGTTCTGGATAGAGAAGCGTACTGTTCATTCATAATAAAAAAATCATATTCAAATTATGCTAAGCTTCTAATTTCTAAATCACATCTTGTTCAAACATGGGTCAATGATGTAACCTGATTCATTTGATCAACACTCCTAAGTTGGCAAATCAAAATTGAAAAAAATTAAACAAATCAACATGTAACATGTATGTGATTATTATCTGTTGTCAAAGCAGAAATGCGGCGCGGCGCGGCCACCCCAAAAATTGACGCGGCGCGGGGTGCGGGCGCTATTTCGGTGACGCGGACACTAATATATTTAATATTAAAATACTATACTGTTAAAAATAATACTAAAATTCCTTAAACATTACTCAAAATTCATGAAGTATTCCTAATTTGAAATAAAAGTCACAAGTCTTAAGCAAAACATAAAACATATTTGCAAAAAATACTAATAAAATTCAAGGAAATTGACACTTTAAGCCTCTAAAGCTTAAAGTAACAAAAGTGCAAAACATTAACAAGTTCATCCTCCCAATTAACAAATTAAAAATTAACAACTAACAAATTAACAAATTCTGAAATCAAGAGATGAAGAGAGGAGAACAAAGATGGGTTCTGAGATGATGAGAAGAGGAGATGGAGTTTTTTTGTTGGTACGATGAAGAAGTTGAGTTTGTGGCTGTGTATTTGGTTCTGGTGAAGAAGAGTAATAGTTAGGGTTTTGAAAATTACAAAAATGACCCTTAAAACAGTTTTAAATGAAGGGAAATCTAGTATTTTACACAGGGTTGTCAAAAGCGCCCACTTTGACCCGCATTGCGCCCGCTTCATCCGCTTTCTCCAAACGCTCCGCGTTGGAGCGCTGCGTCGCGCTTTGTCGTTTTTGGCCGCTCCGCGCCGCGTTCGGCAGCTATTGACAACAGTTATTATTATTGGCTGCGTGATGCTTCCAACATAAATGGCTGCGTGATTGGGTGGTTTGACCGTGTGTCTGCCTGCTCTAGCCCACACTCGTGACCATCCTGAGTTCCACCAGCCTTGCTGAGTTGGCTGATTGATAGTAGCGTGCAAAGATGTAGTAGACCTTAAGGCTATGTTTGTTAGTTTGGATGGGAAGGGAGGGGAGGGGAGGGTTTGGCAAAAAAGGAAGGAGTAAGTGGAAGAAATAGAGGACATTGGGAGGAGGGGCTTTGGGGGACTTATTTTTCTTCAAAATATATAACACTCCTCATTTGGGGGAACTACAAAATTGTATTCGAGGAGGGTTTTGGGGGGTTTAGGATTAGTTTATATGAATACTACAAATATAGTATATGTTATGATATTCTTAAAATTAAAAATATATTAATCATAAGCATTAATTTATCACTCACTAAAAAAACTCTTTAAAAAATTATGAAAGATTTCTCAATTTTCCCATATATTTATGTCCCCCCAAAACCCTTCCTTCCCTTCCCCTCTAAACTCCCAAACAAAGCCTAAAAGAAAGAGTGGCCTGATGCATGAGGCTCTCACTCGCCATTGTGGGACTGGGGTCTAAGGAGGGTCAGACTAACATAGCGTGAGTAGAGAGGTTGTTTGTGTGATTAGAACCCATGACCACTAGATTATAAGGATAGTGACCTTTCCACTGTGCCAAGGCTCACAATCTCATTCTTAAGTAGTATTAATTTAAAATCTTAAACTGCTGGCAATGACTTATGAATAGCTTTATTGCATCTCTAACATGTCCATGTATACAAGGACAATGTACAATCCTATAAATATTTGAACGATGATCTAACTCATTTTAACCTTTAATTTTTGTGCTCCTTATAAATATTGAAGTGGAACAAAATGGACTTCCTGCCTAGAACATGTAAACGAGAGAAGATAGAAGGAAATGAACTTGTTTGATATTTCATATTGCCATTATCCAATATTAGATGTTTCTAACTAAGAAGGAAAATGGTTACTTCACACAGGTTACTGCCGTTGGGCATGCAGCAATGTTGGCTGCTATTCAGAGATATGTACCATCCCTGGTATAAACATTATGACTTTCTGCTTTTTTTTTTCTTTTTTTTTTTCTTTCAGTCTTGTATTCAAAATTTTAAATCTCTGATCATCACGTCATAAGAATTTGATATATCTTCCTTGCAGATTCCATCCACTTATGCACCAGAAAGGTTGTATCTCTTGAGGCAGCTTGAGAAAGTGAAGCAAATGTCAATGTCAGCCAGTGATGTGGATTCAGATGATGAAATGGATGAAGTTAAATGATCAGGAGCAATGCCGATTTATGTATAGCTAAC
>Ga0315913_1001704_pt1 | contig 24794 bp, 10 predicted proteins | sample MpolsnodulesMG_FD_207736 | JGI IMG/M metagenome (GOLD analysis project Ga0315913, IMG submission 207736) | Medicago polymorpha root nodule microbial communities from Los Angeles, California, United States - small nodules | ecosystem: Host-associated > Plants > Roots > Nodule | place: USA...
CCCTTCCTTCCCCTCCGTTAAAATCCGTCCCCTCCCCTCCCCTCCCTTCCTAATTCTCGAACCAAACGGACCCTAAACGGACCTTAAGAAAAGGCTCAAGTAGATTAAAATCTATAATAATGGATATACATCATTCAAATTGAGGTATTGTGGAGAATCAAGTAGTCATATCCAGGTGTAGCAAGCAATCCTAGCATAACTTAATTGTTAGCTTATTTTTGAACTCCAAGATGCACCACTTTTACCTCTAAACCTTAAATGTTTCAACTATTACTTTTTGTTCTCCTCCCCTTTAGCTATTGAGCTATCCTCTATTTAGTTGGATTTTTTTTTTGAGGAATCTATTTGGTTGGTTCTTAATTAGCAGTGTTTTGATGGTTCTTCTTCACACGTCCAATACGTACGACAATAATATTAATAAGTGTCTTCATAAATTAACGCAGTCTTGTAAGTCTATGTTACCCTCACGCACATGCTTCATGAAAAACTTTTGCAGAGGTCACATATCTCATCGCATATCAAGCCGAACACACTTAACTACATAGTTGTTATAGACAATAAAAAACAATATGGATATTGTAGCAATAAGTTTTGTTAATCATGTTTTAGTTAGTTACCATCGATTGTACAATAGTATATATGCACAATATCCTTTATTTTTATGTGAAAATTTAGTTAATTTGGTTACTGGACATACACATCCCATAGTATTGAGTTCGACAGACTCAATAGTATGTTATCTATGTAAACATTTGGCACAAACAACAATTCAAAGATCACCTGAACAACAACTCTGTCAAAAAATAATAACTAGAACAATACAAACCTAGCAATAAAATGGTGGGACCCCTTCCCGGACCCTGCATATGCGGGAGCTTTAATGCACTAGGTTGCCCTTTTGTACCCCATCCATAGTTAAAACTTAAACTAGATCATTAAATTGAACGCCACCAAATCATAATTTGTTTTGTAAATATATACGAGATCAATAACCTCCATTGAAGTAAATAATAACATAGTTCCTATGCTGAGGGGGTTCGAACTCTTTTTTCTATACATTTTTTTTTACAATGAAGATCTTTTTTCTATACATAATCATTCCGTCTTGCATCATTTTCATCTGCTTACTCCATCTACAAATTGTTATTAAACTAAAAAAAATATAAGACACAAAATTCTGATAACATCTTTAGGATCAATCCCGTCAAAGAATCATGAAACATAACCGTATGAGTTGTATATTTTTTATTCTTTTGTGATGTAAACTGTGACTCATACCCGTTCTCACTTGATATGGTTATGATAGATGCATCATTATAAAAATTATGGAGAAAAAAAAAACAAGTTTTCTATGCATAATCAATGTTATATATAGTTTGACTTGAATCATTTTAGTTATATTCGTTTTTAGTTATTTTTGGTTTTTGACGTAGATCATTGTGTTGGTAGGTTGATGAAGTTTTCTATGTGATCTTTTATTTCCGTTTAGATCGTGGTAAGCTGACTATTAATATAATAAAAAAATGTTTAGATTCTAAAAATCAAGTATTTTTCTAACGCTATTACATCATCATAATTTTTAGAATTATATTTATTGTATTGAGTACACAATCCAATGAATGAATGTAGAATTTTTGCAAGGAGTATATTTTTTTAGAGGAATAAGCAATAGTTATATATGATAATATTCATAAGGGATCTTTTCCTGATCAAATTAGCTAGCGTAGTCACATTAAAAAAATGGATGCAAAAAGGAGTTTTTTCAACACTGTTCCCTCCCGTTACTGGATTAATTCACACCTGGTAGGGTACCCTGTGCCACATAAGCCATCCAAATGGAGGTACAATACCTTACAGCAGTGACTGCTCCAAATTCCAATGAGGGAAATTCCAATAATTGAATTCAAGTTTGGTAACTGAGATAGGACCACAGCAGCACATGCAAAGACCAAGTACCATTCAACCGTGGTCATAGGTTTGGAATGAGTTATGATATTTTGACAACCAAAAATGGTTGTCACTATGCACACTGTATCTCCAAACAATCGAGTGAAAGCTTAGCACGCAAACCGAGGCCATGGAAATATTATTAAAAAACTAATAAAAGTATGTGAAATGGTCCATATATACGAAAAGGGTTTGAAATAAACTTGATTTTAGAAGAAAACATAAAGACATTTGTTAGTTATTATAAATTAAAATTATTATTTTCCCTCTTAAAAATAAGTTTGATTAAAAGTGATAAATTGTATTTTCTACTTTAAGTCAAAAATTTATGTTGAATGTACTACTAGCTTATTTTTACAAATTCCGTCTAATATGGTCCTGGTCCAAGTATGAACCTTACTATTTTTTATATTTTAAGAAAATATTATATTATTATTAAAAATTATATATATTTGTTTTTTTATTATACATGGTAAGAATCCATTTTTAGACTATTTTTGAGTGATACTTACTAAACACATCCATTTTTACACTCTCCTCTATAAATTCAAACTTAATCTTTCTACAAAGAAAAGAAAAGTTGACATATATATCATTAGTTATAAACCATTATTTACACTTGAATAGAAGGCAAGCGAGCAACAAGCTGCGCCGCTAGACCTTTTTGGATGGCAAAACCAATCCGCGTAAACACAATATTCATGGACCTAGGAGACATGACATTGCTATGCATGACCTTTTGAACTTTATGTAGAAGGCCAACAACCTCTGGTGCTAGGAAACCGAAAGTGTCAAAAGCAAATAGTATAAAAGCATGTTGATTGTCATAACACGCTTTCTCGTGTTTGGTCACCTTATTTGACGAAACTTTAAGGGCTGCCTGTCCTACGGTAAAAGGCCTGACACCTAATCTCACAAGTGGTGAAACCCCAGTCAAGTCTACACATGCATGTTTTCCTCCTACCCATCCGTACACCATAACATCTGCAGGCCTGAGTGTTGATCTTCTTTCTAGCAGGTCAGTCAGGAAGTTCACAGGCGCCTCCTTCTTCACTGAAACTCCTGCCCGTCTGAATATATCAAAAAGTACATCCCTAACAAAGTCGTGTCTGTACTTAAAGCCGGGAAGTTCCTTACAATGAACGACATGCTCCCCAAAAGTATCCAGGAACGCCTTACGACAAACAGGGCACACCTCATCAATAGGAAATAGTGGAATCATAAGGTGATATCTAAGGATAGTACGATACTCCACTGGTGACATATGCTGACCTAACCCATCAATCGGGATAGCTAGAAGAAAATCTTGAGCATGTGGTGCTTGCAAACATCCAAAAATTGCCTTCTGTCTCGTGGTCATGTCAAACTTAACTTCCATATCCTGAACACTTTTACTAAAAAGAGCACTCGCCAAAACATGTTGTGCTTTAGGAGGGACGGTGTCTTTGCTAGTAAAACTGCTAACATCAAAATCTGAAATTGTACCATGAAGACCATCCAAAGCATTATCAAAATCAGAGTCCATGCCACATAAGCCACTATCTCTCAAAATATGATCTTGTAGCACCAAAGATTGTGCCCTAGAAGCCACAAAAGCGTACGAGGAAGCCTCTAATGCTGAGTACAAATCCAACCCTCCAAACCTAATAGGTAAAGAAGCCAACCTCCATTGAAGGTCCCGAAAGAAAGGACCTCCACCAACTACAATGTCCTCAACCGCTTCACGCTGCTCTTTATCAAACAACATAGCCGCTTCCTCCATGTGAATCGGTTGGCACGTCCTTAAGCCAAAGAAAAGTTTGGCAATACCCATGCACGGTCGAAGTAGAAGAAGCTCACTTTGAGGATCTCGTAACTGAGGAAGAAGATGCATTAACTCAGCAGCTCTGGAAGCTCTCTTCATGGCCAACCCCTCAATAAAATATTTATCTCGGCTAACAGCCCCTCCGAGCAATTTAACCCCCAACGTCGGCCTCCCAATATCCGCAGGGAACAACCCCCCACGATGTTTATTACACATGAAGGTCAAAAGATCTCAGTCTTACGAATATTCAATTCAAAGCCTAATTCTATCCCAAAAACCCGAATGATGTCTAGAGCTTTAGCCACCTTCTCTGAATCTCCTACAAGAGTCCCATCATCAAGATACCAAGTATGAAGAAGAAGTTTGCAACTATCTCTAATCAGATGAATAAGAGGGTGTAACACAAGAGCAAAAAAGAGCGGCCCTAATGGGTCGCCTTGTTGCACTCCAGTAGCAGACATAATATGTCCAACACCAAGGTATAAACTCGCTGCCTGTCCATAAAGAAACTCAACCCATAAAGAAATAGATGGGCATCTCAATCTCGCGTCACGTAGTAGTGCCGACCTATCTACCAAGTTGAAAGCATTCGAAAAATCTACTGTAAGCATAGTCAAGGAACCATCTCCATGTCGCAGGTTCAACAGTCTGTTGACATTGTGCAAAATGGTCTCCGCCCCACCTGAAACCCCCACACCAAACTGAAAGTCATAGGAATACACAATAGACAAGATGCTTTCGTGCACTGGAGCTGATAGACTTCAGACCGGGATGAGTGGTGCATTTGGAAAGTCATAGGGAGTTTATGCTGGGGTAGCTATTGGGCAGGTCATTCTTTCAGTCCGCTGTAATGAAAGCAATAGTCATCATGCAGAGGAGGCCTTTCGTCGTGCCAAGTTTAAGTTTCCCGGTTGTCAAAAGATCATTGCAGATTTAGATTTCAATATACTTGGCCTTTTCTTCATTGGGTGGTTTAACTCTTGTTACCGTTGCTTTAAATGTTTTTTCAGGGGATTCACCAAGTTCAGCAGGACTAATTATCTGAGGTACAAGTTACAGAACAGGATTGTGCCTGATGGTGTGAATGCAAAGGTAATGTGAAGCACATGCATTATTGTCTGTTAACATGGATTGTGATAATGGTTGGAATGAATGGAAGCATATTTCAGTTTTGTGCATGAATTGTGCTTTGTGTATTTGATCAGCACTTTCACTAATTTTGTGTATGTAATTGCACTTTCAATTAACAAGTTTCTATTAGCCGATTCAAAAAAATAAATAAATTAACAAGTTTCTTTTTGTGGTTTTGCAGCTTCTTGGGTGCCATGCACAGTTGGCTAACCGTCAACCCGGACAAGCTTTCTTAAATGCTAGTGTTAATGCTTAGGATTGTCTTCAGAGAAAAAATTAGTTTCGATCGGATTTGTTTTGCAAGAGTAATTTTGAAAGTTATGTTGTCTGCACATTAATTATATTTTACCGAGTTGCCTTAATTTCCTTTTTGTGAACCATCTTGAATGGTTAATTAATGATTTAATGTTATATTTTGATATGATCCGTCTGCCGTTGCTTCTTTTTTGCATGTGATATCCACCTGAACAATGTACTCTTTGACTTATATAGTTCAAGTGTTGAACAGATTCTGTATAATTTGTTCATGTTTTGAAAAGTCTCAACACACTGGTCCTGTAAATTGATAACTTTATGAGTGCATAATGCATTTACTTTTTATGAAAAAAGGACCGGTGATTAAGAGTGTATATTTGTAGATTCTTGAGAATAAAATCATAAAAATGCATAAGTCTATGTTTGTTACAAGTTTATTAAATTTTATTCCCGGGTATAAAATGTTCACGGGAATAGAAAAAATTTCCCAAGGAAAAGGATGGGAATAAAGTTCCCATAGAGATGGGAATAAATTCATAAATTGTTACCTATTATAATCCCTATTTTTATGGTTCCTGCGAATATTATAAAGTTAACCAAACATATTTTTCCTAAATATCTTGGAATAAATTTCCCATCTTTATATTCCAAGGAATGTTATTCCTAGAAATAAATTTGATAAACTTAAAACAAACACACCCTAAATACTATGTTAAAAGAGTGTGTTTGCTGTAGGCATTTGTCTACGATTATTATTATTATTGTTCAGTTATTACTTGGTGACAATATATAGTATATTTTTATTTCAAGGGGATTATTAGGTGGGGGTTTCTATAGTACATCCTTAAATTAAGGTGTATCGATACACCTGTTTCATAAATCAATAAATTAATGATCATTTTTATGTAATAAAGAGCTATTTGTCGACTTTTATAATTTAGAAAATATTATTTCATAAGACAAAACATAATTTTATTGTTTATAAGAATCATACTACTTTTTTTACATTTTATCGAAAAATCATAATCAATATTCACTGTTATAGTAATAAAAAATTTAAAAAGTTGAATTTTGCTTCGCCGACACTCTTGAGAAATAAAATATAGTTATTATAAATTGTAAATGATAGAAAATATTTTCTTACTAAAAAAAATAACTCATTAAACTATTAATTTAAATATAGGTGTACCGGTACACTCAAATTTTTCGAGTGTACCGTAGAAATTGCCTATGTTGAAATTATTTATTTCCTTTTAACATTAGTTGAGCAACTTAAAAGTGTTTTCCCTTGAAAAAAACTTTTTTTTTGAAAGGATTTAAATTTGAAAAGAAATCAATTATATATATTTAATTCCATTTAATGATACGGTTAATTATCATTGCTCCATTTAATTTACTACTAATTTGATTTCAAGGAATATATTTTTGCTCAAAAAAAGAAGATGTACATGTACCAATTTGCTAAAAAAGAATTACATGTACCAATATATATATCAGTTCCGTGTTAAGGACATGGATTAAAAATAATTTACATATGAACAATTGTAAGCAATTAAGGCTTGTAAACTATTTGTATTTGACTTGCCATCTACTTTTAACACTTTTTTTTGTTGAAAGAAAGTACATTTAACATCTGTGCAAGACAAATATTTATAATATAGATAGATAGATAGATAGATATAGAAATATACTAAGACAGATGAGACGGCATAGGGATATGGATTATCATCGGTTTGGCTTTGCATGTGAACCTAGCTAGACATATTTTGGTGCATGGTAAATGGTAAAGTTAATTAAAATAAGATCTTTTTCATTTATTTCCAATATGAAAAGGAACCTATTGAAATTTATTGAATTGATTTTGCATAGACCGCATAAGATGCTTGTTTTTTTTTCTTTTCTAATTCTTTTAAACTTTTGAAATATGTGGAGAATTGTTGTAAATTTTAATATATTTCAAAAGTTTTAAATATTTTGTGTCTCATGTTTTTAATTGAGAAATATAGAAAAAAAATTTAATAGAAAATTATTATCATATTATTAATTATAATGTTTGACTTGGTCTTATATCCATGTTTTAATTCCAAAAGTTTTAAATATTTTGTGTCTCATGTTTTATTTACATCTCTTGAATGCGGCAATAACATTGTGTTTTTTTTTCCTTAACTAGTAATTTGTTTGAGCAATTATTTGTTGAGTCAATGCATAACGTTCCTTTTAATAGCTATTTATAGGGCATTATTCTTGCTTGATTCAACAGTGAAATGATGCCTATAAAATGAATAGTCACGTAGTGAATGAAAATGTTTTTTCACGTGGCTATAATCAGTATCAAAACAATAACATGCTCCTCATTTCCAATTGTTTTTATGAGTTACATCTTTCAGGAAATATTTTTCTTCTCGGTTCTGTTCCCTTGATTTGACATGGAGAAGGGTTTGTTAAATCATGGGAGATTAACGTATAATTACGCGGATTACAGACAGCGCCATCACCAAATCTCAGATTTTTCTTTGTCGTGTAGTCTTTGCAGATGATTCTACAATAAGTTTTATTCAAATTGTCTCAAAACGGTGATCTAATTCTACAACAAATTAAGACAGATAAGTTTCCTTAAAATCTCTCTTAATTATTCCCATTAACATAAATTGATTCTTATATTAATATCTTGATTATTATTTATAGAGATAATTTTATGTTTAATTTTTAGAACAATTTCTAGCTTGAAAACCACCAATCTATACAGAGTTTATAAAGTACAAGATAGCTTGCGGTCACTTTTATGAGAGAGAAGGCCGGTGTGTGATGACGTGTTTTGTTTTAGTGGGTGGTGGGTTTGGAGTGTGGTTTGGCTATGAATATAGAAATTACAAAATATTGTGCAGCGGATCCCACACAACCTTGTGTGTGTGGCTCTCCGCCAGTGGCAATATTGTGCATATGGATTGTTGTTCGTACGGGTATTAAAGTGAGTTTTTTGCCACCGTAGTAGTTTTGATTACACAAGAGGAAAGAACTGCAATGGAAATTACATGCTACTTCCGTTTCTAAATATAAATAAAATTGACTTGTTAGATTTATTCAAATTAATGATGTATGTGGTTCATATTATGGATCACATACATCGTTAATTGAATGAACTTAAAAAATTAATTTTGCTTATATTTAAAAACAGAGAAAGTATATAGGAAATTAAGAAGATGATTGATCATGTTGTCTTTAATTTTTGAACCCATTAATATGACCCTTTTTAAAATCTAAAATATGACCCTTAAAAATACGACCCTTTTAAAAATCTAAAACAAATGAACCCATTAATTACTAGGACGTGTTTTATGGTATACCCTACATATTAATTTATACACTAACTCAAAATATACATATTCCTGAAAATGGAGGAATGCTCACAGCACTTTACAAATTCCATTCTCATGACATATCAAGATTTGTGCTTGGATTAACCAGTCTCTTTGTAGTAGTGAATTGTTTGGGTTCATTCCAAATGTACGGCATGCCAATTTGTTCTCAATATAGTGTTATGTGGTGTCTCAATTGGTTCTCGGGAACATATGGTATTGGTCTTAGTGGCATATTGATTGCTGCTAGCATATTAACAGTGGCGTAGCCCGACCTTATTTCAGGGGGTAGGATTATGACTCACTTTGATAAGGTCCTGGGTACGCCTTTAGGAAGTGTAGGATTATGATCACTTTGATAAGGTGGATTTTTAACTTTATAGTTTATGAGAAGGAGTCTTGGTACAAGGTAAAGTTGTTGTCATATGACCTTAATAGCTTTTCTGCATATGCGAGAGTTTTAGTGCACCAAAATGTCTTTTTTCATAGCATATGAGCTCATATGATCAAAGTAGACCTATTTAATAACAATTTTTTCTTACGAACTTATAACAATTTTTACTAACTTATAACGTCTTTATAAGGTATTTAAACCGCTGTAATTTTTTGAGTACAATGTAAATGGAGTAATGTAATTTTCCTAAATATATATAATTTTTATTTTATGAATTAAAGTTTAAAAGTTTGAACAACTATAAGGATCAACTTTATTAGATGAATATTTGCTAGGAATGTTCAAATATAAGATTTTAGCATCGCCAGTACATGACAAACAGATGATCAGAATGTCAAGGGGTAAAGAAAACAAGGACAACTGTTTTGTCCAGAAAAAGGACGAGAAAGTCAAAAACTAAAATAAACAAAAAACAAAACAAAAAAGGAGCATGCAATCAACTTGTAATAGAATCTTGACTCAAACTTCACTTCATTTCCTCTAACTTCATAATCATGCGTTTGCTGAAAATCTAGTTCTACCGAAAAAGCCAAGATCGAAGTTGCAACCCGTAGACGAACATGACACGGTTAGTCGTATGACCACGGCTACGACACCAAATGCTAGGATGGAGAACACGGTTATAAGGATCGACTTTATGCTGTTAGTTAGCCATGCCCAGGGCCCTTTCCCCTTCTCCATAGAACTGCACTCAAAGTCACATTTTATAATTTAGTTAGTGAATAAAATCTGTTCTCATAATCAATACAGTAAGTGTTTTTGCTAAAACAACTCAAAATAAATAACATTTTCAATTCTATAAGCAATATCAATTCGACTTTAAATCATTCAAACATCATAAATTCAATTCAACAACCTTTAGAATCATTTTTTACTCTCTAAAATTGAAACCAAACACATGCTTAATATTCATCTCTTTTCCAAAGATCCATGATATGTTATCAAGCATAACAAAAGATAAAAGATTGAATAATAAATTTTTCTATTGATAAATCAATTGCATAAGTAAATTTGTGTTTTTCATTTTTTTTCTCATCATCTACATAAAGCCATATGAATTTACGTAACAAAAAATCTTAAAGTTTACATACACATGTCCATAATCGTTGCGGTAATCATGATATTGTAGAAAGTGATGCGTATGGTGAGTTACATGTTTCCTAATTCGGCAAGTCATGAGGTTCAAAAACAATTTTGATCATAATTATCTAAACAACATAAATTTACAAGAATCACTTATACTTTAATATATCTAAACATAAATAAATTCAAAACAACTCAATTTTATTCAAAAATCAAATCAATTCTCCATACTCCGTAGCCGCAAACACAACAGTTAATACTAACCTTTTCGAAGCTGTTGTAGCACAGAATGTGATGAGGTAGTTAGTTGACGCACAAATACCCTGGAAAATTTTGGCGGCATCCACGTTGGCAAGAGGACAAGCATCAGTGAAGAATTTACAGTACTTAGAACCGCCGGATGACTGACACAGATTTTTACATGCAACACAATCACTCCTTCTCATCACTTGTACTTCGCTTGGACATAGCGAGTTCAGGTCCACCTCGCAGCCAACAGTTGTGCATTCTCCGATACCGTTTCCATCTTTAGGTTCAATCATTATTGGGAGGTTAAAACCTTGTATGTAGCTGACTTTGAAAGAGTCTTTTCCACTGGAAGCGTTTATGGTGAATTCTGCTTGTGTAACCGGTGGGGTGGCGCTTCCATCATCACATTCCATGCTGGAGGATGCGCAGTCACCGGTGACGCATGCAAACTTGCGGTTGGCATCTTCAGCACAGAGAGTCCGTGCCCACAAGCGGCCAGACCACGAAGGGGGGATGGCGATATTTATGATACTGGACTCGGCAGGTGCAAGGGCAAAACCCGTTGTTGACAGCATTGGGGTGGTTGGCCGAGGTGAAATGGCGGGCCACACCGTGTGGTTGCACTTGTTCACGACTGTGAGTGTTGTTGGATAAGCGCCTGCAAATAAACAATACATTTAAGAAACGTCGTCATTGTCATACGGAAAAAGAAGAATCAGTGACATTCATAGAAAGCATAAAATAAGAAGATTTCTTGAAAAACAAAATAAAAAAATTGGGTGAGTATGCGTATGTATACCTGCGATGCTGTGGAAGAGATAGAGAATCACAAAGTTGGTTGCAAACTGAGTTCCCGTTAACATGGTTACCTGAGGGTTTGGGTTGGTAACAATTTGGGTGCAGGCAAATGGTTCTATCTCTTCACTACCCAAAAATGGTTCTATGTTTTGAAACAATTAATTTGTAGTTGCATTTGTCAAAGATTGCATGTGGCGTATCTTCCTTGTTGGGACCCATTCCATGTAACCCCAAGCTTTCTAGATATATGGTATTAGTCATTAACTTTGCTTATGTGGCGGATCTTCCTTGTTGGGACCCATTCCATGTAACCCCCCAAGCATTTCCTTGGGACCCATTCCATGTAACCCCCCAAGCATTTCCTTGGGACCCATGTTTTCCTTGGGAAGTTTATTCATGTACAAGTTCATCAAAGCAATGATAATAATTTAATAAAGGTTAGTGGACCTATATGTTTGGAGTATTAACGGACAGAATAGGTTGAAATGATTCTCCACTTGTTATATGTAAAAACGTATTCCCTCTTGTCGCTTAAGAAATGTATGTTTTATAGTCTATTATCATTTGGTGAGTTGCAATGTGCCATTGTTAGTACATCTTATTTATATACGTAACAGCTTTGCGTACATCAAAATTGAATCAATAGAAAGAAAATTCTTCAAAAAACAAATTCAATATAAAGATAAATAGCATTCGGACCAATTATATTTCTATTTGGATAATGAATCATTTGATTAATTGATATTGACCAATTATACACATCTTAATGAATCACTCAATTTTTAGTTTTATGTATGTATTTGGCTGTTGTGTCCTGTCTCTGATGAGCAATTAGATGTGTATCAATATTGAAATTGAATTATTTTGAAATTGAATTATTTTCAATGTGTTGAATGATTTTTGAAAATGAATGTATTTGAATTTAGTTTAATTTCACAAACTTTATATCATTTTGAAAGTTGACTGATTTTTTTGTCTTAAGTGTTAAATGTGTTAGTTTTTTTTTAGTGAATTTTGACTGTTTGAATGTGTCGTGTTTTAAAGATTGAGTGTTGAATGTTACTTCTGTCTTGCACTTATTTTTTGTTATGTTAGTAGTTTTGTGTTCAGGACAGATCTTGGATCAGTAGACTGTAGATAATTCATGAACATTGGCAATTGGTTTTTAGATTAATACTATTCTACTTCGTCTAGGCAATGATATTTGAGTTTGGATAAGTAAATACGTTTGAAGGAGGTAATGAATGTTTATGATGATGAATGTGTGTGTCATCGATCGTGTAACTTACGTGTGTTAATGTCTCGTGGGTCCTATTGTCAACCTTTAGGCCACATTGGGATTGGGAAAGACATGTATACTTTTTCTAACTCTCCTTCGGTTAACATATTGTGCAGGCAAGAGAAAATACCATAAATAAAGACAAAGATCTAAATCTAACTTAGGACCCGACTCTCCGAAAAGGACACGACCACTAGGCTAGCTAGCTACGTACCATAAATCCATGCCTTAATTTAATGTTCAATTGAACCATGAATCTGAGGATTTTAATAACACCATTGATTTGTTATTCCACTTGACCAACATATATGTTTTTTTTTTTTTTAAGGAATACATGTGTCGCGTCATTTTTCGGAGATCAGGGCTATTTGATTAGCTTTTGACCCCCATATTGTAGTATCTTGCGGGAACCATTTGATTTTAATTAATTAACGTGCTATAAACTTGCTTTGTTTAAAAGAAATGGAATTAAAGTGATTTAAAATAAGGACCTAATTTATCTACATTTTTGAAAAAATAAAGCGTGGGTATTTTGTGGTGACATTGGATCACAGAGAAAATAAAAAAGCATACACACGCACGCACCTTGCGAAAAATAAATATGCACAAATAAATAAATAATAAAATGAAGAATGATAAATCTAAACCTATACAAAATACAAAAGAAAAGAAAAATCAATGAAGAAGAAATAAATAAAAAATGCAAAGGGGCCACCCGGTTCTCTTCATGATAGAATCTCTTTAACTTTGAAGAGCAGCCAGCAACACCACTTGTTTTGAACAATTAAAATTGAAGGAGATATCAATTCTGTAAAAATTCCCTCGAACAATTCTATGCAGACTGTAAATTTAGGAACCGTACTGCAAAACAATGGACTAAACAAACAAACAAAAACTAGGCACAAACACGGTGAGATGCTTGTACCTACAGTAGCCAAACAGACATAAAACAATACTAAGAGTAAAAGAAACACAAACAGTAGCGCATCAAATTGCTTCCAATGGATTGATGGAATTAAGCAGCATCAATGAACAAGTAATACGGGACCCACAAGCAATGATAATTGTCAAATAAAAAGGAAAACAATAAGAGAAATTAAAACTAGGACAGCAAGCAATTAATTTGGAATTCAAACGGAATCGATAATTCAAGCAATGAAAATATGTGGATAATATGGCAATAGCAACAATTCTCAATTAAAGTAGATATGCGCAGCACACATAGAGTAATTGGGATTGAAATATAGCAGCAAGTGGTTAATTGAATTTGCATGACTTGAATTCAATATAGCATGTAGCAATGGAAAATAATAAGCATAATTTGGAACTAGCTCCAGAAAAGAAATGGTTCACGGCTTGGAATCAAAAGGGAGTAATTCAATTGCACTATATTGGAATAAAAAAAGATATAATCAAAACTTGAATATTGGAATTTAGTGGAAAAGTATTTATGCGGAATTCTCTTGTAAGCTACGGCAGCTAGGTTAACAAAATAAAATGAAATTGAAAAACTAGAAGCTAAAAAAGGTTTTCAGAATTTTAACACTAGGAGCTAAAATGTGTGTGAAATTGTTGTTGCGGCTTTGTGTGTGTTTGGCTGCCGTCCCCCTGTAATTGTGTTTTGCAGGTTTTCTTTTATAGCACTGTATTTGAGGTTAGGGTTTGTTAGGAATCAGCAGAAAGTTTTGTGGCTTGAGGAGGAGGAAAAGGAACTTCTGATGCTGGATTTGGGATCAGCATGGGAAAGAAACGCGTTGTGAATTTTACAGCCTGTGCTTGGATCGGGACAAATTTTGGATATGGACAAAGAAATAAAAATAAAAGAAGATAAAGACTAAACAAAACAAACAGGATAAGATTAAAATAAATAAATAAAAAGATTAAAAAGAAAACAAACTTAAATAAATTAAAGTTAATTAAAAAACTTAAATAAATTAAAGTTATATTAAATAAAAGATGGAAATTAAAATTTTAAATTTAAAATAAAAATAAAGAGAGAAGAGGGCACGACTCGGAACCAAAAATGAGGTATTTTAAAATACCTCTCTATCGAATTTTTTACTGAAAATTAGAGATCGATTAGGGTCAGACGACGTATGAATGTAGGGTCCGACGACACGTGTTAATGGTATCATAGGTCAAAAATTGGGGTATGACAATATGTTTTGATAACCAACTAGAATATTTAACACACACCTCAAACAAACATCATTCATCTATAATCTATGATCTATAATCTATAGCTTAACTATCTATAAAGACAATACCCATTTTTGGTATGGCCTATTTTACTTCCACAATTACCCTCATCAGTTACCACCTAATTACATTTATTTTACTACCCTCAGTCACTCGGTTATACAACCAACTCTAATAATTGTAATATGCCATGCAATTGGGTGTACATAATTCAAATGTCAAAAGCAAAAATGAAACAAATGCCTTAGAAAAGAGAGATGAGAAACTACCATAGCAATTCTCACGTGAAAATAATGTTGCATATAACTTCGGTTTCAACATACTATAATATTGGTTCTCTCAAAAAAAAAAAAATACTATAATATTGGTAAATATCTTTTTCCTTTTTGGAACTTTTTTTTTTCTCTTGTGCTTTTACACATCTTTTTGTTTTGTTTGTATCTTTTGTTTCATGTTCTCTCTCTTCTTCTTTATGTTATTGTTCAACACCCATATGAATGTTCATTTTAATGGCTTAATTCTTCTATGAAATTCCAACTATCTTCCTTCTTTTTAAGATATGAAAAACAAAACCGGAGATGTTGTAACCCTATGACTTTATTCCTACAATGATATATGTTTCGTGAGAAAAAAGATAAAAAAAGTTGAAGGGGTAGAATTAGAGGAAACTGGAACATGTATTGAACAACAAAAATAATGTCTGTTTCTTAATTATCCTATAGTGTCGGTTTGTCTTGCTTTTGTTTAATTTTAGATTTATTCACTTAGATATACTTTTAATTTTTTTGAATTAAAGTGTTAATTTTTCATTACATAATTGATGTCTTAATTTAAAATTTCATATTAAAAATGTTTCCAATTGCATGAACCGCGTTCAGAAAAATACCATAGTTTTGACGCAACATTTAGGCACACACATACTAAAATACTTATCATTTAATTATTTTATCAAGAGTTGGGATATATTGACTCCAATAGTAACTCCAAAGAGTTACTCCAAATCTTAACCCTTCATCTTAATAATAATTAATGGCTAAGATTAATTACTAATAATTCCTAGGTGTGGTTAAATCAGGAGCATTGCATAGCATCGGTGCAGTTAAAGTAAATTCATCCCTTCCCTTTCAACCTTTTGAGTTTCGTGGCAATGGCACACACACCTTTGCCTAATAACTCCATTGATATATTTTTTTTAGAGATACCAACGCCATTGATTTTAAAATTTCAAATTTTAGAATTTTAATTTTCAATATCATTTTATCCTTCTCAAATGGAGATATTTATTCTTTTTAGGTTTTATTTTGTATTGATGCCACTGTCATGTAGTGATGTGGAAAACAATCGGTGCATTGAAACCAATTCAACATGTGAATCAAACATTCTAAAGAAGCCTACACCAATTTATGAAGAAAAAAAAAACTCTTTTGACAGTCGTTGATTGCAAATTAATGGAATTATGATGTGTTCGATTATTCATAATGAAATTTTCTATGAAACCAATTTCTCGTACATAATGATTTGTAGCAGTGATAAAATAGTGGGAAAGGTACTAATTCTTCTAGATTGAAGGCAGACATGTTTGTATCAAAATCAATCTCTCCATGTTATTTGCCGTCGGAATGAGGAAGAAGATCTGAGATGTGAAAAGTACATACCATAGGGATTATTAAGAATCAATTATAGCCATTAATTATTATTATTAAGATGAAGGGTTTAGATTTGGAGTAAGTCTTTCTTGGAGTCAATATATCCCTCCCCTTTTAACAATACATGTTATTTAATTATTTTGTCTTTCCACTTTTTTCAAATGTGTCGGTATTCTCAAATATTGGCCTTAAATGATCATAACCAAAAAAAATTATCATAAGGCACTCATGTGTATGAATCTTAGAATTATTTATTGTTTAATTAAATATTTTACAATTTCATGTTGAATCATCTTTTCGTTCTCATATCTGACTAATATCCACAAGAAGCAAAAGTAAAACTTCATTGGCAATTAGGATTATAAAGAAGGATTCAATTCATTAAAGAAAATGTTTTATTGTTGAAACGCAGTGAGAGAGAGAGAATAAATAAATAGTATGTTTTTTTAAGAGAGAAATAATTAGAGAGCTAAGAGAAAAATGTAGAGAAAAAGAGAAGAGTTCAAAGTTTTTTGTTTTGTAATCATGTCAGATTTCTTTCGAATAATATTTACAAGGATTAATTAAGTTTTTAGTCCTATAAATATTTACAGTTAGTCCCAATAAAATCACAATTTTTAGTCCCTGTTATATTTTTCTTAAGCATTTTAGAGATCAAAAATGTTGATGAAATTTTTTGACAAGGACTAAAAATGTTGATTGAAAATTTTTATTGAGACTAAAAATGCTGATGGAAATTTTTATAGGAACTAAAAAGTGTGATTTTATTTTGTAAGAACTAAAAACAAAATTCTAAATATTTATAGGGACCATTTCCTTAATTAACCCTATTTACAATTTTGTATAAGCCTAAATAATGTTATTCTGTCTTTATGTCCCAGATTTATTTGTTATGTGGACGATTTCAATACAAGTTCACACGTTATTTTTTTTAAAAAAAAGTTACTTTCCTCAAAAATAAAATAAAAAAGTCACTTAATTGCTTCAAAACAAATAAGGTTTTTGTTAGCGGAGTTCCAGCTCCATAATTTCTTGCAGTACATTTAGTAGTATTATTTAGAGCAATTGTTTAGTGGTGATGAAGATTCACTCGATTGTTAACAAGTTGATTTGTGTGTTTAACTACCACCGTCATAATGACTCTTTTGGGTGGATTATCTAGAAATGCCTCTATAAATGCTCTTTGAACCGTGAAGATTAAATACCAAAATACTAAATGTGTGTGCACAAAACACTACGAATTAATCCTTAGATTTTCTTGGATCTAGAAGCATTTTTCTTTGGAGGTGCTCTCAACCGTCCTCACCTTTTTATTTTGATATTGCCTTAACATTTTATTTTTTAGTATACATTATCTTTGGTGTCCGGGGTTCTTTTTTTTATTTGGCTAACACACACATATATGGGGCTGCTAACTTACACCCACCTCAAACACTAAGGTGCAAGTTAGCAAGTTGCACCCACTTATAATTTACTAAAACACTCTTTTGCTTATATTCTAATTAATTTTAAATAGAAAGGTAATTTTGTAACTGGCTTAAAAAAGATCCTTGAAAAAAGAAACAAAAAAGAGAATGATATGTTTAAGGTACAAAACATGTAATAAAGACAAACTGTTAAGGAAACAATATTTGAAATGATGAAAGTGAGTGTAAATTAATGAAGGTTGCTAACTTGCACCTTAATAATACTTATAAAAATGAGTGTAAATAATCAAGTGGGTGCATATTGCTAACTTACACTTTAATGATTTTAAATGGATGTAGCTTGGTATGCCGTTCAACACTCAAAGAAATACATGATATAGCATTGGTATAGCCGTTCAACACTCAAACATTCTTATTTTATAGCTCGTATCCCATGTTATGCTCTTTTAAAATTTTCGATGTGGGGCTTACAAACAAAGTGCTATGAAAATTTAAAGAGAAATCTACTTGTTATCCAAACAAAAGGGTTAGGTTAAAAAAGTAAATGTTAAACCAAAGGAAAATTCATTGTTTAGGCATTGGCATGGAGCTATAAATCATCCACGTATGAGATGGCAAGAGGATATTCAAGCTATGAACCCTGATAGTGAACACGATATTTACATGTCGACAAAGGTTAAAAAAATTGAAAATAAACTAATCGAGTGTAATTACATTTGTCTTTGAAAAGGAAAGATTATACGATTTTTTTGACAGAGGGATTTGTACGTGTCTATGTCTCCTTATACGGGATGATGCGTTCACAAATATTTTTATTTTTATTTTTTAATTTTTTTTAGTTTTATTGTGAACGGGTATCCTTTGCACGCAACCGTAACAATTAAGCAAGTTATAGTTGTAATACAAGTGTCTTTAAATATATTAATCATGAGAATTAAATGAATATATAAGATACGGTTCAATAGCGTGTAATAGTTGCAATACACTTGCCAATATATCGATGAATACTTGAAACTAACATTATTTTTTAATACCTTATATAGCAGAATAGTTGTATTTATTGGCAGTAGAATAAAAGCAAGCAAGCGAAAATGAGTTTAGCCAATATATTAATATTCCAAAGGTGAAATCTATTTACAAACACTCAGAGGACCAAAATAGCTAGAAACATGAAACCGTGAATCACAATTAATCAAATGAATTAGTTTCTCTCACACTATTATTACTCCTAACTTTGTTTAACACAAAACACACCAACTGCAACAATCCAAATAATTAGAGTAGCCATTATTAAATATGATTAATTGGCAAAAATTAATTCATTAATACTTTGGAGAAGTTTGAATTCAATAGACTGGGAACAACAAAACATCTTAGTACATCACCAAGAGCAAACCAAAAAAATAAAATAACTGACTGATAAGTAACATAACATTACACACAATACGAATACAATTGAACCAAAACGGGGACAATGAAAATAAGAAAATAGCAGACATAGCTTTTCAAACTAATCCTTCTCAACCTTATTGCACTTCACTTTCCGAGTTTTGTAGGTTGAGTTATCCACCAATTCAGTACCAAGCTTTGGAGGGCCTACAATGTCAACGGTCCGCTTGCCACGTAATTTTCTACACGTAGTAGTCTCAATGACGGTTTGGTTATTATCACTCTGCCTGTTGTCAGACTTGGTTGAATCCGTACTCTCAATTACAGGGTTTGTAAAGGACCAGGAACTCGTATGTTGCAGCTAGAACACAAATAGACGAATCAGAACACATGGAGGAAAAAACGCCACTATGTAGCAGCTGCAATACAGAAACACTGCTGCTGCACTACATTAGTCAACATGCCAAAAACCTGCTCAAAATTATGCAGAAAATCACCTCGATCTCGCTACAAATTATGCAAAAAATTACCTTGAACCAGCTCTGAATAGTTAAGCACACATCTGGATATGAAAATAAAGAACCACATTCCATAAACATATATTTTGGAAGAAGACTATAGTAGCATTATAAAATACATGCCCATGAGTAAAGTTCCAGTTCGGTCTCCAAAACCATTCTTAATACACATGCATCATATCATATAAATTATATTGCTAGATGACATAAATAATTTACAATGAGAGGTGTATAAACTATTCTATTATGATAAATCAAAACCCTTGTAAAGCTCTTGTGAGATGATTTTATACCTGAAAGTTGAATGAAAGAGTTTAATGCATGGAAATTTTGAAGCATTCAAATCAAATGAAGTATACCAAACTTGTGGAAAATTATTTTGCAATGAAATGAAGCATTCAAATCATGATTCAATAAAGAATAACCACGGATAGTGCAAAACACTGATATTCAATTGGATTTACCTTGTTAGCTGCAAGTATTCTAAATTTGATCTTCATCTCATAAAGATAAGCATCATTGGTTTCCTCTTAAACATGCTCCAACGGAACTGCAATTAATAAAGTAAACATGATATTAGAAATATTAGAAAGAGTTAAGTTTGGAACAATGTAAATCATGTGCCAAAGTAAATTATAGTGAGTTATATATGCATCATATCAAAAAAACTCTTTTTGATTAAGCTTCTATGAAACATCCATGATCAATAGATGAAAAATAAAATGCAGCAAACCAACTATCAACCATCTACATGATCAATAGATGAAAAAACCTTCACCTCAGATTCGTCATGTTGTGCCACCGTCTCAAAGTTTCCGGCAATGGTCACCCATTACGCGCAGAGAGAGAGAGGCCGATCACAATTGGAATCTAGGTAAAATGATAGAGATAAGGCAAAGCTTATTTTTTAAGAACAGTTGAGAAAGAGTCTTACAAACAAAGATTAAACTAATATATCTTAATGTCTACTATAGCATTCTTTAAAACTAATCACAACATGTATAGGTAGTTTAAAACTAATCACACTATGAGTTGTGACATATTACAAATCAAATTTGACCAGATGAATTTAATTACTCCTCTCCAGGCATTATTGTCTCGATAAATCTATACCAAAGCAAAACACCAAGACACAAAACCGACAAACCTTCAATTTATAACTCTCTAGCAGCAGATACAAAAGCAACACAAAAGATACCAAAATGAATTCCTTCCTGACCAAAACATCATCAGTTTGAAAAAATATGAATACAGCACCACCAAGTTTGAAAATATCAAATTTACATTGTACTATACACTCAAAATCTACTATTTTATCCGAAGTTAGAGCAAACCTTGTTAAATATTAATTTTAATGCACACATTCCAATACATTATTTCTACATTTGGCTTCTAAACTTGTGCCTTAAAGCCACAGGTTAACATTTCCCAAAAGAAATATAAACAAATGCTACTAATGTGGGTGATAAGATGGTTTTCTCCTTATTTCCAGGCCCTTGCGTGCTTCTTTTGGTTTTTGTGATTTTAGTATTGCCTAAAAATAGTTTTTTTTAATAGAATTTTTTTTAATTATTTCATTTCTCACCATTGGTGAACTCATTTAATTTTTTTGTTCAATTTTGTATATAAATTTTCTTCAAAGTTCAATGTGATATAATCCATCAATTTAGTAGAAAATTTGTATTGCTATTAGTTGATTGGTTTTGCTTTGGTTTGAGGTATCGCATGTCATAATTCGGTCTATCCATCAATGTAGTAGAAAATTTGTATTGCTCTTAGTTGATTGGTTTTGCTTTGGTTTGAGGTATCGCATGTCATAATTCGGTCTATATCTTCTATATTTGATTTCTTATTAGTTCATTATCTCTCTCTCAATCAAGTGATTAATATTGTTTGATACGTATGTGAATGTGGTGCAGGGCGCAAATAACTATTTGATACATGTGAGATGAAAGACTATGGAGTGGAGAATGATGTCAAACTTTCAAACATTGCATTCAGGAGTGAAAGTGGATATTATCTAAATTCCTCTATGAAAGGAATTGCATTTCTATTATGTATTGAACAAGTAGTAAAAAAGTACCTTCTACTTTTTCATAATTTGATAGACATGAGGATGGAATGTTGGACTTGATGTTAGGAAGTGTATGTGATGTTGCTATGCTATACTGCGCTTTTTGTTTATGACTTTATGAAAGATGATGCATCAAATTGTTAAACGTATTGTGAAATGTATGATAAAATATTTTAAATCTAATTTAATTCAAACAATTTTTCCCCGTGCGGCGCACGGGTATACACACTAGTATTTTGTAAAAACGAACGTACATAATTTTAAAAATAATCAATTTTAGCTTAAATAAAAGAGTCCATTTACTTTCTGAACTAAAACTAACTCAAACTTTAGTATATTTTCTCCTTCAAATTTACGGATGTTGATGCGGTTCATGAAAATAATTAAAATATGTCTATGTCTCTTTAAACATTTTGGTAATTTTTAGCGTATTCCTAAAAGAGAAATTCTTGCATGGTCTTGCCCTTAACACATCATTTTTGAGCCCATCTAATCAAATAATTTAATACCAAAATAGGAATATATTACTTTGTGGCTTGTGCGCTAACCCACGATTTACTTTCCCTTCTCTCTCTGTTTTTTTCTTTTTTTTTGGAATGACTCAGGCTTCTTTTCTGTTACCTTGTCCATCTCTCATCATACCGATAATTCAATAATTCAAGTCTGGTAATTGTGTGAAGAATTCAGGTTTTTCTAATCATAATTGTCCATCTTTCTCTCTGTTTCGTTTCATTCCTTCCTTCCTCACGTCATTCATTCGGGAACAATTTCACAAACCCATCTCAACTGAGGTGGCAGATTACTAGTGACGGTGGTTGCACAGTGGAGAAGTTTGGCGGCGCACCACAGCGGCGGTTGTCCTTCTTTCTCTATTTTCCATCAAAACCCTTCTTTCCTTGTGTCGTGTGGTGGCGGCGGTGGCGCACCACGACGGTGGATTACAGTGATGGTATAATTCCTAATGATGACAGTGAACACTAATTTTAATTTTATTTCAACTCCAATCATTTGAATGGATTAGAGTGATTACAGTGATCATTGAAGAAAAAAATCTTAATTGGATTAGAGTGATTACAGAATACTAATTTTCAATTCCAATCATTGTTCTCACTATTTTTGTTTGAATGGTACTATTTGTTTCTGATGAGATTGGTGAATTGTTGAATTTGAGTATTTTGATTTGTCCTTTTATGCTATGTTTCCTTTGTCTTTGAGTTTGCCCAGGTTGAACAATTTGAAGGTTTTTTATGTTTACAGCTCTAACTTAATTAGTGAAATACCTAAAAGAATTGGATATATGTTTTATTTGGAGAAGTTGGATATGTCACAAAATGGTTTATGTGGATGAATTTCAAGTGGTTTGTTCATGTTGAAGAATCTGATCGCACATGTAGGAAAAAATACAAGAAAAATTTGATCAATGGAAGCCAAGTGCAAAAATTGTTTGTTATATTGTTGTATCAATGGAAACAAAATGTAATTGAGCATGTAATGTTGTGTAAAGATCCAAAGAAATTGTTAAGTGTAAGAATTGAAACCAAATGAAATTGATCCTGAAATGTTGAACCTCTGCTAAATTATTATTTGAATGGTTGGAACAAATAATTTGTTATGAAGAAGATGATGTGATTAAAATCCTTAAAAGTTGTAGACACCGCTGTAAAAGCTAAATGTTGAACCTATGTAAATTGTTGGAACCTCTCTAATATTGAATCTCTAATGCCTTAAAAGTTGTTCGCGGCTATAACAGTGCTGAATTAAACTCAACTAATGTGATTGCGGTAATTAAAGATGTTGAAAGTTTGATAAATTAAAGACATTGCGGCAATTACCTTCAGCTGATAACCATGAATATTTGAAACAAACTGAAGCGGCTGTGAGCTCGGCACAACAGACATACTATTTGATTTTCTGCACTATTATAGCAGTGCACAGCCGCATCTTTAAAATTATATTATCAGATTTTTGGTATTATTATAGCGGCTGGTTTCTACACTGTTACATCAGTGTACATGTTGGTTTCTGCACTGTAATAGCGATGTTACAGGTTCAAATTACAAGTTCAATTTCATCTTGTTATAATTCCAGCAATTGGTATGACTTTTTAGTATTTCACCTGTTAAACTATTGAGAGACAAACTCAACCCCTTGGAATTTCGCCACTTAAACCATGTTTTGACATATCCAACTTCTGTAAATATACATCAAAAATGCATAAAAAATAGGGCCAACTTTTAAAAGCAAATGAAGTTATATATTGATTTATTTTATTTTTTTTGCAAGGCAAAATGAATGCATTAAATTATAAGATCCAATCACAAGGTGTGTAAGGAGGAAAATATTACAAGATAAAGTTTAAAGAGAGTATCGGGGCTTAAAAACAACAAAGCCAAATTACACCAGAACAAACTAAAGATGCAGCTAAGACAAACTCATTAAAGAAAACTAGTGTTTAACCAATACTAGAAAGAAGAGGCAATGCTAAATTCCTAGCCATAACATTAACAATGACAATGGCAGAAACACTGCAAGATCTGTCCAGCTCAAAGGAAACTGACTTAAACTTCCATCATGTGATCTGCCCGGCACAAGGAGTGCTAAACGGGACAACATCATTACAACAGAACAGCCAAGACTACACCAGCAGAAACCGCAAAACAGTAGGGGAAAACAAGAAAAAACTCAACCGAAAAACACCACACACAGTCTCCCTAAAACTATCAGCACCTTTCTTGTCGAGTGGCATCTGAACAGCGACACAAATACAGCTGAAAATAGCAACACACAAAGGCCAAAACCGGACAGAAAAACAGAAGGGACAATTTGAACACCGCGAAAAAACAGCAGGAACACAGCAACACCTAAAACAGCCATCACCACTCACCCCACATCACAAATATGTGATCAAATGGTTATTATTTATCCTGAGAATTTCTACTTGGAGGTAACCAACTATGATTGTAAGTTTCCTACAACAAAAGATATTATTAATACCCATTATCAGAAATTAGTTTCATTTGACATATATAATTTAAAATAAACTAGGAATGATTACGTTTACCTGACTTAAATAGTTATATGGACCCATTCCTTGTAATAAGTCACTAAATGAAACTGATGGAGCATTTAAACCAGAACTAAAGGGATGTTGATGCTATTAGAGGATATAAAAAATAGTGTTAGCT
>Ga0315913_1001707_pt1 | contig 24773 bp, 11 predicted proteins | sample MpolsnodulesMG_FD_207736 | JGI IMG/M metagenome (GOLD analysis project Ga0315913, IMG submission 207736) | Medicago polymorpha root nodule microbial communities from Los Angeles, California, United States - small nodules | ecosystem: Host-associated > Plants > Roots > Nodule | place: USA...
ATGTACTAAAAGGAATGTTGGAGTAACATTTTACCTTGGGCATGCAAATATGGTATGGGGCTAGACTGCTAGATAACTACTAAAGAATTCTGAAGCAGGTTTTGGATGTCAACTATGTTTAAAATGAGTCAAACACAAGAGGGTTTTATCTTAGGGCTTTCTATGATTTTATAGGAAAAATGAAAAGAAGGTACCAATGCCTTATATCGACTATTTCTACCAACCATGCATAAATTAATACTTTCCTCCATCCCATACTTGTATGTGTCACATTTAAGAATATTGTGACAGTTAGAAAATAAAAATAAGAATGTTGTGAGTTTGTGAGACATCGCTTAAACAAAAATAATTAAATGTTTAGATTTTAAAAATAAATAAAAAGTAATTTCTCGTTCCTTTTGACGAAATTGAATACTTTTTTCCACAATATACTTGACAATTTATCATCTCATTCTACATAGGCAAGTGCATTTTCCTATCGAAAAACAATAATTAATATTCCTATGAACTTTAAAAACAACGTGTAAGCTAACATAAACAATAACTTTCTTGTTAAAAAACAATAACTTTCTACAAAAGTAACAAGTATAGAGTGGAACTGATAGAGTATGTGTGATAAAATAACGAGGGGAGATTCATTTTCGTCCCTAAATAAACTGCGAAACAAATTTGATCTTTGCGAAAAATAAAATAAAATTGTAGTTTTTGAGAATAAATAGTTAGGATAACTTATTCTCTACCTAGATCACCGTCAAAAGAAGGGACAATTAGACCTTCAACAATATATCATAATGGTGAAAACACTATTGCTTTACAAGGATAACTTTGAAAAATATTTTCTTTCTTTTGTAATAAAGAGAAATTTTTTTAATGTCCTATTTTTAGAAGGACTTAATTTGAAATTTGAGTTGGCTAAGTATTCATAGTGTGTTGTCAAATGCCATTTTTGTATCATCTTTCTCGATTTTCTGATTTATTACTAAGTGGAAAAATGACTAGCATGCATCTCCTATACATACATTTGAACATGGTCTAAATAGCCAATCCACATTGCAATCTACAGTCTCCTATCAAAGCATTTTGCCACGTGTCCTCATTTTTTGCTAACCATTGAAACCAAAATTTGAGGAAACTATTCAAATTAATTTATTTCTTATAATAAGCCATTCAAATAACATTGACTTATACTTAACAAATTCACATTAGATATTGCTAAAAAAAAATTGATTTTTTTTTGTTAGGTGAAACCATTTAAATGAATTTTTTTCTTATTGTAAACCATTCAAATATCATTGACTTATACTTGGTAAATTCAAGTTATAATTGCTTTAAAATTGGCATTTAGATCACAATAAAATTTCATATCTCCTGTACATACATTTGAGAATAAACAATATAAGAAAAGTACACATGACACCATAATACTGTTCATTCACATATCTCACACACTACCACATTGTATTTATCACTAATATATACAAAAACATGAGATAAATATTTGTCACTAAAAAATAAAATAAAAATTGGATAAATATTTGTTATTGATGAATAAAAAAATTAAGAGATAAATATTTATCTTTGATAAATATAAAAAAATACAAGACAAATATTCGTTACAATTACATTAAAAAATATACGAAAAATATTCATCACTGATAAATATTAAAAAACAAAACAAATGGTTTTCTTATGTATAAAAAAACATGAGACATATATTTGACATAGATATATAAAAAAAACACACGTGCAATATTTGCCTCTAATACACAAAATAATGTGAATCAATATATATCAATGAAAAAAACAAGAGACTATTATTTTTCATTAATACATAAAATCATGTGACAAATATTTCACAGTGATAAATGTTAAAAAGAAATATGGCACACCAAATTCTAAAAAAAACATGGGAAATTTTTCTTTTATTGGTATATATTATTATTTTTTATAAAAAAGAGTGATGCTAAATGCATTACCCAAATTCATTAAGAAAAAAAATATGACGAAAAAAAGGAAACTAGGTCAAAACATTTTCAAAAAGACATAAATCTAAAGTTATGCAAGCTTAACTTATTTTTTATGTAACCTAGGTTAATGCTATAATGAAGAGATGTGGTAATATATTTCATTTTAGCCTCTTAAAAAAATGCTATAAGGACGAGAAGGGGACGAACAAAAAATAAATAAAGGGCCAAACCAATGTTAGCTAACCTATATGTGTATGAGTTTCTTTTTTTATGAATTAATTGATAAATATTATGAAATCACTAGACAAATACTAAAAAACACGGGAAAATATTTATAAGTCATAAATAAAAAAGTACGAGACAAATATTTATCATAATCTTTTTATGAAGTTTTTATCACTAATAAATATATTAAAAAAATGAGACATATATTAGTCAATAATAAACACAAAACATATATTTGTCATTGTAAATATAAAAAAAACATAAGACAAATATTTATTACTGATACATAAAAATTATGAGTCAAATATTTTTCACTAATAAAAAAACACTTAACCCTAATAAAAGGTACAAATTTGTCATTGATACATAATAAAAGGCAAAAAGAAATTCGTTGTTAATATAAATATATTTTTATTTTGTTTAATCAAAGTAAAAATTAAATTAAAAAGAGAAGGAAGTACAAGACTGGGAGGCAAGGACCTGACCCTGTAAACCATAAATACAAAACCCAACAATGCAATACAAAAGTGGTAATGAAAGAGAACAACCCTAAACAACCACATACGATCCAGCGAACCGACGTCGAGGCGCGAAACCAAATTGTAAAAAAATGCAAAGTGAATATTATGAGCATTTAAATAGGTGTATGGATCGTCTGCGAACACAGACACGACCCAAGTTCCAAAAGCTCCGTTCAAAGTATTAGAAAGTCATAAACACTCTTTCGAGCTAAAGCAACCAACTATGAAACAAATCCATAGAGTCACAATAGTCTTGAAACTTCAGTCGCAGTTCTGACCGAGGGATGAACAAACGGCAAAAATCTATCACAGTCCACCAACGGCGCAAGAAGCAACCACGACGGATAAAATCATTTAGGTACGATGAACGACTACTGTTGTCAACACAGAGCATCTACACATCCCTTTCGAGAAACATCGTGATACAACCAGTCATGTTGAATTGAGATATGCATCCAACATAACAATGCCAGAACTAAAGAACCCAGATCTTCAATCGAGAAAACCATATTCATGATTTTCAGATTAAATCACAAAGCCGGAACAAAGCCTTCATCTCCATAAAAATAAACGCCAATAAACATAAACGAAAAAAAAATAGCAAAATTCATATTGATAAACTCAGAATCTTACATAATCCACCACAAAAAATAACTCATAACTGCGTCGACGCCAAAGCAGTACACTACAACTGCGACGTTGAACAAAACCAGTTACCACAACAGAATCAGCTCACACCAAGACTGTGAGAGGTCAACTGCGGCGTCGCTTCATTGACGACGATCTGAAACCCATAAATATATTATTCATTTATGTATAAAAACACGGGACATATATTTATCACTAATAAACATAAAAAAATATGAAACACATTTGTCATCGTTGCAGTAAAAAAATACGAACATATTTAAAAACTTACGAGATAAATAATTTTCTTCAATAAATAAATAAAATAAAACAAATTAAAATTGAAAATTAATAGTCTATCACCCGTGCATTTCACAGGTTAACACATTATTTTGGTATATATGGAAATACAAAAACGAGATGGTGTTTAGCCAGCATGATTGTGATTGATGTTACTAAAACAAACAAGATTGTGATTGATAATATTAAGTTATTATTTTTGGGCAAGGGTAGAAGTTAGTGTAAAGTTAATCTACATAAGTGTGTCTTTTTTCGGTAAAAAAAAGTGTCTTTTGCACGAGTCTTGGATGTTCTTGTGGTTGGTCATCATCTATTTTGGATAGTTTTTGGTTGTATTTTATAATCTGTTCAATTTGTGACACATCTTGTGTTTTGAATTATTTCACTAAATACATATATTTTGGCTTTTTTCAATTGAAAAATTAAACAAATAAAATATAACATTAGTTTTTTTTTTATGATCATGTTTTAGGTACAAAGTTTTTAGCATCGTTTTACAGATGATTAATCTTCGTAAAACTACAACTAAAAATGATAGAAATGTTAAAAATCAAACTCAAAACCATTTATTTAAGGGTTAAATATATAAACCAAACTAAAGAAATTAACTCATTTTTCCATAAATTTATCTAAATATATAAACCACATGAAGTTAAATTGCTACCAAAATATTTTGATTATATGAGTTTCTACACTATAAATTATCCACTTAATATAAGACATACAAATACAAGTTTCTATTCTAAAGAAAAATATTATTTATTTTTGTAGTTTAATTAATATCGTTATTTAAGGATAGATGTAGCTAACGTGAGGGCATAAAATTAAAATGGACAAACAAAGAAGGAGATTGATGAGCAACAAATAAGTTGACTTTAAATCAAGAAAAGTAAAATGAGAGGTAAAGCCTTTGTGTCAGACGAAGGCTATTAATGGAATCATGTGCAAGTGCAAGTGCAACAACAAAACAAAGAAGATTAACACTCACTTTCATACACGTACAATTTGCAACAACACCACTGACCTATGTTTTGCTTCTTCTTTTTCCATTGCTTTTGCTATATCAGGTAGTTCAGTAGGATCAATCAAAAAAATCTTTCAAGTGTACATTTTTTCAGAGATAATGCTACTATCTATCTTTAAATACTTGAATTTTGGATCATTAATTATTTTTGAAATAGAACTAAATTGAATCCAATTCCCGTGTATAAATTTCAATACTTACTTTTATTTTGTACTATTTCTTTTTCATTTTTTATAATATTTATAATATAATAGTACATATTTAATAATATTGATTAAGATCCCTCGAAAAATTAATATTTATTAGGGTAATAAATATTTTTGATCTTGTTATTTTGTAATATTGATTCTGACTATATAAATCGAAGGTTTCTCCCTAAAAAAAAATACATTGAAGGTTTCGAGGGGTATGCAATGGTCTTATAGCATCTACAATAGAGACTCTCAATTTTGAGTTCTTAAACGGCTCTCACATAGACATATCACTTTTTTATTATTTTTTAATAATAATACTTAATAGATACTCAGTCACTCCAATGGAGAAACTCTAACAAAAGGTCTATATGGGTCCACCAATATAGTACAATGACATTAAAAAAGCCAAGGTAAATTGCAATTGAAAAGAAATAGTACCATGACAATGATTATTTTAAAAAAAATAATGTGGGGTCCATTTAAACATCGATGTCTTAAGTGAGACACTGGGTCTTAGAAGACCTTAAAAAAAATTCCGCATTGGGGTACCTATTAGGTATCAAGTCTTAAATGGTGAAGACCTCACCAATGTGGATGCTCTTAGTGTCCCGTTTAATTCATTTTTTTAACAAATAAAATACTACAATTTTTTTAAGAAAAACTAAGAATAAAATGAAATAACATCAACTAAATTTTAATATTTTTTATTCCCTAAAAAAATATTTTATTTTAAAAAATTATTTAGAACTTACCTATTTGTTTGAATAATAGTATTTATTATTTCACTACCAAAAAAATGGTATTTATGATTTATGATGTTAAAAATAAATTATAATCAATTGTTACAATTTTTTCATATTTAGAAGGTATCAACATACACTCCGACTCTCAAGTCAGTAACAAAGCAAAGCAAAGAGTGAAAGGTAAAATGATAGATAGTATGTAACTGTTGTAGTCTAAGAACCTTTCTTATAAATTAGTTGATGGTATGGCAGTCGAAGTAGATGTTAGCAAACGGTTACATACGACGAGCGTCAATGATCATAAATATCAACGGTTGCATTATGTTAATGATTGAGGCCAGAGACAGATCTACTTATAGTAGATTGGGGGCAGCTGTCCCACTACTGTTTCAGTTATATTTGTTAAGTCTTTGATATATTAATTATTGTCCGCTCTTAAAATAAAAGATTGTCCCCGTTAAATGAAAATTTATACTAGAAAAAGAGTTTCTCATAAGTTTTATAAAATCAATTATGTAAATACATTTGAGATGAAATTTTGAATGATATCTACGAAACTTTTTAAATATAAAGACACGTAAAGAACAATCTCAGTTTGTAGATGTTAAAGAATCTTTGATTTTTCAAATATATAATAGTAATGTTTATAATCTCAAGTATTTTGCTCAATGATAATGATATTATTTTATCACTTTAACATTGCTAAAATTTTTGTATAAATATTTATCATATAAAATCTTGCTCCCATAAGTTAAATTTTTTGGATGTGTCACTGGACAGGGCCATTATAGATCCAAGGGAACATATGTCTTTAAACCTTTTGAGGACGATGGCCGGTGTTAGTTGTCGTGTTTTGGGCCTTTGTTAGGTACATTGTATGCAGGTTAAGAAAGCATTGTTGGGCTTTCTCGTGATTTAGCATATGTTTGGTAGAGGTTTCTCGAGCACGGACATCTGGCCAGTCAAGAGCACATTCGGTAACGCTCCTAGTTTCTATGATTAATTTGAGAATAAATTAGACATTTATATTATCATAAACTAATTGTTTTATCTATTACATTTGAGGTGCTAGTTCAATGGTAAGAGATTAACTTTAAAGATTTAATATGTTGAGTTTGAATCGCCTTGAAGACGATTGTAAAATTGTCATTAATATCACTTTAATTAATAAAGAAAAAGTGTTCTAACTATTTCACAATGAGTTTTACTTCTTTTTTTTAACTTTAAAATAAATGTCATTTTCACTTTTTACAATAATATTTTTTCTTAATTATATATCATCATCTAATTAATATTTTGCACATTACTCGCAAAAAACGTACAATATTAATCCACTTTGCATAGTTATGATAGTGATAGTTAATTAAATTAATTTAATAAAATTTTAACTCTCTTTCTTTTGCTTATAGTCTCTTTTTTTTTTATACACAAAGTCACAGAAACACCCATAAAACTCACAAAATACAATTATAAAGTCATGACTTCAAATAGGATGAAAATATTCAACATAACAATATCGACAATATCAATTAAGTTAAGTCTGATACATATATAATCATAGCCTTCTCTTTTTGAGCTATCGTGTTATATATATAACGTTGTTATCGTCATTTAACAATAACTAATATCCGTTAAAAATTAATGAGGCACACAAGTTCTTCTCTTCCCAACCGAATTCTTTTCGTAGGAAAGAGTGAGAATATTTTTTTATGGTGATCGGAGTTTGAACCTCAGACCTTGCATATATTATGTATTGTCCATACCAACTGAGCTAAGCTCACGAGGAGGAAAAAGTAGGAGTATTATTATTATGTTTGGATTTTTTATCAAGAAAAATGTTTTGATTTTATTTCTCTGATTATTAATAATAGACTTATTATAATTGGTGTTGGTATTTATGATTCCCACCACCCGTACCCCACCTTGATTGGCTTTCTTATCTATCTCTCTTTCAGCACCCACCTCCCATCATCATTCATCACTACCCTACCCTCTCAAATTAACCTCTCTCTCGCACATACACACAGCAGCCTTCTTCTTACTCGCGGGAAAATATTCCCATACACAAAAGTAGCAGGCAACATGGGTCTGGAAATGTTGGAAGAATTTATGTCAATTAAACCAATCAAACAAAGTGTTCCTCAAGCTAGAATATTTACAGAAGAAGTATCATCAGATCTAGAGAGAAGAAAGGAGGAGCATTATTACTACCACACACCACCCGCATCACCATCAAAGAACTCATGTGACTTGGTTTGTCCACCACCTCCAAAAAAACGTCAACGCCTAGCAGTAACAACTAGAAGAACATCTAATCAATCTCAAGAAAGGAAATTCTTTCAAGTACCCGACGATCTAACTTCTATCTTTCTTCTGCGCAATTAACCATTATCACACCAACTCAATTAGCACCTTGCTAGCTAACCATGCACCATCTTCACACCGCCAATGAAATGGTATGTATAGGAGTATATATATCTATAGTAAGTTTCGTCTCATTTTTTTTTTAATTAATCAAACATATTACCTCAGCTTATGACATGTTATCTCTTCTCTTGTATTTGTAGCATTCTTATTGTGTTATTTTGTATACTTCAAATGTATTAAATGTGTTGCTGAATATTAGTTCTCTTCTGGAAGAAAAAAAAAAATATGACCCTAAATTAAATCTATTTTTTATTTTTGTTTTTGCTCTGCCTTTTTCTCTTGTAACAAAACAATAATTAATTATTTAATATTTTTATAATTTTTTTATTAAATATAGTCTTAATTGTCTATCAGATGTTAGATTAATTGATAGTAATAAAAGTTTGACTTTAGTATCCACAAAGAATGAAGTTCAAAATCTCTCGGTGACACACAATTGTAAAATAGGATCATTATTATAAGCAAAAATTAACATTTTAAATTCATTAATTAAATGATATATGTGATCTATAATAAAGACCATATATATCATTAATTGAATGAATCTAAAATGTAAATTTTTGCTTATAATAACGACCGGATGATGTATAATGATGATTATTGATCCCATTTGTCAAAATAATATATACTAAATTACTTGATAAAAACATTTATTTCTAAAATGTATGAGAGAATAAAATTTTAAATCAATGAAGAGTATTACATTAATAGCATTAAATATAATAAAATTAGTTAAATTGTTCATAGATCGAACAAAAAATATGGATTTGGATCCTTTCAATTGTGTGGTTATGTTGATAATTTCACTATTAAAACGCATTGATGTGATCATCCGGTAACTCTCAAGTTTTTTTCACAATCGAGAGGATACAAATCCAAAAATATGGATGTTGAGGGCACTCTCTCTAAAGTTATTTACCAGCCCCGGTAGTGCTCTTGAACGCGGCAAATATAAATACATTTGTAAATGCTTTTTATGTCTAAAGGTTTTCCTTGTCTTGGACAGGGGCATCATCCCCTCAATCTAAATTATTTTTCTAAAAAAAAAAGAAAAGAATTGGTTATTATTGAAATTGACTAAATGACACATATTAATGTATTCTCTTCATTTTAAATCTTTGGTAGTTTTGGCATTGTATTTTTTATTTAAAATCAAATGATGTTTGCAACACTATATATGTGTTCGATAATGTGTAAAAGTTTAGCCTTAGTAACCTTAAGGGTTAAAACCCCACGATGATGGTTGTAAAATAATTATTAATTTTTTTAAGGAGTAAAATGATCATTAATGTCATTAATTTCAAGACATACGAATAAGTCCACTAGTGTGTTTTTGTCAAAAAAATAAAAATCCACTAGTGTGTGTGATCGTTAGCTTATTAATTATGCTATGTGACGTGATTCTATTAGGTCACGTATGATGTCAGGGACTAAGACCAGCAACAATATTAAAATTTGCATGGATTGAATCTAAACAATTTTTTTACTAGAACTAAAATATATATGATTGTAAGTACTAAAATTATATTTAAATCTATATTATGTTAGATTTTATACTTTACATTAAATTAAAAGTTAACTAACCATTTTAATAATTTAATCTTTTTAGTCTATAATTGTTTTATTTTTTTGCATATTTAAATGTACTATGATAAATAAGAATTGAAATATGATATTATATATAGTTGGATTTTCTAAAATTAATGTCGTATTAAATATCAAAATATAGTTTAATGGTCATTTGTCTATTAGCTCATTAGCTAGATTTGTTTTTTGTTACTGCTCATTAGCTAGTTTACTTAAACATATGTCATTTACTTGTTTAAATACGTTAATATAAAATAGGTCTTAAAGTAGACTAATGTGTCATATCACCGGTCTTTCAAAAAAGTCAAACTCGACTCTAAAAGCAAGTCTGTAACACACTACAAATATGACTTTGGCTTTAAATTTTCAACCATGTGGAAGTTTATCTTTCTATATGCAATTCATGCCTGTACAAGAAACTTCAATTTCTGATTTTTGAGTAGGCAGGTTAAAGGTGAATTATCATTTTTATGGGGTGGTTGATGTGTGATAACATATATGCATGGTCTAATTTCGTCCTTTTGATAAACTCCAACACAATGAAGTGAACGGGTTGGAACCTACCATGCACCAATAACTCCAAAAGGCTGTACATTGGACGTTTGCTATGTACCCTACCTATTATAACCGTTTTTTAATCTAATCTAGCCTTTCGTTGTTTGGAATGAGCACAAGGAAACAAAGGAAGTTAATGTCCTATAGCTACTTGGTTTGTTCTGAAAAATTAATCAGCATGGCATGCATTTATATATAACATTTTAATTGTCTTGGAATCTTACGGAATTCAAAAGCTCACCACGGATATTTTGTCCGTGCATGGCTGCTTACAATTAGCTAGATTAATTAGATTTTGTCCAATTAACTAGATTACCCAATTTTGTAACACAGTGAGTTAATTGTAGTTTACGTTTACGTTTTTAGAGAATAAATCACCAAAATGGTTTCTAACTTTCTCCTTGAGAGTATGAATATTCTACGATTCTATTCCATTTTGTAAATATTTCTCATTTTCATCCTTCCAAGAACCTATGGCTTCACAGTTCACAAGTGTATTGGTGGAAGTCCTGGTAACATAAAAATAATATGACACAAGTAAACCATTAAATTGGTCTATGTACTCAAATTAATCATTGAGATTCTGAAAATTTTGAAAAAAAACTCTCGATATGTAAAATGTTTACTAAAGTTGCTCCGAATTTTATGAAACTTTGTGAGTTAATATCATTCCAATTGTTGATGAGGTCGTTAAACATCCAACTAGACTGTGTGAAGAAGAATAATGATATATGATTCTTAGATGAAAGTAGCCAAAGTAAAATCAATTTTACTATGGCCAAAAGATATATTTATAAATGTGAGACATCTCTCACTTAATAAATCAATTTTGTAGGGCTAAATTAGTATCAAGCCAAATTTTAAGAGTTGTCACTAGGTTCTTTAACCACACACATGCCGTTGTTTCTATTAGACGGCAAAAGATTAAAATAAGGGTTAAATAAGTTTTTCGTCCTTATAAATATAGCGAATTTTGATTTTAGTCCCTAAAAAATTAAACTGAATGTTTTCATCCTTACAAATTTTTTTATTTTGTTTTTCGTCCTTAATAGCCATTTTATGTTCATATAAATGGCAAAATTATAACTCTTTTATGTTCAAATTGTATTCATGTTATGTCCGTTTATTATATTCGACATTTATATATTCATATTATGTTCAAAAAATGTCAAAAATACGTCAAAATTATATCTATTAAGGACGAAAAACAAAATAAAAAATTTTGTGAGGATGAAAACATTCAGTTTAATTTTATAGGGACTAAAATCAAAATTTGTTATATTTATAGGGACGAAAAACTTATTTAACCCTTAAAATAATGAATGAGGAAAAAAGTAAAAGTAGTACTAATCCTACAACCCATGCAGAAGAACAAGTGGTATCCAAACCACTGAAACACATACAATTAATCAAGGAGAAAGAGGAAGGTGGAGCACCAACCTTCAATACATCAGGGGGAAGGCTTAGGTAATCATCAAACCTAAAACTTTGCTTAGAAGTTTGGGAGGGGGGGAGGGGAGGATTTTAAAAAAAAGAAAAGAGCAAATCGAAGAAATAGAAAGCATTAGAATGAGAGAATTTTAGAGGTTACTTTTTTATTCATAATTTAAAATCCTTCTCAGTTGAAAGAACTAATTTTTTTTTATTGGGGATAGTTTTGTAAGGTCTATATATATTAATTTTTTAAACTCAATTTATGTTGTTATGATATTCCAAAAATTAAAAATATATTAATTATACGCATTAGTTTACCATTCTATAAAAAATTGCACTTTCAAAAAATATAAAAGATTTATCCATTTTTTTTATATATATATTTCCCACCTCCAAAGTCATCCCTTCTGCTCCCTCTAAACCCCTAAACAAAGTTTACAGATTTACGTACCTTTCATGAAACATATAGGGACCTTCTTCTTGTTTTTTTTTTCTTCTTCCAAAAGCAACTTCTAAGAGATGTTTTTTTTAAGGGCGCTGCTATTTACAGCGAAGAAAACTGTCTCGAATGATTTTCCACCGTTAGATCTTGAAATTATTTGGAGGTACATGTGCGGCTTAAAAGAAAAAGGATAATGTCACTGTTATTTCATTACTGTCGTGGATTAGTCGCGATAAAAAAATTTCTAAATACAAAGCATTATCCATTTTTTTAATGATTCCACTACATCTTCGACCTTCGGTATCTTAAAAGAGAAACGTCTCTGAACGCAGAAAAGAATTTTCTACACAATAGTAGAAAATTAGGATAGAGCCTAGAGTTGACCAATAACACACATCCATATTGTTACGTTGCAACCTAATCAGGAACGGATGCAGAAATTTTGAATAGTGAAGACAACATATATATCGTTCAACTGGTTGTCACATATAGAGTTCTAAATAAATGTCACGTGTAGAGTTCTAAATAAATTGTAAATAATATTTTTGATTCTTGTATTGTCACTATATATATGAATTTATCAAAATTACAAACGTATTCTCGAATATCTTTTTTTGTTAGAATTTTTTTTTCCAACCCTATATGCCAAAAAATTTCCAAATCTGACCCCCCTATCAGATATATTTCTCAAAATGACCCACTTTCTATTTTTTTTTTTTTTTTGTCGTTTTCCTCATTCCCGCTATTTGAAACGGCGGGAATGAGCCCCCTTCCCTGACACTTGTCTGCACGTGACAGGTTTGACTTTTTTTTTTGCCATTACCGCCATTTGAAATGGCAGGACTGAATTGTTATTATTTATTTCGTTTTTTTGTTTTTTTTGGGCAACATATGTACAATAAAAACACAAATAACAATAAATAAAAAACATGATAAATATTAATTTATTTGAACAAATAATACCGGTTATTTATACTCGGACAATTTCTCCTAATATGACTGGTATGCCGACACAACCCACACTATCTCGGTGTCGGAGTCCTCTCTACCACCTCCTCGTCCATTTCAGTCCTTATGCGGGTACTATTGGGGTGACCTTTCTTTAGTCCATTTCCTCGTGCTTTGCCATAATCCAAACATGCGAAGACTAAAGAAAGGATGCATGATCTTAAACTGGAGTCGATTGATTTTGAATTTGATTCAAAATGCGTGGTTGATAAGTAGGTAACTCTATTCCTTATCGAAAATTTTTTTTTTTTTCTGACCACAAAAAAAAAATTCATAGTTTTCCCGTGTAATATAGGTTATTCCTGGATTTACATCCTGCAAGAAAAAATTTGATTTACCCCTTGTAATATTTTTTTTATTTACCCCCTAATATATAGTATACTATCATATTACTGGGGTAATAAAATAAAAAAAATAAAATTACAGGGGTACATAAAAATAATTTACATGGTGTAAACTCGGAAATGACATATATTACAGGGATAAAGGCCTATTAACCCCAATTAAAAATGGTCTATGATTCGGTGAAGTAAATTTTGAATAAATACCAAGAGCTCAGGGGCGGAGCCACTCACAACTGAGAGTGTGCAGCTGCACACCCTGGACTTTAAAAATTTGCACATACCATACTCTGTTTTTATCATTTTGAACACCCTGGATTATTGGTTTTGCACCACCTAACCTACTTTCTCTTACTCACCGACGAGAAAGAAGGAAAAAAGATGAAGTGAATCCCAAAAAAGGAAGTAGCAGGATAAGAGAGGACAACCAAGAAGAATATGATATGGAATTTACAGAGTATGTGCAGCGGCTGCTTCTCTTTTCTTCTCTGAACGATGAAGCTTAAGGGTTAACTATTATTTTATTGTGGACTTGGACCTGTTTGTATGAGACACTTTTGACACCTAAGCCTCATACGCACGCTTTGGGTCAAGTGAAAATTGGTCCAAAATTGTGTGCCGTATTGCTACTGCACCTATGAATTTTTTTTAACATTCCAAAATGTTTCTTTTTAACACTATGATCTAAAGTTGTTATACCATATTATATACTATCAATTTATTTATATGAAACATAATTATTTTTAAAAATCATGCCTACGAGTGATTGTGATGTGTTGAAAATTTATCACAATTAAACTCTCACTAAACACTATCGTAAAGATGGGCACTCGCATGTTGATCTTACCTCTCTTATTGATAAATAGCGATAAAATCCTAAAAAGAAATTTAAGTGAAGGGTAAATAGAAAGAAAAATACCAAAACACAACATTTTTTTGTATAAGATAAAAAAATAGTTTTTTTTTTTATAGAATCCATTATAGAGATTTTATCACTATTTTAATTGATGATTTAAATTATATTATAGAATTGATAATATAGGTAAATGAATGGTAAAAATAAAAGAAAAATTCAATTAAAAAAGGTGTATTCTCTTTATATATTGCTGTAAATTATAAATATATAATAATAATAATAATAATAATAATAATAATAATAATAATAATAATAATAATAATAATAATAACAACAACAATAATTATTATTATTAATTCAAGCTAAAAAAATTGTACCCCTACTCCAGGGTCCTGGATACGCCACTGCATGCACGCACGCACGCACGCGCACACTTAAGGAAGTCTCAAGATCCCAACACTTGTTGCTTCTGAAAATATTGAGCTTTGTGCGATCACACATATTATAGCATATTTACAACAATTTTGAAAAATAATAAGAGAAATGCTTCTTTTTACGGGAAAGCATTGAAGGAAAGCGAAAAACGTTTTTTATAGCTTATATTATCCACTCCACCTCCCGTGTATTTTGCCAAACAAAACTGAAAATTGATTCACTTTAAATATAAAAATGACACATATCATTTCTTCGCTTTCGTATGGCCATCCATTTGTAATATATAGCAATGCTGATATAATAATATCAATTAAGTTATTGCATGACATTTAGATAAATATTGATTTCTAATTCTATTTAGCCAAATTACTAAATATTGAATGTGTGATTTTGTGTTTTTTAGTTTTAAAATTTATTGTGAATGTGTGTTTACTTATTTATATGATTTAATGAATATTGAATAGAGTTTAATCTTAAAAGTTGTTGCTTAATTTCTGAGAAAAAGTATTTTTGAACAAACATCAAACCCGTAGTAGCCCTGAAGAATAAGAGTAAGATGGATAAACACTATCTTGGATAAAAATTATTTGATGGTCAATCGAGGAAAAGGTTTAATTGTTGTTGTTTCCTCATAAACTTTTCATTGAAGATCTTATAAACTTCTTAACATAGTAAAAATACATGTACACGAGAGAATAAATTGAAACGACGGAACATATCATAATGTGAAGTATTATTTTAATTAGGAATATAATTTGAATTAATTTTTATAATTAGATTGAGTATATAGACAAAAAAAATTGTGCAATTTTTCTTTTGGTACAAAAATTTCTTTTCTATAATTTCTTTCTTTTCAAATATACGATTAACTTCATATTTTCTTTCATCACCAGCATCTCACACTGTTGCTTCTGGTGTTGCCTCTGCCGCAGGCGCCGCCTCACTTGTTGGTCCCACTGCTGGTATGTAACTTTGAGGCCTTAGGCAAAATTGACATATTGACATATTTAATTAATTAATTTATTAAGAGAGTACTTAATATTATATCATGAGCACCATATTGACATTATGATACATACCTTTCAAATTAGGTTGTGAATGGGGTAATGATAATGAAGGCAATTTTTTTTTTGATAGGCCAAAAGCAAAATGACATAGAAAAGGATAGTGTCCAACTAAGTTGGTACCCTACTCTAATCTATTGCCAATTGTTCATATATTATTTATAAAAAAAAGGAAAAATTACAAAATAAAACTGGGGGGACATAAAACCTAACCCAGTCAACAACCCTAACGGGCAAAACAAAACAAAAAAAAGTAAGAAATAAATATCCACAAAGTGGAATCAACCCTAAACAGTTATAACAATTTAGCACGGGTCTAAGGTTTGGCGAGTGAATCGATGGCCAACACGAAATCGAATCACTTACCATCAACTCCCTGCAACAATCTACAACAAGCATTGATGGCTCTTTCAAGTCCAAACAGTCCCATGTGAAAAATGCTTGAAAATAGGGGTGAGTTCGACCGCCAACACAGTAATTAGCGAATCCACACGCACCAACTAAATAGCAAACAAACTATGGCGCACCAGTGCCCAGGTTTGTGAGGTTTGCAAGCACGAAACTTAGATTTGAGGGTGGTGAGGTAACCTGACCGCCAACATGGATAACAAAATTACTCACCTGCAACCCACTGCAACAAAAAACAGCGAGCATTCTTGGCTATTTCGAGCCTAACAGTAGCGACAGTTTTTCCAACCAAAACCGCAGGAAGTGCAGAATGGTGACCGCATTTCGAATAGAAACAACAGACCACCAGAAACGCAGAAACTGCTATATGTTTCAAAACAGATCTGGAACGGAGCAGCACTGACCTTGAACTCTGAATCCGGCAGTGAAACACGAACATATCAAGAAAAGAACCAACAACCACCGCTGGAGAAGACGACGCCGAACTTCTGTGGTTTAAAACGGTGGGGCAGTAACCGAACCTACACAGCCCTTAACCTCCGACAAGTAACCAACGTACGAACCTGTGAACGACGACGGAAATACGATGAACTGGAAAGACAGATGGAACGCCGAAGGAAGAACGGTGCAACGGTGATGCGGAAAAAAGCTCTCCTCGCATTACCATCTCCCGGATCTACATCGTGGTGGATGAGAGGCGGAGCGGCGGCTGTGGTACAGAAGGGATCAGCAAGAGGAAGGAGCGGCGGCTATGGTTCCTCCAATATTCTCAAAAGTGATTATTTTCTTAAATTTTTTTATAACAAACAATGAAGGCAATGAGATGGCGGTACATTATAAAGATATATGTACTCATGCCATCATCTAATGCTACTTTTGAAAGGATATACATCCTTGCAAATATGAGTTGCATGATAAGGACCGTTATGTAGTGTTTTGCTTTTGCCATCCAGCTTCTTTCCATCGTCTCTTCTCTACAAATTTAAAAATCATATTTAGAGACTAAATTATTATTATTTATTTTTTCAAAACATCAAGTTCAACTTAAAGCAATAGAAATCCATACAAAAGCAAGTTTAAATAGTTAGGCACAAATCACCAAAAAAAGAAGTTAGGTACAACTTCCAGGTCAAGCACATTTAGGTGTCAAGTTTGTGATATGATACAAAAATAAGAAGTTATGCAGCATTAACTTTTTCCTTCATCAGCCTTCAATTTTCTTTCTTTTACTGCAGAAGCTGAATATACATTGTCGATTTCTTGATTCAAGGAAATAACAACAGCTTCAATAGTTTTTGCCACATTTGAAAGCTGTTGATTAACAACATCCTTCATTTTATCCAATACTTTTTCATACACTTCCAGTTGTCCTTTTAGTTGTTCATTTTCATTGGATAAAGCTTGAAGCTTCTTCTGGGAATCAATGTACATGCTCCGATAACCGAGTGCCATCGACGGGGGCTTCATATAAGCCAACATTTCCATCAACATTTTCAACAGGATTAAGTTCAAGCTTCTTCTGGTCCATTTGAGCATTTGGCTCAGTCAGTGCTTGTTCAATTTTATTAGCATGTTGTTGGGGTAACTCTTCCACGTTTTGAGTATTCTCCTGTGGCAATACTTGCACTAGCTCAGTTTGAGCATATGTTGGATTTGGTTGTGGCAATACTTGCTCAGTTTGAGCATCAGATTTATCTTTTTAACTATCACTAACAGTCATATCCACAACGCATTCAATGCCTTGCTTCGAGTTGGTGGATTTAACTTTAACAACCCCGCTTCTAATGCGTTCAGAACGCCTCACAGATCCACTACGGTGTTTGGACAGTTTTTTTAGGCAATGCTGCATACTTCTTTTGATGTTTACTTACTTGAATGGTTTGTTCTTGTGGTTGTTTTCCTACAACACTTGTCTCCCCTCCAACCACCGACGAACTCAGATGCTTTTCCAGTGGGGAAGACATAAGGTGTGGATTTCCCAACTGAGATTCTAACACCTCCGTTGGATTTATGTTTTCACTGGAAGCTTGTTGTTCAGCTCTCTCAGAAGGTTGTGCATTAGCAGCAGGCAACGAGAGAACAACGTCTTTGTTCTTGGAAGGTTTAGGTCCTTCGGCCCATGGTGCAGGAGAGGAAGGTGCAGAGTAGAAAAAAGTACAGAATGCAAAGTACAACACCCTCTTGTTGGTGAATGTGTCGAGACTAAATTATTATTGTATAGTTCTTGAGCAAGTATAAGTTATTGAATATAAATGTAATTTAGTGATCGATTTAGCGAAAGTGGATGCAACATTCATAAGGGAGCAAATATAAGTTATCAAATTCAAATGTGATTTATTTCAATGTAAGTTAAATATAAGTTATTGAATTCAAATGTGATTTATTTCTTTCCATTTTATATCTAAACTTGGGATATAGATGAAGTCGTGAAGGTGTTAACTACACAACCTAAACATGAAACGAAATGTTTGAAAATTCGCAGTGTTAAAATTTTAATATTTGTATCCAGAAGTCCTAACTCAACTTGCAAAATGCTGAAATTGTTAGGCCGGATGCTATGATTGGGGTTAGAACCCCAGTACCTCCACTTGTGTGTGTGAGTTTATAATGACTCTGTCATTTCGTCTATCTACCAAATTTTTTTTTTCCTTAATATTTGTACTTTTTTATATTATTATTTTGTGGGTAAAATAAATTATCTAGTTAGTACAAAATATTTATCAGTGGAAAGTTTACGTTGAAATCGGTTTCTAATTTATTTATTTATTGACTTGTCAAAAAAAATTTATTTATTAAATTTGTCTTACTAAAATATGAATTAAATATAACGAACAAGATTTGGTTGCAACTGATATTGCTATCTACAACCCTTCACATTCACATTTTCCTTCTTCAAAGTTCACCAAATAAAGTTCCAAAAAATTAAAGACTTAAGTTATATATTTATTATGCTTAAGGTAGGTCCAACTCTTCTTCAAAGTTTCATCAAACAAAGTATTGTCCAGCAAATTAAAGACTCAAGTTCTAGATTTTTTATGCTTATAAGGTAAGTCCATTTCTCCTTCTCCTTTAGTAGGTTCTGCTGTAGGCTTCTCATCAAGACTTGGATTTGAAGGGTTCTTCTTGTAATCTTTGCTTTTGCCCCATGCAACAAGGTACAAACCGGTGCAGATGATACATGCGTCTATCAAGCTGCAATAATATAAAATCTAATTCAATTAGTTGATTCCTGTCAATTAAAATATACTCCTTTGCAAATTCAATTGATTATTATCTTGATAGTATGTACCTTCCTATAAACATTTTCGCACCGACGTGATAGCCACAATCACCATACAAAAAGGCGTAAAAGATGTCACAAAAACAGGATCTCTTGTCTTCATTACAACACCTTACAAGTAATACCCTAACCCGGAGCAAAATTGTAAGGATCTCTTGTCAGCGTTGCTTTTAGTGAATATGGCTCTCTCTTACTGCAAGTATTCTATCATGGTGAATCAAATTCGTGGTTAAAGGTCTAGGTTGCCTTAAACCAAGGTGATGCAATAGGACCTATAATATGCTCATGTCATCTAGAAGACACAAACCATTTACTTGGTGTTGGGGCTGGGGCAATTTCAGTTTATTTTTTCTTCTTAAAAAATTCAATATATGGTTAATTGATTTAGTTTTGGATTAAATTAATTTTATTATTATTATTATTTTTTTTTTTTGAATGAAGATTAAATTAATTTAATTATTAAAAATGAAATTAGTTAAAAATTGGAGCATTAGTGGATTAAGTGCTTGAGAGTTGAGGCAAATATCATATCAGAAAGCAATAGTGGATAAAATGTTTATATTTTGAGATTATTATTCGACAAAAGATTTATATTTTAAGATTGTCTAATCTTGGATTTCCTTTCACATTTTCACGTTAACAATATCATATTGTTGTCTCATTTGCAAATTAAGAGTATATCTTCAATAATCTGTATTTTCACATCAACACATAGATGTTGCTCTTTCATGCATTATTTCACGTGATGAGTTAAAGATTAGAACTTGTTCATTTGATAAATTGTAGCTTCTTTCTCTATATGCCCTTCTTTTACTTAAAACACAAACACAAAAAGAGAGACTATATATATATATATGGTATTACTTGCTAACTGAAAATTGCAAATCCTAGATAATTGATTTGCCAAATATTTAAACACAAATGCTATATAGCTGGCACACAAATTGATTGATTAGTTGCAACTAATTCGGTTCAAATATGTGATCATCCAATTAATTGATACATTTTTTTTAAGTGAACAACCTACAAACTACTGAAAATTAAAGCTCTTAATAATTTAAGACATAGATATGTCATATATAAAAAAAGATCATAGCAAGAGAAAGAAAATGAAGAACAAAAATATTAGCTAGCTAAAGTAATCAATCATCATTTTGAGTGTTGATTAATTATTACCAAAATGATGAAATTAAAAGATAAGATTATTAAAGATCTATTATATCAAATCATCCAAGTGATTTCCATGCTGACACGGTAAGCAAAATCCTAAAGAGATAGCCTTTCCATCATCTCTTTCAGAAATCTTCTTCCTCAAATCGCTCGTATGGAACATTTAATTAATTAGAACTTATTTTCATACCAACAAATCCATGATTCTCCATTCTACTTTTCCATGTTTCCATCTTTTCATATTTTGCACAAGCACAATCAACACCACCATCCACATCATCATATTTTGCGCAATACTAAAAATTGGAGCATGAGTATAAATTTTGGGGTATAAAGTTAGTTGAAATTAGTTTAATTAACTCTTTATTTATTACCTTTAATTAAATAAAAAATGAAATTTAAAAATGTCTTCAAAATACAGGAAACAAGTAAGTTCATTCCCATTGTCAAAAAAAAAATTAAGTTCATTCTCCAAAAAATAATAATTTAAGTTCATATTCCACTAAAAAAAATGAACTAAAATAATTAGGTAACCTTACCTTGTAAACCGCATATAACAACTTCATATCCCAGCGGAATATGAACCAAAGCCTCATCCCTCTCCATAACAAAGGCAACTTGTGCACCCTCAATCATGCCAAATATGCATATCGATCAATGATGGGAACATTGGTCAACTACAGTGTGTCATGTGTCACCATTTACTTCAAAAAATAACAAAAAACAAACAATCCTTAGAAAAGAGAGAGAGAAGAAAACCAATTATCATATTGTGGTTGGTCAATATCACAAGACATTGACACTACAATGTCACACAAACGCTATCCATCAATGATGAGAGTGGGAATGACTTAGGGTAGGAATCAAGTGCAATAGCCTAGGAAAGATACAAAGACGTGTTAGTATTTATTGATCAAATAAAAAAAAACTATTTATAAGCTACACATGCATGCACGCACGCGAGCACACACATATACAAAATCTTTAAAAAAAAAATGAAATTGTTGAAATTCTTTTAACTTTAGGAAACATCAACATAAAATTCCTAACAATTAAAAGTTTTTGTTTTGTTTTGTTGAGAAAGCTAATTTGTTTAAAATAAAATATAATGAAATTGGATTGAGCTATGAAGACCAACCATGAAAAGAAGAAGATATGAGAAGGTAAATTTTCTCTTATTTCAATTTCATTCATCTCTGATTTATTTTGTCATTAAACCTCCGGTTCTCCATTGGAAACGAAGTATCAAACAAGGTAGGTAGAGAGAAAATTGAATATGAATTTATTTTAAACTTTCAAAAGTTTAAGGAAAAAAAAAATCTTGATCTAAAAATCTTATTTTGAGCTCATTTTTCACGGAGGAATTCTATATAATATTCTAAACATGTCTAGAAAAAATTATCATTCAAAAATTTAAACGTTTATGGATAATTAAACAAATTTGAATATAAGAGGGACTAAACCTCTATGCTGAAATCTTTTATACGGACTCCTTTTATAGGGGCTCAAACATGCTTTTTTTAATGAGAATTCAAACATGCTTTTTTTAATGAGAATAAAAACAAAATTTGATATATTTATAGGGATTAAAAATTTATTTAACCATGTCTAGAAGTTTTAACTCAACTGGCAAATGCCGAAATTGCAAGGCCGGACGTCATGATCCGGATTCGAACTCGAGACCTCACAGTTGTGTGTGAGATTAATTTCAGTGGTTTACCACTTTATCTAAGATAAAAAAAAAACAAAAAAAACTTATTTAACCCTATATTTAATTAAACCTTTCTATGAAATATTACGACGGATTTCGTTTCTGTATGTTTATCTTATTCTAAAACCTTTCAGCCTCATTTTTATCTGTTCAACTATTTGATATAAGTTGTGCCAAGGTTTTGGTATTTTATGCTGAATGCTGAGATACACCCTAGAGTTTGGATCATTCTCTCTCGTGTATTGGATTAAATCATTCTCATGCTCATTCTCATTAATCACATTTGCAGCTAGTTACAATTTTTTTATTCATTCATGAATTTTGGGTATTAGGTTGTATGTCTCATATTCACTTATTTGATGTTGTGGCTTTAGACAAGTAGAGTGTCACTTCTTTTCTCTCCCACTCCTTGTGATGATATTTTTATCTTGTTGAGAGAGAGAGAGAGAGACTATCATATATGCTTTATAGATGGTAAATTTATTGAAACGCATCCACTGTTTTGTAACTTTCAGCTTCTAATGTTGTCTTGTGAATCTTCAATTTCCTAGTCTCAACCTATAGCTATTATTGCATCACTTCAGTTTTTAGTTTATAGTTTTGATGATAATTACACACGTATTTGGCTTGCTTCCTATAATTGGTTAAACATCAAAATTTGGTTCAAGATTAACTTGAAGATCAAAATTTGCTTCCTATAATTTGTTAGCAATCTTTGTATTCTATCATGAAATTGAATAGTTTATTGTTATATATATAATTTTTAACTTACAAGTCAAATTATTTCCGCTTGAGAGATTGATCAAAAAGTGAATGTTCTAACCTTACATGTGAAATTGAATAACTTTTAACTCACTGCCACTACGTCATTGTTGAACCAAATTTTGATGTTGAACAAATTTTAGGAAGCAAGCAAAATGCCAAAAATCCATCTCTAAAGATTTAAACACATAGAATCATGAACAAAAGTATTTAAATACAACCGGATTTTGATATTCAGGTCCATCTAGAACTGGATTTTGAAACAATTTTAAGAAGAAATCAAAATCTCAAAAACAATATAGTGAACCCTATTTTATTGTTGAAAACTCCAGGAAGCAATCAAAATCTAGAAAGTCCTTCTCTAACAAATTTAAACACACACAGAATCATGAACAAAAACAAGATTTTAACACTTAAAAAATAAGTTTTAAAACTCACAAACTTTGATGTTTAGGTCCATGTTGAACAATATTTTGATCTTGAACCAATTTTAGGAAGCAATAAAAATCTCTAAAACCCTCTCTATCCACGAACCACGATGAAACAACCCATGTTTTAACCCAAGATATTACTTAAAATAATTTTATTACAAGAATTTTGCATAAGTTTTATATACTAATGCAACAATGAATATTTTTCAAAAGCAATGTCGGTAAAATCAATTGCTTTGTTATTAGCATTCAAAAAACAAATACATAGTCACATTTTCCCTAAGAAAATAAACATTTTAAAGTAATGCTTTTATTAAAATCCGAATCATCACATAATCATGAACAAAAACAAGATTTTAACACTAAAAAATACATTTCTTTTCGCAATAACTATGAAAATACGGTTTAAACATCGATGAATTTGAACGGTGGTTCGTGTTGCTCAGGTGCGACGGAGGTTGGATCTTCACGGTGGAGGAGAAACACATTATCACTCCGCTCAAGTGAGTATCTAAAAGAGGTGGTTATATGCGAAAGTGGTAAAAGTAAAGTGTGTCGTTGAGTCACTCTTATATAGGTTGAAGAGTCCTTTAATGGTCTCTATGAGATGCAGTGCCATCTTAGGAGGCCGTTGGTGATGATCTGGACAGTTGAGATGGGGTCAAGGCGTGCTCTTGTGCGGTGATCTGCACAAGACTTAGCATGCTCCACCGCAATGTTATATCCATCTTTTTGGGTTTTGGTTTAATGGGCCTTGTTTTTGCGGCCTTCTAGTCGGTCTGGAACACTTACAAACTTTTTTGGGATAAAACACAACCCACTTTTGGAATCTAAATCTAACAACTCGTAAAATGCAGATTTTAATTTTTACTCTACTATTAAAAAATACCGAGTTGGATTTTGGGCCGTCTAATTTTGATCGAACGACTTTCTTTCGATGTATAACTACGTGAATGCATGTACCTTCTGACTCAGAAAATCAAGGTTCATTTGGTTGAAGTAAAAGATTAAAGGAGGCAAAAGAGTAAATGCACATGGTTCGAATTCTGAAAGATAAGAAAAGATTAACATAACAATATACTAACATTTACGGTTAAAGGACTTATACAAAATACTCCATCCGTCTCTATATATAAGCACTCTTTTATTAGAGACAAAGGGTGCTTATATTTAGGGTCGGAGGGAGTAGCTTCATTCTGTATATGCTCTTCTTTTACTTAAAACACAAACACAAAAAGAGAGACTATTATATATATATATA
>Ga0315913_1001709_pt1 | contig 24762 bp, 6 predicted proteins | sample MpolsnodulesMG_FD_207736 | JGI IMG/M metagenome (GOLD analysis project Ga0315913, IMG submission 207736) | Medicago polymorpha root nodule microbial communities from Los Angeles, California, United States - small nodules | ecosystem: Host-associated > Plants > Roots > Nodule | place: USA...
TTCCTTTTTACTTACTTGTTTTATTAAGTTTATCTTTAGCATTTTTATTTCTTGCATTTTTATTTTACTTACTTTATTTACTTGCTGTTTTTTTATTTTTTTTAGAATTATCATCTCATCTTTTATTATCCATTTATTTGTTTTATTTTTAGTGTAGTTTAGTGTAATTATCTCTTTTCTTTTTTTCTTTTTTATTATTTATTTACTTGCTGTTTTTTTATTTAGTATTATTATCTCATCTTTTTTTTCTTTTATTATTTATTTAGTTGCTTTATTTTAATTCATTTAGTGTTAATATTATATCATGCATTTTATATTCATTTGTCATCTTATTTCTTTACTCATTATGCCTTAGAATGTAATTAGGAACCATGTAAATACATAAATAAAATATGCACGACACTATCACACTATTTTTTTACCGCTTTATGTCATGACCGTAATTGAGTCCAAAATGAATTAGAGACCAGCTAGGTTAATTATTAGACTTTAATTTCTTTTTAAAATCAAACTATTAGTAATTTTAGGTTCATTTCAAAAACTTGAGAATTTGCTTGGGATCCAATATCCTTTGTAAATTTCTCGCTTTTTTTTATTACGTTATGCCGTTACGTTTATTTTTTTTTACCTTGCGTTTAACTTAGAAAAATTATTTTCCCAAAAAAATCAAATATATCAAACTTCAGAAATATTTTCTTAATCATTCCTTGGATTTTAACCCAAGAGGTCTTTTTCTTTTTATTTCTTAATCAAACTTTTAATCATTTTAATATCCATATTAGATTTGGATTTCTTTTAATTAAAATAATCAACCCCACTTCATTTTATTCTTGTATACCTTTGAGGTCTCTTATCCCTTCTAAAAACTTTTTCAAACTTTAAAATTAACCCAACCCACAAAAATAATTTTTAAGAGTGAACTACATTGGTTTTGATCCCTTTTTTTTAAGGGTATGTAGACAAAGGAGTTAATTCTTTCAAATCAAATAAAAATAACCAAAAACATGCTTCTTCTCCCTCCATTCTTTCACTTGGACATTTAGGCAAGTATTTTCAAGATAAGTAAAATGAATTAGCACAAGATAAATTAGGCAAAAAGTTCCTACGAAGTACCGTAGTCGTTTAGGGTGCGTCAAACCTTCCCTTTTCGAAACCAACCCCCAGATCCATAATCTCTAAGGGTTTTTCTCTCTTTTTCCCTTCCCAAGTATAAAAGTAGAAAGTTCAAAAATTGAAGGTTCAAAACCAATTAATGGATTGATACCCGAAAATCGAGAGCACAATACGTAAATGAAATTATTAATTATAAATAAGTAATTTTTAACTACGAAAAGTATATTGAGCTATAGAAAGCATTTTCCAAAACCGTAGACTTCTGTTAAAAAAATCTCAAATTAAGATGGAGAAACAAAATATATACGAAGAGACATGATGCAGTTGGCGTTGTTAAGAAATGACCAACAAAATAGATGCGTAAAACATATGAGTATGTAAATTGTGCGAATAAAATGCTTTGACTTAAAATCAAGATAAAGAGATGATCAAGTCATTTTTGAATTCCTTCTTATTTGCTACTTGGTAATCGTGTTCAGTTATTACAATTGTTCGTTTAACATTACGATGATTTAACAAAATGCTTAAGACCAATGTCTTGCTAAAAACCCTCTTCTTTGACCACAATATCCTAATGTCTTAGGTGACTTTGTGATCATCGAAAGTTTGATTAAATATTATATTTGTATAACAAATACAATATTTCTAAAACTATTATTGATTGAACATATATCTTAGATCGAGTTTGAAAAGTTAGAGTTAATAATCAGTCAATACTTAAAATAAATTTATATAACCGTCAACACATAAACAAAATCAAGCGCAAAGATAATAGAACAGTACTAAGCTTAAAATTTCATAAAAGAGTACTTAACATTACATGATTCAAGTAGCTATAAAGAAAGGGAATGTCCCTATAGTGCGAAAAATTCAAGTACGACTTAACAAGATAAATGGTGGGTCCGTCAAAAAAAAGAAGATAAATGGTGGGTAGTGTTATTATACCATTAAAATAAATAAAAAGTAAAACAAGATCAAAAACAAAATGCAATTCAACGGCTTTGTATTCATTTGTTGCTATTCGTTGGCAATTGTCTCGCACCATTTAGATTTTCCCATAGAGAAATTCATCTAGTTGACCTAATATGAGAAACTTAGCTACTTATAATAGCATTTAACATAGTAAATGAGTTTGAAGAATTATACATGAATAAATAATGAACTAGAAGCTTCAATCTTGTTTTCAAGGTGAATCTTCACCTCTATCTCTTAGAAATTTTGTTCCTCAAACTTTTTTGTTTCAAATTCCTCAGATGGAAGTGAGCACTTCCTTATATAGAGATCTCAATAAATCTAAAAAAAAGATCTGCACACCACACAATTTCCTTATCCATTGTGCAGGGTGGTCTTCACATCGCACAATAGGTCAACTTGAACCTTCGGAGCCTTCAATCATGTACATCACACAACTTTACATACATATATATATTTTTTACCATTTTCCAAACCAAATTAGACTTTGATGCACTAATTTCACTCCATTTAGAGATCTACAGCTCCATATATGATTAAATCACCACACGTGGGTCATGTTGCTTTTCACCAAAAATCAAAATTGCACTAAATAAAAATAGACAAAACCAAACTATGTAAAATATAAGGTTAATCAAGAAGATGAAATTATGAAAACTTTATCTACCTCCAAGAACCATTTATTCACGATAACTTGCAACTCTCAAAAGCGAAATACTAACTAATGTCTAATAAATTATGAAAACCATTTGTTGAAGTGTATAAATACCAAGTAATGTCTAATAAAGTTGAATATCTCATTCTTAGTAAAAAAAAATAAAAAAATTGAATATCTCATTCATAAGTGAAATACTCTCAATTCTTTTCTCTCAATATATAATATTTCTTTCCCTCTGTCAAATCTAAACACAATGAGTGTGTGCTATCAAGAATAGTATTCTTGTTCTAATACATTACTCTCAAAGCACTTTGGCTCTGTTTGGTAAAAATAGCGGATAGCTGATAGTTTATGGCTGATGACTGATAGCTTATAGCTAATGGCTGGTGGCTGATAGCTTATAAGTTATTTGAAGTGTTTGGTAAAATTAGCGGTTCAACTAGGTGATAAATGTAAAATGACACGAAAGGTCATCTTTAATCCATAATAAAATATATATCCATTTATATTTAAGTATTTAGTATTTTTTTAAGTAATTTAAATTTATTAAATTAATTTTTATTGGCTAACATTTTACTTTATATTTATTTTAATTAGGTGTTTGTACTTTATAAAACAATTATATGTAATAATAGACCGTTATCAGAAGATATTATTATACACATTTGTTTAGAATAATTATTATTAAATGTTTTATTAACAATAATACATACTTACACTTCTTGTAAAAAAAATAATAGATACTTACAACGAACAATATCTCTTGAATGAATATTTTTAAAAACAACGGAATGAAAAAACTTATTGATAAGGGTAGAAATAAACTTATTCACAACGGAATGAAAAAATTACTTATATATTGGAATGGAAAAAAAAAATGAAAAAACTTATTAAAAGTTTGTTGCAATGAAAAAAACAGTGGAATGTATACAGGCAGTGAAATAAACACGAGGTGAAAAAATTTGTGCAACATGACCATTATACAAAGGCAGTGAAATAAATAATGGAAGGGTAAAAATGGGTTTTGATTAAAATAATAAGGGTATGAATGGAAGAAATATTGATAAGCTATAAGCTCAAACGCTACTTGGAATAGCGTCTGAGAAATAGCTTATAAGCTCGTGAAATAAGCTATAAGCTCATTGTAAAAAACTGTTACCAAACGGAGCTTTTTTTGTTAGACGAACTTATAAGCTATTCGCTATAAGCTCATTTAGTGACCTTACCAAACAGACCCTTTATAAATTTCTGATTATGCTTATAAAAAAAAAAAAATCTGATTATTGTACCTTCAAATCCCCGAATAAGCTCTTTATAGCTTCCGTGTTAAAGAGCAATTGCCACAGAACAAATTTTGCAGATCATTATTCGGCCCAGTAAGGCAAATTACCATTTAATTTCATCTTGAAACCTTCTTTTTCCACCCTATTTAATTTCTCGCGTACCTTACGCAGTTCAGATTATAAGATCCCAACGAAAAAAACCCCATAAAATCCTCTAAAATATGTCAAACATTTTGAATTCTAGAATCCGAACAAGGTGCGCGAAAAACTCATATGATGGAAAAAATAATAGCTTTTTGTTTTTTGATTAAAAATGCCATCCAACAGAACATGTAGATAAAGGCCGGTCTGTGGAATTCAAAAGGTTTAGACCCAAATAACTTTAGCCCAAAATGTGTCCCAAATACAAGTAACCAGAAATATGATCTGCTCTAATAAAAAAGAAAAAAAGAATTGCTGATCTATAATGATGATACATGCAAATGAATCTACTGCACTTGCATAAACACATTGTTTTACGAAATATGCATAAATAAATGCATTGTGATCACATTGTCTTAATTCATAACATAGATATAAAATGGTTGTTACTGTTATCCCTTTTATTTAGATAGTTTTTAAGAGTTTAAAATTCTCTAAAAAAAAAAAAAGAGTTTAAAATGTACAAAAGTGTGTTCTTTGTGATAAAAGTTTAAGAATCTAGCCATGGATTATTAGACACAAGTTATAGCATATCATCAATAACAAAGAAGGAATAAGAAGCTGTGTACCTTGTATGTTTAGGTTCATGAACGATCACCATCAAGTTATGAGAGGAATAACTACCCTCATTCCGTTTAATGTTAGGTTTTCAGAGTAGTGTTCAGAATTGCTTAACCGTCTGATGAGATGACGTTTAAATAGCTAAACGGCTGAAGACAGGGATCTCTCATTAGGCTTAGCTAAATTGTCCAACCCATCACGGTCCATTTAGAAAGAATAGCCCAACCACACATATTCATCATCTAATTAATGCTTTACACAATAAACCATAATTTATATTATGACATTAACTTATAATAATTGATTATTGTCAATTCATAATTGATTAATTAAATAATTAATCCAACACTTTGTGTTGGTTTAACCATGTTCTCATATATTAGGACCGTTTAATGGACATGAGACAATTAGGATGTGATAAACTATTAAACTCTTAGATTGGGTTAGAAACAAATATTGAATGAGAAAATGTTCTTGACCACAAAATATATATATATATATATATATATTGGGCTTTTAGCCCTCTTTATAATAAAATGAAATGAAAATGTTATTAAAATTAAAAATATATAAATATTAATTCAAATCAATAAAATTATTAATAATTGACTTTTGCAAAAAAAAAAAAACTAATTTACTTAATTGAATTTTTGTTTGGTCAGAACTTAATTGAATGTTTAATGCCCTATTTTATTACGCTCACAGAAATAGTCTTCATTTTTAAAATCATTATTTTTGGTCCATCCAGTATCCATGTTGTAGTAAATTTGGTCATAACCCAGATTTTTAGTCAAAACAACGGTGATCTTTTTGCTCCAAACGAGGTAATTGATCTTCCCTATTTTAATTATGAATAGAAATACAGCTTTTGAGGCAAAAAAAATCACTAATTTTGAAACCAAAAATCATCATTTTTAGAACCAAGATGTATGTAATAGAGATGCAGTGTAAACTATTTTATCTCATCTGTAATTATTATTATTTTTTTCATCTGGAGTATCAAACTTTTGAATTCTTCTACCAGTTATAAGTTAGTGGTACGTAATAATTAACTTGGGAAATTATTCATAGACACACTTTTTGGTACACCACCAATATACACTCCCCATGTGGCACTACTCACTAGGGCTATTTTGGTCATTTCACCTCTTCAACCAACTCCACCTGCCCTTCACAATCACCTTACCACCACAATGCCATCCAGCCACTACCACCCTCAAAACCCTTCACTTATCTCTTTCTCTCCCAATGACCTGATCTCTCTTCTCCCTCGGTTCTCTACCTGTTGCCGGTTTTGGTTTTCAATCCACCATGGTTACATTTAGTTTCTATTGATGAATTTAAGAAGAAAGTAACACATGCAAAGCTTCAATCATAATTAAATTTGAGAACTAGTAATTGTTGGGGAGGAGAAGAAAACTTCTCTCGACAGAGAAGAAGAAGAGATAATTTTTCCCCTTTGTCTTTCTTTTTTTTCCTCCGTTGAGATCAATTTTTGTCTCATACACACAACTCTGTCCAACTTACCAAACTATCACTCATTTTTCTAGTTATTACAAAATTGCCGCTGTTGATGATGACGGTGGTGGTCGGAGGTGGAGGAGGGAGATGAGAGGATCACACAGAGAGATGAGAGAAGAGAGAAATTAAAAGAAAAAGAAGAAGGAACAGAAATTATGAAAATACAGTGAAGATATGTGGTGGTGGTGGGCGGCAGCAGATGAAGGTGAATGAAGGAAAAGGTGTGGACAACGAATGGGAGAGACAAGTGAGTTGGGAGTGACAACAGATGGGAGAGAGAGAATTGAGTCTGTATTATTTTAAAAGGTGGTATATCTATCGGTGCTCAACTAACTTAGTTGCCATCAATATTCATTTAGGTAAATACTTAAATATTTGAAGTTTGATTGAGTATTTATATCTTGTAGGCAAAATTCATTCAAAATTTAAATTTATTTTAAAGTAAATATGACATAATATTAAAGATTGGACGATGATTATATACCGAACTAAACTTTAAAGTACCAATGTGTTCATCATTTAATTTAGGAAAATATTAATAAGTGTCCTAAGGGCGTTGTTTAAGCGTCTAAAAGTAGTAACTTTTGCATTGAAAATTGTACGGTTATGATTTCAACAAATGTTTGACTTATATTTTCAAGACATAATTTCTTTTCATGTGTTACTTAAACAATGCCTTTAGGGCACTTGTTAACAAGACCCTTTAATTTAAGATATTGTTAACGAGTATCTCAAACACTCTTTAAACATTATAAATAAAATAATTATTTTTTAAAATGTCAAAGTTTTTAATTTCTAATATACTAATTACACAAACTTTAAAAAGTTATCATTTAAGGTCTTTAACTAGTGTCTCAAGGACACCGGTTGATATTTCTCATTAATATATAGTGATTTCATTCTACCTTGTTGAGTCCAAGCTAGCTCGTTATATATATATATATATATGTATATATGTATATGTCGTGCGAATTTTTTCAAGTTGTAATCACAGTCATAACTCATAAGTATTCGATAAATAGATTAAAACCGTAATGATTAGAGAGTGCATGCATGTAAGAGGCATACATTTTTTATACTACTTAATTAGACTTCCTATATACTGTACCATCATATACCACTCCTAGCCTAGAAATCTGTCTTGCAAGCTAAGCCAAACAGAAAAACAAACAGAAATTAATTAAGCAGGCTTTCATACATTGCTAATCGATACACAAAAATTATTCATTACCATGATGGACTATTGCTTTGATATCATAGCTCTTGCATGCTTGCCAACATTCAATTTGATATACCCTTGGATGGAATGGACAATATACACATCTGAATGAATGGAGTTGATGATATATGATTTCTCCGATATATAATTCACACCACACCTATGTCTGCTTAATTACTCATAATCTTGGTACTGGACTTGCAATTACTTCAAGATTAAAAAATTAGAAAAATATACTAACAAGAATACTAACTATATGTTAACATTTTTTGTCAAGTAGTGTATTGGTTAGAATTCACATTTTTTAAGGCAAATAAATGGGGTGTCCGGGGTTCGAACCCCGACCTTTGCATATAACAATGCATGTCCCTGTCAACTGAACTATGATCACGGGGACAACTATATGTTAACATTATTTACACGATGGATATCCCATAATTAATCTATTTTATCTAGACGGAGACCGTTGAGTAACAGGTCGAGTGAACATGATAAAATTTTCCTCTTGAAAAGAATTTCTTGGCAAGACATCAAATCATCCCTATACCTACGACGAATAGGTAGTGGAATCCGTTTTCTATTTAGACTGATGTAGTATGTATTTGGAAACCCGGCCAGTTAAAAATTCTCGCGTTACGAGGCAATTTCACCATGAAAATTGGGAAGCTACAAAAAGTAGCATCAGTGTAAACACACGTTTTTCACATCCCTACCGCTTCAACAAAGACACACACATAGATGTTTGTGGGGTGGACAATATTTCATAACAAAATTATATGAATGAATACTTGTAACTTTCATTTAATATCTTTAAACATCCGATAATATCAACAATCTAATTATTTTTATCCTTTTCTTAAACCGTAATTGTCATAACTTTTTTTTTCTCGATCTACAAAAAATGGGTGATTTAGGGTCAATTTTGACTTGAAATCACCCATTCGAATTCTTTTTCTTTCTCTTTTAGTTAAATAAGTGATTTTTTTCTAATATTTTCAGTTTTCTTTCGTTTCGCTTGTTTTTGTGATTTTGTTGTCTCACACGACTTAGTTTATTTTGATTTTCTGTCTTTGTGTGGTGTGTTTTTGATTTCTCGTCTAGTGCAATGTTTATTTGATTTACGTTGAAAGATTAACTTTGATCAAATGCATATTCAATCAATGACTTTTGTGTCGTCAATGTTGCAGATCCAGAAACATTAAAATTTCAGTGGCTTGAACATAGTCGTATTTGTAGGCATATGTACTTTGTCGTTTTATGCTATTAACATGGATGCTACGAGTTTGTTTGTAGACTCATCCTTTTTGTTTTTAGTGACTTTGAATTTATATTGTATTGATGTACTCATTCAATTTAAATGAATGAATACCGTTTAGTTTTGTAAAAAAAAATTAATTATTTTTTAATATAATTACTTCAACGTTACGTGACCTATGTTGCGAAAGTACGAATCTTTTACTGGTTCAATATAAATCATTAAATTATTGTGACCGTGGTTTAAAACTGTAGTTTCGTATGCGGTATACATGGCAATATGCAATGGATTTTGTTTGAAAACTACACAAAACTTATTGCAGTATACACAGACAAAAAGAGTAGAGAATATAAAAAAATATATACTATTTTTTGATTGCATTTTTATACAAACTGATCAACCGAACTAAATAAAACTAAATATCACCATTATTCAAACAAAAAATAATTAAATATCACCAATTCACTTCGGTTCAGTTCTACTTCTAAAAAACATTGAAAATCAAACTAAACCGATATATATTTGATCGGTTTAAATATTTTTAGAGCTAAAAATCAAACAAAACCAAACTGTTACATCCTACACGAGGTATTTTCTTGGTTCTTTATCTAATGTATTTTTGTGTTAAAAAAATTACACAAAATTCTAGCTAGAGAGAAAGAAGAAAAAAAAAGTTATTAAAGAAAGTTCCAAAAGGCAGCTTTGGCGGTGGTGTTGAGGATGAAAGTTACTATCACGTTGTCTGAAAAAAAGGTGACAAATAGTCTTTAAGGACGCCATATCGACTACATTCCATGTTCAAATGCATCCTTCTTTTGTCTTTTTAGTCTGAATATATACTACAATATTAACATCCTTCTAATAATACACGTGAAAATTTCCCCCTGAAAAAATGATATAATACCGTGGAAATTTTCTTGTACATGACAATATATAATACTCCAAAAAGAAGTCATAAGAAAACTCAAAAAAAAGTACATGACAGATTCGATGCACCTGCATGCTGATCTATTTATTGTGTTATTAGGTTTTATTTGTGTCATTTTGGCTGCAGAGTTTGTGAATATTTGATGTAGAACAATTTATTTTTGTGGTTTTCATGCTTCCTTTTAAAACACAGTTGTCCGTTTAAATGAATTAAGAAATTCAATTAAATAACTCAGATCGAGATGCTTTTGAATATGTGTTGTGATGGATCATTAGTTAGTGGCCCAACTGATCCAAAAATGTGGCTATATATACAAGGGATCACGCTATAGTTTTCAAATGTTCTTCACAAAGCAATAAAGCACATGCAACGTAATTGATTGCAAATCATTTGTTCCTAGCTTTGGAGTCCTTTCTTTGACTAAAAACCTACCGGTTCAAAATTATACTCCCTCCGATCCTTTATACAAGAAACAAAACACATAAATCACATAGACTAAAGAAACACTTTGAAAATAGTTATTTGCATTTAATACTCATGTAAATTTAAATTTATTTCATTAATGCCCCTATATTAATTGTCTTGATTACACCAACTTACTTACTTTTAATATTCTTTTTTCTAATAAATAAGGGCGCTGATGAAATTTAACATCCAATATATTTGAAAATTGATCAAAGTTTCTTATAAAAAGGACAAAAAAATTTGATACTTTTATTTCTTCTAAAAAAGACCGTAGGGAGTAGCTTTTGAGTAGTAGTTTCGAATCTTGAGATTTTAATACTATTAAATAGGAGAAAAAACCAATAAAGCAAACTAATATCCATCGTCAATGTATACTTTTGAAAATAATGTTCCTTTTGAAAAGTTGTTAGTTTGTTGAATTGAAATAAAAAAAGGAGCCTCCTCCCAAACTTTTTATAATTTAAAAGAAGCTTAATATTCATTTATGTTTAATTTGAAAATAAGTTTGCAAAACAAGAGAAGTTCGATACCATTGATATCAATTATGACTAGAAGTAGAAATTTATGTTTTCTTTAAAAGGTAAATTAGCCCACTTAAATTGACATTAGGGAGAATCGAACATGGAACTTTGAGGAGGAGCACACTCCTAAATTCCAAATTAATACCACCATACCAACTCAAGTGAGTTCATCTATGGCTCTTTTTACTGTACTCCTTCCGTCTTTAAATATAATCAAAATTGACTTTTTAGGTTCATTCATTTAATGATGTATGTGGTCCATCTGAACCACATACATCATTAAATGAATGAACCTAAAAAGTGAATTTTGCTTGTATTTAAAAACGGAGGGAGTGAATGTCTAAGATATTGATTTAATTATTGTTGATATGATAAAAACAAGATAACATAAAATAGGCGTGTCTCAAAATTTAATTAATATTTGTCAAATTAAGTCAACCTTGGTCATATCAATGTCTTAATAGTCAAAATTAAGAATGACGATGAACATGAGCCACCACATATGAAGTATGTTCGTTGATCATCTGCTTGATAAAAGTAAATTTATTTTCTTTTTGATGGTTGAAAGAAAAAAAATTATCTTTAGATTTTAATTTTAATCACCGATGGGTTAATCTTTGTTGTATTTGGGGTTAACCTCCTAGTTGATGATTTTTGTTGTTATCATTGTTTGTCTGCTTACAATATATAAGCTACCACACTTGAAAGGTGTGTCCTAATGGGTTTAGCAATTTTCAAGTACCAATCTACCTTATCGCATATCAAAGTGTTCCACCTAACTAGGACTTGTCATGTATTAATGTATATTAGATTTAATTTGTATTTGACTGTGTAAAACTATTTTACACCTCCATTCAATCAAATCATGTGCTATAATATTAGTTTTTAGATAACTAGTTTCTAAAATATATCTATTTGGTGTGATATCCTTGGTTCAATACGAGAAGAAAATTACATCGTCAATTTTTAAAATTTACTCTCCATGTCTTTTTCCAAAAAATTATAAAAATTGATATTTTAAAAATATAAAAATTTGTATTTGACTGTGTAAAATTATCTATTAGAAAAAAATTATAAAAATTGATATTTTAAAAATATTGGTCGAGACAAATTTGATATTATAATTTATCTTTATATATTAGTAAAAAATTATGATCAAAATATATTATGTGAATAATACATATAGTTAGACAAGCCAATGATTATGAGATAGAAAGAGTAAGTGCATGTTTATTTGATTGTGTGGTGGGAAGAATTGATTTTGATAGAATTAATTCTGTAAAATTGATTTTGGTTAAAAGTGATTCTAACTAAATGTTATTTGTGTTTGAATATATTTATATAAAAGTGAGTGGAACTATAAATTTTTGTGTGAAAATCAATTATAAAATCAAAAGCTATAAATTTTAGCATTAAGTAGAATCAATTTTAGAAATAGAATCAACTTTACTTTTTTTTTAAAGAAGAATCAATCTTACTTAAGAACAACTAAACATGTCAGAATCAATTATACACTCCGATAATTAACCGTAGTCCTTCTCGACTGAAAATGAAAGCTACATTACCTTCAACTCAAATATGCCTAAAAAGAAGTTAGACTCAAATAATTGCCTTTAATCATGAGCTTTTCTAACAACCGCATTTACGTAAAGAATTTAAACATCAGAAGATTACTGCATGTGTTTATGCCTTGTGTAATTGTGTTGTCTCTCACTCTCTCTCAAGCAGAAAATCAAGCTACTACTAATTAATTATCTTCTCATTTAATGCGATGCTTTTTGTCGACGCCGAAATTTGCTAGAGAAAGCCATGTTTATCGTTGTACTAACACACACCATCAAATTCAACAAGTAGACAAAATTGACCAAGGTGGCTCCAAAAAACAATGCAATCCAGATTATTATGTTCTCACTCCACTCATATACGACTCTTGACTGCTAGAAATTAGGCTTTGTGTGCATTAATTCATGACTAATTAATGAAGGAAGGAATCACACTGCTAGTAGTATCCATTATAAATAGTAAAACATAAAACCATTGTATATGTTATTTTCAATGAAATACCAAGTATTTTTAATTATACTCTAATTTATTTTTTTGAGTATCACTCCAAAATTATTATTTTTCATTTTATATTTATGATAATGAGAATCAACCATTGATTAATAATATTAACTTTGTAATATTGTTATTCATTTTCTTTTATTTATAACTTAACCTTAATTTCCCCTAAAAAAACTTAACCTTAATTTGTGCGAAATCGTAAATGTGACAATTTTTGTTGGAAAGATGAAGCACTAGTAATTTTTGTTGGATCGAGATGCGTATAGAATCATCCTGTCTCGTATAAGTGTGCGACCTGCATGGTCCGTATTTAAGTTTTACAAAAAAGTAAAATCATAAATTACTATCACATCTTATGAATCAATTAATAATTTCAAGCAGATTAAAAAATCTCATAAATTTTTCTAAATGCCCAAAAGACATTGTTTAAGCAATTAAAAAGAGTAACTTTTGCATAGAAAATGATGTATACTTTGAGACAACTACTTTAATTTGTATTAATAAAACAATTTTTTTTTTGTATTCTTTAAAGGGTTATATTAAGGACACTTGTTAAGGAAACCAAAAGTAACATGTTTGCATCAGATTCAACAATATTTTAACTTTTAAAAAGTTAAATTCATCACTTTTCATCATTTTCCAATACAATATTTCTATCTTTATCCTCTTATCCAATGTCATAAGGGCACTTTAATATTTTCTTTCTTTAAATAATGATCTTAAAACACTTGCTAACATGACTACCTAAAGCTTAAATCACTTTGTACCTGCTACCATGTTATGGAGCACTAATTAACAGCATTAACTACAAACTCATAGAACCCAAGCCATGTAGGCATGTACCAATATTGATTGAGAGCAAAAAAAGTTGATGCTTAATTTATGCATAGATCATCAACGGAGTGAGGCAGAGAGAGGTGGACATGATACTCCAAGAAACATGCAAGTAAATTGCAACCTTATGCAAGCTAGCTCAAACGAGGCCGTATAATATAGCCTTTCATTTTCCATTGTAATGGGAAGGAAAATCGTACTCTGCAGAGAGTCTGCATTGCAGTCTGCATTTTTTCATCCAAAGAAATGCTAATCATGAATCATGATTGTAACAGTAATTGATGAGGTTACTGTGTATGTAGCAGCAGAGACAGAGTCCTAGTGGGATGACACGTGTAATAACCCCATTGAATAATGGAATATGATCAGGGAGGGTTACCGTAGCACAAGACATTAATAGAGCTATGGTATGGTATGATATGGGGACCTAAAAATGTCAAAGTCAAGCCAATGACAATGAATGCAAAGTATTACATATGTAGCAGTCTTTGTCGTGTTCTTTTTCTATCCACGTTCCTTCGTTTGTTGGTAAAAGATGCGAAGCACAAACACTCCTTTCCAAACAACTTTCGCACCTCTTATCTTTGTCTAAACATTTTTCAGAAAAAAGAATACACTCACCCTAGGGATTTGTGACTGATCACAAACTCACTCACAATATTGCTATTGCTATGCTACCTTATCATATTCACACTCATCATCATCAATTGATCATATTCATATTCGGTGGAGATTGGAGAAGACTGCTTTCCATTTCATCCATCAACTTGTTGATGCATGATCCTATATCTATATCTATATCTATATCTAGACATGAAAAGGCAAAGCCACGAGTTTTGTCATCTATATACCTAGCAAATAGATCCAAAATAAATCAGTTCAATGTTAATGTAAAAAAATGAAGAAAAAAATTGACATAATAATCTATAGTACTTAAAATATTTGGAAGGTGGACTCCCGCACGTATAGTGAATAAGTTTCAACTCTGATTCCAAGGATGCATTCTTTGTCAAAATTCTACCCATGAAAAAAAATACATTCTTTGTGAAAAAAACTTGATAGTATCATTTTGTTCATCTGAAAAAGAAAAATCCTATCAAATGGCCACCATTATAAATTTGACATTATAAAACTTGATATTATAAATCCTATCTAGTTAATTCTATTATAAATCTTATTCTTTTTCAACAACATAATAATATTTGACACTACAAAAAATCTTATTTTGACCTTATTTAAAAGTCACTATTATGGTCCGTAAGTCTTAACTCAACTGACAAACATGCTAAAATTGTTAGACTGGACGTCATGAGCAAGGTTCGAACCCCGTACCTCCACTTTGTGTGTGAGTTTATGATGACTTTGTCATCTCGTCTATCTATCAAGAAATAAAGTTAGTATTATGTTAACATAGATAAAAAAGTTAGTATTATGTTTTGGTGTAACATTTTTTTTCCTTTCAATTTTATCCTTTATTTAATTATTTTTTACCATTTTATCGTCTATTTTTATTAAAACTGGAAAGCCAAAACACGTTAGTGTTCATCTTGATGTTAGTAATTATAATAGTGATAAAAAAAATTAATATTCATATTTAAGTGACTTAAGAAGTTTTTTCAGATCAATTTGGACACTTTCAACTATATAGATTTCTTAAAAAATTAGATGACTTCTATTTTAATTTTAAAAATGAAGTATGAACTTAAGTTGGTTAAGTCATAGGCTCTTATGACATATACCCACTCCAATAAGCTTCTTAGGCAGCCGACAGAGATTATTGTATACTCCCACCGTTCCAAATTAACTGAGCCACTAGCTCATTTCGCACATATTAAGAAAAATGTATAAATGAAGGAGAGAAAAATGGTTTTAAGTGTTTTTGTTAAGTATTGGTGGATTCTCCACTATTATAAATACAAAGTGGAATATATTGAATTGAAATGATGAAAGTAGTATCTATTAGAGTTATAAAGGGAAAAAAGTAATTAATATTGTATTGAAAAGTAAAATGACTCCGTTATTTTAGGACATTATTTTTTTATAAATAACTCAGTTATTATGGGACGGAGGAAATATATATTTATTCTTAACCATGCAAAGTTAGTTGATATTCCGCAACGTGACAAAAGCAAATCTGTAATTTGTTGCTAGAAACTATATATGGTTATGGTTGTACGAAAATTGGGTGGAAATTGGAATTCACAGTGAATGAACATTGATCACATTGTCATTAGTGCCGCCCAAGCATGAATACACGCAAAGACACACTATTGGTTTATTATTTTTTGTACTCCAAATCAGATTTTCCTCATATATAAAGAGTAAGAAATCGATTCAGAAGCCCTAGCTAAACTGGCAAAATGCCGAAATTGTTAGGCCGGATGTCATGATTAAGGTTCGAATCCCGGTATCTCCACTTGTGTGTGTGAGTTTATAATGACTTTGTCATTTCGTCTATCTACGAAAAAAAGAGAGTAAAAAATCGAATATATGACTATTTTAATAGAGTACCACATGTTGATGCTCTATTGGTTTATTTGTAGTATAACATATAGAATTATACTACTACAGTTTAAAATTTAAATAAATACAAATCCTAAATTGAACATTAGAGAAGGGACAGAAAGCGACCACTGCTATATTTGTAGGATACCTTCTCCACAAGACATAGAATTGACTTATTTTTTCTTCTTAATTTCCATAAGCTTTCGGCTGTGATTTTGTTCAAATTAATGTTACAGCAATGTAAGGATAAAGTATTAAATCAAAGCCGTGTGTTCCTAACTTTTATGTATCACTTGATTTCATACAAAGAAGCTATCAAACAAATAATAATTTCATACAAAAACGAGACGTTACTTAGCAAATTAAGGCTGTCTCTAAGCATTAGGACAAGTTCAAGACAAATCCCACGTTAAAATATTTGATCATATAGAATTATTATGATGTACAAAACGTGAAGTTTCCATGAAAGTAAAGCCTAGGTGAGTAGGTATGTTTTGTCTTATATTTGTTTTTGTTCATTATTGTTAATTTCTTTAGTCCTTTCAAATATTCTTTTTACCTGAAATTATTCATGGTAATATGGTAAGATATTTGATTTTATTCCCTCAAATAGGACCAAAATAAGTATTACACACATATTATAAAAAATGGCATGTTTGCCGAACTAAATTGTACTTGAACCCACAATTCTGTAGCACCTTCAATATTTTTTGTTGTAGACTGTACATAATATGAAGATCAATGTACATTTAGACATTAACAACTTATTTGACAAACATATTAAAACTAAAAGAAGAGTTAAAGCAATCAAAAAATTAAATAATACCCAACACATAAATATACGGTGTTGGAAATCCTTTTATTCTCAATTTATCATTACTTGTTTTGTCCCACCCATTCAAGTTCGAAAAAAGTAATAACGCGTTTTCTATTAAAAAAAAGAAAGTAATAACGTGTTGTATTTAGTCTAAGGATTGAGAAAATTAGAAGTCGGTTATGGCAACAATTTTAGTTAGGATGGCAGTTTTAGTAGTTACTACTATATCATTTTCATATTCCATAACATAGATTCTCCTTGTCCCATAATGGTCCCTAGTCACGACATGTACAGTTACAATTGCAATTCAAGACTTATTTTTTGGTCAATAATTGAAGACTATATCCTCTTTAAAAAATCAAGACTTTAGATTGGTAACAAAAACAGGGCAAGCCCAAAAATCTTGAGACCTAAAGTAATTTTTTATTGTTAAGTTTTTAAAATAAACTAAAAACATATAATAAGGAGGATTTGAGGCTAGCAATTTGATCAACTAAGCTCGGTAAACATTATTGAAAGATTAATATTCAAAATTCAATGGTTATGTACTATGGATAACAGTTTTTGTATACTAAAGTATCACCACGCTACTATGACTCGTTATAAATTTATAATTACTATAACGAGTTTAATAGCAACCTCCATTAGGTGGCAAGTTTATTTTTTGTGTGAATAATATATTATATTTCACATATGAAAATTACACATAAATAGAAGACAAACAGACAACAAGCTGCTCTGATAAATCACTTACACGACAATATGTTTTCATGAGATGCTACATGCAAAATGGATCTCCTTTGATATTTGTTTAAAGTTATAATCACCATTAGGCATACTTTTATAACTTTTAAAAAAAGAAAATGTAGGATTTAACATTAAAATAAATAAAGGTTTTAAGTAAAAAAAAGAAGCAAAGGTTCTTTTATGCCATAAAGAAGTATAAAAGGTAATCACAGCCCCGGTAAAGTTTAAATGTTAGATAAAAGATTTGATATAATTCAACAGACAAAATGCAAATAAGAAAAAGAAACGTATCCACCTACTCTAGAATTGAATATGGCTTATCTCATAAAATTAATACAAACATGTATGATTCCACTTTCGAATAAATTATGATTGATTTTGGAGATGTAAAATTGATTTTTGGCATGTTTGGTTGTTGTCGTATAATTGATTATACTTAAAGTTAGAATTTTTAACCTTTGATTTCAGAATTAATTTTCACACATAAATTTGCAGTTTAACTCAATTTTATTTAAACACGATTATTTTTAGTATTTTTATACATAAGTTTACGGTTCAACTCAATTTTATTTAAACACGATAATTTTTAGTTATAATTACTTTTAATCAAAATCAATTCTTCGACCATACACGTGAAATATTGTGTTAAGAGAAAACATATAAATCAAATTAAATTATTCCAACACAAATAATGGTGACTTTTACGATACATATTTTATATTTTTGTTACTAACCTCCCGAAAACTAATATGAAAAGAATTTAACTCTTTCAAATATAGGCGGGTCCACGGGATTCTGAGAGTATAAAGGAACAAAATAAAAGGTAAATTGTCCTTTTGGTCGTTGAAGTAGAGTTGTAGACAAAAGAAATGTTGATTTGTAAACCTTAACTACCCTGTCTATCATTAATTTAATTCACATGAAACCCCATTTCACATCACATCCATATGGACCACTCCACTTTGATCTGTAATTACGCTCCAAAGTAAGACTCAGAAGCCAAACATACTTTTGAAAAACATGACCCATTAGCCAGTTTTTGCTTCACTTGAAAACTAATCACTCATGCTTATATTGGTTAGAAAACAAGGTCAAAAGGTACCAAATGAAACAACACCCCATCATTTCTGTTTGAAATAAGGTAAAAAGAAAGTGTAGAATGAAGTAAGAAAAAAATACTTTTAATTTGATTCGTAAGGACAATTCAAATGATAAAATATTACTTGAATATGTGATATGCTAAGGTGAGTGTTCAAATTTACAATTATCTACTTCTCAATATTTTATGTGTGTAAATTTTGTCACTAAACTGTGAAAAAAGAAAGAGTACGTTTATCATCAACTCATTCAAAATCAATTATTGTGACACCACGTAAACAAACATAAGCTAAATCCAATTCAAATCATCTTGATAGTAAGATTGTTGGCGATTCATCCATTTTTTTCTAAGTTCATTGGACCACCTTAGATAAAATCATAAAATCTATTTTCATGAAGGGAAAAAAAAATGAGCTATAAAAAACAACAGGTATCTCTATGCCACAAGATGGCACCAGCAACATAGAAGTGGTGGAGTGGACAAAACCGGCACGAGGTAGGTAAGTATTGGAATATGTCTTTGAAATGATTCAAGTGCGTTTGTTTTTGCGGAGACAAATTTGTTTTTCTCCTCTTTGTGATGTTAATGTGGGATAGGCTTTTGGCTTTCACATGGTGTTGCAATGGATGGCTGCATTTCATTTTGATAATGTGGATTTTGCTCTTGATTCTGAAAGAGTCGTAGATCATTTTAAGTCATATATAATTGATCATAGTGAATTTGGTTGTATTATATCTCCTTGTAGACAATTTTTTATCGATAGTTTCCAGAACTCTCATGTCGAGTTCAATAGGAGGCAAGCTAATGGGGTCACTCGTGAATTAGCATAAGTAGCCCCATCTCATGCTACCTCCCATGTCTATGACGATGTCCCGTCATATATCCGGACTTTGATTGATAATGAAAGACAATAGATTTCTTCCCTAAAAAAAAAGCTATAAACTCATGAGAAAACGAACGATTATTAAACGGGTATTTTTTGATCATATTTTTTTTAATGGCAATATATATATAAAGATAAAAAGGAATAACAAAATTACAAGATACACCAAAAGGACATCCAAAGATGACCCCAACAAACCCCCTAGGAGAAGGCTCAAACCCCACAACCTGAGAACAAGGCAATTTCTGAGATTTTGGTGGCTTAGGGCGAACTTACAATTTGGGTCCTATCTAATAAATATATATATAAACATCAAATTTGATAAAAAAAAAACTAAGCAAATTTTTTTAGGCCTAATAGACTCCTAAAAATAATTGAGGCCCAAATTTCTTACTTATTTTTGGGGTCTAGGGCGGTCGCCCTCTTCGCCCTGCCGGGAAGGAGAACCACCCCAGGGCACCGCAAAAGAAAAAATACCCACAGAAAACAAGAGAACCACCGCTAACTTAACATGTATGCCAAACTCTACCCCACATAAGTTCCCACCTTTTAAGGGGCCATCTATATTCTTATCTTATAGCAAAAAAACAGGGAAAATTGTTTGGTATGAATTAGTCATATTATGATGATGATTTTTACTATTATAACGAAAACAAAGTAATGTAGACAATGAAAATGAAAGTTCTGGAAATTTAAGTAGACATGAGGACTAAGGTGGAACCATTAAACGTCGCATCTTGTTGATAATACAAGTCATCAATATCAATATGTACATAAATAAATGCAAAAACAAAAAGATTTGGAACACTCAAAGTAGAGGGGCTGAGTGTGTCAGAAACACTGGGCAACTAAGAAGTGATTATGCCGCGTTTATACTTATACGGGTTACTATATTACTGGACATAGTTTTGTGGTAGCTAGCAAGAACACCACAATATCACAGACATGAATGAGTGCTTCAGAATCTGACCAACCATTACCTTACATCATATGATGCTTCCAGTCTCATTCAACCCTCATCATTATGCATCATTACAGTCTTTACAAAATTAGTAGTACTATTATGCAAAATTTGAACTAGAATCAAATTGTGAACGTGAACTTATTTTTATCAAGAGAAAAACACCACCATGCAATGCAAGGTTAGAAAGAATCATTTATATCTCCTTATCGATTGTTTCACAAATATCATTTTTCATAAAATTGTTATACAAATATGAAAGAAAGAGTACAAACATAACGAGAATATGAAAATGTGTTATTTTACAAGTTGTCGTAAAATAATTATATAAATATAATTTCTTATAAAATTATTTCTTGTCATTGAGACATGGTTCGGTGCACTAAAAAAAGTTATATATGGTTTAGAAATTGATATTAACAGTAGTTTATAAACTTACACCTCTATATCTATCAAAATACCGTTTAATTATTGAAAATATTGCGAAGGTTTAGCAAAAGCCAAAACAAATAATACCTCATAAAAGTGGGGCAAGAGACTTGAAGTAGGAGTAAAGAGGGAGTCTTCCATGGACACAATCCTAAATTAATATTGTTTAGACACACTCACATGAAATAAACAAAATTAAATGAAAATAATTTAGTCGCGTCAATTGATATCATTTAATTTTATTCTCTTTTTTTTGTTTTTTTTGTTGAGATATAAAATGTTAATTTTAACCAACTTCAATAACACACATAACTTGATCTCATTTTTACTTAAAATTAAGAATCAAAATAATTTATCTAGAGAAACAAACAAGGTATAATAGTGGTGCCCTTAAATATATAATTAATTTTCATTATTTCACCATACTCTGTTCACAGCAGAGAAAAGCCAGAGAGTTATGGAGAAATCATGGCTTAAAAGATAAGCATTGGAAAATGAATGAAAGCAGTAAAGAAATAGGTCGGGCGTTGGGAGTACTAGATGGGGATGAATGACACTGTCTTGCTCTCTAACACTATCATGTTTTAGATAAATTCATAACACACGTTCGTTGGCATTCGCATACATTTACACTCTGTATAAGCTTCACATATTCATCAACTTGTTCCCCATTAGTTTCTTTTCTGGCTATTTATGTTGTGCACGATTTCGTGACACCAATTTGTAAGACACTTTACAGCGTTATATTGCTGCTATTGTCTTATCTTGGCCTACATTCAGTCTACTCATAATCGAAATATCTTCACTATTCGTTTCCTAATGCAGCACTAACTCTATTTTTTGGATTTCCAATAACATTTTTGTTCAACGTGACTTAAAATTCATGGATGTTGAAGTGCCAAAAATCGGGGCTTGATTTTGGCTCAGTTTTGAGACTTCTGTCTCGACAAAAAACCGTCGCTCGAAATGATGAAATCGGCGCCCGATTTTACGTTGATGCAGAAAAAAACATAAACGTATTTTGGGCATGAATTTGTTCCAAATTTTGAGTGATGCTTTTACTATAAATATAGACATTGTATTAGTTGAAAAAAGGTAGAGAGGGTAGAAAAACAGGGTTTAGAAGCAAACAACAAATTAGGGTTTATAGAAATTTCTAGTGTTGGGATTGTTTTGATTCACCTTGAACTAAACACTGTTAGGACATTGTCCCTTGGTCACAGGAAGAGATTCAAGACTTTAGGTAGAATTAGGTTTGCACACTAATTTCTGTAATCCTTTGATATCTCTTTGTAAAGAAACTCATCATTATAGTGGAACAGAGAGCTGCTCTCTCCCCCATAGTAGGTCAGTATTGGACGGAATTGGGTAAACAAATTCTCTTTTGTTCTTCTTCTTCTCTCATCTCTTCCTGTTATTTTTTGTTTGAATTATTATTGTCACCCATATTGATTTGATTGCTTGGTTAATTTGCTTCACACATCAAATTTTATTGGTGTGAGTTTTTCAACGAATTCACAACAATTTCCTACTTGTTTTTAATGAATTTCACAAACATATGCAAGATATAGACTATGTTTGAAAAAAATATCGGATCGCTAATAAGTTAGCTTACAATGTCTGAACTTATAGCGGATAGGTGATACGTTTACTAGTTGATAGATGATAAGTTTTTTTTTTGTTGACAAATGCCAGATGATAAGTTAGCTAATTGATACAGTTGTATGCATAAGATATCTAGTTCACATCAAAAGTACTTTAAACATCTACAATGATATGTGTTTCATCTATTTAGTGTCAAGCTAAATAGAAACTCATATTGTAGAATCAAAAAATTTGATGTCAGTAGAGAAGGGTGACCATTGAAGCACCTTCTATCTTTACTTTTTGCATACACCAATTAATAAATTGTATTAGAATAAATCAATTTCATAGAAATGTAATGATATCAAGTTATTCATATGACTCATTTTATAATATTATTTAGGTGTTCTGCTGGGCACCAATTAGTATTTTTTTTAATAGAAAACTACTAGTATAACCCAACCCAATTGTACAAGAAATTGATTCTCATATTAAATATCGGCAGACTAAAGTCCCACTCTCACGAGAAGCGGAAGATTAACACATAAAAAATAAATAAAAAATTTCGATATTGTTTTAAAAAGGATTAATAGTTTTTTGGGAAAAAACTTGCGTGTCTTTGGCTTTGGTCTTATTGGGTATGTTTAGTTCATTTTAGATGAGAAAGAATGATGGATGGATAATTAAAATAAATTATTTAGACAAAAGAGAATGAATGATTAAGAGAAAGATAAAAACAAAGATATCTATAACACCAAAATTAAAGGCACCCAAATGCAACCCTTCTTCTGGACACATTGAATTCCTTCTCCATTATCCGTATTAACAACTCACCTTAAGTCCTTAATTAATTACTAGTTCTTGTACTGTCTTAAGGTTAATCATGCATGTTACTTGGTACTAGTTTGTTACTACCATATTTAGATAATAAGACAAGCAAAGCACTTAAGATCCATTTTGCACTAACACACAAAAACATGCTTTAAACGCGCGTGCAAGCATGCAGGAGGTTCACTTCAATTTTTATACATAAGTTCATTCCCCAATTAAGAAAGAGTGATTATGCGTTTATAATATCCAAAATAGAGGAGGACAAGAACTAGACAAATGATAATAAAGCTAAACAAGAACAGCCAGAAGCTATTTTGGGATTGGAACTCAACATAACAACCAATACTAGCTTAAAGGCATGGGTGTTCAGTTCTTGTCATTATAATTCTGTCAAAACAGATACAAACAAAATGTCAACAATTAATTTATGCATAAGTCATAACTAGACTCCATAACATCAGTTAAGAAATTGTTGTGTATTCGTAATTTTATAGGCAAATATCAATAAGTTGGTGATTATATTAATTTGAAGGGTTTGAACTCTGGACCTCTTTTTTAAAAGAAATCCTTAAGTTAGTGATTATATTAGTTTGAAGGATTTTAACTTAGGGCCTCTTTTTTAAAAGAAAAATGATATTTTGACACACGAATAAATTTGACATTAAAAATCGATAATAATTTATGTGGTTAATAAAGATCAAATTCACGTTTTTTTCTTTTTAGTAGATGACTAATGAATTGTAAAAAATATCACAATTTATTAACCATCTATATAAATAGAATTAACCGCGATTTTGAATGTTATTAACCATAATTTATAGGTGTATATTTGAATACGAATTGTGATCAATATATATCATGTATATTTTTCTCAAAATAAAAAAAAAATATCATGTATTTTTTTTCTTCCAATATATCATGTATATTATAAAATATGAAATTCGTGTATTTTCTAACACAAAATTTGGATGATTATAATGGAAATAATGTATATTTGAACTCCTAATAAATTGTGGTTAATCATGTTCGAGGGATGATTAATAAGTTATCATACCTTATAGTTATTAACCATATATGTTCTAAATTTAACCAACCACCTAGTTAAATTTTGTTAGCTTTTGATTTTTCTATTGAAATTCAATGTCAATTTTTGTGTCAAAAGAACACAATTCTTCTCAAAATTCATTTGGTGTCCCTTAAGGCTTTGTTTGTGAGTTTGGAGGGGAAGACTTTTCAAGTGGAAGAAATAGAGGAAAATGGGAGGGGAGGGCTTGGGGGGGGGGGGGGGGGGGGGGGTGTTTTTTTTTTTGA
>Ga0315913_1001715_pt1 | contig 24733 bp, 16 predicted proteins | sample MpolsnodulesMG_FD_207736 | JGI IMG/M metagenome (GOLD analysis project Ga0315913, IMG submission 207736) | Medicago polymorpha root nodule microbial communities from Los Angeles, California, United States - small nodules | ecosystem: Host-associated > Plants > Roots > Nodule | place: USA...
AAACCCCCCCTGAATTTTGCAAAACGTCAAAAAAAACCCTTGAAATTGTCAAGCGTCTGCCAATTACCCCCCTCCGTTAATTTCCTCCATCCAACATGCTGGTGTGGCCGTTAACTGCCACGTGCCACTGCCACATGGTCAGAAAAGTCATGCCACGTCATAGGGGGGTAATTGACTCTTTTTTTTTTCCTTTTCAAAATTAACATTTGTACCACCCACTGACTTTGCAAATTGCTCCCCCCAAATTCAACATTTATGTGCAAATACCCCCCTCAAATTTAAAATTTATGTAGCAAATATCCCCTCAAATAACAATAAAATAAAACATCAAATAACAAACATAGAAATCATAATTTCAATCGCACCATAAAAATCATCCATTGATTACATGATGCTTAAAAACAAGTCAACAACTAGAAACATTTAAAATGAAAATGGTCATCAATGATGATATTCATACATCCTAGTCAATGTATTTAAATACATAAACTTAAGTCTGCATTTAACAACTTAAAAAGTAACATGGGAACAGAGATGCATATGCATCAAAATGTTGTGTTTTGAGAGCAAATAATTGCAGATTCTACAGAAAAAACAATTATGGCAAAGTGTAATTTGTTAAATTTGGTAATTATAGCAAAGTGTAATTACAGCGGGAAGTTAAATAATTGCAGAACCATTTCGAGCAACACCCTTAACAGATAGAGAACTAGTGGTGTGTTCCGAGGGAACCCCTGAAGGAGCATAGCTTGAAATATTCCCAAGCATCTGTCAATTGCCCCCCTATTACGTGGCATGACTTTTCTGACCACGTGGCAGTTAACGGCCGCATCAACATGTTGGATGGAGGAAATTAATGGAGTTAGATAATTGACAGACGCTTGACAATTTCATGGAAATTTTTGACGTTTTGCAAAATTCAGGAAAATTTTTAACGAAAGTTATAATTTCAAAAGGGTAATTAACTATTTCCTCGTTATATATCACTATATTACTATGTAAAATTGAAGATGTGTGTTCGCCTTCATCGTATAAAATCCAATATGGCTGAAAAGATGTTTGCCAGCACTTTCAGTCGTACCTCAATAAACTTTTATCAATTAACAAGTGACACGTTGACCAATCTGATTCTCACGGTCCAACAAATCTTATATGGACCCCTCCACTCACTTTGTGTCCCACCATGTTTCTCCTCGTTGAATTCCTTTCTTGCCACGTGTATAAACTTCTGAATTTTCCACGTGCCCTTACGAGAATCCAGCCCAACCGCTACTTATGTTCCCTTCCTCAGCTACTCCCCTTTGTCTCCCTTCTCCATTCTCCATTCTCCATCCATTATTTGCCTCAGATCATCACTCACTCACTCTTTTTGCACTCTCTGTCTCTTCACCATAATGAAGAATGACTTCACCATCACCACCTTTCTCCACCTTCAACACAAACAAAACCCTATTTCCATTCTCAATTACCAATATCTCACTTCCATCAAAACCCTAACACCCCATATCACATGTCTCGCAGTCCACCGTAACCTTCTCTACGCCGCATCTCTCAACCTCATCAACGTCTTTGATCTCTCTTCCTCTCATTACACCCTCATTGACACCTTCAATGAAACCACCACTTCAGGTTATTACTAATTACTAAAATATCTCATATAATCAATAATATAAGAAAGAAAATGAAAAAGAATGAGTAAACATAACTATTATTAACAAACTTTATCTCTCATATAGGTTTTGTCAAGTCTATCACCTTCAACGGTTCAAGAGTCTTCACTGCTCACCAAGACTGTAAAATTCGTGTATGGCTTATCACATCTTCAAAACGACACCGTCTAATATCTTCACTTCCAACCGTCAAAGACCGGTTGCGCCGCTGCATCGTCCCTAAAAACTACGTCAGCGTTCGACGTCACCGGAAGAGTCTTTGGATTCAACATAACGATACTGTATCAGGTTTAGCAGTAAACTCTAAAGAGAAACTCATGTACTCCGTTTCTTGGGATAAAACTTTGAAGATTTGGGACTTGTCTTCAGGTAATAACTGGTGTTTAGAGTCTTTCAACGCTCATGAAGACGCTATTAACGCTGTTGTTGTTTCTGACGACGGTGTCGTTTACACGGCGTCAGCTGATGGGTGTATCAAGGTTTGGAAGATGGATGGTGATGATAAGGTGAAACACTACGTGTTGGGGAGTATGATAGGGAAGCAGAAACCAGCCGTTAATGCGTTGGCATTGAACGGTCATGGTACAGTTTTGTTTTCAGGTGGGAGTGATGGTACGATTTGTCAGTGGGAGGAAAAAGAAAACGACATCGTGTTGAAGGAAACGTTGAGGGGTCATAGTGGAGCTATACTTTGTTTGGTCAACTTAGATGATTTGTTGGTGAGTGGGTCATCCGATCTAACGGTGAGGATTTGGCAGAGGGAAAAGGGGGGTGGTGGGTATTGTTGTAGAGGAGTGTTGGAAGGACATGAGAAACCGGTAAAGTCGTTGGTGGCAATTTCCGGTGGTGGTGAAGATGATGATGAGGTTGGGGATGGGATTGTTACGTTGTTTAGTGGAAGCCTTGATGGTGAGATTAGAGTTTGGGAAGTGTTTGGTTTGGTTTAAAACTTAATTGATTCTGCTTAATGCATGTTGCATAGTGCATACCACTCTAAAATTTTAAAACGTGGTGTTAATTAAATAACTAGATAAGTTGAAATTCTGACACTAACGTCATGGGAGTTTACAAGGAAACCGGACGTGCCAAATAGAGCTGAAGATTCAAGTTAATGCAGGCTTATATATAAGATATGATATATAAGAGCATAAAATCACGTTTCAAAACTGATTAGTGGCTTAAGCCTTTGCTTGCTCTTGATCACCAGAACTGTAGTGGTGATAAGCAAAACTGTGACTAAAATAATAATTTATAAATGGAAGTATATATTTTTGTGTTATCACAAGCTTTATTTGATGTCCTTCTCTTTTCTGCACTGGCCCATATACAGAACATAGGTCGTACAAAAATCATACAAACTATTGCACAAATACGATCAGTATTCACAGGTCATATCAATCTCTAATATAGATTCATACCAAAAATAAACCTCTAATATATATATTCGAAAATAACAAAGGTATTTTGCCCTAAAAAAATCCAAGGAAAGAGTTGACACGTGATGGTTATATGATATCAGCAATATTCTCTCTACTAGCTCTAATAATAAAGTTTCTCTTGCGATCAACAATGAATTTGTTGTGAATTAAGACCCAAAAATCACATGTAAACTAATACGTGTGGAGCAAAAAGGAAGAAGTAACTAATACTAAAGTAACTTTAAGCAGTTTAAAAGTTATAACTCAACTGATAAATGCTGAAATTGTAAAGATCGGATGTTGTGATTCGGGATCGAACCGGAGACCTTTGTGTGTTAGTTTAATTTTATTAGATTACCGCTTCATCTAAGACCGAAAAAAAAAAGTAACTTTAAGCAACAACAACAATAATAAACTTAAATCTAATCTAGGAATCAAGTGTAAAACAAAAAACCACAAGCAAAAGATAAAAAAGAACATAAACAAACACACTAAAAAATGTTTACCCAATTCGGTCCAAATCTACTATGGGGGAGATTGATCTCTCTAATCCACTATCAACGAGTTCTTTACAAAGAGATACAAAAGAGTTACAAGAAATTGGCTTCAACAAGCTTTACAAGAACAAAACATAATTTCTATCCTTTTTCCAATCTCTCCCCAAGAACAAGAGACTCGAAGATTTCACTCACCCAAGATGTTTACAAATGTTTCCCTACTCAAGAGAACCCTCACCAAAGACCCTCATCCCTAAAGTTACCTCATTTGATTTCTAAAGTTTTTCTCTCTTGAAGCCTACTCAAAATTAAACATGAAGAATGAAGCCTTATATAAGGCTTAGATCCTGAGAAAATTGTGCCCCGATTTTCACGTTAGTACACAATACAATACTAACATTATCCATAAAATCGTGCCACAATTTCTCCAAATTGTGCCTCGATTCCAAATTCTGAAACCAAAATTGTTCCCCAATTTTCAAATCGTGACATGATTTTTGTCCAACCGTCAATCATCAATTTTGAGACAATACTCAACAAAATTGCTTCAAATTGTAAAAAAGAAGAAGAAAGTAGACTCGTTAAACAACAAGTTGCTAGAAGTTGAATCTCTTTATTCTTATGTATAAAGAAAATTCAGTTAAGAGGTGAGAGGACCCATATTATGTGCCTACACATTCTCGGACGGAGATTAAGTAATAATAGTGGGAATTTGTACTAGTGCTAGACACATTCTTCAACGGAGATTAAGTAATGTGAAAATTTGTACTATATAAAGATAATATATGAATTGGGTTATTTGAATAAAAATACAAAGGTGTATATGACATTGTGCGTATAACGTATAGAGAGTATATATAGAACTATAATTTATGAATCTAATTCTCTCTCTGTGCTAAAATTTATCAAAGAGAAAGTTCTTCATACCCATCCATATGATGTGATTGTTGATTACATAATATCTTTGCTGAGTGCTGATTAAGAAAACATTGTTCTTGTTCACACCTTGCAGAAAGGAAACTCTTGTGCCAACCGGTTGGCCAAATTTGAAGCTTCTTTTGATAATGAGATTATAGTTTTTGATTTTTGTCGCCCTTTATTGGCTAGTACCTACTTAGTTGATATTATGGGGGTATCTTTCATTAACCTTAGTTTACTTCTCTCTCTTGTCCTTCTTTTTTCCATTGATATTTAAAAAAAATATATAGAGAGACATATCCAATGAAATAACTTGTTATAACGAGAGATGAAAGTGTTAAATTATTACACTTAGATTTAATCTAATGGGTGAGATCTTATTCCTTAAAGTACGCCTCTTTTAAGATACACATTTTAATTGAAAAGGTCGAATATGATAGCTCTTAGGATTAACTAATTTTGTGGTGTTGTTCCATCAAATCAAATATTAAATTAGTGGTTTGTTGCGCAATTATGATGGGTTGTATTTGTTGAAATTCTTTAATTTGATCATAAATTCAGCTGATATTCTTCAGGCGGAGCTTTTGGCAATTTACCATGGACTTTTGTATGCGAAAGAAATGGCAATAGATGATCTTGTTTGTTACTCTGACTCTCCACACTGTATTAATCTCATCAAATACCCTACAATGAAGTTGCATACTTATGCAGTGTTGATCCAATACATCAAGGAGCTCATTGATCAAATTAATGTTACTATCTGTCATACTTTAAGAGAAAGAAACCAATGTGTGGACTTTTTGGCCAAGCTTAGAACTTCCTCCGATATTGATTTTTCCTTCCACGCTTCACCTCCCGAAGGCCTTCAAAGTCTTTTAAGGATTGATGCAGCTGGAACTTGAGTGTAGTTTGTATGCAATTGGAACTTGAGTGTAGTTTGTTTTTATGTTCTTTTTTTGTTTTGCTTGTTTTGATTAGCATTGTAACAAAAAATATATTAAATTAATACTAAATATACTAATTTTTTTTCTTAATATATTTGAAATTTTTCAAGAAAAAGTGAAAAACTACTAAATATAGAGTTTTATTTAAAAATTAAGTTATTTTATTTTTAATTCTCTTTTTTTAAAAAGCTGTAAAAACATAAAGAGAAAAACTTCCTAAAATGAATTTATTTTTAACATATGTAATAAAATTTAATTTAATTTTAAATCCTTTTTAACATTTTGGTAAATTTTGGTTTATCCTGTCTTAACCAATCAAATTTTCTGAAAGATCTAAAAATAATAAAATCTTTAAATTACAAAATTAAAATCTAAAAAAAAGTCTTAAAAAATTAAATCAAAACTCGATTAAACCACAAAGGTGGTAAAAGTGCATTTTTTTTTTTCCTTGGTTTTTTGTGGGAGGAGTCAAGTGAATTGTTTTTGTTATTTTCCCTCCAAGCTGTGTGAACTCTGGACGTTTTCCTTTGATGGAGGAACCTACCTTCGAGTTTGTACGGCAACCCTATAACCCTTTCTTCTCTAATTCCACTCTTCACATTACTTTTCTTTGTATCCTAATCTTCAATTTCTTCATTCAATAACAGGATCTAATCCATTCCATTATGAAGCGCATTTGGACATTGCGAACCTTAGGTCACTCACTTTCTCTTTTACTTTTTAATTTATCTGAGTCGCTAACTATATCATTTTCTTTAATCAAATTATTTGTGTTTCTACTTGCAGAGCGTGAAAATGTTGCAACCAACGATGCTTTGGATTCTGAGGTTTTCAAATTTTCTGTTTTCACAAATTTCTAATCTACGCATGCTATGTGTTTGTTATTTGGCTGAGCTGAAACCTGAGATGATATTCACGTCAATTTCTTAATGTTAGTTTTTGAATTCGGGGATTTTGAGTTAAGAAATTTGCTAATAGGTTAATTAAGAAATTTGTGTGGCCTTGTAGCATTTAGAGTTAGGTTTAGTGTACGTTTTACAATTTCAGATGGGTTTTGTATTGGCTTTTGTCATAAATGAGAGATCTATGTAGTGAAACACAAAATACAAGGGACTGCATAGTAGTTTGTATTTTTATATTACATCTCGTGTAACATCGACACTTCAGATTGAAGACGTGTCCGGTGTCCGACACGACACCGACACATGTAGTTACATTCAATTACTAATATTTTTTAATTTACTACTTGTGTCGGTGCCGTGTACAAGTGTGTGTCAATTCCAAATTGTTTCCCTTTTAATCACTTTTCTTCATTACTTAGGTATTGCGACATTTGTTTTTATGGTATGCTGGTTCTCACTTCTCAAACCATTTTACAGAAAACTTGATCTACAATATTGTAGTTTATAACTGGCTGGGTGCTATCAATAGGAGTAGCATATTAAGCATCCTTAATTTGCCCTACATTCTTAAATATATCAGCTATTATTATCTTTAGTTATAGAATAGATCCTACTTAATTGTTAATTGTTGTACTGTCTGTCAATAATCTGCAAGTGGGTTTTACTGCTACAGGTAGCAGCTGGCTCGTCAAAGAAGAATCGGACAACTTCTGGTATTTATATCATCATTCTGTTGACAGATTTCTTATTTGGTGGAGATTATATTTTGTGATCATGTCACACTGTAGTTGTCTTGGCATTGCAAATTGGTCGCTCACTGAAACTCTTTTGTCCGTCTTTTCCCATGCAGCTAATGCCAGTGCTTTGAAGCTTACCTGTGAACTTCTCCGGATTTTTGTTACAGGTTCGTCATCGTCCATGTTAAATTTTAAAAGAGAAACACATTGATACTTGCTCAAGACTATGAGTTGCACATATTCCATGCCATATTGTTTTTGACATAACCTTTCTGTTGATGCAGAGGCTGTTCAGCGTGCTATTGCTATTGCAGAGACTGAGGGTGATGGTCAAATAGAAGCTACTCATTTGGAGAGCATTCTTCCTCAGTTGCTTTTAGATTTCTAAAGCATTTGATGATATGAAATACTCATCTGTAACTATTACTCTCCCTATCATGGATTTAGTGAAAAATTGATCAAGATTTTTGGCGAAAAGTTGTATGAGATACAACTATATTGCATGGGTGCTGACTATTTTACTGCTTAGCGTTCTTCACCATCTTGTTATACTTGATATTTTAAAAACACCCTAGACCAGTCTATGTCCAAAAGAGCATGGGCAAAGATGAGTAATCGCCATAGCAGGAGAAGGTACACGAAAATTAAACGAGGGGTAGTAATCCCCATGGCATCAGCTACAAACAAATTTCTAACATGAGTCGGACATGACTCATAAAACATCACAAGGTTATTCAAAGAGCATCCTAAATTTGCAAGTGCATCATCACATTGATTTGCCTCTCGGTATGAATGAATAACCTTCACTTCCCATAAATTGAATTGATTAATGAAGACACTAAATTGATTGACGTTATTTAATTTCAGTAGTTAATTTGTCATAAGTTTGGAAGATCAAATTGTCCTAAGGGCCATACCTCCATTATCCCCCTTCAACCTATTCTAGATGATGCTCCTTATCTTCTCAGTCTGGGAGACTGGAATCCCTCAGTTCATCTGGTTAGCCGTAAGGTCAATAAATGTGCTTAATGCATGTTGCTGGAGAACATTCTGCTTCTTTATGTGGAATACTTTTGTTGATTCTTCTCTTTTATATAGCTTTATTAGCACTGATTTTAGGGGAGAGCTTGCTCCCCTGATGGTTCTGCCTCTTGTTAGTTAACTCTTTTTATTAGCAAAAATAAATAAAAGTCTCAACGTGACAACGAGTAATTGTCTTTGGACATCATGAATATTCTGTTATATTCAACTTACACATGACATCGAAACATATTTATATTTTCCCAGCAAAAAGATCATCGATTTTGATTATTGGAAGCATTTAATTTTTTTTAAATAATGCTATACATCCATGTTAGAGCATATTAAGAGAGTTTAATTTTTAGGTCCTTAAAGACTGCACCTCAAACTCGTTATCATTTTCCTAATTTTTATTATGAGAATGACCCCCAACTAATTAAAGTTGTAAAATTGTATTTGAGAGTCAATATTACTATGTTAGACACGGTGGACACATGAGTTACTTGTCAAAAATATCATCTCCGTTCTCGAATATAAACAAAAAAAAATCAAACAAAATAGATGTTTTTGATTCAACTTTTTAATTAGATATATTAACTTTGTTTATTTTTTTAAACTAAGATCGGAACAATAAGTTTATGAGTGATGCATAATTTAAATGGAACCCTCGTAACCGAGTGAAACTCATAGAGTTCAATTTAACAAGAAAATTGTGTTAAATTTTTTGTATTATACAGATAACACTTTAAAATAACCGATCAATTTAATCATTAAACTATCTGTTTTTCACCAATTTAATCAACTAAAACGTCTCTAAACTATAAAACAAAATACATCAAATTAATTCTTTAGACTATTATGAAAAACAACCACTTATAATAACCGAGAGAGTGAATATAAACAAAGAGCTTATGAACTTTTTAGTTAATTTAGATATAGATAATTTAAGAACTAAATTGATAATTAAGGGATATTTTAAGAAACATAGCAATCGAATAAAGAGGCAAGCATTTCTGGTTACATCATCTCTGCGTAGCTTTCACTCACGTTGATCCGCGTCAAACTGCTAACACCCAACTCCGTCAACAAAGTTCTCTCCTTTCTGCGATGGAGGTAACCTCATTTATCGTAATTCAATTTTCTTTCCGATGAGTTGTTATGGAAAATCTTTATTGTTCCGATCCTTAGCTTTTAAACTAGCGATAAAGCAGATAATAGAGACATCATGAACTAATTTTTGTCAAATTGCTTTTTATTGGAAAATCTAGTTACCTTGCAATAGATGAAATGTTTATGGTATATTTTCAAGTAGTTATATAACTGTAAATGAAATATAATGTTGTTGCAACAGCAATACTGGTCTGGGAGTGCAATCAATAAAAACAAAGGGATGGTGGAGAATTTGCAGAATTATGGAATAATCAAATCTAGAAAGGTAGCTGAAACAATGGAAAACATTGACAGAGGTTTATTTGTACCCAACGGGGCCCAGCCTTACATTGACAGCCCCATGGCTATTGGCTACAATGCCACTATATCTGCACCACACATGCATGCAATCTGCCTTCAGTTGCTGGAGAATTATTTGCAACCCGGAATGCATGCTCTCGATGTTGGTTCTGGTATACTCTCCGTCACACTTATCAGAAAATAATGCGTTTACTTGCTTTGTTTTTTTCGTAGTTGTGAACGAATGATATGGACAATAAATAAATTGTTGAAATTATTATGCAATGTTTGATAAAATTGATGGCAGTAGTATTGGTACCATTTTATTAGAACTGCAATAATAATAAGGGTGTGCACAAAGAATGGTGCTTTGTTTCCTTTGCTTGACGGAGTTTAGGTTTTTCTTAAAGATTTGCGTAGCTGATGTTAATGTGAAAAAGTTTCAAGTTTTAAGATGTGCTATACAAAATTAAGTGATGTTCTGTTTGACAATGATAAGAATTTTACTGTAGTTTTTCTCCATTTTCTTTGAATGTGATACTCACAATCTCTATACTATGGCCATTTTGCAGGGACTGGCTACCTGACTGCTTGCTTTGCTTTGATGGTTGGACCCAATGGCCGTACTGTTGGTGTGGAACATATTCCTGAATTGGTTTCCTCTTCAATCAAGAATATTGAAAAAAGTGCCGCAGCTCCACTTTTGAAAGATGGTTCCCTTTCTGTGCATGATTGTGGTATGATTTCTATTATCTCCATGGATCTGAAGGATGGAAAATTTTATACTTCTTGCACAAGAACAGTACTGTTGCATTTTACTATGATAAGCCACTCAAGGATTCCGCAATCCTCCCTTTAAAGCTATGTATCGAGATTCGAGAGAGAAGAACTAAGGCATTTAAGTACTCTACCAAACATCTTATGATACTCGATCTAGGGCACCCCATAATACTAAAGTCCTAGCACCACCGCTGTGAGCTAACGTCTCAACGGCTACACTCTATGATGCTTCGTTTAGCTTTTTTCAGTCATCCCCTCCATTGATACCCCTTTCAAAGACACCGTCAGCACTCAACCAGGCTTTGATACCATTTAATATGCACACAACTAACCCTTCCATAAAAGCTAATTATCAAGAGGAAGAACCAAGCCACTTAAGTACTTCACAAAACATCTCATACTTCTTGATGTAGGACTTAGGCACCTCATAATATCCAAGGCACTATCAGATCATGACAGTTTAATCTAGTCTATATGTCTGTTGCGGGGGACAAAGGAATGTGAATGATTAAAATTTTGACGAGCCCTACATTCAGATACGCCAAAACCATAACCTAGTGTCAGATTTGTGATTTTCATGAAGTGGTTGAGTCGGCGTAAGCTCAAAGTAAAGTTGATCCATAAGCATTCTTCATGTTATGGCCATCCAAGACATTTGTGTGTCTACATTTTCACTATCTGACAGTCTTTTTTCTGGTCCCTTACAGTACCTGCATTGTTAAATTATTTCTTATTAAGCAGTTAAATAATAGCTATTGTAAGTTAGTGGATCTTTAATTTCAAACATTTGTATGATTGATGTAACCAAAAAAACATTTGTATGATTGTTGTGCTGACAGATGGAAGGCAGGGTTGGCCTGATTTTGCTCCTTATGATGCCATTCACGTTGGAGCAGCGGCACCAGAAATTCCTCAACCACTTATTGACCAGTTGAAGCCAGGTGGTCGGATGGTTATTCCTGTTGGAAATGCATTTCAAGATTTAAAGGTTGTGGATAAGAACTCCGATGGTTCTATCAGTATCCGGACTGAGACTTCTGTTCGATATGTGCCTCTCACGAGCAAGGAAGCTCAACTTAAAGGAGAATAAGGGTAGCAAAGGGGAAGCAAAATCTTCAATTAGTGTGGCTTATACTTTCATGTGTCTTTGGTTTTCTGTATCACATGCCGCGTTCTGAAAGAATTTGTATAGTTCAAGTTAGTTTTATTTTCTTACCCTCATAACAGGAACCCAATAATAAAACTATTTAAAATCTTCTATATATCCTCCTTTTTTATGTATTAATTATTGAGTATGTTTGAGGCTAAAACATGTAATTAATTAAATTGTATCAATACAATAAAAAAAGTAAATTGTACTCGATCAGTGGTATATATGTGCAACTTACATTAATTTTTATATTGCCAAAAATTAAAACAATGGCAACATGACTACTTGGAGAAGTTACATGCAAATACTACCGAGAGAAAATATTGCTGCAAACCAATACAAAAAAATCCCAATGATGCTTAATACTAAGAATAAACATTCAATTTGGTCCCTAAACTATCACTCACCCACTCATCAATTGTCCATAAACTATTAAAATCAACTAAAATATCTCTAAATTATTTTCTCATCCAACTATTTAGTCTCTCAGTTTACAAATTTGATTGTTTCTCATGATATATTAGGGGCTAAATTGATGCATTTTTCGTACTTTTTAAAGGACATTTTAGTTGATTTTAATAGTTTAGGAGCTAAATTGGTGAGTAGATGATAGTTTTTTATTTGAAAAGAGAGTAGATGATAGTTTGAGTACCAAATTGACAGTTTTAGATTCCTAGAGCTATGAAGCAAAAGTGGTACAACAACCGAGATTTTCTCTGAAACATCTGATGAAAGCACCGGTACGATCCCCAAGCAAACCTCCACAAGAAGCTTTGCCATATAGATGATGAACAACACCATCAATATTGAGTTTTAGGCACCAAATTATAGAGAGCGGACACCAACGAATATCACTTGGGACAAGTAACTGCATGGATATAGTCTCTTGAGGAGAGAACTTAAGACCTTGTGTTGTAGAATCAACAAGCTCGTTAATCCTCTCAATAGTATTCTTCAACAAAATAGGGGTTTGGTCAAAGATAAATACATTCCTCCTATGCCAAAGAACTTCCAATTCCAAAGATTAGAGTGCGGTCTATGGAGACTCCAATGCTGTGGCGGAGATTCTCTGACAACCAACTATGAATATATATATATATCATGAAGAAACTACTCCCAGGGTTTGCATATACTTTATGCCATAGAGAAGTGGCGAGAGGACAATAAGGGCTAGCATGAAAAAGAGACCGTTACAAATAGGACAAACACTGGGTTGGATTAGACCACACCAACCTCTCTCATCGTTCGTCAACAAGGATTTAGAAGCGACAGGAGACTTTGTCACAGATTAACTCAGCACACTCAACAACCTTACCATGTTTGCTGAATAATTGCTCCAAGTGTTCATTATTCTCAACACTCCGTGACAACAGAGTAACATAGACACTAAAAGGAGAATCAAATGCGCGTGGGCGTTTTGGGAGATCACTTATATCATCCTTACCAACAGTCAAGAAATTTCCAGTTAATTCCTGTCACACAAAGGATGAATTAGTTAATCACATTCATTCTAAGTGTTGAATCAGTCCCACACTACATTGAACTTCTTCATAGCCTTCTCAACTTCTTCAACGGTACTCATGGTTACACATCCAAACATTTCGTATTGCGTCAATTAATTTAACTTTTTACATTTTCAATGGTCGAATTTATTTGTAAGCTAATATTTGCACATTTACATATTCTAATAGAAATGTGTATAATTGAATTGGATTGATTAAACACGTGGGAGGGTTTTGTCTTGGATTTGGTGAGATATTAAACAATAAAAACAAAAATAATGCAGATATCATATCATGATCATACTCATATGGCCATGCCACTGATCATAAAAGATTAAGATTTAAGATGGAGGTGATAGAGGTTTCGATGAAGAAGATGCTATGGTGAAAAAGATGAAAGAGTAAAAGGTGGTGGTGGAGACTAGAGATGGAGATGGTGATAGTGGCTGGCAGCATTGGTAATGGAGGTTGTGGGTATAAATAGTAGCTCTATTTTTGGAATAAGCTATAGATTGTGCTAACCAAAGTTAACAAAAAAATATCCAAGCACTCAATGCTTGTTTCGTAATTATTACAAAGAATGATATAATATACCATGTAGTGTATACTAGACCAAATTTAGTGTATACTTGGTATCATGGCGTGTTTGTTGAAAATTGAAATTACAGGGACACACCTTAATTTTGTTGAAGCTAGTGTAGCTTTTGCAAAATTAAAATGGCAATACCAAACATTCGTTTAATTTGATTCACCACCCAGTTGTTTAGAACACCAAGATCACCATCTATCCACTAGGGTTTTGGTGTTAGAATAGTCCGTGCTGTCTATCTACATGGTATCTTAAATAAAGCCATTGATCAGAATCGTTAAAGGAAGGTAAGATCGTTGATATTTTAAGCTTTTAAATTTGGTATGAAAAAAAATAAAAAGTAAGTCATTCAATCTTTATCCTAATGTTCTGATTTACTGAATGCAGTGACATCAGCTTGTTTAGGATTTTCTTGCATGATTCGTAAAGAATTATGCACATGTTGGGGTTTTTAAGCCAAATTTTGTAATATCCTCTTACGTGATACTAATATTAAGAGTCTATGTACCCAAACAAGGTGTTCTTTCAAGAAAAATAGCTTGATTTAGAGTGCACTTAACATATACCAGTGAAAAAGTTACTAATTAAACGTGTTAATTCTTTTACTTAAGTGTACTACGTAACAATTTGACAGTTTCTCAATCTATCCACCTTCAAACCTGCTAAAATACACTACCGGAAACTTAGTTCTAGTAAGCTCTGTGTGTTTTGGAGAGGCGGATTGAGAAATTATTTTACATTATGTGAAGTTCCACTCCAAAACTTGAAGATTTTGCAAAAAGGTCAATTCATTTAACTAACAAGCATCACTGACATATCCTTTAATGGAAGATAGTAGATTAAAAAATTTACGTAGTGTGAAAATGTTGAAGCCCACCTTATAAGTTAAATCGTCCCAAAGGGAGAAATAAAGGGTATAGTAGCCTAGCTCAATGACAACTCTGGTGTAATTTTCTCGATGCCAAGTCTTGAACCGTGTACCAAAGGCTACGCTGAACGGTTAAATTACAACCAAATGACCTCGCGAAAAACAGGCTAGGTGACATTCAAAAGTTAGACGGTAATATTGTAACAATTAACTGGCAAATTCCACTGCTAGGTGACATTCAAAATAATACAATTTGAACTTAAACTTTATAAGTAGGCAGATAATTTATCCGAATATATATCTCAAAACAATTACTATTACATTAAAATATGCAAATCTAATGTGAAACCAGCGGCCAAAAAGGAACATTTGAAAATAAAATAAAAAAATTGAAATTGTATCCTTAGCCGTTAAAAAGAAATCAGACAACACTCACTTTAAAAGTGAATTTCTTGCACTCAGAAAGAGCGCCTGGGCCTTTCCTCAGCAACATTCACTCTAATTGCCCTCCCATCCAAGCTCTGGAACATAAAAATTAATCGCAAATTAGTCCTTGTAATGATTCAAACATATACACCGCTTCACAACAGTGTCTCAAAAACTTTACCCAAGCACACACCAACACATGGTATGTTACAAATAACAAGTAAGAAATTATTTCTGTCATACCTGACCGTCAAGAGCAGCAATGGCATCATTCATCTCAGCCTCATCGGTCATTGTAACAAAGCCAAAACCACGTGATCGACCGGTCTCTCTGTCATAGACTACCCGAGCACTCTCAACCTTACCATGTTCGCTGAAAAGTTGCTCCAAGCTAGAATTGTCAACGTCCCATGGCAAGTTACCAACATAGACTCTTAAACCGGAACTAAAGGCACGTGGTGGGCGCTCAGGCCGTGGTGCTCCTCTTGGAGCGGCCTTATTAACCGTCAACAATCTTCCATCTAATTCCTGTCACACAAAGGATGAATTAGATTCAAAACAACTATACAAACCACATAAAGAACAATTAGAAATGAAATATTAATAATACATGGATTCCTTCATGTTGCTTTTCTGAATTTGTTTGAGAAAAGAGAGAAAACAAAACACTTTTGTACATGCAGAAAGGATTCCATTTTCAAACAAAGTGATAGGAACAAAATTTCAAAGACTTGGTTTTTAATTTCAAAATTTCAAAGACTTGGTTTCTTAATTTTAAAATGTCTAATAATGCATTTCCCTTCTCATGAATACAGCACAGCATCAATTTAGAGGCAGTTACAAGCTGTGTAATGCTCCAGTATAAATGTAAATGGCATACTTCTTCGTAAAAAAATGAATCAAGTTCGAAAGCGACTACCAGTCTAAGTGAAAGAAAACTGTCAAACTCTCAGATGGATATGTTTAGTTTCGACTTCAAAGCATGTGTACGATAAAATTCTGATGTTTTGTTTCAGTTGGCGGGTGGGAGTGAAGTTAGTAACACACATTGCAGCTAGCATATGCAACATAGGATAACAATTTGACAACCATGTACAAATTTATTTGTTTATAAAAAAATTAAGGAAGCAATTATCATTTGTAAAAGTGATACTACTAATTGTCATTTTACAAAAGTCCCTGAGACAATTTGAACTTTGTCCTTAAGGTTATAATACCAAAGTTTTATCAATGAAGTCACACATCATGGACAACTAGTATGTACACATTTGTTAACACTTATAAGTGCGGAATCGGTCATATAGGAAAACTTACAAAGCCACTGAATTTGTTCACAGCTCTCTCAACTTCTTCAGCGGTACTCATTGTGACAAATCCGAACCCACGACTTCTGTCCGTGTCCCTATTATAAATTACCTGAAATCACAAAACAGTTGTCAAGTTACAAACTGCGGTTCACACAATAAAAGTTTAACAAATCTCTACAACAACATCACAACCGCAATTGCGGCTACAACTGTCTGCATCTACAATACTTCACATCATAACCGCAACCACAGTATATAGTGTCTTCTACCATAATTCAACATAACATTAATAATACACAATTAAACATATAATTTATGTTATTCTCTCAAACATTTTCTTTTATTTCCTATGAATTAATTCTCAAACAATTACGAAATCGAAAAAGATAAGATTTTTGAAAGAAAAAAAAAACAAAGAACTGACCTCAGCAATCTCAACAGTCCCAGTTTGTTCAAAAAGCTGAGCCAATTTCTCACTATCAACATCAAAAGGCAAATTCCCAACAAAAATCTTCAAATCTTCAGAAGGTTCTTCAAAACTCGGAACTTCAACTTCACTCTCGTTACTTTCAGTTTCACCAACCCATGTAGCATCCGCTTGATTCTCCCATGTAGCACCGTCTTCCTTCTCTTCCTGTTGAGCCCAGTCTGATGTCTGTGCAACAAATGTAACCAAAGAAGAATGACGGGTTCTTCTCTTGGCAACGAGTGAGACAGATGATGAAAGCTTTGAAGAATTGTATAATGGGTTTACAACCTTGAAGGGTTTGGCGGAATTAGAGATGAATGGGGATTTGGATTTGGTGTAGAAGAGTGAAGGTTGAGAGAGTAAGCATGATTCTGCCATAGTTAGAGATTTGAAGGAAGTGATAGACATAGCAGGTTAAGGGATGAGAAAGGAACAACACAACACTATCGTTGTTTGTGGATAAGGGTAGCTTTGTAGAAATGAAACTGAATGAACAAGTGTTAAGGGTTTTGTGTTGGAAATGACAACATAAATACTGCAGATATTATCGACAATATTTTTTATTTATTTATTTATTAGGCTTTTTTACATTGGGCTTTTTTCCATTTTACATTATATGGGCTTTTATGATACTCCTCAATGAGAGTTGCTCTATGCCTCCATTGAATTGCTCATAGGCTCCCTAAAATTTTAAAATTCCACTTTATAGTTACAATTCGATTGTATTGGAAGCTATCTCCTAATTGCTTCATGATAGACGAAATTGACAAGTGTATCAAATTATCATAAGTAATAAATTAATGTTTATCGTTCTTCATAGGGATTGTCGTTCAACTTAGCGATTAGTAACACTTATTTCAATTAGTAACACTTATTTCAACTTAGCAATTGAATGGAGTTGCAGGGTTTAATTTCTCCGCTCAATGCGAAATTAAGTTTGTGATTAAGATTAGTAACAGTGGTTAGGGAATTCTTGAATCCCCCCTTCGTCTCTGTTAGACTTAACTTAGAAAACAACCAGTTGTGTGGTTTCTACTCGTGATTTATTGAAACTAAGATTTAAAAACTCCATTAAAACATCTTATGACAACGTATGTTCCGTGCTAACCTAGTTATACTACGGCGTTCCCCAAAGAAGAGAGTAGAAAACTTTAGATTCAAACTTGAATTTCATAATCATAATTGTGAAATAAGTAATTAGAGCAACCATGAACAAATAAAGAATTTTTGGGTGTCAATCCTACTTTTCATCTACGGATCAATTTTTAAGACTACTGATGTAGATTTTCAATTGAAAAAGGATTAAGAACAGACAAGAACTAATTTAAATCGGACACAAGAAAAGGATAACTGAATGAAAACTTTATCAATTGAATCCAACAAATAAGAAAGGGTTTATCATAGAACCCTAATCAACAGGTTTAGTTGCTCATGGCAACATACATCATAACAAAATAATGGAAAATAATGCCCTAGAGAGAACGAGAGGAGGATGAAGAACCTGCCTTGGAACTCTGATGTTTGACCCTTGCCTTGAACTGCTAGCTTTTTGAATGAAAAAAATGTGTGTAAGGGTCTCTATTTATAACATATGATTTCTTAGAATTTAAGAGAAGAAAACTGGGATTTTTGCATCAATCCATCTTGGAAAACAAGAAAACAACTGTTTCTGATCGCGTCCGTGCGCAGGGGCGCATGAGGCAGCCCCTCCTGCGCAAATTCTGCAGATTTTAACCCTTTTTCGTCTGTTCTTTCGTCTTGCAATGCCTTGGAACTTGAAATGAGTTTTATTCACTTTGTATTGTCTTCAAGAATCTTCAGAGAACCATTGACTTCAATCTTCATATCCATGATCCTTCACGTGATGTCTTGATTTGTCGATTTGCATGATTTCTCAGTACAAAACACATGTGGAGTTACAACAACTCGAGTAAAAACAATACAATATGTTCCTCTTAACATTAACATCTCCTCTAATTCTCATCTTATTTGTCTTCAAATGTAAAGAAAAGTACTAAAAATAGAGCCAAAAATATCATATATACTCCGTTTTCACTTCACATCGGAAGTTATGATCCGACGTGACATATGCTAGAATAAAAGCCTGGTTATCATATGCGTACCATTTGACTCAAAACATAAAATAAAAAAAATAAAAAAACTTAATTCCTTGACATTCAAACGGTCTCATTACTTCAACCATTTGTTTTTATCAAACGACGGACAAAGAAAGTACATTTTTATGACATTTATTCTCAAGTCCAACAATTAAGTTTTTTTTTTTTTTCGTTTTGCTTTTCTTGTAGGTTGGGGTTCTTGTAGAATGTGAATGTGAATGTAGTTTAGGAATTTTATAGTTGTTGACCAAGTAGGATGTGAATGTAAATGTAGTTTAGAGTTTGAATTAGTGAAATGTGGTATTGAAATACTAATCGGGAATGTGAATGTTTTTTGTGCTCAACGTGTTTGATGAAATGCTTAAATGATTTATTTGTTTTTTCATGTTGGTTGTTATATACATGACTGACGATGATGGTAGGAAGAAGCATGGTAGGGAGGCCTTGCATAGTTTTGTAGTTAGAGAGCGTGCTATAATAATCCTCCAAAACAGTGTTATAGGAAGTTATGGATTCAAATGAAGTCTCTAGTTCACATGCTCTAAAGACTTCACAAGCTCAATGAAAGTATCCCTTGTTTATGTAATTAGACTGAGTTGTTTTGAGTTATGTCTTCTTAGTAGTTTTTATGTATGCATCTTTCGCTTTTTTTTTTGATCAGGTAGCCTAGTGGATAGAATTCACCTTATAAGGTGAATAAGTGGGGTGTCCGGGGTTCGAATCCCGGCCCCTGCATTGTCCTACCAACTGAGCTATGCTCACGGGACATGCATCCTTCGCTTTTAATCATATCATATAATGATCTTTGAAATATTTCTATAGCATAAAAACTAGGTGGCATTTCACATGGGAAAGGTCAATCCATTCCCACCATGGAAAAGTTAATTTCATCCATTAGATCAAGTAAAAAACACAATCTTATCATACACCCTCAACACTAGATTTTATTGTCACTACCAGCCCACCACCATCTCTTTCCTTCATCCCCACCACCAGCAACAGTGCACCACCGTCAAAACCACCGTACAGCGAAATGAAAATCAACCATAGTATTTATTTTATTTAGAAATTGAAATAAACAGTTGTATACACTTCAAGTGGAAAGACAGTAAAAAAATTATGTAAATAGCATGCCAAAAGAAAGATGTTAGCTACATCACAAATCTTCCAAATGCATCTCAATAGCTAAGATTTTTCAACGCTGATCTTAGCAACCCAGAAAGTTTCAATTGAAGGGTTCATTGGAACATTCCACACAGCTACTCCATTTTTTTTTGCTCAAAAAAAAAAGATTAGATGAAGAGGAACAAGAACATGAGTTAGGTGCTGGCCATGATGTTTCAAAGTCTTATCAAAGAACAGAACACGCTCTCTCTAGATCATCTCTTTGCTAAAACAAAATAAGACACCAACTTTCTCTCTCTACTCCAATTGATTTTGAAGAGAACGAACCAGAGGAAATAGTGACAAAAAGAACCATTGATGGAGCATTAGGAATTCTAAAAGCATGCAAAAATTCAAAGACAGTGGAAAGAGTTGTATACATTTCAAGTGCTTCTACTTTTGGTTGTATGGTGGTTTTGATGGCGTTGCACTGTTGCTGGTGGTGGGTTGGTGGGGATGAAGGAGAGAGATGGTGGTGGGTTGGTAGTGACAATAAAATTTAGTGTTGAAGGTGTGTGATAAGATTGTGTTCCTTACCTAATCAAATGGATGAAATTAACTTTCCCATGGTGGGAAAGGATTGGCCTTTCCCATGTGAAATGCCACCAAGTTTGAATTCTCCCAGAGTAACCGTGAATTTGACAAATTGTGCACTTGTTTTTGCCAATATGAATTCCACAAAATCCTCCTTAATATGTTTTTGCAGTTTGACATATGGATCACTATATGACTGGAAAAGGTTCTATTTCCAGCTAGAAAACAACAAGGAATTACAACTATTTCATTATTATTTTCCAGACACCCCACCACAGTTGTGATCCTTGCTATAATCATATAATCAGGGAAAATTTGTTATATCATTCAACACCCACATGTTGAATGATATGTTCTAGTGTTTAGGTCGACATGTTAGTGTGTGTTTACTTATCCATTTTTCATATATAACTATTAGTCTTTGTATTAGTAAATTTTCTAGGGACAAAGATCTGATCATATTATCTTTGTGTAGAAGAGATTATGAGTTTTTTTTTTAGGGCTACTGTTTTTTCTTTTATGAAAGACCTCTTTTAGAATTATTGTCTTTGTACAAAGAGCTTATCAACGAAACTCACAAACATTAACTATCGTGAAATTGAGAAATTGTATATTTTTAAGAAAGTGCTTTCAAAATAGCAATGAACTAATAATGTGATAATTTCTCAATCCGTTTGACCATATTAACTATCGAAAGGTCCTTCCAATAATGTATTTTAGCCGAAATAACATCGAAAGGATCCTTCCGATAGTGTATTTTGGGGGCCTATAATTTAAGAATTATGTTGAGCAGGGTTTTAAGAGGCTCATTGCTGTCTTTTCCCTAACTTAATGGAAGATTGCTTTTTAAGCCCCCCAAAAATCTCCAAAGGCCTCCTAAAATATCGAAATTGACCTTTATATAACATAAGATATATATATATATATATATATATATATATATATATATGCCGAACTAATTAGGAAGATAACTACAAGATACTTTAGGGAGATATAAACCAAATATGTTAGGGAGATATCTTCAGAACGGCATGTCACATAAATTACTGCATGTTACGACAGTTAGATAAGACAGAAACAGTTTTGGTTCTATTATTTCCTCTTTTGCACTCCACTTGAATTTTATTCTAAACCTTGTGATTTTGAGATTTTCCATAACAATCATACTAACAAACAGTGTTAATTTCACTCAATTGCAATCAATTAGCAGGTAAATCGTATTTCTTCCTATCACATTAAAAGTCTGCATATATTTTCATTGTTTTGACATGAACACATGCCTTAATTATAAGAACAAAGTTGCAGCAAGCAATTTATCCACCAATTTGATGAAACTAGCATGGCATTGTTGGATTAATTAGCCACACAGCTTTCACAAAGGTTCGACGCACCAACAGTAGCACAGTAATGATTCAGAATTGGAATTAACTTAAAACATGAACAAGTAGCGCACATAGCAACTGAGTAATGAATTGAGTTATTTTTTTGAATTAATGGAACGACAATAAATAGGATAATAATATTGATTGAAATAGACAATAAGAGTATGAAAGCTGAGAATTGAAATTACAAAATTTCATAAATCCATTCAAATGTCATAACGACCAAGTACATAGGTTCATAAGGACCAACTATATAGGTTCACATTCAACTTCTTAAAACATAAAACTCAAAACAATATCCAGACATCACTAAGTCTGTGAATTATATTGCCTAACATTTCTCCGCTTACGCCTCAATGACTGGTATTGAGTCGCACGCGTGGCCTGAGCTACAATCTGTTCCATAGCCATGTATAAAGGATAGTCTGCATACTCCAGATTCTGTTCAATTGAATTAATTGTCAAGCCCATGATCCTGCAGATGACATACAATCGCTCAACACCATGTTCCTCCTCTAAGAGAACCACTAGATTAGCAGGCTTCGACGAATTATTAGGAACATTAGGTATCAATAAAGGGCATGAGACCCTGTAGAACCAAACCAAGTATCCATTCTCTGAATCCCAAGCATTGTTCACAAGTAGCCCACGATCTTCTTCAGAAATCTGATGCAGATTATAACCCTGGAAAGCCTTTGCCTTCTGATGAATGCTCAATGTGTACGGTGCGGCAATTGCAGAATTTCTAGGAATAGTTTGAACATATCCAAATTGCCTCTATTATTCGCTTGGCATTGTTAAGCACCTGTGGGGTTTTACCACGGTCCTGTGAAGAAAAAAAATGGAGACAATGGAAAAAAATCAATTTCCAAAAACGAACACACAAATCCAATCAATACATACAATTTACATAAAATATGAAAGCTATCAATATAAATGTGCTAAACTAACATGCTACCAAAACCAATGATAATGATGCAGTAGTGCTTAGTTAGCAAATTGAAATTGTTGTAAATACGCTAACTGCTAAAATTATGAAGAAGCTGATGAGGCATATAAACAAATACATCAAGCTTTATGGTGAAGATGATGCACTAAAAGCAACAGCTAAGGTTAGTCTTTTAAATTTTCTTGATCTGGATTTGGTATGAAAATGCATTCAATTTTCTATAGATTTCATGCTTTGCTAGTTTTGTTCGTTTAGTTATTGATTATATGCAAGAAAACTTGTAAAAAAAATCAAATAATTAAGGAAAACAGATCATGTTGTGATTCTATTGAATTATCTCTTCATTCAATTACTTATTTTCTAATATCACTTTCTCGGTTAAATCAATTCTAGTTTCCTCTTATATTATCATGGCTCTTAATGTTTTCAAATAGCTGTCAAGTTGAATTTTAATACAAAGAAAGATATAGATAATAACAATACAAGAAAGACTTTCACCTTTTTCCTTCACAATGGGGAAATGATAGAAAGACATTGATACAAAATAATTAGGTGATTAAAGATAGTCACATGATGCTGTGTGTTTTTTTTCTATATCATGTTTTAGGAGTTTCAGTTCCCCCGTCCTCAGCTGGTCTGCTGTTTTGAGCTTTCAGGTGTCTTGCGGTTTTGTTTAGATCTTGGTGTTTGGCTCTGTCACTATTTTTGGTGTTGTGTTGTTGCTGTGCAGTTGGGTTTTTTTAGTGCTTTCAGGTGACTTTTGTTGTAAAAGCCATGCTGCTGTCTTGATACAGTAGTGGTGCGGTTGTGTCAGTTAGGGGGGGATTCTCTTTTGGTGAGTTATCAGAGGTTTGTGCCTCAAAGGCAATTGTATTTGTACTTTGTTCTTATTGCAAGCCCATCATTGAGTTAATGAAAACATGCTTCAAAAGGAGGTTCAATGAAAGGTGTGTATGTGTGCACGCAATTTCTACTTACTTGTGATACTCTGAAAAAGGTGCATGTTGAATAGAAATTTGATTAAATTGGTTAAATTTAATCACTTTTATAATTAGATTATAATAATATCAACATTGGTGATAGCGAGTTTTGCGATTCTGATCCTTATTATCATATCTGGTATACCAATGCATAAGTTGTAAACTTGTACTCATGTGCAAATGGTATTAGAAAGAAACAAAGTTGAGGAATCCAATATTAATTTTCATAGAATGAACTTTATGTCACTTAATATTTTCTGTCATGCGTCACACATTGATGTCATTTGAAAAAATAACAATTTTTAACTATGTTAATTATTTCTTTACCATTCCAAATCTTTGCTGCAATATGTTGGCCAAAACTCCTACGTCATAGCCCTCCTGAACCACTCCTACGGAAGGAGGTTGTGAACCAGATGCTACCTACGATGATGGCATCTCAATATCAGCCTGAGACTGTGAACTAGATAGAGCCTTCCGGTCCCTAGCTCTGACCACGTCCGCGTCTGCGTGTCCTTACCTGAGCGTTTGCCACTCACTTTCTGCCGACAGAAGCATGCAATGACTCCTTACCATGTCGTGTCCTACCAACATCTTCATTAAACATATCTACATGACAAAGAAAAATGAAATTTAATCATTTAGGCATTTTGGAGCACATTTAAACAAACTACTTAAAATCAATTCAAATATACCAAGGCATACTGAAAACCAGACATGCATATACCCACAAAGCAAAATACTTTGTACAGTAAATAAATGGGGAGAACAGAGTATCAAAATTGAGTTTCTCATATCTTTGTAATCAACCTATGTTCTTAATGTTGGATAACTATATTGAATCTATTAATAGCAAAAATTGTAACCATAATATTGCCAATCAATAGTCATATAACTAGAAACTGAAACTTAAACCTTAACTTTGGAGATAATTCTAACACAGCTCTTACCAGAAGGATTT
>Ga0315913_1001717_pt1 | contig 24724 bp, 15 predicted proteins | sample MpolsnodulesMG_FD_207736 | JGI IMG/M metagenome (GOLD analysis project Ga0315913, IMG submission 207736) | Medicago polymorpha root nodule microbial communities from Los Angeles, California, United States - small nodules | ecosystem: Host-associated > Plants > Roots > Nodule | place: USA...
TGGCCAAGGCGGTGCAAGGTCATAGGAGGTTTGAAGGATTTCGGAAAACTATCAATCCGGATAGGTAGGCTTACAAAACTTAAAATGATTACTTGATAGGATTTGGATCCTCTCCGTCTCCTCCAACCAAATCTTAGCGGTTGGATTAATCTAACAGTTGAAAGTGTTGGCCTCTCAACTGTTAAATTAATCCTTAATGACTAAGATTTTGTTCAAGAGACAAAGGGCTATAGAGGAATCAAACTGCACCCGAAATTTCTTTCTTCTTTTAATGTTTGTCACATCTTTTTTTTTATACGAACATGTTACTGCCATATAGATAACCTATTTCATTTCGTATCATTTGCAGATCAAATTTTGTCCGACTGATTGATCAATTAGACGAGGGTTCGTTATCTTGGGAAAATTTTTCCTTAGAAGTTAAAAATTTGCATTCAAATCGACTCGGTGCACCTTATCTTAGACAGGTAGGAGAGTCACCAAGAACAGAAGAGAATTTTTTTGCCAACCCTTTTCCTGGTTGCGTATGTAACAAGTCACAAGAGCTAATTACAAGTCAAAAACTAGACCAAAGATTTGGTATTGGAGCACAAAAATGATAATATCTTAGTTTATGTCATTTAATGACAAGGCTAAATATTGGAGCTTCATCATATTATTTTGGCACTGCCTTAAAGTAAGGCAACTCACATGAGTTGTGGTTGGAATGTGCTTTCCTTTGTCAAGGCCTATTTGATGAGGCTGTTGAAGAATCAAAAGGAGCTTTATAGGGTTCTTATTTTATTCAACATTACTAGTTTCAGGTTAGGTATACAAAAAGGGTGAACAATAGAAAGTTTGTGTATAATTAAAAAGGGAAATTACAGATTAGAAAATTATATTAGGGGGAATTGGATTTTGACAATACCCCTTTTGGTGTTGGAGTTACAATTGAATTTATTGATTAATTTTTGAAGGGCAATTGCCAAATGGAGCAAAATTGGATACATTTTTTAATTGAAGACTTGATACATAGGAATCTAGCTTGATACTTTACATTTAATATTTTGTTTATATTTAGATTTAAGATGTATTTCTTTATGTCTTGAAATGCAGGGCTATGGCTCTGAGTGTATAAATTTTGATGATTTGGTTAATTTATTGATTTATTATTCTTTTTACTAATTTTCTACCTTGTTTGATAAGTAAAGAAAAGTACCTAGCTCAAGTTTATCGGTCAAAAAAGATAAAACTGTTGTTGATAGTGAAAAGTGGAAGAATTTTATTGAAGTTTACGTATGAAATTAATGAAAAAATTTCAAGACGTATTTGTTATTTTTGTATTAGAGATTAGAACAATTGATTTACTTAATACTCTTTTAACCAAAGAATTTTTTATGAAATAAATTAAAATTGAGGCCATCTTTGCCCCTACATGGATATGTTTTCCGTTAATATATATGTTATTTTCAATTAATAAATTTTTTGGCGTGGTGAAGTGGACTATTAAGCTAGTTACATCATAATCTTATTTTTTTTAGGGGAAGCATAGTTACATCATAATTAAATTGTATGATGTATATTTAATCAGCATGAAAAAGCCATTTTCAGCCAAAGATACTCAAGTTATAAATCACCTCTCATTCTCATGATAATTTTGTTATATGTGGTCCCTGTTTGGACATCCGAATATGTTTGCTTAACATAAGGGGTTATTGGCCACGAATTTTTTGCATCTATGCTTACTATTAAGGTAAATTTGGAGTATTTTTGTAGACTTTGTTCAATTTTTTAGTGTATTCTCTCCTTCAAAAGATGGCACATGTTATTTTTAACTTCTTTTTTTATTATTACTATTATTTTATTTTATTTTTAAACTACTTATATATTTTACAAATATTATTAATTTATATTTTTATTTAAAGATATGTGTTTTGGACCGAGCAAACGCTCTCAGACCCATTTTCATAAGCACAATCCAAAATGACCTAAATCTAACATTTGGGTCACTTGCTTGCAACATATCTCTTCTCAATGAGGGGGATGTTCGTAGCAAGGTGGAGACATGTTCAAATCTGAATGGTAACGTCTCCCCCACGCTTGCACATATCTTGCTCGACGGTTACGATTCCCACAAATTTGTAATCGTCGAAGCCCTATGTGTGCGTTACAACGACTCCTTCGCCTCCACACTATATAAAAGGGAGTCTCAGCAGTTCCAAATGTTAGATTCTCTCTACTCTCCTAAGCTCATTTTCTAAACTCAATACTGACTTGAGTGTCGGAGTATCTGCAGATACACATCCTCCGCCGTTCCACTCAAAACAACCGCTCACAACCACCGCAAAGCACTGCTTCGACAGTCATCTTTTGATCATATACAATCAATAGCTATTATTATAAATAATATAGTGTCTTCCCTCAAAAATAAATAATATAGTATCTTGTGGAAGTGAATGGAAAAAATTTGAAGCCAATGTGAAAGGTACGGTATAACTTATAAGGGGCAACGATTATAATGCCAAAGCAAATTTGGAATTTTCAATTCATTTTCAACCTTTCACTACACTCTTTAAAATAATTTATTAGGCTGTTTGTAACAAACAAACTCTACCAACTGAGGGTAGGGTCTAATGGAATACTATATTACAAAGAAATAATAGATATTGCCATCATTAGCCACTTAATAAGTCTCAAAATACCGAATTTTTAGTTCCTTTATATTGATTAAATCGTGTCAGTCAAGCCACACTTCATTTAGGCCTTGAACTTCAGTCATACCAAAACTAATTAGTTGACATGTGATAAGTTTAGGGTCAGACCTTCTCTAAGGTGGGGATGTGTCATGAGACCCCTCAAAATTTTATGATTTTGTTAGATATATATTGTGTCAATGAGTGTTTTATCAATATATATTACAAGTTTTTCAAATATTGTGAACTTTATTTAATGACGTGGTGGTGAGAGTTTGTTTTATGAGTGAATGGTTCAGTGATCAGTTCCGATAATTGTCATTTTTCATTTTAAGTTGATGATTTTACCACTTCACTAAGATGAGAATGATCAAGCTTGTGACGTGATATAAAAAATAGCGATTTTATTCGAGTCAAGATCCGTCACACCTTAGTCCAAGCGAGAATTGTTAGATGAATTTTCACAAACACATATACTATACTTCTTTTTTGACCAAACCAAGAATTGTTAGCTAAATTATCACATACACATATGATATACTTATTTTTTGCTAAACACATAGACTCTAACTAGAGAAGTGAAATAGAGTCAATCAAATAAGGAACGTAAAGTAGCAAAGAAAATTGACACCGTTGAAGAAAGACTTTGTGGAAAGGAAATAACACGTTAGTCGTTGGACTTTTTGGTACATATGGTGGGAAGTGCACTTCTAATTACCTTGTTTCCTAAATCTTGTGCTGTCATTGATAGTTTAATTTCTCGTTTAAGTGTTGTATCAAAGTTATCCAATATTCAATATGTAATTCCAATTTTTTATAATAGAAAAGAACAAATATCATGGTCCAAGAAAGGATGTTTGAAAAGAATATAACAATTTTCTATGTTTAAAATCACTTAGGTTGGTCTGATGGTGTTGGTTTGCGACATTAGAGTATGTTCATCTCAAGGTCTCAGATTCGATTTTCATCAGTGTCAATTTTATTGGACTAATTTGGTTTGGTAAAAAAAACAATATTATATGTCTAAGTAATTTGTGTTCAGGGTGTTCAATGGGTGTGTATAGAACCTATTTAGTAAGTGTTAGAAGCAATTTGGGATTGATGAAGGACAAATAATAGCCCATTTATGCGGTGAAAGCATATTATAACAAACGGGCCGAGCCAATCAGTTTAGTTGATGGCGATTTCTTGTCCCACCCCCACATTTCTCAAAACACTTTATTTGTCCGTATTACTCAATCCTCGCGTAGAATGTATAATCTGGAGAAATCAAGGGTCTTGATAAAATACTGGAGGGCCTAAAAGAAACTATCTTTGTTGATTGAATAAAAAATTGGTCAATTTGCAAGTTGATTCAACCACAACTAGTTCTTAGTTTCTTAAAATTGAATGGAACTTGGTTGAACTCAGTAAAATTGGGTTTAATCGTGGTTCGAGGTGATTAAACTTGATTTGTTTTTTTTTAAATAAATACTTATTTATTTATTTATTTATTAGTCATCCGATTTAACTGCGATTAAATTAAATCAATTGAACTATAATCTGGATATCTTACTTAATCAATCTTTGATCCAATTCTAAGTTAGAAATTTTCCGGTTGAATTGATTTTTTGTTTTGCTCAAATCATATGTTTGTTGCGCACAATTGTGTCAAACTAAATTCAAACTCGAAACCACTAGTTAAGTTGGAAGGCACAACATGCCATCTTTTTTGAATGTTTAGTCAGTCATACACAAATCATATGTAGTTTTTGAAGTTATGAAAATTCAAAATTGTGTTGTTTAGTATTAATATATTGTAGTGGCAATCATACCGCTATTAGTAATTCCTCTAGCGTTTTCTTTTCCAATTTCATTCAACACAAGTCGTGATATGTAACACTGACACGGCTGCACTTCATATCAAAAGTATGTTTGGTGTCCGACACAACGATTACATTTAATTACTTCGATTTTCTTACATGTAGTTGCTTTCATTTGCTTAAATTATTGTTTATTCCATGTTACAGAACAGTTATTATAAGCACTGCCAAGAACATAGATGTACAAATTCTCCAGCAAAATGTAAACATGCAATCTAGCATGTATTGATCGCAGGAGGGCACATAAAACTGAAGCAGAACACAAACAATAAGTGACAAGTATTAGAAGCATAAACTAAAAACCCCATACAAAAATAGGGTACATAAACATTTCAATTCTCAACTACAAAGTTTTGAATTGACACCCTCCCTCCACCTACTATTCAAAAGGTGTTTTTGGTGACATGAAATGGAGCCAAATTAAACAAGTTATGTATAAGATTGTGTTCTTATGCTTGCTCCCATTTGAGATGAAACTATCACTACTAGAAAGGATACATTAATAAACAATGAAACAATTAACTACAAACTAATGCTTAATGACACTGCTAAGTTTTCTATTCTAGTTGCACAAACAATTTTTATCACCACATTGAAGGTACATAAACTTGTTCTTTCAGATTCTGAGCAGCACTTTCGGTAGGAAAACCTCTGACTCCACCAATAGTCCATTGCGATATAATTCCGGCTGCAACAACGAAACGTAGCTGTCTCTCCAAAACATCTTGGTCTTCAAACATTTCTGGACAAGTGGTTAGTTTTCTCATAATAGCAGCCACAACAGCATCACCCGAGCCAGTTCTATCGCAAGTATAAGGAGTTATGAGCACGTCTTCTGTTCCAACCACAACCCCGTCAAAAGAAGGGGTATAATAGTGAATTCTAATTGTTCCATCAGTCACAAACAGGAACTTAAGACCATCATGCCACAAAGGCGAGATTTCCTCAGCAGTGAAATGGAAATACTCTTGACGATTCTTGGTATGTTCGTAATCTTCGGCGTAGTATTGTGGTTTATAATTTCTCTTCCTCTCGTAATGTTCTTCGTCTAGAAGGAATTCTAGCTCGGTTCTTGAAACTTCAATGATGTCTGCTTCTTGCCATGCTTTCTTGATTATTTCTCGAGTCTCGTCGCGTGATCTCCACAGAGGTAATGGCAAGTTTAAATCGAAAAAGACAAGGCCACCGAACTTCTTAGACCACTTTATTGCTTTGAACAGAGTTGATTCCATAGAAGGAGATGTTAGAACTTCTGAATTGAAATGGAAAATCCTAGCCTGCAGTGGTACACATAAAAAAGTCAACAAATTTTATGCAGAAGAGTATTCCTCATACAAGCCAAATATTTTGACCCCAAAATACAGTGACCTTGGTTTCAAAAGTGTCAATAAAATCAATTTTGGGCTGGGTAGAGAGAAAAATTCTAGCTTCCCAAACTCTACAGTGTGACGTCCAAAATTCTGTAAATTTACACTTCATAAATGATTCCAACTTATCTTGCTAACCATATCAGTCACAATCCATACAAAAACCATTTGATGTCATAAAATATCAAAGTTGCTTTATCAGAATCGATTTTCCCTCAAGTGAATACATGATTTTTGCAGGATACTAATGTTTGGTTACCTTTCACACAAAATTTCCTGTGAACCTCAATTTGACTTGAAGTGATGAAAAATAGCTCTAAACATTAGATTGAAAAAATGATACTAAATTTTACATCACACTTGCCTTCAAACTTCAAAGTAAAAACATTGAAAGATAAGTAACCTCCCTTCAAACGCAACTTTAACCGAATCAATATAAAAAAAAAAAAAAAAATCAACTTTATATAGTATCAAGTTTATCAAACATTCTCCCTAACAAAGGAAAAACCATCTTACTCTTGCATTAACAAACTTTCACCATTTCTACCAATATCGGTATAGCACTAACCTAACAGAAAAAGTTTTGGTTACCTTTCACACATAAATTTGCTTTGACATTAGATTCAAAAATTATACTACATTTTAAATCAAACTTGCCTTCAAAGAAACTTGAAACATAAGTCATTTCCCTTCAAACTCAACTTTAACTGAATAAATATTTAAAAATTCAACTTCATGCAATATCACATTTATCAAACATTCTCCCTAACAAAAGCACAACCATCTTCCTCATACATTAGCAAACTTTCACTATTACTACCAATGTTATTAATATTATACCACCTAACCTAACATAAAAAGCTTCCCTCCCCAAATAACATGGAAACAAAGTATGATTATACTTCTTTAGCCCGGTTATCAAATCCAGATACAAATTGTGAATCATAAGACCAATTTTCCAAATCATTAACCGAATCTCATTATGAATACTAAGATATGTTAATAATGTTATCAATAAGAATATGACACGTAAAAACAACTGACATAACAAAATTATAAGCTCATATGTCATGTAAGGACCAACAAAAGAAATCTGATTACAAAAGAAAAGTGGCTAACTATAAAGAGTTAAAAAAGTGACTTACCACATTAAGTTTGGTTGGTGATTCATTAGAATGAAACGGGATTCGTCATAATGAATCAAGATTTATCTTAAGAAATCGCAATTTAAGATGGAATTCACGTCGAATATAGATACACTCTAGGGATTCGTATCGACCGTGTTCAGAATTATACTGAATCGAGATATGACTCGCATACCGTAAAATATTGATAAAGCCTAACTCACCCTACCAAATCTGCTTGTAAAGGGAAGCCTCCCACTTATAAACACATTTTAAAATCATATCTTATCTAATGTGTAACTCTTAACAAACCTTATCACAAACAAGAAAGGCCATCTAGAGCATAACTCGAGTGGCCGATAGCTCAAATGATATTGAATAGACTCTGATACCATCTTAAAATTTGGGTTGGACCTAACTTGGCCCTACAAAACTAACTTTTATAGAGAGGGATGTCTCACACTTAAAAACACATTTTCATATCACATCTCATCTAATAGCAATAACTATGTTTTTGAGTAAAAAATAAGCAAATAGATATGACAAAAATAGTAACAATTAACAATACAAGTAAATTAAAAGCAAAAAAACAAACCTCTTTCAAAACAGAAAGATTCAACTCATCACTCCTAAGAGAATCCTCAGCACATTCCTTAACAATCTCCATCCCCATTTTCCCATCATCATCAAACTTCACCTTCATATAACTACACCCAGTCCGAAACCCCGGATCAAACTTCATCCCTCTAGTCTGCACCTTCTCCTTATTCATCCCCAAAACCATCTCCTCCCCAAACTCATCCTCCCCAACTTTCCCCAACAAAGCCGCCCGTCCGCCAAGCCTCACATGGGCCACCGCCACATTTGACGGTGGCCCACCTGGTGCTCTCGCGAACTCCGGCGGCTTCCATTGTAACATCTTCCATTCTGTGTATATATCTGGGTCCATTGGAAACTCGTGCACACGCACCGTAGGGAGAAACTCCCTCTGTGCTGCTCCGAAACAACATACTAACGGTGGGTCATCGTATGGGAAATCAATTCCGTCGTCGTAATCTTCAAATTCTTGTTCCTGATCTTGTTCTTGTGTTGTGTCGTTTTGAGGTGTGTTGTTTTTTTTGTTGCGTCGTTTTAAGGTTTGGGATTGTGTTTCTGTTGTGGAAGCTTTAGGGGTTAAGATGTATCGTTTTGAGGTTGTTGTGTTTAATTTAGAAAGGGTTGTTTGGGGTTTTTGAAGTGGGGTTTTTGGAGAGTGAAAGAAAGGAAGAAGGAGAAGATTATGTTGATGAAGAATTGAGGATGACATCTTTTGGGTTTGGATTAATGGAAGGGTTTATCATTCATTTTGTGTAAGAAACAAATGCTATGGGGTTGTTGGGGTTTTGAAATTCTGTGTTATCCAAACCATGTAATAAAATGGGTGTTTTTTGCTACTTTCAAGTTTGAAGGATGGTGACAAAAATAAAAAAAAGGCTAAAGAAGTTTAAAAAGCATTGATATCAAGTATGGAAATTGCACTTCTCCCCGTAAAAAACGTTCACTCCAATACAAACTGACGAAAATATCTCTCATGTGAGTTAACTCGCGTTCGGTAAACTGAAGTGTAACTTATATGAGTTAACTTACACTGAGTTATAACCTACATGAATTAACTCGCGTGGGATGTACCAATGTAGTGAACGTGACTTAAGTCCCGTTGGGTTTAACATTTGCGTGACTTAAGTCACGTGGAGAGTATTTTGGGAAGTTCAGTTGGGAGTAAGCGAATCTTGATGGAAGAAGAGCAATTTTCATCAAGTATTAACACTCTCTTTTCAATGGTTTCTATAATATTCACATTTTTATTTATTGAGTTATTCCGCATAAACAATGTATAACTCAATAGTAATGTTGAGATCGTTAGATTTAACATTTTATGCGGTTATTCAGATTCTAACTCAAGATCTTTTATTTGTGTATTCATGTGGTGTTTGACACTATATATAAGATGGAGTGTTTTCACGCAAACATGGTGGCAAGGAACATTTCAAACCATTCGATATCATCTTTCTTTCCCTTTTTCTAACGGGTAAAAAAAATTGAAGGGTAAAAAACTAAATCTTATTTGTGTTATTATTAATAATTTTTATTTAATCGATTATTGGTTTTTCATTCAATTGATTAATTTTTTCTTAGAGGTTCATTTAATTAATTAACTTGTTGGAGAAAGTAGTGAGAAATTTAATGCGAGGGAGCGTATAAAGTTTGCAACCCATTGACGATACATTTCATATTTTCATAAAGAAAAATGATATTCGTAAAACCAATTTGTGATAACTTTTGGATAACTTTCTCTCCTATATTTATAATATTTTTACTATATCTCTTTGGAGGACTGCAAAGAGAAGGTGCTCAGATCAGATTTAAAGACAAGGTGATCAATTGGAGGACTACAATCAATTTGATTATTTCTCAAGTTTCTCTATTAGGTAACTTGACTTCAAAAATTGTTGCAACTAACATTTATGAATTTACAATAATGAAGGCTTGCAATCTTTCAAAAAAATAAATAATGAAGGCTTGCAAGGTTAATATAAAAAACCACCTAAGGCTACCTCCACCAAAGAAGTTGTATGGTTTCCTCCTCTTCATTCTTGGACTAAAATCAATACAGATGGTGCTGCTGTTAAGAATCCTTCAAGAGCTGCAACTGGGGGCATTTTCAGAAACTCTGAGGGAATTTATTTAGGTAGTTTTTCTCAGTTTTTAGGTCTTGTTGGTGCATTGTTTGCAGAGTTGTCTGCAGCTATGAATGTGATTGAATTGGCTGCATCTAAGGGATTTACTAATGTTTGGCTTGAATCAGACTCTCAACTTGTTATATTGGCTTTCAAGTCAAACTCAGTGGTGCCTTGGAAATTAAGGAACAAATGGGAGAATTGTATAAATCTTACTCACAATATGAGATTTTGTGCTACTCATATATACAGGGAAGGAAATATCTGACTATTTAGCTAATTTTGGTTTAACTTTACCCTCCTTAGAAGTTTTTTGGTTTGATGTTTTTGTTAGGGGGGAGTACATTAAAAATAGGTTGGGAATGCCCAACTTTAGAATCACCACCTTTTGAAAAGGTTTTGGTCTAATCCCCCTTTTCATTTTGTACTTCTTTTTATCTTTTAATGAAATAACTCGATGCTCTTTGCATCTTTTCGAAAGAAAAAAAAAAAGAGTTTTTACACTATCTCTTCATTGTTTTTTACCAACAAGAAAAGAGAAAAATAAGGTTGTCACAAAATTGTCGTACAAATATCATTACTCTTTCATAAAGTTTGGGTATTTTGGTAAAATTTACAATTAGGTATTTTGGGTTGTTTGATATCGATGTCATGTTTTCATACACACGCACTAAGTGTATGTTTGGTTCCACTTATAAATGGGTAGAATTTATTTTAAGATGTTTGGTTGATGTCGAGTAGAATTGATTCTACCTTCATAATGAATTCTACTTGAAGCTAAGATATGTAGCTTTCAATTCTTTGATTGATTTTCACACACAAATTTATAGTTCAACTCCCTTTTATATGAACGTATCCAAGCACAAATCACTTTAAGTAAGAACTACTTTTAATGAAAATCAATTCTACATAATCAATTACAACCAAACACATGCTAAATTGGTGATTCACTCAAATATTTCATTGAAAATAAAGCATGTGCTTTAAAATAAATACCGAAGTGTGTGTGTCCGAGAGGATCGATTATGGATTTTTTTTGCAACTGATTCATCCATTTCCATAATTTTTTCTCTCATTTTACGAAAATAAGTGATATCCACATAAATATGATTTTTCTGTAGTTTTTTTTTTAATTCTTCGTCTGAGTGCATCGTTGTTTTGTATTTGGTTTCTCGTCTTTCTACATTGTTCATTTGGTTCATATTCTAGATCAATTTCGATCAATTATAGATTCCAAATCTGAAGGCATGCATATTCCAATCACTTTGATTTATTCACTTTTGTATACATTTTTCTATTTTATACTATTAAGTATAAACTTTGATGTTGTGAACTTGTTTGTATATTCATTCTTTTCAATTTAAGTAATGTAGAATTTCTATTGTATTCGGTATATTTGAACGAATAGATATATTTCTTTAGTAAAATAAGTAAAGATCGAAGAACAAACCAGTGTAGTGAATCAAAGACTTAAAAATAATAAAGAATGAATCAATGATTTTCCAATTTCACTTTATAAAAAAAATCCATACAATTTGCTAATGGAGTACAAAGAAACGCTCCTTAATCATTTTATTTTCAAATGCTACGTCTTTTTAATCTAGTAAGAATCAATTGGACTATAGAACCAGCTATTTCATACAGTATATTATAAATATTGTTGGTTGAATCATCATCCCATTACTTATTCGAATATAATTCATTCCCCAATTGAAGGTTGAGTTGTGTTTGACAATCTCCTTCCATGCAAAAATGAACTAAACAGATTCAATGCTCTAGAAGGTTGTGCATATGGTACCATGTGACTTGCTCCTCTTACTGTGGCAAAAATCAACAAATTTCCATACTCAGTTACCCAACCTCCAACCTACACACACATTAATTAATTTGAAAAACTCAAGTAAATAAAATTGAAAAACTATAGCTTTGCGGTTAAATTGTTGATGACAAAAATATACCTGCCCTTTGTGGAACCAAACTCTATATGGGTATGTAATCTTGAATTTTAGATCATGAGTTAGTTCACGAATGAGTGTTCGAGTGCTTAGAAATGGCACAAGTGAATCTTGGTCTCCACTATTATAATAATTTAACATAAATTATTACATTATTACAACAAAACTGTATGAAATAAATAATAGTCAATAAGACTCATTTTATTCAAATTAATTACCTGTAAACCCATAATGGAATATGGTTTTGAACTATCCGTTTGAGAATCGGAAGCATGTTAATGTTAAGATCTGTTTCAGTATAATTTAAAACACTACAATGAAGACAAAGTGCATATTAGACATTTGATCGGTAATTAAAAAAAAATCAATGTTTATTATGATTATAGTAGTCTAGATTTCAAGTAAATTAAGAAAATCATTATTCATATCAACAACAAAAAATCACCTATTAAAAATATTACTTTACTTGTTCATTTGAAGATTAGTCGTTTCCAAGAAAATCACCATGTAGGGTGATGATTGCTTATACTTCTAAACTCTATATCTCTAGTTTATGAGACTTGATTCTGATAATAATAGTTATATCAAATTATGTATTATAGTTGTTTATGAGGTGTAATATCTATGGTAAGAGCGTGATTTTGTAACCTCAAGGGACTGAATTCAAATTCCACTTGAGACAATCGTAAAATGACCATGAGTATCATTGTTATTAACAATAATTTTCCCTCTTTATTTTATTTCCTTTAGAAAAAAATGTATGTATTATAGTTTATACTTACTCATTGCATGTGGACCATGGATACAGAAGATTGGTACGATTAGCATGGAGTGCCTTTTGAAACCTCAGGGAAGTCGAGGTAAAAATGGATTTCGTTCTTCACACATACATCTACACTTAAACTTATTTTAGTAGCCTGCATTGATAAAATAATTGAACCAATTAGTTTATAATTTAATTATTAAAATTTAAAAATATCATCACTAGAGTAGAATAAACGGTAGTTTCTGTAGAGACATTTGATATGATGCAGATTCGAATATGTAATTCAACATTTCTCAAAACTTAGTTGTGTGTGTGTGTGTTTTTTGCAAATAGACTCTTTAAAACAAATTAAAATATAATAAATATGAGACAAAACTTACCATATTTCTCAATCTCATTTGTTGTTCAGTTATGAATGGATAACATTTATCAAGAATCACATCATAGTAGTCTACATATTTTCCCACAATTTTATTCGCTTCATCTAGGGCATCTTTACATGATTTGGATTTATTACCAAAATCACAATCATTCATAATAGTGAGGCCAATTTCATCAGAAATCATTCCATGTGACCAATAGTATTCATATGTTGCAGGTCCATCACCATCATTTATGAGAAGTGGGTTTTCAATCTAACAAAGTCAAGAAAAAGCTAAGATTAATTTAATTAACTTTCTAAACTTCTTAATTAAATAAACAATAGTCATTGAATATAACATAATCAATCCAAAAGTGACACAAATACTCCACGTGAATGGGGTCTTACAGCGATTCCTTTTATATTGAACTTGAAATTCTTTGAATGAGCATTATAATCAAGAAGAGCAGTGGCTAGCGAAGGTATGTAATGCTCTGAATAACATTATGAACGTTATTATATAAGAGCATAAAATGATCACACCAACAAAGGCAAAATAACACAAATAGCAAAAATATGTAATATAAAATTTAACCTTAGAAAATAAAATATTTCAATAAACATATAATGTAAAAATGAAATGGAGTTATAGTTCTATAGTGTATATATTTCACATATAGCAATGATATGGCATAGATTTTGTGTACATGCGTAAATAATATAGTAAAATTTAATCATATATTATAACATAATTACCACAACTAAAATATTTTGGAATTTTAAAACGATATTTTTAGGGATAAAATGTAAAATTATTAAAATTGTGATTTGAGTATTGTATTTGTTATACCTGCATAGCTTTCTCCAGTAAGAAACAACCTCTTTGATTGGTAGGAAGGGAACTTCTCGTACCATTTCAGCATAAACAAAAGCATATCATTGGCTACCAAAACGAAAATTCAATAATTATGTTCACACCTAGTAATAAACCTAACAAATTGCTTGTATAATAACATGTCCGTTTTTTTTCTACAAAGATAATAACTACATAAATTGTTCCCAAAAATGTAGTTCAGTACCTGTGGAGGCATCATCAAAGTTATAATCAGAAGTTGTATTTGAATATGACCAACCAACTCCAGCAGGAGACTCCACAAAAAGAAGATTGGAAGCTAAAAAAAGAGCAGGCATAATATATATGTCACAAATTATTGTAATTATTCTTCAATATCAAAACACATATGTCATATATATACCTCTATTCCAAGACTTTGAATTCCTTCGTAGACCGTGTCCATCACCACTAGGATAAAACGGACCCAATTCAGTAAAGGCACCTCCTCCAATGGAAGAACACCCCGGACCTAAAAAATTAACAAGGTTACTTAATTTGTATCTATTGAGGACAATTTATTTATGATTATTGTAAGATGATTTGAATTTGACGTATATGAATTATAACAAACTAAAAATCTTTACATGTTAGAAAAAATATTGTATCTTTACAGATTAAAAAATCTTTACATGTTAGAAAAATATTATTACCTCCATTGAGCCAAAGAGTGAGAGGCTTTTTCTGAGGGTGATGTTCAGCCTCAACAAAATAGTAGAAGAAGTTTTTCCCATGTTTTACATCTATATCAACATAGCATGCATATTGACTGAATTTAACCTTGGGTTGACCTGGTAGCCTCACAACTAAATCCTCAACAGGGTACCCTTCTACCTCAATTGTTGTCCCTAACAAGCACCCATAGCCCACCACAATTAACACCCCAATAAACCAACACTTTCTCATTCTAATAACTCCAATTCCCTCACAAGAAACACATCATCTCTATCTACTCCACTAGAAGTCATTTAAATAATACCACAAGATTAAAAATAGTAAATATCAGAGTGAATATCCATCTTAGTCTTAAGTAAAAAAAATATTAATATTGGCAATAATAAATTATCATTTTTTTCCTTCTTTAGCATTCAAAAGATCCATGATATTAACTTCCACATTTAAAATTTTAAAAAGATTTACACATTTGACATTCTAAAAAATAGTGCATATCGTGTACTTAAAACAAGTATTCATTTTCAGTCAAAAAAAAAAAAAAAGTATTCATTTACTTTCTTTTTTTAAAGAAAGCATACGTTAACTAGTTTGTATGTTTAAGGATACATCTATGTGGGCTTGAATCCTAAAATGGAAACAAAATCAAAATGAGATATTTATTGTATAATAATAAATTATTTGGGATATTTTCTTTTGTAGAGACTATGTATATTTTCTATTTTTTAATTGTTGTCAAAGATCAAATTGTCGATTTTTTTTTAATCATTGTTAGGGCCTAATTGTCCCTTTACCGTAGTGGTTCAATTAAGGACTAAGTTGTTCCAATTTTTTTTCTCAAACTAAAAAATAAATTTTTTTTTCGTTAATTAAATTGGTCTAACCGTTTTTCTTTGGGACTAAAATGAGTCTTCATTCTAATTATTAGTATCGCATAAAGTAATACAAAATTATATTTTATATTTTACAGTATAATATTAGTAGCAAACAATAATCCAGATATTGATTCTGATAATTATTGATATGCAAATACCAGATTGAAAACTCGGTTTTGTAAAATAATTAATACTCGGTTTAAACAAATTCCTTCCAATTTTCTTTAAAAAAGAAATAAATTTTTTCTAGTTAAAGGATAATAATTAATATAATTGATTATTATAAGGTATATTATAATTTTTGGTAAAGAAAATGGTAGTAGCTTGGCCCATCTCGGAACGGTTTTCCCCCCCAAGCTATGGATTGAGGAAGTTAGGTAGTAGCTGAAGGTGAAAAAAACCACAAGAGGGGGGTGGAGTTGTGTTTTCAAAAACTTTTCTTCCTTACGTTCTGAAGAACTGTTCCTAGGTTCAGAGTTTGAAATAGTTCAGAGTCTTAGTACAGCGGATAATAAGTAAGAGAACAGATAAAGAAAAAACACAAGCAATTATACAGGTTCCTTCCACAAACCGGAAGTAGTCTTGAACCCCTTGCACTTCCAAGGAGAGTTCCACTAAAATATAATGTCGGATTACAAGTTGCTCAATCACACAAGAAAGAGACTTCTCAATGCTCAAGGACAACTCCAAGAGACTTCTATGCTCAATCACACAAGAATGAGACTTCTATGCTCAAGGACTACTCCAAGAGACTTCCTTTGCTCAATCACTACTTAAAGAGACTTCTCTTAACAATTACAAATAATTGAATAAGGTTTTGAATACTTGATATACAATCAGATGTATTCAGAATACAATACGAAACAGAACAGACTCTGTTTTTCTAGACACTTGAGAATTCTAAGATATGAACTATTGAAAGAATTCTCTAAGTTGTTGATGTTTGTGTTTACGACGTTTTTCACAGAGTATAGGTCTTTTGCTTGTTGTAGTCTTGTATCTCATGTTTGTTCTCCAAGTCTTTATCCCTATATATAGAGGATTTGAGAGACGTTGAGAATTAGCTGTTACATCAACTTGTCTTGCTTGAAGCTTTGATTCTTCACCATTGATCTTTTGCCTGATTTGATAATTGTCTTATGAAGAACCAATTTCAAATCCATTCCATTTGAAACGGAACAAGGTCTGCAGCAATATTACTGTTATTCTTGTCTTGATGTAGAGACAAGTTGCAGAGATGGTGGTTGCAGAGGCGTGCGCAGAGTTAGTGGTTGTACACTTCATACACTGTACTTTGTCAACTCTGGTGAAGTAGCTTCTGGTGAGATGCTTTTGATAACCATTGCTTCTGATGACCTTGCTTCTGATGACGTGTCTTCAGGAGCTCTTTCTTCAGACTTATTTCTTCAGACGCACTTCTTCAGACGCATTTCTTCAGACGCATTCTTCCAGACGCTCTAAGCTTCAAATAAAATTCCATTGCTCTTTGACTTGTTCAATCAGAATCTTTATGAATAGTACTTTGATTATGATCCTGTACACTTGAACAAATGTTTAGCATATCCAATTGATAATTTTTAATACCTTGTTATCATCAAAACTCAAGAGGTGATTTTGCGAAACACCCTTTGTTCCAACAGTAGCTTGATACAAGTCTTTACGAGGAACTTGTTTTTGAGAACGAGACATCCTTTGGACTCTAATGCTCGGACCTCATTGGGTTCAGCGAGCATGTTTTGGACGGTCCTCTGAGGAGATTTCAAGTTTAGGATCCATCAGGAGGCAAGAGAAGATTGTCTCTTGCATTCCCTTTCTTCTTAAGTTGGTGGTTCTTAGCAGTTCTATGCTTTCGTTGGACTGGGAGGATGAGGGTGCTTCTACTGGCAAGTTGTCGTCCTTGGAGAAGAGGGTCAAGGAATTGGAGAATGACCTCTTCGAAAAGGTGGCACCAGTTGAGGTGGCTAGGCATGACTTAGGAGAGGCACATGATAGTGTGAATTGTCCGGATGCTAAGGTCCAGTTTCTCACGAGGTAGATTACTTCTTTGGAGATGGAGCGAGACAACTTGCTCTCTACGAAGGTCAGCAGGTGCAGTTAGCCATCAGAGGGATAAACCTAGATCAACCGAGAGCATAACTCATGGACAAGCCCAGAAATTCATGTGACATTTATAAGAAGAACTCATAAACATATCTGACATTCATCCATATGAACTCATGAACAATATCCTGATAAACGCAACAACATTATGAAGTCTCTAAAGATCAGAATGTTGATCCAGAATTTCAAGCAAAAGTTGATAAGTTCCAGGACACGTGGCACAAGGTTATTGGGCACGTCCTAACAACTATAAAAGGTCTATAAACTCTATAAAAGAAGAGTAAGCTCTGCATTGAAGCACACAACTAACAAGAATACTTAAAGTTAAACAACTTATTAAAAGTATTTAAAGCTTCATAACAACTTTGATTTCACAAATCAACTCTAAAGATTCCTAAAATCTTCAAGAGTGTGAATCAAACTTCTCTTATCTTTTTAAAGATAATCTTTTTCCCCTCTTCTTCTTTATCTTGTCCAAATTCATTCAAACTTCCAAATCAATGGTAAGAGAAAAAATCTCATCCAGTTTTAAGGGTATTAAAGTGTAGGTTGAGTAGAAAGTTGTAATGTCTTGTATGACTTAGCAAACAAAGTTGTGAGCCTATTGAATTGAAAGGTTATCTCAAGCATCATAGTGAAAATTCTCACAAGATTGTGAGGAGTGGATTAGCCAACATTGGATGAACCATTATAAATTTTTTGAGTTCTTCTTTTCTTCCTTATACTCTTTACTTTCAGTAAACACAACACACACAATCATTTACATTTAATTTATTGTTTTTACACTAACACTTCAGAACTTTCTAAAGTTTTTAACTTAATCATTCCAAGTTTCAATTTGAGAATTACTTTTTATAGTACATGATTAAAATTTAAAATGGTCACAATTCAAACCTCATTCCAATGTGTCGGTTGATTTAACCACAAATGTTCGCCCCTCAAAATCAAATAAATCCGAATTAAATTGTAGTTTTTTTCAACGAATTCAATTTTTTTTAAATGAAGTATTTTAATTTTCTTTTTATTTTTGTTTATCACCTGGTTCAACTATAGTTCAATCAATTGAACTATAGCCCTAAAATATCAACGCTTTTTTTATTATGAAAATTTATGTGAAACTCACATAACATAGCGTGAATAATGTGAATTTTAACCGATCGAATATAGTGTATTAAGAGATGTGTGTTATTCACGTAAATGCAATGACCCCGAGTTCAAACTTCAAATTCATCAATTCTCCATACTTATAGTGTGACTCTAACAACTAGATTACTCGATAATAAAAAAATGTGTGTTAAATAATGTGTTGTTTATGGGTATACCCTTAAACAAATTTGACTATAAAAATGTTATTTTATTTGTTATATTCTTTTAAAAGATATTATATTTTTTATATTGTTTGTATCATTGAAAAAAATAAGTATAGTTTTTTACAACATAAAAGTGTAAAATATATATTATCTATACATATAATTTTAATCAAAATAAAAAATAAATTTAATCAACATTTCATTAAAACTAATTTTTATAATTTATATGTATTAACGCAACAAGAAGACATGACAGACCGACGGTGGACATCTAAGCTAAAGAGATCGAGTACCGTTACTTCATGTGTACCACGTAGACCTTTAATCGAACGGGTATATTTACGCAGACACGTTGGCAAGAACCGCTTCAAGCCGTTGGATATCTTCCTCTGGAAAATTCTTTGTTATAAGAAGTGGGTTTCTTTATTTCACTTTCACTTTCAGTTTCAAAACCTCGTAGGTTGCTCCTTTCCATTCTTTTCCAACAGTAAGAAACTCATCTCAATTTCTTATTATATTCATTATTTATTCAATTTAATTCAATCAATCATGTCTTCTTCATTTGATTAATTAACTTGTTGGAGAAATTTAATTTGCCATTTATCATCACAGATCATATGGCAATTTTTAGTGATCACTAGTCAAAATATATTTTTAGTTAGTTTGGTTTTTAGTTAATAAACTTGTGGGGATTGATTGGTTTAAGATGCTTATTCCTTAATCAGTTTTGCATGTTGTATCCTAGAAGTTAAACCTTGTAATAATGTAGTTTGGAATCACGGTGAGCTATGAAACACAGACACGGACGCCAGACACCGAATGCCGACACGGATAATAATTTGAGAAAATGACATAATTCAGTGTAATCATAGGTGTGGTGTCGGACTGACGCGTGTCCGACCCCTAATCCGAAGAGTGTCTGTGTTTCATAGACAGTGAGACCGGGACACTTCGTGGATTAGGTGTGTCCCGGTGTCGGATATGCGTCGTGTCTGACACCGACATGACACCGACACTTGTAATTACACTAAATTATGTAAAAATTTCAAATTATTAGATGTGTCGGCGTGTTAGTGTCTGTGTTGTGTCCGTGTCCGTATCCGTGCTTCATAGATGAACTTACATAGACACCATAGTTTTTTTTTAAGTGCTAAAATGTAGTTTTTGCCAAAATCACGGTGGTACCATATTATTAGAAACTTTAGATTTCGAGTTTCGCACATTTATTGGGAAGGGAATGTATGTACCACTAGAATTGCCAATGCTGGTTTCTTTGTAGATGGCTTAGTTTGGAGGGATACCCTTCCTAGTTGCTCTTCCCAATTGCTCTAGAGAAGCCTTTCTAAAGATAGATTTGGCTTGTCTATTTTTGAAAACTTGGTATCCGGCCCAATGATTGAGTAATCTGAGGGGTCCAATCCCACCATCCACTTGCGGGGGCCCATTTAAATCTGAGATCTTGAAATGAAAACACTCCAAGGTCCCAAGCCAACACCACCAGGCCAACCCAAGTGGGTTTAGATTTGGATTGTCTAAATTCCGTTTTTGTTAGCCTTGTTTTGGTGGGTTTGGTTTATGTCCCCCACCCTTGTTTTCTTTTTCATTATGAATAATACTTTTGGAGGTGCTATTGGTGGTACATTGGAGTGCCAAGATAGTTGGGATGTCAATGTTACGCATTGACAGAATAACACCTGTGATTTTGCATTAAAAAAACCTGTGGTACAGCATTATTCCGCCAAACTGACCGTCAATCCAAGTTTTTTAGTCCCTATTAAACTACAGACATTTCAAGTTTAGTCCTTTCAAAACTGTTATTCATTTTTTATCCCACCTTTCATAAAAACAAGGTGTTTTTAGTTCCTCTGCAACGAGATGGACTAAAAAGTAACAACATGTTGTTTTTTTATATATAATATAGTTCTAAATATGGATAAAATTGGAGATGTGATGTCATGCAACATGTCTGGTGATTTTGTGATATTGTAGTTATACCATTGTTGACTAAGAATCACGTTTTGCTTTATTTTTCCAACTTTGATGTGTTTTACGGTGATTTTAACTTTGTAGAAGAGATTAATTTCATTATAATGAAATTTCAGTCTGTACGGCAGCTTAGAGGTCTGTTGTCTGGGTTCCATATTGTTCTCCACATGATTATTTTGCGGGGCTAATTTACATGATTTGTGCATATGATAATTTTTTGATTTCACTGACATGTTCACATGATATTTGGTTTTTCTATTTGTGATTTGAGGTAATAACTTGAAGGGGTATTGTTTTTTATTAGAAATAATTACATTGAGTTCTTATGAGATGTTTCAATTGCTATATGTATTTCACTGCCCTGTGCCATCTAATAATTGTGTGTTGCTTCTAAACAATTGAGGTAGTGAAGTTGTGATACTTAGAGAATGAGTGTTTCTTAAGTTGTGATACCTAAGAAATAATTGATTGAAGTTGCGATACCTAAGAAATAATTGAGTGAAGACGAGTATCATATTGCACAACCTTCTAGATTTTTTTAGTTCTCTGTGGAGTTTAAGTTAGCAAGTAATTTAGTATAGTGTTTTGAAGGTTGGTTTTGAGAATGAGTATTTATGTTTTTATCTAATATTTTAAATTTTTGTTGCTAATTTTGTGGTGAAAAGTAGAACGTTATTCTAGTTTTTGTTTGCACTCCCATCTGGCTGAGAGGGCAAGCAAAAGTTGAGATGCATTTTATTGTCGTGTTTGAGGGGCATGTAAAGTTGTTGAGGGAGGGGTCATCTTCACAACATCTCTTTCTATTTTCACCCAAAAAAAATCTTATGATTGTCAATTCAGTGTAAGGTATTACGAGGGTTGTCAGACAGCAGCTATAGCCGTATAGCATAGCAGAAATTTAACAAACCACTACTGATTTGCGAAGCCTGTCGTAGTAGTAAGCATTGCCAATTAGTGACTAACACTTTAGCGTTATGAAATTTGAACAAGCCACTACTATCTGTGTCTTTTCCTTCTTATACAATTATCAACAATAATAGCTTTGCTCTGAGTACTAACATCCACAACACCCTTTGTGTTTGTTGCAGAAGATGGGATTCTGGACTTTGCTAGAAGGGTTACTTCTCTTTGCAAATGCTCTGGCAATTTTGAATGAGGACCGATTCCTTGCTCGACGAGGATGGACACAGGCAGAAATGACAGGACCTAGAAGGAATTCTCTTAAAGGACAAGTGATAGGACTCATCTACGCCTGTCAATTCTTGAGACTTCCCCTTATTCTCTTCAATATTATCATTATCATAGTGAAACTATTTAGTGGTTAATTTGAAGAGAGTTATATTCGATCTCTGTCCTCTGTTGTGTGTTGTAAATGTTAAGCTTTATGCACTGGCTAAAGCTGATAATCCTGTGAAAATTCAACTGAGGTATAATTATCAAAATTTATCAGTGTATTGAAATTATCGTCCCTTTGAATTCAACTGATATGATTGCAGACATAAAAAACCTTGGCACTGCAACTACTTGTGTCTGCGGACCACTTTTAAAACCTTGCAACTTTGTTTGATTCTTTAGCTTGTGATAAATGAGTCTATGGAACAACATTGGTTTAAAAATATGAACCATTGACAGCACACTTTTTTCAGTTAAAATATGTGCACCTGAATTTCAATTCCAGGAAAATTGAGTTCTGTAATGTATGAATGGGATCTCACGCCGAATCGAGGAATTTTGCTGGTAGATAATATGTTATCTATAAACATGTTTTGAATCCTTACACTTTTCCTGTATTCTGGCCAGTTTTCGAGATCCAATTCGTGTAAACTTTATGGAGAGAAAAGAAAGAGAGACAGGATACAATCAGAAAGTACTGAAATGTAGAACATTCATTTGCTATATCATTGTAAACATTTATTTGCCATTTTATTGTGTGAAAATTGAATGAAACAACAGTCTTGATCACTACATAGTACATATTCCAAGTTCTCAACATCAACAACATACAGAAATTACAGAACACCAACAGAAAGTACAGAAATCTATGTCATGAACACATCATGTTCATTCAATAGGGATCATAACCTCATTAGTCCTAAACATTGGAAGTGTCCAAGGAGGATTGTACCTACCCAACAAAAAATCCCCAATAACCTTAAAACCATCTCTCTCCAAACTCAGCCTCAACTTCTCCACCTTCTCCTTCACCACTTCATCACTAGCTACACCACTAAACTTCACCACTCCATATTTCCTCTCACCTTCCTCTCTTATCACAACCCTCTCATCAGTAGGCTTAGGTGCTTCTTCTGCTTTTTCATACATAGAAGGCAAAATAAACTGCATAGTCACCATCTTGTTGCTCTCACCTTCTTCACCAGTTTTAGTCACAACTGGTGCTGTCATAGCAATCTTCTCTGCAGAACCCTTTGTGATAACTGGTGCAGTCATAGCAATCTTTTCAGGTTTTGTGTTCTGAGGATTTCCTAATGCTCCAATATAGTTTGCTAAAACCATAAAGCCACCATCTTTGTTTCCTTTGAACTGTGATGGATCATATGTGACTTCAGCTGCTACAGAAGGTGCATATATTCTGATTTCATAGTCTTGTGTGGTTTTTGTCACTTCATATTTTGGTGTCTCAACACCAATCTTTCCAAATACCATACCCATTATGGATCGAGAATGTGAAAGTGTAAAATGAGAGTTGAAAGATGTTGGTAGAAGAAGATTTTGATGAGTTGTTGATGTGGCTTTCAACCCTTTATATAATAAGGGATAAGATATTTGGATTCCACGCGGTAAATGCATGACATATATACTGATCTTAACCGTTTGATCTCAAATCAACGTTAACGATGCTTTGATGAAGGTACGTGTATTCTTACCGATCTTAAATCAATAGTCGAGATCAATTAATATGTGTAACTCTGTGTTTTTGTGTATGGTGGGAATCTGAGTAGGATATATAATAAGGACATGCAAGTGATGGAAGAGTTTGCAATCTAGAGAACTCTATTAGATGACATGTCTGAGTTTTCTTTGAGAAGGGGTTACCATTTAGCAATTCGAGATTCTGAGATTTTGGTTAAAATATGAATGGATGTTGTTCTGCCACATTGCCCATGCAGTTTGTGGTCTCCATTTATAATTAGAACTTTTCTCTTTTTGCTTTTTCTTACATAAAATTCCTTTTTTGTTCAAAATTATTTCTAAGATATGGTTAAATGAAATAGTAAAGTCTTTATAGTTTTCTAAAAAGAAAATCATTTTTTATTATGTCCATATATAATTTCATAAGCATTTAAGAAATTATTCATGGTTCTAAATATTTTTGTAATTAAATCAAAATCATCAACACAATTAATATTCATTGCATGTTTGGATTTTTAGTAAGTTTGACAAAATTACAGTGATATTATAATTTTGTTGAATCTCAAAAATATATTTTTGGTTAAAATTATAGAGTAGAGTCGTGATTCTGTCAAATTCATATTTGATTCAAATATGAGCAAAGTTAACCAATCAATTGGACTCAAGTGGTTAATAAGATTCATCAAATGACGAATTGTTTGGGAGAACCAGATTCGATTCCTAGTTAAAACAATTCTTAGCTAGGTTATACATACTCTATGTTAGAACTTCGGATTAACAGGTTTTTTTTTTCCTCCAGAAATCAGAGGATTAAAACAAATTAACATAGTTAAATCAATAGTATTTGATTACATTTTAAGTGGAATTTTAACAGCTTGAGAATGTGACCGACTCAGTTATTTGAAACTAATTTGGTCTATGAACTTTTAGATTTTAGACAATTTGGTTTTTAAGACTAATGAAATTTAAAAATAATTCTGGAAATTGAACTTATAATAATGTTAGTCCCTTAGTACAATTTTAGAGATCAAATTGGCTAAGCATTACAATTTCTCATAGGTTAAACCAGTGAATCAGGTGATTCACTCCTTATTTGATAATAGCTTGATTGAGGCGTTCACAAAAGTGGACACTAATTGTTATCTTCAGCAGAGGCAAATGCATAATTTAGGTCACTTAAATATAAATCAAGGT